>Ga0102946_1000045_pt1 | contig 42213 bp, 44 predicted proteins | sample SalPon2A_A_D1_MG_FD_78209 | JGI IMG/M metagenome (GOLD analysis project Ga0102946, IMG submission 78209) | Soil microbial communities from South San Francisco under conditions of wetland restoration - Salt Pond MetaG R2A_A_D1_MG | ecosystem: Environmental > Terrestrial > Soil > Wetlands | place... | reverse complement strand
CGGCTGGCTTCTTAAGCCGGAAGACCCGATCGTGCTGATCGTGGAGGATGTCCAGCAAGCCGAACGGTCGGCACGTTATCTCGCTCGAATCGGCTATGACAATGTCCGCGGCTACCTGGCATCGAGCCTCGCAGCGTGGGCAGCGAGCGGCGGCGACTTCGGCACAATCCCGGTCCTCGACGCGGAGCAGGTGCATGCGCGAGTCAAAAGCCGCCCCGAAAAGTGGCGACTCCTCGATGTTCGCAAAGCCAATGAGGTACGAGACGAGAAGATCGGGGACACGGACCACCTGTTTCTTGGTGAACTGCCCACGAAGCTGAGCGAACTGGATCGCGAAAACGCTTACACCGTTATGTGCGCCAGTGGCGCCCGGGCCACGATTGCTGCCAGCCTGTTGAGCAAATCCGGATTTGACAACGTCGATCTGTTTCTCGGCTCGCTCGGCGCCTGGAAGCAGGAAGGGTTTTCAATCAGGGATGCCGCGTAAGCACCGAGGCCCACGAAATCAGAGTAGCAACAAGCCGACCGCAAGCCAGCAGATGCTGCATGCCGCCAACACAAATAGAATCTTGTCAGTCAGATTATCGTCGGTAGTGGGTAATCCCTTATCTCGCCACCGCCAGAACAGAAACGCGGCACTGATTATGATGAAGACAAGATTCAGACCGAATGTGTAGTCGAACGCGAAAAAATCGCGGTCGGTCAAGCTTCTGCCGATCGTAGCGTCCGGAAGCAGCCCCAAAGCGTCGAATGCATAGTGTATGGCCAGCGCGGTCGCGACGAGAATGACCAGGAACACACCCAGAATGTACAGCGCCATGCGCCAGCCGTAGTAGCTAGCCTGAATGCGAAGCACTGGAAGGACGACGAGGTCGCTGAAAATAAACGCCATAACGCCGGCGAAGCTCACGCCGTTTTCAAAAAGCACGGCTGCTAATGGAATGTTGCCCATTGAGCCGATAAACGTGAAGAACGCCGCTAGCGGTCCGACGAGACTCTGCAGGAGAATCTCCCAAAACGCCTGTTCCGATTGTCCGGATCCGATAAACAATGACTGGAAGAAACTGCGGGGCACGAAGGCGGCGATAATTCCCGCAACTGTGAAGCCGATGGTGACGTCTTTCCACACCATGTGCCATTCCATGAAATAACGGTTTGCGACTCGACGCCAACCTTCCTTCCGACGAATCAGCTTCTTCCAGTCAGGTAAGTCTTTGCCTGCATCCGTGCCAGCAACGTCGCGCGCTGACTGGCGCGCCGATTCAACCAGTTGGTTCGGCGCAGTAAGTTTCACGACCACCCACATGAACAGGATAAGCAGGATGCCACCGGCGTATTCTCCGACGACAAACTGCCAGCCCAGGAATACGGCGATTACAATGCCGAGCTCGATGACGAGGTTGGTAGACGCCAACAGGAAAGCAAGCGACGGGACCAACCCGGCACCCTTGGCAAACAGTGAGCGCGTCGTGGCCAACGCCGCAAATGAACAGGAGCTGGAAACAAAACCAAATAGAGCGCCCAGTCCCACGCTTTTGGGGCCGGTCTCACCCATTGTCTGTTGCATGCGTTCGCGCGTGACAAAAACCTGGATCAGGCTGCTAATCAGATAGCCGAGTCCGAAAGCCCAGAACGCCATCCAGAAAAGCCCGATGCTTGTTCTGGCTGCTTCATGCCACGTCGTCAAGAATTGCTGGATTGCCTGCTCCTGTTGCTATTCAGCGAAAAACACGCGGTCACCGAAAGCTCGATGACCGCTTGGGAATGGAGCTTTGCGCGAGTGCCGGCGTTAGCGCCGCTCGGCCGATGACACAAAATCGCCGTCCTGGTCGGAAACAATGATCTCGACACGACGGTTTTCCTGGCGGCCGGCGCTTGTTTCATTGCTTGCAACCGGGTAGGCCTCGCCCTTGCCGGTTGTGCGCAAGCGTTCCGGGGCAACATCGTTTTCGATCAGTGCATCCCGTACCGCATCTGCACGCTCTGCAGAAAGCGAACGATTGTAATCGTCCGGACCAGTCGCATCCGTGTGGCCTTCAATAAGCAGGCGGCGATCCGGATTCTCCTCAAGAAATGCGGTTAGCTGGTCGATTGCTGCCGCAGCACCCGGCTTGAGTTCAGCGCGGTCCGTATCGAAAAGGACGTCGCTAAGCGTTAGCACCAGGCCCCGCTCGGTTTGCTCAGCTTGCAGCTCGGCCAATGATTCCTCGAGATCCTGTGCCTGGTCCAGTGCCCGTTCGGCGCGCTCACGCTGTCGCTCGGCCTGCGCTTCCGCTCGTTCTGCCTGTGCCGTACGTACTTCAAGCAAAACCTGGGTTCGCTCGGCTTCGGATTCTTCAATCCGATCGCGAGCCCGGACTTCGCCGATCCGCTCTTGCGCAATCTCGGCGTGTCGTTGAGCAAGATATGCCTCGTGCTTAACGACGTTGATGTCTTCATTGTTGGCCTTCGCAGTGTCTGCACGCATCAGCGCTTGCTTTGCCGCTTCTATCTCGGATCCGGCGACCTTTTCGGCCATCGGGTCCTGGTCAACAGTTTCGACGACGGCGCGAGCTCGATCGAGCTCTTCGATCTGTTCAGGCAGCGACGAGCATCCGGTGGCCATAAAGACCGCGGCGCCCGCCACCATTCCAAGAATTTTGTTCCTCATTTCCATACTCCTTATTCATTGCCGCGGTTGAGTTCTTGTCGCAGCGTCTCAATACTATTTTGAATCTCGGCCAGGGAACTTTCCGCCTTGCCGTGGTTAGACTGTGCAACGGCCAGATCCGCATCGATCTCAGCTTCCTTGGCAAGCCTCAACGCGGTTTCCTCATCGCCTCTCTGGGCAGCAAGCTCAGCGAGCTTTTGCTTTTCCCTGGCGCGCTCCAAAGCCTCAACGCCGTACTCGCGCGCGCCGCTCTGTTCCGCTAACTCAATACTCTTGTCAGCACGAACGAGTTCCTGAGTATGGCGATCTGGCGACGACGCACAGCCACTGATCGACAGCAGCAAGGCCGCCGCCACTGCGGTGTAAATCGCAATTGTATTATTCGTCATAGTGTCTCTCCTCAATAAGGTCGGCTGTCCCGGTTTCACCGGCGATTGCTGTAAACCAGGTACAATTGCTCATGTAGCTGCAACAACCATGCCAGTGTAAAAAACGGCTCAACAAGGCCATGCCGCACCGACTCGCCTCTGTGACGCGGCAAGATTTGCAAAGATGATGTAGATTCTGCTGCCCCCGGCCGGTCGGCCAGGCAGCGGTAATCACTAGTTGCCGTATATCTGTTGCGGTAGCCAGGTGACAATGCCCGGGAAAACCGCGAGCAGAATCAATGCGAAAACCTGGATCGCGACAAACGGGATAACGCCGCGATAGATCTGTGCGGTCGACACTTCAGGTGGCGCAACGCCGCGCAAGTAGAACAAGGCAAAGCCGAATGGCGGCGTGAGGAAAGATGTCTGCAGGTTGATGGCGATCATGATGCCGAGCCAGACAGGATCAAGGCCCATCGCCAGTAACACCGGGCCGACGATGGGCACAACCACAAACGTGATCTCGATAAAGTCGAGAACAAAGCCGAGCAGGAACATCACCAGCATCACGGTGAGCACGGCCCCGATGACGCCACCGGGCATCGATTCGAGTATGCCCTGCACCACGTCGTCTCCGCCGTAGCCGCGGAATACCAGGCTGAAAATGGATGCCCCGATCAGGATCAGGAACACCATGCTGCTGATCTTGAGTGTGCTGCGCATAATTTCCTGCAGGCGCTCGAGGTTGAGTTGCCGGCGGCCAATAGCCAGCAGCAAAGCGCCCATCGCGCCGACACCTGCGGCCTCGGTCGGGGTTGCGACGCCGGCGAGGATCGAGCCAAGTACGGCGAAGATCAGCACCAATGGCGGCATGATCGCGCGCAGAACCTGCAATATGCCGACCCGGTCATCTGCGCTGTGCACATGCGCAGGCATGACCTCGGGCTTCCATATCGCAATTACCACGATATACAGCATGTAAAGGCCTACCAGCAGCAACCCCGGTATCAGGGCCCCGGCAAACAGGTCTCCGACGGACACTGTCTTTGGCGAAAAGATGCCCATCTCCAGCTGCGCCTGCTGGTAAGCCGTGGTCATGACGTCGCCGAGCATGACCAGGATAATCGAGGGTGGAATGATCTGTCCCAGCGTGCCGGACGCGCAGATCGTGCCCGTTGCGATCTCGGGCGAATACCCGCGGCGCAGCATCGTCGGCAGGGAAAGCAGGCCCATGGTCACTACCGTTGCGCCGACAATCCCGGTGCTCGCCGCCAGCAACATGCCCACGAGTGTTACCGACAAACCCAGGCCGCCGCGCAGCGTTCCAAACAGCGAACTCAGGGTGTCGAGCAGTTCTTCGGCAATGCGCGCGCGTTCCAGCGTGACACCCATGAAAACAAACAGCGGTACGGCGACGAGTGTTTCGTTGGCCATGATGCCGAAGATGCGATTTGGCAGACCGGACAGCAGCGCCTCGGTGAAGTTACCGGTCAGCACGCCGATTGCAGCAAAGATAAGTGCCGTTCCACCCAGGGTAAAAGCAACGGGAAAACCGGCCATCAGCACCAGGATGACGACAAGGAACAATAGCAGCGGCACCCACTCCATTCAGGACTTGCCTCTGAGAGCTGCGAAGGAGCGCAACAACAAAGCGATGCCCTGCAGGCCGACCATGATCGGCATCGCAACAAGTATCGATTTCGCCAGCGGAATCAGCGGATACGGTAACCCGCCGGACTCGCGCGACGCTTCCTTGATGGACCACGACATGGCCGCGAAGTCCCAGGACTTCAACAAGAGGAAGCCGCAAATTGGCAACAGGAAAAACACGACGCCCAGCAGGTCGACCCAGGCGCGTTTTTTCTCACTCATTGTTCGGTAGAACACATCCACTCGAACGTGTTCGTCATGCTTCAATGTATAGGCTGCGCCGAGCATGAAAACGGCGGCGTGCAGCCAGATTACCGTTTCCTGCAGCCAGATCAGGCCGGCATCAAATGCGTAGCGCATGACGACGATGACAAATGTCACCAGCACCATGACCAGTGTCAGCCACGCCAGCAGCTTGCCGGATGCCTCGGAGAAGCGATCGATCAGCTTGTCTTGCTTACCGGACAAAGGGTGTTAGCGCCGCCAGAAAGTCGGCGTGATCAATACCAGCAGGGTGAAGATTTCGAGTCGACCCAGCAGCATACCGGCGATCGCAATCCACTTCGGTGCAGCAGACAGGGTCATGAAGCCCGACGATACCTCACCAAGGCCCGGACCGAGGTTATTGAGCGTGGCAGCAACGGCAGAAAAAGCCGTCACCTGGTCCAGACCGGCCATCATCATTGCAATCATCATTGCACTGAAGACCACGACATAAATCGAGAAGAAACCCCAGACTGCATCGACGACGCGATGACCAACCGCCTTGCTTCCCAGCTTCACGGGGATCTCCGCACTCGGATGCACCAGGCGTGTGATTTCCCGAACGCCCTGTTTGTATATCAACAGCCAGCGCACGACTTTGATGCCCCCCGCGGTAGATCCCGCCGAGCCACCGATGAAACTCGCGAAGATCAGCAGTACCGGTACAGCAGCCGGCCAGGCAGAGTAGTCCGCTGTCGTAAAGCCGGTGGTGGTGGCGATAGACACCGCCTGGAACAGGCCTTTAATAACCGTATCCCCGGGAGACGCATAGACCTGGTGCTGAAACAGGCCAAGAATAACCAGCACAGCGACGCTAAACAGAATTACGGTGTAGCCACGAAACTCCGGGTCCTGTGAATAATGCTTGATGGATACATACCGCCAGGCGAAAAAGTGCAGCGAAAAATTAATGCCGGCAGCGAACATGAAAACGATCGCAACGAGGTCAATGGTTGTGCTGTTGAAGTAGCCGATGCTCGCATCGTGAGTTGAGAATCCGCCAATCGCGACCGTTGAAAACGAATGACAGAGCGCGTCGAACCAGTTCATACCGGCCAGCATATAGCTGGCGGCACAGGCAGCGGTGAATGCCAAATAGACATACCACAGCGCCTTGGCAGTCTCCGTGATGCGTGGCGTCAGCTTGGTATCTTTGACTGGCCCCGGTGTCTCCGCGCGGTATAGCTGCATGCCACCAACACCGAGCATCGGCAGCACGGCAACGGCGAGGACGATGATACCCATGCCACCAAACCACTGCAGTTGCTGCCGGTAATAGAGAATTGAACGCGGCAGGTCGTCGAGCCCGGTGAGAACGGTGGCGCCCGTAGTTGTCAGACCTGACATGGACTCGAAAATGGCATCTGTAATTGACAGGGATAAGCTGTCGGCGAGCAACAGGGGTGCAGCACCAAAGGTGCCCAATACAGTCCAGAAGGAAGCAACCACCAAAAAGCCATCACGCAGGCGCAGATCCTTGCGTGACTTGTGTACCGGAAGCCAGATAAGCACCCCGGCAACCAGGGTCAGGCCAAACCCCTCCAGAAAGGGCAGCCAGGATCCCTCATTGAAAATCGCGCTGATTATGATCGGCGGCAGCATCGTCAGGCTGAACATCATCAGGAGCAACCCGAGGATTCGCTGTACCGCTGTCCAGTTCATGCCCGGTCTCTTGGCCTATACAAAAGAAACGCCAACCTGGAACAATTTCTCAATCTGTTCAATCTTGCGTCGGTCGGTCAGGAACAAGATAACGTGATCATCGCTTTCGATGACGGTGTCGTGATGCGCAATAATGACCTTGTCGTTGCGCACCAAAGCGACGATGCCGCTGCCTTTGGGCAGGCCGATGTCTTCGATCGCTCGCCCAACGACCTTGGAGCTTTCCTTTTCGCCATGAGCAACCGCCTCAATGGCCTCCGCAGCACCACGGCGCAGGGAGTGTACTTTCACGACGTCGCCACGCCGGACATGCGCCAGCAAGGAACCGATTGTAATTTGCTGGGGTGAGATAGCGATGTCGATGCTGCCCGCTTCCACGAGATCGACATAAGAAGCGCGATTGATCAGCGCCATTACCTTGTGTGCGCCAAGCCGTTTGGCCAGCATGGAGCTCAGTATGTTGGCTTCCTCGGAGTTGGTCAGGGCACAAAATACATCGGCATTGTCGATGTTCTCCTCCAACAGCAAGTCTTCGTCGGCCGCATCGCCAACAAGCACAATGGCCTTGTTCAGTTGCTCGGAAATGCGCCGCGCCTGTTGCGGGTCGCGTTCGATGATCTTGACCTGGTTGGTCTGCTCAAGGGCAAGCGCCAGTCGCACACCGATATTGCCGCCGCCGGCGATTACCACGCGCCGCACCGGATCCTCCAGGCGCCGCATCTCGCTGATGAATACGCGGATGTCTTTGCGATCGGCGATAAAGAAGACTTCGTCGTTCTCCTGGATGATCGTATCCCCGTCGGGCAGCATGGCGCGGCCATCACGGTAGATGGCCGCGATGCGAGCTTCGGTGTTGGGGATGTGGTCCTTGAGCGTCGCGATACGCTGACCCACCAGCAGTCCGTCCCGATCGGCCTTGGCGCCGACGAGACGCACGCGACCGTCCGCAAAGTCGAGCACCTGCGATGCCCCGGGATAAAGGATTAGCTGTTCGATGTGCTCGCAGACCAGTTGCTCCGGGCTGATTCGAACATCGATCGGGATCGCGTCCTGGGTAAACAGATTCTTGGCGTTCATGTATTCGGCGGCGCGAATACGGGAAATCTTGGTCGGCGTGTGAAAAGCTGTGTAGGCAACCTGGCAGGCAACCATGTTGGTTTCATCGGAGTCAGTGAGCGCCACCACGATGTCTGCATCGCTGGCGCCCGCGCGGCCCAGCACATCCGGATAAGCGGCATGTCCGACCACGGTCCGAATATCCAGTCGATCCTGCAGTTCGCGCAAGACGTCAGCTCGCACATCAACGACAGTGACTTCGTTGGCCTCTTCACGTGACAGGTGGTAGGCCGCTGAAGAGCCGACCTGACCTGCACCGAGGATGAGAATCTTCATTGCGCCAAGTCTACATCAGATCGAGATTTGCATAACTGAGAACCAGCCATTTTGTGCCTGCCGTCTCAAAATTTACCTCGACCCGTGCATGTGCGCCCTGGCCCTCACAATTGAGAATGACGCCATCACCGAATTTCTGGTGGTGTACTCGCTGCCCGAGCCTGATGCCAAGTTCGGCACCCTGCCGGATAGGGGTTCTGCCGGTCGCTGGCGCTCGTACCGGCCGACTCACCTGCACGCGTGGCCGAATCTCCTCGATGAACTCGTCCGGGATCTCATTAATAAAGCGTGATGGTTGCGAGTAGTTGTCCATGCCGTGCAGGCGCCGCTGCTCCGCGTAAGTAATGTACAAGGTCTGCATGGCCCGCGTAATACCGACATAGCAGAGTCGCCGTTCTTCCTCGAGCCCATTCGGATCGGCGACCGAACGCTGGTGCGGAAACAGGCCATCTTCCATGCCCGACATGAATACCAGGGGAAACTCGAGACCCTTGGCAGAATGCATGGTCATGAGCTGCACGCAATCGTCCCATTCGTCCGCCTGGCCCTCGCCGGCCTCCAGCGCTGCGTGAGACAGGAACTCATCCAGCGGCGACATTTCCTCCGCCGGATCCGGCTCAAAGCTGCGCCCGGCACTGACCAGCTCGAGCAGGTTCTCAACACGCGTCTCACCTTTTTCGCCCTTTTCCTTCTTGAAGAAGTCGATCAGGCCGCTGGCGTAAATGATGTGGTCAATTTTCTCGGGCAGATCCAGCGATTCTGTATCGCGTGCCAATTTTTCGATCAGGTTGATGAATGCGTGCACAGCATTGGCTGCACGGCCATTCAACTCGTCGCTGGCAATTGCGCCAGCGGCCCGCCATAACGAACAACTATTAGCGCGCGCGTAGCTGCGCATCATGTCCGCGGTGCGCGCACCGATGCCGCGCGTTGGCTTGTTCACAATGCGTTCGAACGAACTGTCATCGTCGCGATTCGATATCAGCCGCAGGTAGGCCAGCGCGTCCTTGATCTCGGCGCGTTCGAAAAAGCGCAGGCCCCCGTATACCCGGTACGGTATGTTGGCGTTAATCAGTCCTTCTTCAAGTGCGCGTGATTGTGCATTGGAGCGATATAGAATTGCTGCATCGGCGCGCAAATTTCCCTGGTCGATCCAGTCGCGCAAACGGCCGATAATAAAATCAGCCTCATCGCGCTCGTTGTATGCAGCGTACACGCGAATCGCTTCGCCGTCGGCGCCATCGGTCCAGAGATTCTTGCCAAGGCGCGAACTGTTGTTTTCGATGACCGCATTGGCGGCATTCAGGATCGTACCGGTTGACCGGTAGTTCTGCTCCAGCTTGACCACGGTGGTACCGGGAAAGTCCTTCTGGAAACGGTGGATATGTTCGACGCGTGCGCCGCGCCAGCGATAAATCGACTGATCGTCATCGCCGACAACGAATGGAATGCCGTTCTTGCCAGCAAGTAATCGCAGCCAGGCGTACTGGATGGCATTCGTGTCCTGAAACTCGTCGACCAGCAGGTGCGAAAACCGACGCTGGTAGTGCGCCAGCAATTCCGGGTTGTCGCGCCACAATTCGTGCGCTCTTAACAGCAACTCGGCAAAATCGACGAGACCGCCGCGCTCACACACTTCTTCATAGGCTGCATACAGGGCGATCATCTGGCGGCGATGCGGGTCGCCTTCGTCGTCAAGGTGCCTGGGTCTGCGGCCCTCGTCTTTCTCCCCATTGATAAAGTACTGAACCTCGCGCGGCACCCAGCGGGTATCGTCGACTTCGAGATTCTTCAGCAGACGCTTGATCAGGCGCAGCTGGTCATCCGAGTCGATGATCTGGAAATTCTGCGGCAAGCCGGCATCGCGCCAGTGGCGGCGCAGCAAGCGATGCGCAAGGCCATGGAACGTACCGATCCAGAGCTGGTTGACCGGGATATTGAGCAAGGATTCGATGCGGCCGCGCATCTCGGCAGCCGCCTTGTTCGTAAAGGTCACCGCCAGCAGGCCTTGCGGGCTGACTCCCTCAACGTCGATCAGCCAGGCCGCGCGATGCACGAGCACCCGGGTCTTGCCGCTCCCGGCACCGGCAATCACCAGCGTCGGCGCAGCCGCAGCAGTAACTGCCTGACGCTGCGCGTCATTCAGCGACTCTAAAATCGGGGTGACATCCATCCGGGACAAGCTCTGCAAAACAGCGCGGAATAGTAGCAAAATTCAGGGCAGGCGCGGGCAGGATGTTTCTCCTCGAAAACTCAAACTCCGCTGTACCAACGATCTCAAAAGAGAAGGCCGATCGGGGGCGGTCTTCGACCGAAGTAAAGCGCAACGAAGTGAGCCATGAGGGAGAGGACTGCCCCCGATCGGCCTTCTATACCACTACTGCCGCCACGTGAAACCCAGGGAGAACCAGGTCCGGTCGTAAACGACACGAAAGTCTGATGATGACGATTCGCGGTACTCCGCCTCAACGTTGACGCTCAGGCGCGGTGTGATTCGATATTCCGCATTGATATTGCCTCGAAGAGTCTCAAGCGAGCGGATACCTGCGTCCGGATTGTTGAAAGCGAACGAACGCGGATAGTCATAATGACGATAGTTGGTAGCCAGCTCGAGCTTGACGCGCCGGGTTGGTGTCCAGCTGAAGTCGAAGCCGAACTCATCACGCGTGTAGTCGTAATAGCCCTGGTACCGATCAGTGCGATCGGTGCGTTCAAGGTTAAAACCAAACCACATATTCGGTGTGATGCGTTGACGCGCAGTCATGCCGATGCCGAGATAGTCGTAGCGAACATCCGGCGCAGTGGCGAACTGGTTGCCATCCCGATCAAAGGACGGACGATCGCTGAAGCGACGGCTGTAGCGATCAACCGTGAAGCGCAGCAGCGATGTTTCAGTGAAGTTGTACTGTCCGTGTGCGGCAATTACGAAGTATTCATGATCGTACTCAGGTACTGCCTTGGCATTATCGTAGTTCCAGAGCTGTCCCTTGACTCGCAGGCCAACCGCTAACTTGCGGAACGACTGTACCCAGGCAAACTCGGGCCCGTAACGCTTGTAATTCATACGATCGCCGATCTGTACGGTGCCCAATACGGTGTCGACTTCGCGCTCAGTGCCGTCGTCGGGATCAAAGTAGGTTTCTTCGTGGCGGGCGTAGGTGAAGGCGCTGAATATCCGGCGCGTGCGTTCGTCGGTCTGCTTCAGGTAGGAGCTGCCGAAGCTGATCTCGTGACTGAACTCATCCGCGTTCTCGATCTCTTCGTCCTGGTACAGACGGCCGGTCATTCGATAGGCCCAGTAGAAGGATTCGAACAGGTAGCTGTTGATGTTGTACTTGACGTTGAGATCTACCGGAATGAATGCCCCGGACATTGGTTCTGGTGTGACCAGCGGCAGGTTTGGATCGGAATAGTCGAAGTACGGTACGCTCGGGGAGCGATATACGTTGTCGTCGCTGCCATAACCAACGTAAGCATTGAGATCAAAATTCGTGTATTCCCGTTCAACTCGCGCTTTCTCTTCGGGAATATCTTCAAGCTCAATCTTTTCCTGCTCTTTCTCGAGGCGCCTGATGGCGGTTCTTGCGAGTTTGCGAAGCTGCCGATTCTCTCGCTGTTCCTCCACGAGATAAAAATATTCCAGGGCCTTGTCGATATTGCCGACGGCGTGCTCATTCAGGCCAAGGTTGAACTGGGTGATTACTCGCAGGCTGGGCGCCTGCTCGGCAATCCGGAACGCTTCGCGGGCACGATTGTGCTGGCCGGCGCGATAATGAGTGACACCGATGTTGTAGTACAGAACGGCTGAACTCATGCCGGCGTCGAGTGCCTGCTCGTAACGCAGCAGCGCTGCCCAGTAAAGGTCGTCCCTGGACAGGCGATTGCCTTCCGAGAAAGCCTCTTGTGCGGTCAAAGCATGACTCTGCTGCAGAGGTGCCAGGCAAAGGAATGCGGTCAGCAATGTGACGGCTGGAAGTAACTGCCAGCCGGAATATTTTTTGAGTCTTGCAATAATGGCCCGAGCTCCCGAAATTCGGGTTATGTCAGGTTACTAGACTACAGAGAATCGGTACATCAAAACTGAGACGTGGTGCATAAAATTCCCCCCGAAAGCGGCGCAATCGGGGGGATTTAGCTGCTTTGGCGTTTCGATGCCCGAAAGCGCGAACCAGTCGACGATTCACGTCTAGGGGACTTCGTCCTCCATGGGGTCTTCTTCCATGTCATCTTCTTCGGGCATCGGGATGTCGTAGGTGTCGTCATCGACCTCCTCAAACTCCTCAAAATCGCCTTCTTCGCCGAAGCGTTCGTCTTCCTCGGTGAAATCTTCGTCGGTGACGAACTCGTCTTCATGCCTGTCGAAGCGCTCGTCCTCCTCGGCAACCTGCTCCTCGGATTCCTCGCCCGACTCCGCGTCAGGAGACTCCCCAAACTCCGTCTCACCGTCGCCAGCCATCGGGCCCGGCATTTCGGCCACGACATCGATGATGCCCTCGTCGTCATCCACGACTTCCATCGTAACTTCAAGGTCTTCGAGCTCCTGGGCTTCGGTCATTGCCGGCAACAATGACAGGCTGGTCAGGACAAGCGTGGCTAGCAATACATTCAGCTGTTTCATGGTCATGCTCCGTTTGAATTCAGGTTACGTCGACCCGCAAGCGAAATTCACGATTGCGGTCATCATGTTCGAGTGTCGCCAACAGTTCGCCGCCGGCTGGCGTCAAGGCGATGAGTTTCAGTGGCAGCAGGTTACGGCCTGCGTTAAGGCGGGTTTCCCAGGTGATTTCGGACTGGCCGGGAAAGCCCGCGAGCTCGACGCCAGCGGGCAGCGACAGGGTCAGCGTCGCATGGGTCATGGCTTCGGTGGCAGAAAACACCAGGTTCACCGTGCGCGGTTCCTCAAGTGCCATGGTGACTTCGGGAATGCTCGCGCCGGTATCCGGCAGCTGCGGTCCATTCAGCAGCATCCCGCCAATCAACCACACGGCCAGGCCGGCTGCGACGGCACCGCCAAACCCGGCCAGCACCCAGCGAGTGCGCTGGCGGCGCGCACCCTGCAATGTCGCTCGAGCGAGCGCCTGTTCGTAGAACCCGGCGTCGGCCTCGGGCGCGGGAAGATCTTTCAGCAATGCCTGAATTTCGAGATCGTCCTGCTGCCCTGAATTTTCGTGGTTTTCCGTCATGTTTTCTGTCCTGCCTTGCCCTGTACACGTATCTGCTCAGGAAAGGGTTCCATCCGCAGTCAGAATTTCACGCAAACGGGCTCGGGCACGATGCAGGCGGGACTTGACAGTTCCCACCGCGACCCCTGTAAGTTCCTGAATTTCTGTGAGTTTATAGCCTTCGTTATCATGCAGCAGGACGACGATTCGATGATCGTCACTGAGCTGGGCGAGGGCTTTTTCGAGGTGCTGCACGCGCTCGAGTTGCTGCTGGTTGGCAACCGGGTCGTCAGCGGCGGCACCGCTGGCGGCAAGGCCGGCGACACCATCGTCACCCAGCTGCGCCTCTTCGACGGTATGCATGCGCTGACGCGTGAAGCGCCGTTTCTCATCAATAAACAGGTTGTGCATGACCCGGCTGAGCCAGGGGCCGGGCTGTTCAATATGCGCCAGTTCGTCAATTTTGCCGTAAGCCTTGATCAGCAGCTCCTGGAACAGGTCCTCGGCTTCGGCCTTGCTGCCGGCGAGACGCCAGGCAAGGCGATAAAGCCGATCGAAGTGCGGTCGCACCAATCGTTCGAACGCGAGATTTTGTTCTGCCCTGCTCATAGTCCCGCCGAGTGTAGCGCTACGTTGATGCGTCACAAGGATGCGGTTGGCAGTCTACGACATTATGCGTCCGGCAATGCTGAAAGCGCTTGTTGCATGCAGCCGAAAGACTCCGAACAAGAGTCTCTTACGGCGTAAGAAATCTCAGTTCCTCGTCTGCGATGCGCCGCAGCTCCGCGACAATCTCTTTTCGATCGGGCTGGATGTGCTGCCCGTCGGTGTAGAGCAACCGCTTGGGATCGCGCGCCGTGTCGAATAACAATTCGGCCTGACCGGGAGGTGTCCGCTCGTCATCGCGTGCTCCGACAATGAGTACAGGGCGTGGCGAGACGTTTGCTATATGTGTGCTGGTGTCGAATATCGGACCATAAGACAGCCAGTACATAAGGGTTGCCAACGGATAGTGCAGGAATTCAGATTCTGTTCGTCGTGCGATTTGAAGCTCAAGCCACATTCGATTGTCGGCTGCACCATGGACGAGCATAAGACCCGAAACACGCCGGTCGCGGGCAGCGGCCGTGGCCGCAAACGGAACGCCGAGACTGACGCCAATCAAGACTATTTTATCTTTATCAACCCAGGCCTGTTTAACCAGCCAGTCGACAATGAGTGATACGGCCGGAACTGTGTCCAGAAATGCCTGCCGAGCCAACGGGATCGTTCTCGCAATTGGTAACACACCTTTTGCTTTCTCCGGTCCATCGTAGGGATATTCCACTCCGACAATCGAGCGATGGCTAATGTCGCCGAATAGCTCCACGACATCGCTGCCGGTACGGTGTCCACCAAGTATCACCACCACCGGCAGCGGAGCATCCGTTTCCGCATCGCGGATGATGCGAAAAGAAACCTGGAGTCCGGAATCGGATGTCAGTCGCACCGACTTCGCCCGTTGTCCGGTCTCGGAAACTGAGTCCTCGGTAGCTACCGTCTCTATCTGACCATGCCGCTCGCTGAACCAGGCGTCTCTCGGCCGACCGGAGTCCCAACGCAGCCAGATGAGTGACAGCATGATTAACATCACGACACCCAACACAGAATACTTGAGCACTGAACCTAGCATTGCGATTTTATTCTTCCGAAGCCTCGGCGCAATAAATATTCTGCCCGGTCGAAAGCGTCAATAGCAAGGTGGCCAGAAAGCGGCACCTGGCAGCGCTGTTATCCCGCCAGATCGTAATCGTTCCTCCTGGCCGGATCTTCGCTCAGGTATTCGACGAACTCCCAGTCGTTGCCGTCCGGATCATTGAAGTACACACGCTTACGCCAGGGATGCTCATTCGGCACCGTCGAATCGTGGTAGCCGGCGGCGCGCATTCGATCGCGCAGGGCATTGGCGTCATCGACCTCGTAGCCGAGGTGATTGACGCCCGGTACCCCGGCATAGGGTACCCAGGGCTCTTGCGGTTCAACCGAAGCCTGGTTGAGCGCGATATACGTATCGTCGGTGCCGATGTGCAACCAGCGGCGCCCTTCGTTCTCGCCCTCATTGCGCACTTCAAAATCCGGGAAGGCACAGCGCAGGAATTTTGCGGATGCCTCGATGTCGCGGACATAAATGTTGGCGTGTTCAAGTCGGGTGGCCATGATTCTCTCCTATTTTCTTTAGCGTATGTGGTGTTGCTCGTGAGACAAGCATGCGCCGGGCCTGTTATTGAAACAACCAAATTGCCAGTAAACCAGCAGATTGATATCCTGCTGGCATGGACGATCTGAAGCGCAACCTGGCCGACAACGTTCGGCGACTGCGAGAAGCGCACAACATGTCGCAACAGCGCATGTCGGATCTCTCCGGTTTGCCGAGACCGACCTGGGCCAGCCTGGAATCCGGCGCGGCCAACCCGACGCTGAATGTGCTGAGCAAAGCTGCCCAGGCACTGCAGGTGTCAATCGAGGAGCTGGTCGGCGCGCCGCGCAACGAGATTCAGTTCATTCCGGCAAACGATGTGAAAGTGCGCCGTCGCCAGGATGCGGAGCTACGGCCATTGGTCCCGGATGCGCTGCCGGGCCTCGAATTTTCCCGCATGGAGCTGGCGCCGGGCGGCCGCATGGTCGGGGTTCCGCATACGGCAGGTACGCGTGAATACCTGACCTGCGAACAGGGCCGCATCGAACTGATCGTTGCGGGCGAGCATTGGGAGCTGGCTGCCGGCGATATGCTGGTATTCAGGGGGGACCAGCGACACACCTACAAGAATGCGGACTCCAGACGCAAAGCGGTCGCGATCTCAGTGGTGTGTTTCGCGTCTACGAATTAGCGAGACGAATCCGGCTGCAAATCCTGCCGCAGATCGATCCGCAGCCTGTCGACGATTGCCCGCACGCGAGAGCGGCCAGCAGCGGAGTCGATGTCTTTCGCAATTGCCGCGGCATATTCCAGGTTTGGCACCGCCTCCTCATCACGTTCCAGCTCGACGAGGACAGAGGCCAGCGAGATGGCAGCAAACATCGCGGGATCGGTTGCGCCTGCCTCCTGGCGGAAATCCAGGGACCGCTTGAAAAAGGGCAATGCGGCGACATACTCCTCACGTAACGCATACACGAAGCCGACATGGCGTTCGTAATCGGCGCGTAACAACGGCCGCTCACCAGCAAGTCGATCGAGGCGCAAAGACTCCTCGAATTGTCCCAGGGCTTCATCCAGTTCGCGTTCTTGCAGATTGATCAGGCCGAAACGATGCACTGCATCGGCCTGACCGTGAGCATCTTCGAGCTCCCTAAACCCATCCAGCGCCAGGCCGGCATAGTGCGTTGCCTGCTCGAAATCCCGGTCTGCCATTTCGGCCCGGTAGTAATACTCGGCATACGCAAGATTCACTCGCGCCTCGGCGTGCTCGTCGAGCGCCCCGACCAGTGCTTCCGCCTCCCTGATATGCCGCAACGCTGCAGCAACCGGCCGCGTATTGGTGTGCAGGCCAATGCGGTCGTGAATCTTCGCCATTTCGAGATGTAATGCCATCGCGTACTCGTCGTCCGCTTTCACGAGCTGCTCAGTCGCCAGGTCGAGCGCGACCTGCAGTTGCCCTTGCAGGCGAAAATCGCGAATAGTGTCGAGCGCATCCGCATCCGCATGGGCATGCACCGGGGCCAGGCAGGCTAACAGAACCAGGCTTGCAAAAACTTTGCGGAGCACCTTACAGATTGATCTGGATAAGGAAGTAGTGGTCGACGAGCAGTGCGGCAAACAGGAAGCCGAGATAGGAAATCGAAAACTTGAATGAGCGCATCGGCAGCTCAAGGTCTTCGGGCTTGCGCCACATCTGCACCGAGTAGTTCAGGTAGATGGCATCCAGCACCAGTGCAGTCGCGAGGTAAATCAGCCCGCTCATGCCGGTCAGGTACGGGATGATTGTAATCAGCACCAGCAGGATCGTGTAAAAAAGTATATTCAGCCGGGTGTACGCTTCACCATGGGTCACGGGCAGCATCGGGATGCCGACCTTGGCGTATTCTTCCTTGCGCGCGATGGCCAGCGCCCAGAAATGCGGTGGCGTCCAGACGAAGATAATCAGGAACAGCAGCAACGCATTGCTGTGGATTTCGCCGGTCACGGCCGTCCAGCCGAGTACGGGCGGCGCGGCACCGGCGGCACCGCCAATAACGATATTTTGCGGCGTAGCCCGCTTCAGGTACACGGTATAGATAACGGCGTAACCGATCAGCGACCCGAAGGTGAGCACCGCCGTCAGCGGGTTAACGACGAACCACAGTAGCGCCATCGAAATCGCTGCCAAAACGGACGCAAAACTCAAGGCTGCGCGTTCCGATACGCGGCCTTGTGGCAGAGGCCGACCGCGTGTGCGCAGCATGTGAATATCAATGCGTGCGTCAAGAATATGATTGAAGACCGCGGCGGCGGATGCGGCCAGTCCGATACCCAGCGTGCCGAAGAGCAGCGCAACTCCGCCCGGCCAGCCCGGCACCGCGAGAAACATACCAACGATGGCCGTGAAGACGATCAGCATAACGACCCGCGGCTTGGTCAACTCATAATAGCTGCGCCAGTCTGTATAGGTTTCTACATTTGCACTCATGACTCGTTCTCTGTTCCCCGGCCCGCGCTAACCAATCCGCGACAGTCGTAACAACCGCTTGATGTCATCAACCATCTCCGACGGATTCAAATCCGGCCGGAAATACATCACGAGATTACCGAGCGGATCGACCAGGTAATAGCCGCCGTCCGGGAGTTCTGCGGGCTTCTTGTTTGTCAGCAAGCGGCTCAAGTCTGCTTCCTGCGTTGTAATCAGGCCCTGATGCTCATTAGCGATGAACACTGTATCGGGCGGCGAATCGCCGTGCAAGAATACCCTGAGCAGCCGATTCTGCTCCTTGCCCAGCATCTGCCGGCCCTGGCGCATCGTATACAACGCATCGCGGCAAGGATCGGTGCAGTCCGTAGCGCTCGTGTACAGCAACAGCCAGGAGCCCTGTCCCTTTTGCAGTACTTCGGAGTCCGGTAAAGATTCGGGAAGATTTGTGATGGGTTCGAGCAATGCGCCATGGTTACTGGTGCCGGTTGCGCCAATATGTCCGCCGTAATACATCCAGGCGGCCACGATCAGCGGGCCAAAAAATACCAGGGCAATCAGCAGCAATTGCGGCCGTGCGGATTTGCGAGTCGGCTCAGCCACGGGCAGCTCTCTGCCGGCGGAAATGCCAGATGAGCAGCACAGCCAGGACGGCGCCCATGGCGAACCACTGCAGCGCATACGCGAAATGCCGTCCGGGTCCCATCTCTTCGGGTGTCCAGTAGCGGACGAAGCCCAAATCGTCGCCGGGCTCCATCAGCAGTACAAAGGGCTGCACGTCACGACCGAGCGCTGCGACAATTTCAGCGGTGATGGGATAGACGGCCCGCTTCGGCCAGGGAGATCCCAGGGGGATGGCGTCCCCCATCTTGTAACCGGCCTTCGGCAAAGAGCCGGCGCGGCCGCGGACCTCCAACTCGGCGGTGGACACGGACAGGTCGGCTGCCGTCACCGGCGCGTCGGTCTTTTCTTTCCAGCCACGATTAACCAGCAGTACCGGCATGTCCTCGCCTGTGATTAATGGCGTCACCACGTAATAACCGTAACGCCCATTCAAAATGATGTTCTCGAGCAAGAACTGGTGCTCCGTATCGAACTGTCCGCTCACCTTGAGGCGTTGATACGGACGCACTTCGGCACCCGGGGTCCAAGCCGCAAATCCAGCGTCGTCCGAATACAGTTCCTGCTGGGCTCTTTTTTCCAGGCCACGGCTGATCTGCCAGCCGCCGAGCCCGGCAAACTGCAGTACCAGGGCGAAGCCGATGACAAACGGCAACCACTGCGGTATCGGCTTTTTGTCACTGGCATTCACGCTATACTTCCCGCCCACACTTCAGGACCTGCTGTGAAACTCGTTGTTATCATCTTGTTACTTGCGATCATCGCAAGCCTTGGTTCCGGGCTTTATTTTCTGGCCAGGGATGATCAAAACTCGCCGCGATTGCTGAACGCGCTCAAGGTTCGCGTCGCGCTGTCGGCAGTGCTTATTCTGTTCCTGATCCTGTCCTACTACATGGGCTGGATCGGCCGCTGATTACATCCAGTACACGAACACGTACAGGCCCACCCAGACCACATCCACAAAGTGCCAGTACCAGGCGACCGCCTCGAAGCCGAAGTGCTTGTCCGGCGTGAAGTGGCCTTTGACAACGCGTAACCAGATGATGAACAGCATGATGGCGCCGATCGAGACGTGCATGCCGTGGAAGCCGGTCAACATGAAGAAGGTTGAGCCGTAAATACCCGTGGTGAGCTTCAGGTTCAGGTCCTGGTAGGCATGGATGTACTCCACCCCCTGCAGGTAGACGAAGATGAAACCCAGCAGAAAAGTCAGGGCGAGAAAGGTCGTCAGGATCTTGCGCTGCCCGGCGATCAGGGCGTGGTGTGCAATCGTAATCGTAACGCTACTGGTTAGGAGGATGGCCGTGTTGATCAGCGGCAGGCCGAACGGTCCCATCGTCTCAAAATCGCCACCGACTTCAGCCGGGCCATTGGTTGGCCAGGTGCTCTCGTAGCCAGTCCAGAGCAGCAGGTTGGTAAAGAAATTATTGCTCTCGCCGCCGAGCCACGGGATGGACATGTTGCGGGCGTAAAACAATGCGCCGAAAAACGCGCAGAAGAACATCACTTCGGAAAAAATGAACCAGAACATGCCCATGCGGAACGACTTGTCGACCTGCCCGTTGTACAGGCCGCCCTGGCTCTCACCGATTACGGTGCCAAACCAGCCGATCATCATGGCGACAATTACAGCAACGCCGCCCAGCATGACCCAGAAGCCCATGTCGGCGCCGTTCAGCCAGGTCGACACCCCGACCATCAGGAACAACAGTCCGATCGAGCCGACTATCGGCCAGTGACTGTCGTGGGGAACGTAATAGCGTTCATCTGCGTGTGACATAGTTACTCTCAAAATAGGTATACGACAAAGTGATGGTATCGACGTATTCGGGCAGGTTCGGGTCTACGATGAACTGCAACGGCAATGACCGCTGCTCATTCGCGACGAACTCCTGCGCGTCAAAACAAAAGCATTCGATTTTCTGAAAGTGCTCGCTCGCTGAGACTGGCGAGACGCTGGGCACCGCCTGGCCGACCCGCTGTTCATCACTGAGGTTGATGGCATCAAAAGTGGCGTAATACATCTTGCCGGGATTGACTGTCATGCTGTCAACCGTGGGCTCGAACTTCCACGGCGCGTAGCTGTTGACCGTAGCAACAAACTCGATGCGGATTTCACGCGACAGGTCCGGTGCTTCCACAACCTCGGCCGCCGTCGCGTTGGTCCGGCCACCAAAGCCGGTGATTTCGCAAAATACTTCGTACATCGGCGGCAGGACGAAAAAGCCAAAGGCAAACATGCCGACAGAAAATGCCAGCAAGCGACCGACCAGCGATGCGTTGCCGGAATTCACGATCGCATTACCCCCATCAGGATAAACCCGAGGTAGAACGTTACCGCAACGGCAGCAAGATACAGCGCTGTACGCTGATTTCGCGTCATTACTCGAATGCCTCCTCGGCAACGCGTTTCACTGGTGGCGTGTCAAAGGTGTGATACGGCGCAGGCGATGGCACGGTCCACTCGAGGCCCTTCGGTGCATCCCACACGCGGTCTGTGGCTTTCTCGCCTTTCTTGCAGGTCAGCAAAACGTACACAAAGATCAGCTGCGACAAGCCGAAGCCGATTGCGCCGACGCTGGCCATCCAGTTGAAGTCGGCAAACTGGGTCGAGTAGTCGGGAATACGACGCGGCATGCCGGCAAGGCCGAGGAAGTGCATCGGGAAAAACGTCAGGTTGACAAAGAATGTCGACAGCCAGAAATGCCACTTGCCCGCCGTCTCGTTGTACATGTGGCCGGTCCACTTCGGCAACCAGAAATATGCCGCAGCGAACAGCGAGAATATCGACCCGGGCACCAGCACATAATGAAAGTGTGCGACTACGAAGTAACTGTCATGGTACTGAATATCCGATGGCACCATCGCGAGCATGACCCCGGAGAAGCCGCCGATCGTAAACAGGAACACGAATGCCAGCGCAAACAGCATCGGCGTCTCGAAGGTTAGCGAGCCGCGCCACATGGTACCGACCCAGTTGAAAATCTTCACACCGGTAGGCACCGCGATGAGCATCGTGGCAAACATGAAGAACAGCTGGCCAGTTAACGGCATGCCCACGGTAAACATGTGATGCGCCCATACGATGAAGGACAGGAATGCAATCGAGGATGCGGCGTAGACCATCGAGTCGTGGCCGAACAGTGGTTTCCGGGAAAACGTCGGGATAATCTCCGACACCACACCGAATGCCGGCAGGATCATGATGTAAACCTCGGGGTGGCCGAAGAACCAGAAGATGTGCTGGAACATCACCGGGTCACCGCCGCCAGCTGCGAGGAAAAAGCTGGTGCCGAAAAATTGATCGGTCAGCAGCATCGTCACCGCCCCGGCCAGTACCGGCATAACAGCGATGAGCAGGTAGGCCGTGATCAGCCAGGTCCAGACAAACATCGGCATCTTCAGGAGCCACATGTCGGGCGCCCGCATGTTCAGAATGGTCACAATGATATTGATCGCGCCCATGATCGAGCTGATGCCCATCAGGTGCACCGAGAAAATCAGGAACGGGAAGGCGTCGCCGGTTTGCAGCACCAGCGGCGGATACATCGTCCAGCCACTGGCCGGTGCGCCGCCTGGCATAAATAGCGTCGACAGGAGGATGCCGAACGCGACCGGCAGGATCCAGAAAGACCAGTTATTCATGCGCGGCAGCGCCATGTCCGGCGCGCCGATCATCAGCGGGATCATCCAGTTGGCCAGTCCGACGAAAGCCGGCATAACCGCGCCGAATACCATGATCAGTGCATGCATCGTGGTCATCTGGTTGAAGAACTCGGGGTGTACGAATTGCAAGCCGGGTTGCATCAGCTCGGTACGAATCACCAGCGCCATCGAGCCACCAATGAAAAACATAACCAGGCTGAAGATAAGGTACATCGTGCCGATGTCCTTATGGTTGGTGGTATACAACCAGCGCTTGATGCCCTTGGCGGGGCCGTGATCAGACATTACTCGCTACTCCCACTGTTTCCGGCAGACTGTTCTGCCACCCAGGACGCGAACGCATCCGGTTCCATAACTTCCACGACCACGGGCATGTAGCCGTGATCCTTGCCACACAATTCGGCACATTGGCCGCGATAGGTTCCGGCAACGTCCGCCTTGAACCAGGTCTCGTTGACGATGCCGGGAATCGCGTCCTTCTTGATCGCCAGCTCGGGCACCCACCAGGCATGCAACACGTCGTTGGACGTCAGCAGCACGCGCACCTTGGCGCCGACCGGAACGACCATGGGGTTATCGACTTCGCGCAGGTAATTATCGACGCTAAACGGATCGATACCCGATTCCAGCCTGCGTGCTTCCATGCTCGGCAGTGCAAGGCTGGAATAGAACTCAACGTCGTGGTCCTGGTACTTGTAATGCCAGCGCCACTGGTAGCCGGTGACAACCACGGTCAGGTCCGGATCCCTCGAGTCCTCAAGCTTGATCATGGTTTCTGCCGCAGGCACGGCCATGAACAGCAGAATAAAACAGGGGATTGTTGTCCAGATGACTTCTGCCATCGTGCTGTGGGAAAAGTCCGCCGCTTTCGCGCCTTTGGACTTGCGATGCTTGATTAGCGAATAAATCATCGCGCCAAACACGACCACGCCAATTGCCACGCACCACCAGAAAGCCAGCATGTGAATCCCGTAGGTTTCCTTGCTCAACTCGGTGACGCCCTGAGGCATATTCAGTGCGTAGTCGGCGTTCGCCGCGCTTGCCCAGACCAGGCCGGGTACGCCGCATAGTAGTTTTCGAATCATTTGATTTTTCATCCTGCGAGCCACTCACTGGCCGCATATTTTTTGACCGCTTTTGTGTGTTTTCGTTGACCTGACTGATCAACGACAAAAAAGCTTGCGAAGTTTACTCAAACAAAGCGGGGCATGCAATGTTCCGAGTTGTCCCTCTTGTACAATAAGTTGTTATTTTACAAGTGGTTAGATACGCCGGCCAATTCGCTGCGGGTCGATTCGAAATTCGCCGGCGCGCGAGCGTGCGCCCGACCCCCAGCAATGCCCGTAAACCAGCTCGAGGTCAAGTTTGATCTCACCATCTGGACCGGTGCGGGGCAAGGCGGCCCGCATTGCCGCAAACCGGTGCTTGCCGGTCAGTGCGCGGCTGCGCCCGGCGAGGCTGTTGCGTGCACCGCTGCCGGTCAGATCCCGGAACATTCTGCTCGCATCGACATATGTGACGCCGAGCCGATCGACATCCAGTACCGGGTCACTCAGGCCGGCGCGAACCGCAGCATCGCCAATGTTGTGCATGTCGGAAAATTGAAGCACGTGCATATTTTCGTCGACCGATGCCCACGCTTGCCGCAACTCCGCGAGGCTGTCCGGGCCCATGCTCGCGAACATGAACAGCCCGTTGTCACGCAAGACGCGATTCACTTCGTCAAACATGGCCGGCACGTCGTCGATCCACGGCAATAGCTGGTTGCAAAACACCAGGTCCACGCTTTGGTCGGCCAACGGCAATGCGGCGGCATCGGCTTCGAGAAACGAACACTTCGATCGCCAGGACTTCTTTTTTTTCGCTGCCTGCAACATCGCCGGCGCGTGATCGATACCGATAACCCTTGCGCCGCGGAAGCGCCTGGCAAGTAGCTGGCTGGCGCTGCCCGTGGCGCAACCGAGATCGACCACGGTATTTACTTCGATAGTCATCGGCTCCAGCCGTTGCAGCAGTCCGTCGCGCGTAACAGCGTGGACAAAATCGAATTGATCGAAAGTTGCGGCCGCCCGATCGAATCGCCGGCGTACGTCTTGAGCGCATAAAACCATCCCAACAAGTTACCAGCTTTGTTGTTGTATCGCGCAGTTTCGGACCTTGCCGTGTCGTTGCCAGCGCCCAAGGATGGGGAGATGAAGATTCTGCAATTCCGGGAGTTCCTGATTCCAGCGCGTTGTGTTTTTTGCGATACACGCTGTCATGCCGAAGAGCCGCAAATCTGCAGCGGCTGCCTGGTCGACCTGCCCTGGCACGAGCAGCTGACCGGCACACCGCTAAAGCCGCTGCAGGCAATTGCCGCGCCGCTCGAGTATGCGTTTCCGGTGGACGCCGCTCTGAAGGCATTCAAGTTTCATCGCCGTCTCGAGTACGGGCCGGCCTTCGCGGAGCTGCTTTACAGGGTCATGCCACAGCTGACCCAGGACATCGACGCGCTACTGCCCATGCCACTGCATTGGCGACGCCAGGCCCTGCGCGGCTTCAACCAGGCCGAAGAGCTGGCCCGTGCATTACGCAAACGTTCCAAATTGCCGGTGCTACAGTCGGTACGCCGGGTGCGTGCAACACCGTACCAGTCCGGACTGGATGCGGCGGCACGCCGCAAGAACTTGCAGGATGCATTCAAAGCAACCGCGGCAATCAATGCCGGGCACGTCCTGCTTCTCGATGATGTCATTACGACTGGCGAGTCCTGCCGGCGCCTGGCCAGGGTCGTGCTGGATGCCGGTGCAGAGCGTGTCAGCGCTTTGGCCGTGGCTCGAACCTGACTCGCGATCCCTGGTTTAACCAGGGCGAATGCTGCGATTGCGCTGACCGATGTAGAATGCCCGCAACTTGCCACGTTTTGAAGAAGGGACTCTCAATGGTCGAAAACACGAACGAAAGCGCCGGGAAAAGATCTGCATTTCTGAGCAACGCAGGTCTGGCAATCCTTGTTTTTGCGACAGCAGCATTCGCACTGAAGGCAATCTTCCATCCTGAGCGCCTGGCGAGATATACGCCGCTGGTCATCGCCCACGGCGTCCTGATGCTCGGGTGGCTGGCATTTTTTGTGCGGCAGGCGCGATTGATTCTCAGTAGAGACACGCAACGCCACATGGCGAGCGGCAAGATGTCCTGGCTGCTGGTGCTGCTGATGTTCGGTACTTCAATAACTGTCAGTTACTCGTTGCTGGTTGAAGTGCAGAACGCTGGTGTGTTTATCGGCAACTTCTTCATGCTGGCCGCATTCTTGTGCTTTTTCATCGCCGCAATCCGGTCAATCCGCAAGCAGGATGCAGACTCACACAAGCGCTTCATGTTATTCGCGAGTCTGACCATATTGCTGCCGGCATTCGGTCGCGTCGCAGACGTGTTGTTTGATAGCGCGGAGCCGAGCCTGATCATGTTCCTGGTGATCGTCATTGTGCTGCCAATTGTCTATGACAAAGTCACCGGTCAGCGCATCCACAAAGCCACGTTCTTCGGCATCGCAGGAACGGTCGTCTGGGTCGCCTTGATGCTGGCAACAATTTTTTCCCCGGTCGGGCCGATGTTAGTTGAACAAGTGAGCTAGGACGGATTGAAGGAATAGTGCAACACGATGCCGATGAAGATGACGAGACCGATAAAGTGGTTGTGGAGGAATGCGGCAAAGCAGCCGGCGGGCTTGCGATCGCGGGCCAGCCACAGGTGATAGGCCATTAACCCAGCGGCAACCGCAACAGCGGCGTAGTACCAGAAGCCCAGCTGCGCGAGCACGCCGACCAGCACCAGGCCGATCAGCATGATCAACTGCAACCCGGCGATAACAAACAGGTCGACGTCACCGAACAGAATCGCCGTCGATTTGACACCAACCTTCAGGTCGTCCTCGCGATCGACCATCGCATAGAAACTGTCGTAGATCACCGCCCAAACCAGAGCCACGGCGAATACCAGCCAGGCAAGCTGCGGCGTTCCGCCGGTCTGCGCCGCAAACACCATCGGCACTGCCCAGCCAAACGCGGCGCCGAGAACAAACTGGGGAATGGAAACAAAGCGCTTGATAAACGGATAAACGATCGTCAGGCCGGCTGCCACAACTGCCAGCAGTTGCGCCGGACGATTGAGCATGCTGGCAAGACCAACCGCAACGAGTGAGAGCGCCACGAACAGGATCAGGGCTTCTACTGGCGAGACTGCGCCGGAGGCAATCGGGCGATCGCGCGTCCGTTCAACATAGGGATCGATTTTGCGGTCCGCGAAATCGTTCAGCACGCAGCCGGCGGAACGCATCACGAACACGCCAATCAGGAAGACCACGAACAGGCCCTGGTCTGGGTGGCCGGCACCCGCCAGCCACAGCGCCCAGAGCACCGGCCACAACAGCAGGTAAACGCCAATAGGCTTGTCGAGCCGCATCAGCTTCGCGTAGTTGCGCATCTGCGAAACGGCGCCGGGCGGCAACAAGTCGCTCAAGTGTTTTTTGCGTAACTGTTTTTTCATGCGTCGAGGTACGTGTTCATGCGCGCACAGTCTACTACGGGTCAGATCTTGCCGTAGCGTCCGGCATCGCCGAGCCAGCGACGCACGATCGCGGCGGCGACATCGGGCGAACTGCGGCGAATGGTCTCGGCGGCTTTTTGTACCTGCGGCATCAGGCGAGCATCGCGGGCCAGGTCGGCGATACGGTAGTCCGGCAGTCCCGTCTGGCGCGTGCCGAGCAACTCGCCCGGGCCGCGCAGTTCCAGGTCTCGCTGCGCGACGAGGAAGCCGTCGTTGGTATCGCGCAAGACGGCCAGTCGGCTTCGAGACCGTTGCCCAAGCGGCGGCTTGTACAGCAGTACGCAGTGACTTTGCGTGGCACCGCGCCCTACCCGACCGCGCAATTGATGCAATTGCGACAGGCCCATACGCTCTGCGTTTTCGATAATCATCAGGCTGGCGTTGGGCACATCGACTCCAACCTCGATCACCGTGGTCGCAACCAGCAGTTGAATGGTGCCTTCCTTGAATGCGCGCATGCCCGCCTCTTTTTCGCTCGGCCGCATGCGACCATGCACGAGGCCGACCCGCACATCCGGCAGCGCTTTGCGCAACATCTCATAACTCACCTGGGCGGCCTCGAAATCCAGTACCTCCGACTCATCAATCAACGGGCAAACCCAGTATGCCTGCTGGCCGGATGCACAGGCCGAACGCACGCGCCCGATCACCTCATCACGGCGGGTTTCAGGCAGCGCTACGGTTTGCACCGGCTGTCGACCGGGCGGCAGCTCGTCAATTATCGAAGTATCGAGATCGGCGTAAGCGGCCATCGCTAACGTGCGCGGAATCGGCGTAGCGGTCATGACCAGCTGGTGTGGGTAGCCAAGTGCCGAGACGCCCTTCTCGCGCAGCGCCAGGCGCTGATGCACGCCGAAGCGGTGCTGTTCGTCGATCACCACCAGTCCGAGGTTTTTGAATTGCACTCCTTCCTGGAACAGCGCGTGCGTGCCGATCGCCAGCTGCGCGCTGCCGTCAGCAATCGCCGCCAGTGATTCTCGCCGGGCTGCTGCGCGCTGGCTGCCGCTTAACCAGGCCGGTTCAATCTGCAGTGGCCGCAGCCAGTCGGAAAAGGAGCGCCAGTGCTGCTCGGCCAGCAACTCCGTCGGCGCCATGACCGCGGCCTGCACGCCCGAGCCGATCGCCTTGAGGCAGGCAATCGCCGCGACCACGGTCTTGCCGGAGCCAACATCGCCCTGGATCAGGCGCATCATCGGATGCGGGTTCTGCATATCCGTGAGCAATTCTTCGACCACGCGCAGCTGGGCACCGGTCAACGCAAAAGGCAGCGCCGCCAGAAAGGCTTCGATTTCTGCAGTGCCGTCGGTCAACGCGACGGCCGCCTCGCTTTGCGCCAGCTCCCTGAGGCTGCGCAGGCTGAGGTAGTGCGCAAGCAGTTCTTCGAATGCCAATCGAACCTGGCATGGGTGCCTGCCGTCCTGCATTGCAGCAACATCGGCATCGGCCGGGGGGCGATGCAAATAGGCTATGGCGGTCGCCAACTCTGGCAAATCGAACTCGGCCTTGATTTCGCCGGGTAGCAGTTCCTGCGGCGGTGCCTGATGCATGTAGCGCAGTGCCTGATCGGTCAGATTGCGCATGCGGCCCTGTTGAACACCCTCCGTCGCCGGGTATATCGCGGTCAGGGAGTCGTTGATCGCCGGGTCCTGGTTGTTCCGGAGGATGCGATACTCGGGGTGCACCATTTCCGGGCCGACAGGTCCCTTGCGCACTTCGCCGAAGCAGGTGACATGTACACCGTGCTGGAACTGCGCCTGCTGCTGGCGCGAAAAGTGGAAGAAGCGCAATGTGGCCTGGCCGGTGCCATCGCTGATGCGTACCAGCAGGTTGCGGCGGCCTCGATAGACAGTTTCCGCCAGCTGTACCTCACCGGTTACCAGGCAGCGCTGCCCGATCTGCACGGCACCCAGTTTTACTAATTGGGTGCGATCCTCATAGCGCAGTGGCAGCAGGAACAACAGGTCTTCGATACGAAACAGCCCAAGCCGCTCGAGTTTCTTCGCGAGCGCGGGACCGACGCCGCTGAGCTCGGTTAGCGGTGACGCCAGGGTCGCGCCCATCGTCTCCTACAGAGCCAGAATCGCGTCGGCTTCGACGTCGACACCTTTCGGCAGCGAGGCAACACCAACGGCAGCACGTGCCGGGAAAGGCTGTTGAAAATAGTCTTCCATAACACTGTTCACGGTGGCGAAATTGCTGAGGTCAGTGAGAAAAATTGTGAGTTTGACGACCTGGTCCAGCGATCCGCCCGCCGCCACGGCGACGGCCTGCAGGTTGTCGAATACCTGGCGCGCACGTGCTTCGAAGTCGCCATCGACCACTTCCATGGTCGCCGGGTCCAGTGGAATCTGTCCCGACAAAAACACCAGCCCGGCCGCCTCGATGGCCTGTGAGTAGGTGCCGATTGCGGCGGGTGCCTGGTCGCTGTGAATCGCTTTTTTACTCATGTTGTCTGGTCTTCCCGAAATTCGATGTGTGTGACTTGCTGCGATTCTACGCGCACTCGCGTGCAACCTTCAGCACGTGGGGCATCTGCCGCACCATGCGCATGATTTGTGCGAGGTGCTTGCGATCGTGCACCTGCAGGAGGAAGGACATATGCGAACAGTCTTCATGGCGGCCCAACACCGATACTTCCTCAATATTCGATCCTGCATCGGCGATCGTCGACGCGACTTCGGCCAATGCGCCCGGCTTGTTTTTCGTTTCTACCGTGATCTGGCTGGAGAAGTCCCGCTCCACGTCTTTTTCCCAACTGACGGTGATCCATTTCTCCGGCTGCTTGCGAAATGAAGCGAGGTTGCCGCAGGAATTGCGGTGAATCACCACACCACGACCGGTACTGAGGTAGCCCATGACATGGTCTCCGGGTATGGGCAGACAACAGCGTGCGTAACTGACAACGACTCCCTCGGTGCCGGCGATAACCAGGTTGGCGGGTCGCGTTTGCTCTTCCCCGTCTTCGCTCATGCCAACCAGGAAGCGTGCTGTCAGTGGCGCGAGACGCTCGCCGAGCCCAATCTGTTGAAACAATTCGATGTTATCGGCGATGCCAAGCTCTTCGAGCGCTTCGCGCATGCGGACTTTGCCGACCTTGCGCACGGAAGTACCGAGGTCCTTGAGTGACTGATCGAGCAGCCGTTTGCCGAGGTCGACGGACTCGCTGGTCAGCATGGTCTTCATGTAATGGCGAATTGCCGTGCGGGCCTTTGCCGTGCGCACAAAGGTCAGCCAGTTCGGGTTGGGCTTGGCGCCGCGTGCCGTGACAATCTCGACGGTCTGGCTGTTTTCGAGCGGAGTACGCAGGGGCACCAGCTTGCGATCAACCTTGGCTGCGACACAGCGATTCCCGATGTCGGTGTGCACCGCGTACGCGAAGTCCACCGTGGTCGCCCCTTTTGGCAGCGGCATGATGTCACCGGTGGGCGTAAACACGTAGATCTTGTCCGGGAACAGGTCCACCTTGACGCTCTCGAGGAACTCTTCCGAGGTCCCGGAGCTTTGCAGTTCGGCGAGCTTGGACAGCCATTCGCGGGCGCGTCGTTGCGGTGTCGCGTCAGACTTTTCGTCCGCCTTGTATTGCCAGTGCGACGCAACGCCGGACTCGGCGACACGATCCATCTCCCGCGTGCGAATCTGTACTTCGAGCGGTAGTCCTTTCGGACCAAACAGGGTGGTGTGCAAGGATTGGTAGCCGTTGATACGGGGAATGGCGATGTAGTCCTTGAAGCGGCCCGGCATGGGTTTGTACAAACTGTGCACCAGCCCGAGCACCTGGTAACAGGCGTTGACGTCGTCGACGATGATGCGAAAGCCATACACGTCTGCTACCTCGGACAGCGTCCGTTTCTTCTCCGCCATTTTCTTGTAAATGCTGTACAGGTGTTTCTCGCGGCCTGCCACTTCTGCATTGATACCCTCGGCAGCCAGGCTGGTTTGCAGCTCATCGGAAATACGTTTGACGATCTGCCGCTGGCTGCCCTTGGCCTTCTTCAGAGCGTTTTCGAGCACCCGGTAGCGGTATGGGTGCAGGTAGCGAAACCCGAGGTCTTCGAGTTCAACCTTGAAACGGTTGATACCAAGACGATTGGCGATCGGCGCATAGATGTCCAGGGTTTCCCTAGCAATACGCGCCTGCTTTGCCGCCGGCATCGCATCCATCGTTTGCATGTTGTGCAAGCGATCAGCGAGTTTGACAAGGATGACACGGATGTCTTCGATCATTGCCAGCATCATCTTGCGAAAGCTCTCGGCCTGCGCTTCGGCCCGGCTATGGAACTGAATCTGATCGAGTTTGCTGACGCCGTCGACCAGCAGGGCGACGTCGGCGCCGAACTGTTCCTCAATGTCAATAATTGTGACCGGCGTGTCTTCAACCACGTCATGGAGGATGGCGGCTTCGATGGCCTGCGCATCCAGCCGCATATCGGCCAACTCCTGGGCGACCGCGACCGGATGCGAGATATAGGGCTCGCCGGTCTTGCGGGTCTGGCCTGCATGCGCGTCAGCACCGAATTCGTAGGCGCGCATGATGGATTCGATCTGGTCGCCCGGTAAATAGCTCTCAAGCGTTTCGGTCAGGTGCCGCAGACCGTAGTCGCGTTTCGACGCGCCCGGCAGTTTTGCTAGCAATGCGGCGGCATAGTCCATGCCTCGATCATACCCGCGTCAGGCAGAATCTGTCGCGGTTGGAAGCAGTGCCTGTGGCGGCGTTCAGTCGCCTATGGAGATGCCACGGGGCGGCAGCGTCTCTTCGCTGGATTCCGGCGGCATGAAGTCGACTTCGGCCGGCATTTCGACCTCTTCGAGGATCGACGAGGAGACATGGCCCTCCGCGATTTCACGCAGCGCGATTACCGTCGGTTTGTCATTCTCGAGCTCGACCATGGGCTCAGCCCCATGCGCGACCCGGCGAGCACGTTTTGCGGCAACGAGGACCATCTCAAAGATGTTCTCAACGTTATCCAGGCAATCTTCAACAGTAATTCTGGCCAAGACAGGGCTCCCAAATGAATAGTCCGCTTAAGGTACGCCAACTACTGGTTGTCTATAACCCCATATAACCGATAGTTATATATGCCGGGTAAGTTCGCCGCGCATAAAATAAACTAAGAACCAAGAATCTCCGCAACCCTTGCCCGCACATCTACATTTTCTGACGAATGTAACTCGCCCTCACCGGCAAACACCGATTCGAGGTCCGCAACGGCCTGGTTCAGGTCATCGTTGATGATGATGTAGTCAAATTCGCTCCAGTGGCCCATGTCGCTGACTGCGTCGCGCAGGCGCCGCTCAATGACCGCCTCGGTGTCGGTCCGCCGGTCGCGCAGGCGGCGCTCAAGCTCGGTAAGGGATGGCGGCAGAATAAAAATGGTTACGCATTCCGGCATGCTCCTACGCACCTGTTGCGCGCCCTGCCAGTCGATCTCCAGAACCACGCTTTGCCCGTCCGCCAGAATGTTCTCGACCTGTTCACGGCTGGTACCGTAGAAATTGTCGAACACGGTCGCCGACTCGAGTAACTCGTCGTTGGCGCGCATGGCCTCGAATTGCTGCTTGCTGACGAAGAAATAATCCTTGCCGTCGACCTCGTTGCTGCGCTGCGGCCGAGTCGTATACGAAATCGAAAATCGGAGATGCGGGCTGTTCAACACCGTTGCATGCACGAGCGTCGTCTTGCCAGCTCCGGAGGGTGCGGCAATGACGAACAGGCGCGTATTTTCTGCAGTCATTGTGTGGCGGCTCACTCGATGTTCTGGATCTGTTCGCGCATTTGTTCGATCAGGACTTTCAGGTCAACCGCGGCTTTGGTGGTTTGGGCATCGGCCGACTTCGAGCCGAGGGTGTTGGCTTCGCGGTTCAGTTCCTGCATCAGGAAATCCAGGCGCCGCCCGACAGCGTCGTCACTCTGCAAGGCCTGGCGAATTTCCTCGAGGTGACTGTCGAGGCGATCGACTTCCTCATCCACGTCCAGCTTTTGTGCAAGCAGCGCGAGTTCGACTTCCAGCCTGGCCGGGTCAGCTTCCACGTCCAGCTTTTCGATGCGTTCGAGCTGTCGGGCCCGTGCCGCATCCAGTACTTCGGGCATGCGTTCACGCACGCTCGCAGAGATCGCGGCGATCTCCGCGCAGCGGGACTCAATCATCGTCGCAATTCGCTCGCCCTCGCTGGCGCGCATGTCGGCCATCGATTGCAGGGCTTGTTTCAGCAGCTCACTTGCTGCCGCGAACAACGGCTCGGCGTCGATCTCTGACTCGACGATGGCTCCCGGCCAGCGCAGTACGTCGAGCGGGTCGACCGGTGCAGGGTCGTCCAGCTTGTCGGCGATCTCCGCTGCGCGGGCAGCAATATTTTCCACCAGCGCACAGTCGAGCTGCAGGTCGCCCTGGCGCCCGCCCGGTCGCTGAAAATGCAAGGCACAATCCACTTTACCGCGCTTCAGGGTGGCACCAACGACCTGCTTGAATACATGCTCCTTGGGCCGCAGTTCCTCCGGCAGTCGAAACTGGACATCGAGATAACGATGGTTCACCGCACGCAACTCCCAGCTCATCGTGCCAAGTTCCGATTCGGCAGACTGTCGTGCAAAGCCTGTCATACTGTGTAACATCGCCAGGTAACTCCCCAATGTGTTGTGCCGGTCACGTTTGCGGCGATTATTTCATGGCAGCATGGCCGCCGTCAGTAAACCAAGAAAAAACCTATGCAAATCGAGTACGCTAAAGTTTCCGCGCTGGGGGATCGAACCGACAATCAGGATCGCGCTGCGGTGGTCGTCGCGAATGATGCCGCTTTGATGATGGTGTTTGACGGTATGGGCGGCCATTCAGATGGCGCCGCGGCCGCAGAAACCGGTCTCAAGGTTGTGCAGGACGCCTTTACCAGCTCCAAAATACCGATCTTCGATCCACAAGGCTTCCTCTACCTGGCGTTATCACGTGCGCATGATGAGGTGGTCAAACTGGGCAACGATCTCGCCGTCGACTTTCGGCCACGAGCAACCTGCGCGGTCTGCCTGGTGCAGGAAGGCGGCGCTTTCTGGGCACATATCGGCGACAGTCGCATCTACCAGCTGCGCGATGGCAAGGTCCTGTCGCGTTCGCGCGATCACAGTCACGTCGAGGTGCTGATCCAGGAAGGCGCAATTACTGAAGAGGAAGCGCTGGACCACCCGATGCGCAATTTCGTCGAATGCTGCATTGGCGGCGATGCGCCCGTGCCGGATATGAGTATTGCGAACAAGAAAAAATTGCAGCCCGGCGACGTGCTGCTGGCCTGCTCCGACGGACTCTGGTCGGGGCTTAGTGACAGCGACGTTGCGCAGATCGCCAATAACGGTGACGCCAGCCTGACCGAGAATCTCAAGGACCTCAGCGTGCGGGCATTGAAAGCCAACTCACCGTACAGCGACAACACCACCGGTACCGCGCTAAAGTGGACCGGACCCTGACGACTAAAACCCGTGACAGTTTACTCTGTCCCCCTAATTCTATTGAGAATGTCCCGTCGCAAGCGGGCGTAAAAATGGGGACAGAGTAAACTGTCACGGGTTTTGGCCCTTTTGAGATGGAGAAGAATGATGCGTCCCAGCGGCCGCGATACTGACGAGATGCGCAGCGTGCGCTTTACCCCGGATTACACCCGCCACGCCGAAGGCAGCGTACTCGCCGAGTTCGGCGATACACGTGTCCTTTGCACGGCCAGCGTCGAGAACCGGGTGCCACCCTGGCTGCGTGGCAAGGGCAGCGGCTGGGTGACCGGTGAATACGGCATGTTGCCGCGCGCAACCAATACTCGCAGCGGCCGCGAGGCGGCGCGGGGCAAGCAGAGCGGGCGCACGCTGGAAATCCAGCGCCTGATTGGCCGTTCCCTGCGTGCGGTTATCGATCTGCAGGGACTGGGCGAGCGCACCATTACGCTCGACTGCGATGTGTTGCAGGCGGATGGCGGTACCCGTACCGCGTCGATCAGCGGTGCGTTCGTTGCACTGTCGATCGCGATGCAGAAAATGCTGGATGACAAGACCATCCGCAAGGATCCACTGCATGGACAGGTAGCCGCGGTATCGGTTGGGATCTATCGGGGTATCCCCGTGCTGGACCTCGACTATCCCGAAGACTCCGAAGCTGAAACCGATATGAATATCGTCATGAATGAGGCGGGCCGCTTCATCGAAGTCCAGGGCACGGCCGAAGGCCATGCGTTCACGGACGATGAATTCACAGCAATGCTGGGGTTGGCACGCAAAGGTGTCGGAGAAATCGTTGTGGCGCAAAACGAGGTGCTGGCACGCTGAACAAGGTAGTCATGGCGAGCGGTAACCCCGGCAAGCTGCGCGAGATGTCGCGCATACTCGCAGAGTTCGGGTTAACGGTTGTGCCGCAGGCAGAGTTCGCGGTCATTGATGCCGAAGAGACCGGCACCACTTTTGTCGAGAACGCCCTGATCAAGGCACGGCACGCGCTCGCAATAACCGGGTTGCCCGCCATAGCCGACGATTCCGGACTTGCTGTCGACGCCTTGCAGGGACGCCCTGGTGTCTACTCAGCTCGCTACGCGGGCGAACACGCCAGTGACAACGACAACATCGACAAACTACTGGATGAACTGGAAGGCGTCGACGTGCCTGAGCGCGGCGCAACGTTTCATTGTGTTGCCTGCTTCGTCACCCCCGATGATGCAAAGCCAATGATTGCAAAGGGCGAATGGCGCGGCTACATCGCTGAGCAGCGAACGGGCGAGGGTGGCTTCGGTTACGACCCGGTCTTTGTCGATCCCGAACTCGGGCTTAGCGCCGCGCAGTTGACGGCGACGCAAAAAAACCAGCGCAGCCATCGCGGCAAAGCCCTGGTCGAACTGAGCAGGCTGTTACGACAACAGTAATGGAAGTCCCGCCCTTATCGCTGTACGTGCACCTGCCCTGGTGTGTTCGCAAATGTCCCTACTGTGATTTCAATTCGCATACGGCCGGCAACGCTGCACCACGAGCCCGCTATATTGCCGCCCTGTTGGCCGACCTCGACCGTGCAGCAGCAGTTGCCGGTGAGCGGCCCCTGGTGAGCGTATTTCTCGGCGGTGGCACGCCCAGCCTGTTCCCGGCCGAAGAGATCGCGCAACTGATCGATGGTGTACACCAGCGCTTCACGCTGGAGGAGGATGTCGAGATAACGATGGAGGCGAACCCGGGCACCGTCGAGTGCGGGGATCCGGCCGGCTACCGGCAAGCGGGCGTTAATCGTCTGTCCATCGGTGCCCAAAGCTTCGATCCTGACGCTCTGCAAGAACTTGGCCGAATTCACTCGGTCGACGACATCTCGCGCGCGGTCGACGAGGCACAGGCGGCAGGCTTTGCCAGTATCAACATCGACATCATGTATGGCCTGCCCGGCCAGGAAGTTGCGGCGGCAATCGCGGACCTGCAAGCCGCCAGTGAATTGCGTCCGGCACACATCTCCTGGTATCAGCTCACGCTGGAGCCAAACACGGTATTTCACGCCCGGCCGCCGGCGAATTTGCCGGACAATGACCTGGCTTTCGACATACAGACAGCGGGGCAGGCATTCCTCCGCGAGCAGGGCTTTTTCCAGTACGAAACGTCTGCCTATGCAACCGAGGCAGAGCGGCGCTGCGCGCACAACCTGAATTACTGGTCGTTTGGCGACTATCTCGCGGTCGGCGCCGGGGCACATGCCAAGCTCAGTGACGCGAGCGGCGTGCGGCGTTATGCGAAGCCGGCGAATCCGCTGACGTATATGGAAAGTGTGGAGCGCCAGCAGGCTGCGCCCGACACACCGGCGCTGAGCAGCGCGGACCTGGTGTTCGAATTCATGCTCAACGTGCTGCGCCTGACGGATGGATTCGATCTGGAGCTGTTCGAGCGCCGCACCGGGCTGGCGGCACAATCCCTGCTGCCGCGACTGCTGAATTGCCGGGAAAAAGGACTGCTCGAGGAGCCCCGGCGCGGATTCTGGCGCGCAACCGAGCTCGGCCAGCGCTTCTTGAATGACCTCCAGGCGGAGTTTCTGCCCCTGCCTAGACTGAGTCTTTATGCACAAGACCTCGCGGATGCCTATATTTCCAGCAGTTAGCTTGCTTCAATTGAGTTTGCCCATTTGGAAAGGTTCATAACTCGCTGATTTTAATAGAGTATTGAAAATGAACAGAAAATGAGCAAACTGACACGCTTCTTTGAAAATCCGCACCTTAGCTCACTCACCCAATTTTCTTCCACAGACTTATCCACAGGTTCTGTGGATAACGTTGCCGGAAATTTAAGGGCTTGCCCCGGCGCGCTCAGGCGTTTATATTACGCGCCCTTTTTGGCACGCCAGTGCCGCGGAGAGTTAAAGATGAAAGCCGACATTCACCCCAATTACAGCGACATTAAGGTAACGTGTAGTTGCGGCAACGAGTTCACTACCCGTTCAACGCTCGGCGACGACCTCTCTATAGAAGTATGTTCTTCGTGCCACCCGTTTTACACTGGTAAGCAGAAGATCGTCGATTCCGGTGGGCGTGTAGACAAGTTCCGCCGCAAATACGGCATGAGCAAGTAGCCTGGTAGGCAATAGAAGACAGGCGGCGTCGCCACGACGGCGCCCGCACAAACTCTATCCTTACGGTTCCGCGTTGCGCGGTCCTCTGCTGCTTGCGCCATGCGACCCCGTATAGCAACGTGAGAGGACCGATATGACCAAGGATGCATTTCAACTGACCGGCCCTGATGGCAAGGCAACGGAATTGCCCGTGCGCAAGGGAACCGTCGGCCCGGACGTAATCGAGATCAGCCAACTGTATCGCGAGCAGGGCGTCTTCACGTTCGACCCCGGTTATGGGGCAACCGGCAGTTGCGAATCCGCCATCACTTATATCGACGGCGAGCAGGGCATCCTCATGTACCGCGGTTACCCGGTTGAGCAACTCGCGGCCGAGTCCAACTTCATCGAGGTGTCTTACCTGCTGTTGCACGGTGACCTGCCGAATGCCGAGGAGCTTGCGGAGTTCGATCGCACGATTCGATACCACACCATGCTGAACGAAGGCATGCTTAATTTCTTCAAGGGTTTTCGCTATGACGCGCACCCGATGGCGATGGTCTCGGCCGTCGTCGGCTCGATGTCGGCGTACTACCACAGTGAGATGGATGCGAGTAACCCCGAGCATCGCGCGATCTTCTCGCACCGCATCCTGGCGAAACTGCCGACGATTGCGGCCGCCGCCTACAAGCTGAATATCGGGCAGCCTTTCATGTACCCGCGCAACGATCTCAACTACGCCGAAAACCTGTTACAGATGCTGTTTTCTGTGCCGGCAGAACCCTATGAGATTGACCCGATTGCAGCCGAAGCTCTGGACCTGTTGTTTATCCTGCACGCCGATCACGAACAAAACTGTTCAACCTCAACGGTACGCATGGCCGGCAGTTCCGGCGCAAATCCGTATTCCGCGATCGCCGCCGGCATATCGGCATTGTGGGGGCCGGCACACGGCGGCGCCAACGAGGCAGTCCTCAACATGCTCACCGAAATCGGGGACGCGAAGAACATTTCGAAATACGTCGAAAAGGCCAAGGACAAGAATGACCCGTTCCGCCTGATGGGTTTCGGTCATCGTGTCTATAAGAACTTTGATCCGCGGGCGACGATCATTCGCGAGATGTGCCACAAAGTCCTCAAGCAATTGGGCCGGCACGACACGCCCTTGTTCGACCTGGCGCTGCAGCTTGAAGAGGTGGCGCTCAAGGACGAGTACTTTATTGAGAAGAACCTGTATCCGAACGTCGACTTCTATTCGGGCATTATCTATCGAGCGCTCGGTATTCCAACGTCGATGTTTACGGTGATGTTTGCCATTGGCCGCTGTGTCGGCTGGACCGCGCATTGGCGGGAAATGATCGCCGACCCGCATGGTCGCATCAGCCGGCCGCGGCAACTGTACACAGGACCAGCCGCACGCGAGTACGTTGCGATCGACAAGCGCTAGGCATTCAGCAGGGCGATCAGCCCCTTGGTGTCGAGGCGCTGCATGGGCTTGCCATCGACAGGTGAGATAGGCGCCTGGCGTATGCCGTCGAACGGAAACACTGTTGCTTCCACGACTTCGCCGTCATACTGGAATCGATAACCGGGAAACACGTCTGGCCGGACGTTGCGGCCCCGGCGTGCTTTCAGGCGTCTTTCGTAAAGACGGCAGTCGATGCCCTGGTCGTCCAGATACAGCGCAATCTCCTCGCTGGTATCAGCAAACACGTGCAGGTTGACGGCAGAGTTGTCGTCGGCCGTACCGGCCAGCACGGGTCCTACCAGCCGCGGCGAATAGTCGGCCAAAAGCCGCATTGCAGATAACGCTGCAATACGCATGCGCTGCAGGAGATCGGGATGCGAGTCGCCACTGAAGAGTTTTAAGTGTTCGCCGATGGCCTGTTCTATTTCGGCGTTGCCCGGGAGAGCACCGTGTTTGTGCAAGCCCAACCGATCAGCTGCCTTGGACTTGGCAATGCCGTAGTCCCGCATGCCTTTCTCGACAATGATGCGCGCCGACTCCTGCGCCAGCAGCTGGCGAGCACGTTCACTTTCGCTGGGTGGTTTCTTGGGCATTGGCTCAGAAGAGCGATTCCTCTGCCTCGGTTTCGTCTTCGTCTTCGTCTTCGACCGGGTCGATACCGGAGGCATCATTGAAAAAGTCTGGTGCGTCATTATTCGGGTCACAGGCAGGCACCTGCCCTTCACGAAAATACTCGAACGTAGCGTTACGATTTCCTGCGCCGGCGGGACACCCGGTGTCGCGGTCGATTCGTCGAATGACCATGCCGTCGGGCATTTCCATCTGGTTCTCCGGCGCGTTTTCCAGCGCGATGCGCATGAACTCAATCCAGATGGGGAGTGCGGTACGGGAGCCTTCCTCGCCGCGGCCCAGGGGCAAGTCGTCGTCGTAGCCGACCCAGACGACAGTGGCGAGATCGCCATTGAAACCTCCAAACCAGGCATCGCGGAAATCGTTCGAGGTGCCGGTCTTGCCAGAGAGGTCGCGTCTTCCCAGTGCGAGGGCGCGGCGGCCAGTACCACGACGAATGACATCCCGCATCATGTCCTGGATCAGGAACGCATTCTGCGGGCTGATGGCGCGCGGTGCTGCATTGACGCGTGCAAACAACTCCGGATCGGTCGATGCATCCGGCCGGTCTTCGAGAATAACCTCCGGCGACAAGCCGAGATCACCCTCGCCGTCCTCCGAATTTTCGACCGCTGTGACAGGAGCCGCGGCAGGGTCGGGCTCGGCCAGGCACTCCGGACAAACAACCAGCGGATTGGCGCGGTAAGTTACCTCGCCGGTCGAATCGTAGATCGAATCGACGACGTACGGTTTGACGGCGAAGCCGCCATTGGCGAACACGGCATAACCCTGCACGATATCAAGCGGCGAGGCGCTGCCCGCACCCAGCGCCAGCGAACCGTTGCGCGGCAGCGCGGCGTCGCCGAAACCGAACCGCTCCAGGTGTCGTACGGTATTGCCGATGCCGGTTTCAAACAGCAGCAGCCGCACCGACACGAGGTTCATCGAGCGCACCAGGGCTTCGCGCATGCGCGTCGGCCCGTAGAATCGACCCGAGTATTCGGTCGGGCGCCAGACTGACTCGAGCTCGGATGAACTGATCACGACCGGAGTGTCGAGGATGACGGTGGCGGCAGTATTGCCGTGTTCGAGTGCCGCCGAATAGATAAATGGTTTAAAGGACGAACCCGGCTGGCGATACGCCTGCGTGACACGATTGAATTTGCTGATGGTGAAATCGAAGCCACCAGCCAGGCTGCTGATTCCACCGTCACCCGGGTCCATCGAAACCACGGCGCCCTGGGCCTCCGGAACCTGCGACAGTGCCCAGGTGCCCTTCGACGTCGGCATAATAATGACTACGTCGGCAGGCGACAGGATCTCGGTGACCGACTCTGGCTCCTCGCCGGCGGTTTGCCGGTCGATAAACGGTTTTGCCCAGCTGAGGCCAGCCCAGGGAATGATGTCGCGGGTACCATCGGCGAGCATGATCTTGGCGCTGTTCGCAGTCTCGTTGACGGCGGTGACAATCGCAATTGACTGGCCCCCGGGAACGTATTGTTGCAGCACCTGTTGCGCCGCAACAGGCCAGTCGGCAAATTCCGCCGCCAACTCTTCGTCGGTCAGGCCGACATTGCTCAGCGGGCCACGAAATCCGCGCCGGCGAGTGTACTCCAGCAAGCCGTTGCGCAAGGCATAGTTGGCAGCGCGTTGCAGCTTTGAATCGAGTGTTGTTACGACCTGGTACCCGGCAGTTTGTGCATCGTTGCCGTACCGGTTGATCATGTCGCGGCGTACCATTTCGGCAACATAAGGTGCATTCAACTCAATCGGCGCGCGATACAGCTGCGACTGCATGGGTTCGGCAATCGCTTCGTCGTACTCGGCCCTGGTGATGAACTCCAGTTCAAGCATGCGGCCTAGAACGTAGGCGCGCCGCACAGTGGCTTTTTGCGGACTGGCGACCGGGTTGTAATCCGAAGGCGCGGGCAATACGCCGGCGAGCGTGGCGGCTTCTGCGAGACTGATACTGGCCAGGTTCTTGTTGAAGTAGACCTGGGAGGCCGCCGCGACGCCGTAAGCGCGTTGGCCAAAAAACATCTTGTTCAAAAAGAACGCCATGATCTGTTCTTTGTTGAACTCCTTCTCAATCCGGTAGGCAAGAAATGCTTCGTTCAGCTTGCGAACGACGGTCTGTTCCAGTGACAGAAAATAGGAGCGCGCAAGTTGTTGCGTGAGCGTGCTGCCGCCGCCGGCTCGCGTGTCGCCGGTGAGCGCCAGCATGGTCGCGGCACGTGCCACGCCGCGATAATCAATGCCGGGATGTTCAAAAAAACGTTTATCCTCTGCCGCTACGAATGCGTCGACGACGTGTTGCGGGACGTCCTCGTAAGTAACGGGGATGCGGCGCCGTTCGCCGATTTCGCTGATGAGGTAGCCGTCGCGGCTGAATATTCTGAGCGGTACTTCCAGCCGGATATCGCGAATAGTCTCGGCGGCAGGCAATGCCGGGGATGCATAGTAGTAAGCACCGATCACACCCGCAACGCCGCCAATTGCGAGCAGGGCGCCCAGGCCGAACAACAGGACCAGGATACGCAGAAGACGGCGCTGTAATGCCCTGGTCATGAAGCGCCTACCTGATTTTGCACAAATATCATCCCCGCGATCCCTTCGCTGTACCAATAGTTAAGTCTGTAGATGTCCGATCACTGCAGAAAATGTGGCAATCCAGGGGCAATTGTCCGCTGGCTGGCCGGGCCCAGCCCGCCGATCATAACGAGCCGCGGCGGTGGGCCGCAATCATGCCCGAATTCTCGCGCAGAATCGTCAAAAACTGGACGAATTGACCAGTTTTGCGAACTACGTCGATTTTTGCGCCTGTGGCACGAACCAGTTCACGGAATGGTCGTGGCCCGACCAGTACGATACGGATCGCTGGATCGTGAACAAAGTCACGTTTTATTTAACATTTTGTTGATATATAGTTAAATCGAATTGCT
>Ga0102946_1000044_pt1 | contig 42214 bp, 42 predicted proteins | sample SalPon2A_A_D1_MG_FD_78209 | JGI IMG/M metagenome (GOLD analysis project Ga0102946, IMG submission 78209) | Soil microbial communities from South San Francisco under conditions of wetland restoration - Salt Pond MetaG R2A_A_D1_MG | ecosystem: Environmental > Terrestrial > Soil > Wetlands | place... | reverse complement strand
GTGTAAATCAAGAGATGCTTCAGGTTTTAAACGCCCTTGATTTAACAGCTTCAATCGTTGTGGAATAGATTGAGTAGGTACAGCATCACCGGGTCCAGCATCTTCAACGCTGACTGAAAGTTCCTCCATTGCTGCCAAGAACTGTTCTTCCTCAGAGAGACCTTCTGAATCTAAGCTCTTTGTTTCATCAGAAACTTGAGTCTCCCCGTCTGAAGAGTCTTCAGGGAATGCCCGTTTGACATCAAGCATATTCATCTCGTCTGCAAATAGATCATCGACAGATGTTTCCGCCTCATCATTCTTAGCGGAACTTAGCGACTCAATTGTGTCCGAACAACCTCCCGAGACAGAAAACCCCTTCAGTTTATTGAAGGGGTTTCTTTGAAAGGTATTGATCTTTTTTTGTCTTTTTTTGCCCATCAGATTCCTGAAACAATTAATACTAGCGACGCACCATCTTGCGCCGACCCGTCATCGCCTTGGTCTGTTTTTTTATGATGGAGCCGGGTTTTTCGAGATGAAACTGGAACCACATGTCGCCGTAGGACTTCATCTTCATTTTTTTACCGTCCTTGAGGAGTCGAAGATTCCCGGTAATGCCCTCATCGTTACAGCCTTTTTTCTGCGCTTTTTCAAGGACACTGATCGCTTTGGCGTGTTCACCACTTTTCTCCAGGCAGAAGGCATAAAGAGCCCAAAGCAGAGATTCTTTTTTACTGGCAGAGGTCGCCTTATCAAAAGTTTCAATCATCTTATTAATTCTATTCTTTTTCATATAACAGATACCGAGCATCCCCATCGCAATCCAATTACGGACAAAGCTCTTCTCCAGATATGGGAAAGCGCCCGCGAAATCGCGCTTGAGATAGAGAATCGTTCCAATCTGTGAATTGATTTGGCTCTTGATATAAAACTGCCAGTTGCTGTATTTAAACCCCTCCTCCAGTGCCTTAATTGCTTTTTCCGGACGATTTGCCTGCACGTCTCTTTGTGCTCCCTCCATCAGTGCGCCGATTTTCTTCATCAAGTGACGCGAAATCAAGAAGTAGCATAGGGCAAAGACTGCCATTGAACAGGCAATCGCAATCCAGACATCAAGGCCAACAGCCCGATCCAGAACAAACAAAGTAACAACAGAGAGCAACATTGAAATAATCAGATTAAACATTGCAGTAAAGACCCTTTCAGGCAAAAATAATTTGTGAAAGTCGTATTAAATAGAAAGATTCAGACAAGGTGGAGAACTTTAGCAATCCAACATTAAAAAGTCAAAGCAATCCACTTCTTTCAGGCAGGAATATAGACCGTGGAGATCAACCTCGTTGAGACCCTGAGACCAGCAAAGTCAATTTCTGACCAGGTTTTAACATATGGTTTCTGCTCAGATCGTTCCAGTCGCGAATCTGCTCGGTCTTCACATCGAACTGACGGCCGATCCCCCATAAAGTATCTCCAGATTGGACCTTATATACCATTTTACGAGTTAGGTCAGAGGAACTCTTGGCAATGGTCGCCTTCGCTTTTCCTGAAACCGCCAGGACCTGGCCAGGTCTCAGCAGATTGCTCCAGCCGAGGCGATTCCAGACTCTCAGCTCTTTTTGTGTCACCCCGAAGCGCTGAGCAATTTCCCACAGGCTGTCTCCTTTGCGGACAGTATAAACCTTGCGGCGACTGCGGATATAATCGTCCGACATTTCATCGATCGGCAGACGGGTAAAACCTTCTTTTAGAGGGAGAATCAGATCATCACCGATTTGCAAAGAGCGTGGATCGCGGATACTGTTCATCGCAATGATATCATCTACCCTGATACGGTAACGCTTGGCCAGATTGCCAAGAGTATCACCCTGAACAATCTGGTGACGATGGTAACGCGCCCGCTGATCGACGGGGAGAGAGGCATATCCCTTTTTGATGCGTAGACTGCTGCCAACCGGTACTCGTAAGCGGTAATCAATCACACTCGGTGGTGTACACCAACGCTTAAGCTCCGGGTTAAGAATTTTAAGCTCTTCATAATCCACATCTCCCAGACGCGCGATCACTTCTAGATCGGTCGAAGTCGGCACAATGACCGTTTCGTATGAAATTGGTTGTTGAAAATCCAATTCTCCGAAACCATAAGCTTCAAGGTCCCGAACAATAGTCAGTGCGGCCAGCAATTTAGGCAGGTAGTTTTTGGTCTCTTCCTGTAAAACATTCCCTTCTGTCAAGGCCCAGAAGTCACGACTTCCACTCTTTTTGACAGCCTGGTTGATTTTACCGCCACCAGCATTATATGCAGCGGCTGCAAGGTACCAGTCTCCCTTAAAGCGACGATTGAGATCCTTGAGAAATCGCGCGGCAGCCAGGGTCGATTTTTCGATGTCACGCCTTTCATCAGACCACCAATCGTTGCGCAGATCGTAAATCCGTCCGGTACTTTCGATGAACTGCCAAGGACCAGCGGCATGAGCCCAGCTATAGGCCCGCTCGTTGAACCCGGACTCGATCATAGCAAGGTAAGCCAGATCAAGCGGTATCCCTTCACTGGCAAAAACCAGTTGGATTCGAGGAATATGGCGGCCGGCCCGCTCCAGCCAGCGGCCAAACGAATTACGCCCGTTCCCGGTATAGTATTTGAGAAGTTTTTCAACCCTCTGATGACCCGCCAGAGGGAGGTCTCCTGCGTAAGGGAGGGAATTATTCGCCGACGCCAGATAATCTTCAACGAGATCTGGAAGTGGTGAGGTTACGGCGGACAGAACTCTTGCGGTCAATTGATGATCAACAGGATCCGGGACAGGGGTTTCCGGCTGAACCAGTTCAACGGTAAAAGAAGTCACCGCTTCAGGTTGTAGATCCGATAGGTTCGAAGTCGCTGAAACAGGTTGAGGCGGAGCAAGGTACGACGTACAACCACTGATCGGAATTATTAAAAGCAAAATCCAGGCAAACCTAAACATTCAAACCTCCGGGCATTTGATTCAGAAACAGAGCCAACTGCCTTTTTTATCGAATTATCTTCAGCTTGTGGAAAAGGATAACTGCCGAAGAAATAGAAACGTTAATAAGATTGGCATAATCTAACGGAAGCATAACCTCGGTGTCAAGGGGTCTCCATATTCTCAAGAGCCTCCCTTGGCCAAAAACGGCGTTGCATCTCTTCGAGAAGAGCGACAAAACTTTTCCGATCAAGCGCACTGACTGGAACAGCGTCAAAACGCCGACAATAAGCAGCCACTTCAAACTCCGGGACTTGATCGATTTTATTAAAAACAAGCAGACGAGGCCGGGTAGCGAGATCGAGGTCAGAGAGAATGTTCTCCACCGATGCAATCTGGTCCTCAAAGCGCGGGTTGGAAAGATCGACCAGATGGAGCAACAAATCAGCATCTTCCAGCTCTTCAAGGGTTGACTTAAATGCCCCCATCAAGCTTTGCGGTAGATCACGAATAAATCCAACAGTGTCAGTGATAATGACCTCACGATCGAGTGGAAATCGGAGTCGCCGAGTAGCAGTATCCAGAGTGGCAAAAAGCAGGTTCTCGGTAAAAACCTCACTCTTGGTCAAAGCATTGAGCAAGGTCGATTTTCCTGCATTGGTATAGCCGATAATGGAGACAATCGGCACCCCGGCCCGCACCCGCTTTTGTCGCCGTTGCAGCCGACCGCGCCCCAGGCTGTCCAGCTCCTTTTCGAGTCGCCGGATCCGATCACGGGTACGTCGCCGGTCTATTTCCAGCTTGGTTTCCCCCGGACCACGACCACCGATTCCACCCATCAAGCGTGACAAAGCAGTCCCCTTACCGGTTAAGCGCGGCAGGATATACTTGAGTTGCGCCAGCTCTACCTGCACCTTGCCATCGCGAGATTGCGCCCGGCTGGCAAAAATATCAAGTATCAGCTGGGTCCGATCGATAACTTTCATCTCTGTGATTTCAGAAATGGAACGGACCTGATTAGGGCTGAGATCCTGATCAAAAATCAACAGTGTTGCGTGTTGCTGTAGAGAGCGGATGATGATCTCACGTAACTTCCCTTCCCCAACCAGGAAGCGGGGATTCAACTTGCGAGGGCGCTGAATGACCTGATCAATCACCTGAAGATCGGCTGTCCGGGCCAGTTCGTTCAATTCTGCCATCGAGTCTTTTACACGCTGCAGCGACGCCTTGCCAACACTGATCAGAATCGCCCGTTCACGACCATCTGACAGATCAATCGTCTCGGCCGCCAATCGTTCCATCTCACGGTCCAGAGCACCGACAAACGATGCAAAGTCAAGTTCCAGACGATGCAAAGCGGGAACAGTAATCCGCTCGATCTGAGCAGCCTCACGGGTCGGCAGCAGATGCGCATATTCAAGTGCGCCGGGCTGGCCGTCTTCAGCGACCCCCAGAGCAACAATGGTATCCAGGCGCAGCAGCTCCAGGTCGGTCAAGTCATCGCGAGAGAGAGGTTCCTGCTTCAGGTGGGTATGGATACAACGGAGTCCGCGCAGGCCGCTGCGACCGAGGGCAAAACCAGACAGGTCGGGAATGACAATTTCACGGTCATCGCCAACAATGACATGCTTCACCAGTCCAGCCCGGTCGATAATCAAACCGATCTGGCGATGAATCTGATGCGATTGTTCCGCCAGATAGCGTCCGAGTTCCTGAGTAATCAGCAGTCCGGCCGGAATTTTGCGACGATAAATTCGCTCTAAAGCCTGTATCTGGCTTGATTTGAGTCCACTGGTCTTACCGTGAATCATCTCTTCTTCCCAAAAAGAGAAAAGGCCCCAGACGGGGCCCTTCCTGAATTGCGATCAGTAAAGATCAAAGCGATCAACCCGCATTGTTGCTGAAACCACCATCCACGTAGTGCACCTCACCAGTCACCGCAGTAGCAAGGTCGGAAAGGAGATAGAGAGTCGACTTGCCGACCTCATCCTGGCTGACCAGACGTTTAAGCGGCGACCCCGCCTCGGCGACCGAAAGTTTCTCTTTAAAATTGGCGATCCCTGAGGCGGCCAGGGTCTTGATCGGACCTGCAGAAATAGCATTGACTCGGATCCCTCTTTCTCCAAGTTCCGCCGCCAGATAGCGAACTGATGACTCCAGAGCGGCTTTGGCGACACCCATGACGTTGTACTGTGGGATCGAACGTACCGCACCAAGGTAGGTCATTGTAACAATGCTGCCACCATCATTCATAATCGGAATAGCATGGCGGGTTACTGACACCAAAGAGTAAGCACTGATATCGAGAGCCAACTGGAACCCTTCGCGCGAGGTCTGACTAAATGGTTTTTTCAGATCTTCCCGATTGGCGAATGCCACGGCATGAACGACAAAGTCGATTTTGCCCCACTGTTTTTCGAGTTCGGCAAAAACGGCAGCAAGTTCGTCATCGTTAACCACATCGCAAGGTAGAATAATCTTAGCACCAAGGCTCTCGGCCAGCGGACGGACCCGCTTTTCCAGGGCTTCGTTCAGATAGGTAAAGGCAATTTCAGCGCCAGCGTTGCTCAACTGCTGCGCAATCCCCCAGGCAATACTTTTATCATTCGCCAAGCCAAAGATAATTCCGCGTTTTCCGGCCATCAAACCCATGTAATTGTCTCCTTGAGTATATTAATAATAAGACTGTTCTTTGTAGCAAAAGTAGGCTGTAAAGGCAAGCACGCACACATGCTTTAAAGAAGATTTATTAGCGCTGAGCACACAGAAAACAAAGACGAAGATCAAGTAAAGAAATCCGTTCGTCACAATCGCACGTATCAGCTTTTTTGTTCTGCATGTTAAATGATGGGGAAAAGTCTCAAGGGAAGATGACAGCAGAGAGAGAACGATTGGCTCCTTGCATGACACCAATCAAAATTTCGTCCATATCCTGTTGTATTGTCTTTCCTTATCAGCTTAAAATCACAGCTTCCCCCCTCCTCGATTGCTCTCAGGATTCAACCTTTCACACTAATCACATACTTCAAATAGATCCCCTCGGGAAAAGTCACCGGACAGGGAAAATCCTCCGGTTGCCCACCACGATAGATAGTCCTCAACTCGTTACCAACCTGTAGCGCACCGCGTCGCAACTCCTTGAGATAGGTCGCCATATCAACCTTCTGGTGGTTGGACGAACTGATCAGCAATCCTCCCTTTTCAAGTAGTGGCAACGTTTCAGCGACCAACCTGTTGGTGCCACCATGTGTCGAGAAGCGGCTCTTACGGGTCGTGGAGAACGACGGCGGATCGAACAGAATGATATCAAAACGCCGTCCCTTCTGTTGCATTCTGGTCAATTCAGCAAAGACATCACCGACGATAAACTCGTGCCGTTTCGGATTGATGCGGTTGATGGCAAAATTCTCGCTGGCCTGCTTTAGGTAGGTTGGCGACACATCGACACTGGTAACCTGCCTGGCTCCGGCAGCGGCAGCGGCGACAGAAAATGCTCCTGTAAAAGCGAACAGGTTGAGAACCCGCTTCCCTTGTGCTCTCTGCATAAAATCCTGCCGATTGCACCTTTGATCTGAGAACAGTCCGGTGTTTAATCCTTCACGCAGATCAACCTGGAAATCAAGGCCGTTCTCCTGTACCACCAGCGGTACCGGCGCAGCATCTCCCCAGCATAATTCACTATAAGCCTTATCTTTGTTCTTGGCCTCAAGCCGTCGGGTTTCCTGTGGCCTGAGTTTACGGTAAATCCCCACAGGTTGCAGTTGTTGCCGCAAAGCCTGCAACAACAATTTCAGATATCGATCCCAGGCAGAAGAATAAAGTTGCACCATCAGGTAATCACCGTAGCGGTCCACAGTCAGTCCCGGCAATCCATCACCCTCTCCATTTATAAGCCGATAGGCGTTAGTTTCCTGCAGCTGGACATGCTGATCCCTTAACCGCAGCGCATCACACACCTTCCTACCCAACCAAGTGGCATCCAGTTGCATGGGGGCTCGTGACAGCACCCTGGCAACAATTCTGTCAGCAGGGTCCAACAAGGCAGTCGCCAATCGCTCACTTTTCTCGTCGACCAGTTCTATCAAGTCACCGGCCTGTCCTCCCGACCACTGTTTCGTAAAACGGTCTGCAATCACCCATGGATGCCCAAGTTCAAGCATACGGACCGTATCGGAGCCGACGATAAATTTTTTCATATTTTCTCCTGCGTAGGTTTATTCTATGACGACAATCGCATCAGGATTGTACCCGACCGTTTCACGCAGGCCAAGCAAAACCCCTGCAACGCAAGCGCTCTCAGGTTAAAAAAAACCTTTCAGGTCAAAGTTCTCCAAGACATTTCCGCCCATAATGATATACTGCTGGCAAATCAAGGGAGACACTGGATGGATCAAAAATTCAAGAACCGGGTTCGCGAGCAGTTTGGTAAGACTGCCATGGCCTATGTCAATACCGAGCATTTTACCGGCGGAGAAGACTTGGAAGAAGCGGCGCGCTTACTCAAACCAACACCGGAAGACAACATGCTTGATGTTGCCTGCGGAGGTGGACATACTGCTCTCTTCTTTGCCCCCATGGTTCGCCAGGTTGTTGCCTCAGACCTTACCATGCAGATGCTGAAAAAAGCTCAGGAACACCTTGCTGAACGTGGCGGTGTCGACAATGTCATCTTTCGTGAAGCTGACGCTGAAGACCTGCCCTTTCCTGCTGGTTCATTTACCTTGCTCAGTTGCCGGATCGCCCCTCACCACTTCCCCGATGTTCCTCGGGCATTGCGCGAATTCTATCGGGTGTTACGCCGCGGCGGACGGTTAGCTATTATCGACACCCTGCTCCCGGAAGACCCTGAAGTCGCTGATTTTTATCAGACCATGGAGCAGATGCGTGACCCGACCCATATCCGTGCTTACTCGGAAGAGGAATGGTCCAGGATGATCGTCGATGCCGAGCTGATACTTCAGGAGACCAAGATCATCCCGAAGCTGCACGATTTTCAGGAATGGGCAAAACGATCAGGCCTCAAGCGGGAGGAAATCCAGAAGCTGAATCGCTATTTCATGGATGCCTCGCCTAAAATTCACGATTACTTCAAGATTGAATCGTTTGCCGGTGAAGTTGAAACTTATACGGATCAAAAACTTTTGATCTACGCTTCCCGCAAAGAAAAAGAGAAGAAGTAGACTATCATTTTGTCCCGTACGTGACCCGGGCCTGAGCAAACAGCTCGGGCCTTTTGCGTCCAAAAGAGAATAGCCAACGACTAAAAATAGTAAGTGCTTATGTGCCTGATCCTGCTTGCAAATCATATTCACCCCGACTACCCCCTTGTGCTGGCCGCTAATCGTGACGAATTTCACGCACGACCGACCCGCGCTGCTCAGTGGTGGGGCAGCCAGCCAAACCTCTTGGCTGGTCAGGACTTAACCGCCGGGGGCACTTGGTTGGGAATCACTGACTCTGGTCGCATCGCAGCAATTACGAATTATCGCGAGCCAACAACTAATATCCCCACTGTTCAATCGAGAGGGAAATTGACCACCGAATTCCTTCAACACCATATTTCTGCGGAAGACTATTATCAACAACTGTTGAGTCAGCGTCAGTGCTTCAACGGCTACAACCTGCTGTTCGGTTCGGTTGATGAATTGCATTACTTTTCGAATCGTGGAGCAGGTCCAGCCAATCTTCTCCCCAGCATTTACGGAGTGAGTAATCACCTGCTTGATACCCCCTGGCCCAAAGTCGAAAAAGGGAAAATGGCCCTCTCTGAGGCTCTGGCACAACCAGAACTCGACACGGAAACCCTGTGGCGGCTGTTATCGGATTCTGTTATTGCACCTGACAGCGACCTGTCCGATACGGGAATCGGGATTGAATGGGAAAGACTGCTCTCTGCGATCAAAATCTCAGGAGATCATTATGGAACTCGAACCTCCACCTTGCTTTTGGCCAGGAGGGATGGGAATATATTTTTTTCCGAACGAACTCTTGTTCCTGATACAGCGGCAACCGAGAGAACCTTTTCTTTTACCCTCCCTAAAAAACGTTAAGCCAAGCGATGAATAACCTGCAAACTATAGACTCATGCTTCGAAACCACCTTTGAGATCAAAAAATCACTGCTTATCGCCCACATCATGCCAATATCGATCTTCCAAAAGAAGATGGAAAGCCTGAAAGAAAAGCACAAAAAAGCCCGCCACTTCGTCTGGGCTACCAGACAGTTGAACGAACATCAACAGATCGTTGAGAATTGTACCGATGATGGAGAACCAAGGAACACCTCTGGAAAACCAACCCTGAAAGTTCTTCAGGGTCATAAAATCATTAACGCGGGAATCATCACTGTCCGTTATTTTGGCGGGATCAAGCTTGGTACTGGTGGACTGGTACGGGCCTACAACGATGCCGCTCAAGACGCGGTACAGCAAGCGCGGCTGATCCCCCTCGATAACCTGTACAGAAAAACAATCAGGGTCGCGTACCAGCAGATACATCATGCCGAGTATCTGTTAAAACAGCAGACAATCAAAATCCTTGCGAAAAATTTCGCTGCAACCCATATAGATCTGACACTTCAAGGGAGACAAGAACGGATTGAAGGAGTTATTAAGCAGATCGTGACCATAAACATTCCAAAACCTGAATAATCTTTCGAGCAACCAGCTGGAGAGCTGTGCTATAGTAAAAATATTCAAAGAGCAGATATTTACCTTGAAGCTTATTCAAACAATGGAGAAAGAATATGAAACTACATGTTGTCTTGCTGGCGCTGTCACTATTTTTACTTTCTGCCTGTGCTGAGCCGATGAACAATGCCCAGAAGGGAGCTCTCTTCGGGGCCGTTGGTGGTGCATTAGCTGGACAGGCCATCGGCAGGGACACCAAAGGGACACTGATTGGTGCCGCAGCAGGCGCAGCCGTTGGTGGTGGAGCCGGCCATTACATGGATCGGCAGGAAGCCGCCACACGTGAGGCACTTGAATCTGTTGAAGGGGTTAATATCGTTCGCAATGGCGATGAAATATTTGTCACTTTCCGTTCCGATAACCAGTTCGGCATTAACAGTTTCACCTTCAACCCGGAAGCACAACAGGATGTTGGCCGTCTTGGACAGGTGCTGGCGGAATTCGACAAAACAACAATTCTCGTTGCTGGCCATACTGACAGCACTGGCAGTGAGCAACTGAATCAGACTTTGTCAGAAAACCGCGCCAAAGCCGTTAAGAATATCTTATTGGCACAGGGCGTAGCTGCTAATCGCCTATCGACCATCGGCTTTGGAGAAAGCTCCCCGATAGCTGAAAACACAACAGACTACGGCCGTCAACAAAACCGCAGAGTAGAAATAAAGATCTCGCCCAAATAAACCCTTCACCGGCCGCTTTAACTGTCCCGTCCTGAAATAAGTCTTCTAGGTGTAAACTTATTTCAGGACGGGACAAACTGAAGAATAAAGCCCCCGCGACGTCTTGCGGGGGCTTATCAATTTCAAGATTTCGTACAAATTCCGGATTAGCCGAATAACAAATGCTGGATCCACTCCCAGCAACAACTTCATGAATATGTATTTTTAAAAATATCATTTCCAAAAAACAGAGAGACAGAGTATCGCCATCCGAAATATTCACTGAATCCTTGTCTGCGCAAAAATGATGATATATAGAGCCGATTGAGTCTGGCCGAAAACCGATATGTGAGACATCCTGCCTTTCTTCATCAACTTCACCACAGAAAAAGGGAGACCCTTGCGGGTCTCCCTTGATAATCGTTCGAATTACAGATGCAGTTTACTAGAGGCCTGCAGCTTCTTCCAACATTGCTGTAGTAACCGACTTGGGACGCTCAATACCATAACCGAGAGCGCGGTCCCAAGTGATGTTAGCGAGGCAACCGAGAGCACGACCGATACCGAACAGAACGGTATAGAACTCATACTGGGTTACGCCATAATACCACTGGATAACGCCGGACTGGGCATCGACATTTGGCCAGGGATTCTTCGCTTTGCCATGCTCAGTGAGAACACCAGGGGCAACTTCAAAGATCATTTTGACCAACTGGAACAGTGGGTAATCCTTGAGACCTTCGGTCTTCATGCAGAATTCACGCTGAGAGGTGTAGCGAGGGTCAGTTTTACGCAGAACTGCGTGACCATATCCCGGAATAACCTGACCGCTGTTTAGAGTTGCCCAGAGAGCTTCCTTGAGCTTCTCTTCGGTCGGCACTTCGCCGCCGAGTTTCTGCATGAAGTTCTGAGTCCAGCGAAGAACTTCCTCGTTTGCCAGACCATGCAGTGGGCCAGCAAGACCATTGATCCCTGCACTGTATGCATAGTATGCATCAGAGAGCGCCGAAGCAACCAGGTGAGTGGTGTGAGCTGAAACGTTGCCAGACTCATGGTCTGAGTGAATGATGAAGTACATCCGGGCAACATCTTTGTAATCATCGCCCTGCCCCATCATGTGAGCGAAGTTACCACCCATGTCGAGAGTATCATCTGCAGCAATAGGAGTATCACCCATGTACTTCATGCGATAGATGTAAGCACCGATTGGACCCAATTTCGCCATCATGTTGTTGCAATCTTCATACATATCTTCCCAGCAGGTCATCTTGTTAAACTTGCCGGAAGAATAGGTCTTGGCGAAAACAGAATCGCGCTGCATTGCAATGATGGCAGCAGAGAACATCGCCATTGGATGGCTGTCGCGAGGCAGAGCACGCAGCACATCGATAACGTACTGGGGGATCTGAGAGCGCTGTTTCCAGTCCTCGACAACTTCCAGAGTCTGCTCCATGGTCGGGACATCACCAGTCAGAAGCATGTACCAGAAACCCTCAACATAGGGATAATCACTGCCAGGAACCTTGGGCAGAGCGTCAAAGGTCTCTGGGATTGTTTTACCCCGGAAACGGATGCCTTCAAAGGGGTCAAGGTAGGAGATATCGGTAACCAGAGATTTGATACCGCGAGCACCACCGATACATTGACCGATAGTGACATCACCCAGTTTCACATCAGCAAACTCTTTGACCAACTTGGTGGTCCGTGGACGATGCTCGGCAATTTTTTGAGCCAATACTTCCTTTAATGTTGACATACTTTCTCTCCTTTTTGAAATGACGTTTCAAAGCGCCCAATGGGCCAACAAGGGAAAAGGTCCGCAGCGCGGATAATGCAGACAGATTAAACTGCGATTAAAACGCCCGCCCGAACGGTTTTTCACAGTAAAATCTTATATTATCGTATTTACCAGGCCCCAGATTTCGAAACCTGCTCAAAAAACCCTTCTTCTCCTAAAATTCCAAATATTGTTTTACCAATTCACATAAACCTTGTCAAGACGATTTCGTATACAGTATTCAGCATACAATCAAAATCCAATATAGCACTTTACCATGTATTTTTTTTCTTGCTTTAATTCTTGCACCTGAATGAAAATGCCCAATTATTATGCAAACACTCAAAAGACAAATCGGCACGGTGCCATTAACAAATCCGATCATTCTTGCTCCAATGGCCGGAATCACAAGTCTCCCATACCGACGGATCATGAAATCCTACGGAGCGGCACTGGTCCATACGGAAATGATCAGTGCCAACGGTTTAATCCGGGAAGGTAAAAAGACTCGCGAACTTCTGGAATCTTCTTCAGATGAAGAGCCTCTGGCCATTCAATTATTCGGCGATGACCCGCAAATATTGGCTCGCGCAGCTGAAATGGTCGTGGGCGATGGTGCCTTACTCGACATCAACATGGGCTGTCCGGTAAAAAAAGTCATTCGCAGTGGGGCAGGAAGTGCACTACTAAAAGACCCTTCACGTATAGCCCGTATCATCATTGCGGCAAGAAGAAGTTACAGCAAACCTCTTACTATAAAGATTCGTTCCGGATGGGATCAGAATACGATAAATTTTCTAGAAGTCGGACGTATCGCTCAGGACGCTGGGGTCGACGCCATCACCCTGCATCCTCGTACCCGCGCACAGGGTTTTTCCGGGCAAGCCAACTGGCAGCACATCGGTGAACTTAAAGCCGCACTAAGTATTCCAGTATTCGGCAGCGGCGACATATTTGAAGCAGCCGATGCCCAACGAATGCTGAATGAAACAGGCTGCGACGGTGTCATGATCGGCCGAGGCGCTTATGGCAACCCCTGGCTGATAAGAGAAGTGCTCGATCATCTTGAAGGTAAAAAGAGCTGTCGCCCTACAGGGATAGAAATCTACCAAACCGCTATGCAGCACCTGCAAATGCATCTTGAGCAGTTCGGCGAGCGGAAGGCCCTGTTTGAAATGCGTAAACATCTCTGCTGGTATGCGAAGGGCCTGAACGGATCAAGCCAATTCAGAGCCAGACTACAAAAAACAGACACCTGCGCAGAACTTAAGAAACTGACCGAAGACTTTTTCCAGGAGGAACTGGGCTAAATGAAAGGAACCCGCAATCCATCATCAACCCTATACAGGATGGTTCTGGAAAATGTCGAGGATGCAGTCATCGCCCTGGATCAAGACGGACTGATCAGCCTCTTCAATCCGGCGGCACAGCTATTTACCGGTACCAGTGAAAAACAATGTCTGGGCCGCTCCTTTGTCGAGAAGTTCAAACACCAGAAGAATCTCTGCAAACTGGTAAAGACGTCTCTATCAGAGGGGCGCTCGATATCCGACCACGAGACTGTCAAGTTACAGGGAGTTAGGCCAAGACCTCTGAGCGTAACAGTCTCACCACTTCTTGCGGCCGATGGACAACAACAGGGCGTCGTGTTGATCCTTCGTGATCTGACTCAGGTTCGCAAGCTGGAAGCAGCCGTTCAACGCTCTGACCAGATGGCAATGGTCGGAACAATGTCCGCAGGCCTGGCCCATGAGATCAAAAACCCATTGGGAGGAATCAAAGGGGCGGCTCAACTTCTTCAGCGAGAGCTTAAAAGTGGTAGCGACTTGATCGAATACCCTCAAATCATGATTCGCGAAGCAGAGAGAATCAACACAATCATTGAAGAGCTCCTCGACTTGGCCAAACCGCGTCAGCAAAAGATTGAGCTGGTAAACATCAGCCAGATCCTTGATGAAATCATGCTCTTGCAAAAACAGGCTCTGGCTGAACAGGAAATCGTCTTTCAACTTAACCTGGACCCGAGTATTCCACCGTCCTATGGTGACCGTGACCTGCTGATCAGACTCTTTCTCAACCTGATCAAAAACGCGGGAGAAGCTGTGCCGCACGGCGGCGAGATCATCATCGAAAGCCGGATAGACAATGAATATTATTTAAGCAGGGCCGGGGACCGTTCAGTGCCGGTTATCCTGATTACCATTAACGATAACGGACCGGGGATACCTGCCGAAGTGATGGAGCGTATTTATACTCCTTTCTATACCACAAAATCTGGCGGTAGCGGCCTTGGTTTGGCGATCTGTCAGAAAATCATTGCTGATCATGGAGGCTTCCTCAAGATCGTCTCCCGACCTACTGGCGGGACATCAGTCAAGGTCTCGCTCCCTCTGGTTCGAAAAGCTCCTATGGACAATCAAACTGAAAAGTAAGGAAAACACCATGTCAATTCGACGTATCCTGGTTGCTGACGACGAAGAAAGTATCCGCTGGGTTCTCTCCAAGGCCTTGAAGAAAAAAGGCTTCACCGTGGATCTTGCTGTGGATGGTCGCCAGGCACTCTCCCTGTTCCGCAGCAACCATTACGATCTAGCGGTTCTCGACATCAAGATGCCCGGCATTCAAGGACTGGAACTGTTGCAACAGTTCCATGAAGAGCAGCCTGACATTCTGGTCGTGATCATGACGGCGGAATCGACTATGGAGAATGCCGTCGCGGCGATGAAGCACGGAGCCTATGACTACCTGACCAAACCATTTGACCTTGATGCTCTCGATGCCATTATCCTCAAAGCGCAGAAAGCTGCAGAAGTCACTGATCAACTGGGACAACTCAGAGGAGAGTTGCAGGAACAATACAGCTTTGGCCGGGCGATTATCGGTAACAGTCAGCCGATGCAGGAAGTTTACAAGGACCTGGGTCGGATCGCACCATCCGATGTCACGGTTCTGGTGACAGGAGAAAGCGGGACCGGTAAGGAGCTGATTGCCCGAGCGGTCCATTTTAACAGCCCCAGGCTGGGTAAACCCTTTATCGCCCTTAACTGCGCAGCTATTCCAAGAGAGCTACTGGAAAGCGAGCTGTTCGGTCATGAAAAAGGATCCTTCACCGGCGCGACCGAGCGCAAATCAGGTAAGTTCGAACAAGCCAACGGTGGCACTCTGTTCCTCGACGAGCTTGGCGATATGCCACTGGAACTACAGGCGAAACTGCTGAGGGTTCTGCAAGAAAAAGAGATCACTCGAACTGGCGGCAACCAGGTGATGCAGGTCAATGTGCGGATTGTCGCTGCCAGCAATCAGGATCTGGCAGCGATGGTCAGAGAAAAAACCTTTCGTGAAGACCTTTTCTACCGGCTCAATGTGGTCCCAATTCATCTCCCTCCATTGCGTGACAGAAAGGAAGACATTGAACCACTGGTCGAATTTTTTCTCAAACGTGCTCAGGACGAGCTCGGCGTACAGACCCGTGAATATAGTCAGGAGGCGCTCAGCCTGCTCAAAAAGCACTCTTGGCCGGGGAATGTCCGTGAACTTGAAAATGTGATTAAACGTGCGACTCTCCTCTCCCCGAATCAGGTCCTGATGCCAGCGGACTTCCCCGGACTTTTCAGCAACAGCGACCTTGGTGGGCAGGAAGACTCGCTGGAATCCCTGGTCGCCAGAAAGCTTCAAAACTCACTGGCGCAGATGGATCTGCAGGATTTGGACAATCTTTATGAAATGGTTCTGCATCAGGTCGAGCGGCCATTGATCAATATCATCCTTCAGCATACAAGTGGCAATCAGGTCCGAACGGCAGAGATCATCGGCATTAATCGCAACACCTTACGAAAAAAAATCAAGACTCTCGACATACCGGTCAAAAAGAAGGATTAAGTGATATTATGGCAGGAGTGCTGTCCCCAATCTGGACAGCACAAAGCAAAAGGGCCTCAATGGTAGTCGCCTTGAGGCCCTTTTTAAATTTGGGTGCTTCAACTAGTAACCTTCCGAAGAGCGAGGAGACTGGTTTTCAAACCGGGTAAACTCTCCACGAAAGGTTAAATGGACTGTCCCTATAGGCCCGTTCCGCTGCTTACCGATAATAACTTCGGCATCCTTGTCATGTCCCTTATCACAAGACCCATCCCGTTTTTTACAGGCCTCACAGTATACGGCATCACGATAAACGAACATAATGACATCCGCATCCTGCTCAATCGCGCCGGATTCTCGCAAGTCAGCCATCATAGGTCGCTTGTCAGTGCGGCTTTCAAGGGAACGATTGAGCTGAGAAAGTGCAATCACGGGCAATTCAAGCTCTTTGGCCAACGCTTTCAGAGATCGAGAAATTTCCGAGATTTCCTGCTGCCGATTTTCGCTACTGCTGCCACGCATCAACTGCAGGTAATCAACGACGATCAATCCCAGACCATGCTCAGCTTTAAGTCGTCGAGCCTTGGAGCGTAATTCTAAAACAGAGATCGCCGGAGTATCGTCGATAAAGATAGGCGATTCGCTCATCTGTCCGGCCCCCATCGTCAACTTGGGCCAATCTGATTCGCCAAGGTGACCGGTCCTCAGGCGGCTTGCATCTACCCTGGACACCGAACAGAGCAATCGTTGCACCAACTGCTCCTTGCTCATCTCCAACGAAAACACAACAGCCGGAACCTTATTATCGACATGTGTCGTGGCATACTCAACGACGTTCAGGGCAAATGCAGTTTTACCCATCGAGGGTCGACCTGCAATGATGACCAGGTCACCGGATTGCATCCCGGCAGTCATCTTGTCAAGTTCGGTATAACCGGAAGGAACTCCGGTGACTAACTCTTTACGATCATATAGCTTTTCAATGGTCTTGAAGGTGTCTTTAAGGATATCGCGGACAGGAAAGAAAGACGGACGAATGCGGTTTTCGGCAATCTCGAAAATTGACTTTTCCGCATGATCCAGAATTTCCTCCATATCGCCACCCTCGTAACCACGAGTAGCAATTTCGGTGGAGACATGAATCAACTTACGGGCCACCGACTTTTCCTTAACCAGTCGGCAATAATAAACAATATTGGCCGCAGTCGGGACATAATCGACCAACGTCGCCAGATAGCTGCTGCCGCCAACATCTTCCAGCTCATTGCGGGTTTTAAGAACGGCAGTCAGGGTCACCAGGTCCGCCGGTTCGTTCTTACCCGACAGGACAATCAGGGCCTCAAAAATCTTGCGATGGCTTTCACGATAAAAGTCATCTGGAACAAGAATCTCCAAAGCACGATTGATGGCATCATTTTCTAGCAGAACTCCACCGAGAACAGACATCTCTGCCTCAAGATTTTGCGGTGGAAGTCGGTGCGACTGGGAGTTATCCGAAGAAATATTTGCGACAGTTTTCATCATAGGCGAAGCATAGCAGAGGGCAGGAAGCGAAGAAAGCGGAAAAGCGGAGCACCATAACTGATGTCCACTTTTCCGCTCATAAATTCAACCGGACGCAGCCGGAACGATGCTCTATTCTTCTGTTGCGGTAACTACAATCTTGAGCTCAGCTATGACACCAGCGTCAAGCTTTATGGTCACAATATGTTCACCAAGGCTCTTGATAGGCTCGGCAAGCTGGATTTTTTTACGATCCAGATCGATCCCGGCCGCCTGAATCTTCTCTCCGATGTCCATCGAAGTAACAGATCCGAACAGCTTACCGTCCTCACCAGCACGCTGAGAAAATTCGCAGCTGACTTTTTCAATACGGTTCTTAACGCCCTCGGCATCAGTCCGGGCCTTTTCAAGCTTGCGAGACAATTGACGCTTCTGATGCTCAAGTTCTTTCACATTGCTTTCGTTGGCAACCAAAGCCAATCCCTTGGGAACCAGGTAATTACGAGCATAACCTGGTTTGACGGTAACCAGATCGCCAATCACGCCAAGCCCTTCTACATTCTCAGTAAGAATGATGTTCATGATATCCTCCGTAAACAGTGTCTGTTTAAATTTCTTTATTTCTCGGTCGGCGAAAATCGATCCACAGATCGAAAACACCGACTCCAGTAACAATCAGTGGCAATGGGTTGAAGACGAATACCATCAGGTAGATCATCCCTTTCAGCACCGGCGGATATGCCTTTTTCTGCAGAAAACTGTTCACGACAGCCAACCCTTGCAAAAAATAGAGGGGCAAAAGGATCGCCAGACCATTGCGGGCCACCAACTGCAGAGAGTCTTGCGGTACCAGCATGCTGAAGCCCGCCAGAATCAGAACCCAGATCAGCGGCGCAGGGAGTCTCCAAGCAACAAAAGGTGTTCCGGCGATCTGGTAATTATCTTTTTTGAAACGCTGCAACAACAGAAGCGTCAATAACTGCACAGTAAGGATTCCGGCCACATAGAGACCGAAAAAGGTACTTCTTATAAAATCAGCAACCTGCCTGGCGATCTCTTCCATTTCCTGCAGTTGAGAGTCACTCAGACCGGCTCCTTGATAGACCTGCATCGCCTGCTCAATCTCCGCCTGAAGGTATTGGTCAATCAATGCTCCCGGCGCTTCGCCACTTACCAGCAGGTAAGTGGTGAAAAAGACCAGCGCCGCAAGCGTAACAACAAAAACAGTCAGTGCGACTGAGCTGTCCCAGGCCAACCCTCTCCGAAGTAGTAGAGGTAGCAGCAGCGAACTGAAACCAAACAAGCCAAGATAAGCAACCAGCGAGTGGAAAGGGACCAACAGGCTCAGCAACAAACAGACCAAGACAACAGCCAGAAAACCGACCCGCATCCCAAAGCGCATGCTCAGGTAACAGATCGGCAGGGGCGTCAGGAAATTCAGCATTGCCCCCACTGGACCAAGAGATGTTGCGCCAAGAAAGCAGAACAGAGTCACCACGATCCCGGCAACTGTGAGAGCAACCTGTTGTTGCTTCAACAGCTCGTCCCCCCTTCTACCCGGTTTAAAGTGCGTGGGAAGAAGTATAAGGCATCAGAGCAATCTGCCGGGCGTTTTTAATTGCTTCGGCAATCTGACGCTGGTGAGCAGCGCAAGTTCCAGAGATCCGACGCGGAACGATCTTACCACGCTCACTCAGATAATATTTCAAGCTGTCAACATCCTTATAATTGATCTTCAGATTCTTGTCAGCACAGTAACGACAGATTTTGCGCCGACCAAAACGACGGCGGGGAGGACCACCAGGGCGACCACCAGCAGGGCGTGTTGATTGAAAAGCCATATTTATTTCTCCTTGAGACGTTAAATTGAATTATTCGGCTTCTTCAGTTGTCTCAGCCTCAGCTTTGACTTCTGGAGCAGCTTCAGTGTCCTCGACAACCACTTCTTCCTGAGCTTCTTCGATGACACCATCAAACAGCACAGTCAGAAAACGCAGGATTTTTTCTTCCAGACGCAGACGTCGTTCGTACTCGGCAATCACCTGCGGCTCAGCATGAAAAATGACCTGAATGTAGCTGCCACGTCCCTGCTTCTGAATCGGATACGCCAATTTGCGCACACCCCAGTTGTCCAGTTTGAGGATCTCAGCCTGCTGGCCAGTCAGAACCTCCTGAAACTTGTCCACCAATGCTGTCAGCTCTTCGCCGACAACCTCAGGATGGACGATGTAGAGTGATTCATACTTTCTCATCATAATCTCCTTACGGATTAACAGCCCCGAGACCACCTCGGAGCAAGGAAGACAGGACCTCGTCGGCCCCGGTCGAAACAAAAACTTTTAGCATAGTTGTAAACTCAATACAAGGCTTTAAAGTGCCCTAAACGTTGAACCTGAAATGCATAATATCGCCATCTTTGACGATATAATCCTTTCCTTCCAGGCGCAAGAGCCCTTTCTCCTTGGCTCCAGATTCACCGCCACAAACAACATAGTCGTTGTAGGCTGTAACTTCCGCTCGGATAAACCCCTTCTCAAAGTCAGTATGAATAACCCCGGCGGCTTGTGGCGCACGCGAACCATCAGTAACGGTCCAGGCCCTGACCTCCTTGACTCCGGCGGTAAAGTAGGTGATCAGCCCGAGCAGTCGATATCCAGCATGAATCATTCTGTCCAGTCCAGACTCATCGAGACCGAGATCGGAGAGAAACTCCTGCTTCTCTTCCGCATCAAGCTCTGCAATCTCAGCCTCTATACAGCCGCAGATAGTGACAAACTCTGCACCTTCTGTATCGGCATACTCACGAACCTTCTGGACAAAAGGATGTTGGCCCTCGAGATCGTCTTCGGCGACATTAGCGACATAGAGTACCGGCTGGGCCGTAATCAGATGCAGCCCTGCCAGAATTGACCGCTCACTGCTATTCAGTTCCACGGCCCTCGCAGGGCGGCCATCGTTCAGTTCATCCCTGACCTTCTCAAGAACAGCCAGTTCTGCCTGCATCTGTTTGTCACCGCTCTTGGCTTGTTTCTGGGTCCGCAGAATCCGTTTTTCAATTGTTTCGAGGTCAGAGAGGTTCAACTCGGTCTGGATCACCTCAATATCACGTAGAGGGTCGACGCTGCCATCGACATGAACAACATTGTCATCCTCAAAACATCGGACGATATGTGCGATGGCGTCAACTTGGCGAATATGGCCGAGGAACTGGTTTCCGAGACCCTCGCCTTTACTGGCACCACGGACCAGTCCGGCAATATCAACAAACTCCATACTGGTTGGCAGCACTGCCTGCGGCTTAACTATCCCTGCCAGAACGTCAAGCCGTCTGTCAGGGACGGCGACCATCCCGACATTTGGTTCAATTGTGCAGAAGGGATAGTTGGCAGACTCTGCGCCAGCCGAAGTAATCGCATTAAAGATGGTCGACTTGCCGACATTCGGCAGACCAACTATTCCACATTTAAAACCCATGTTTCTTCGTCTCACAAAAATAGCGATAGCCGGGACAGAGCGCCCCGGCTATCGAAAGTTCTTTTACCTGATACTGTCGTTATATCACTAGTAGCGGTGCAATAACCAGTGCGACAACACTCATCAACTTGATGAGAATATTCATGGCCGGACCCGAGGTATCCTTGAAGGGATCACCGACCGTATCGCCGATAACAGCTGCATCATGGGCAGCGCCACCCTTCTCCTCACCATCGACCTTGCCTTGCTCAATATATTTTTTGGCGTTATCCCAGGCACCACCGCCATTGGACATCATCAGTGCCAACAGAACACCCGCGAGAGTTGCACCAGCGAGCATGCCACCGAGCGCTTCAGCGCCCAGCGTAAAGCCAATCAGAACTGGCGAAACGACAGCGACAACACCAGGCAAAACCATCTCTTTCAGTGCAGCGGCAGCAGAGATATCAACACATTTCTGGGAATCCGGTTTAACACCGTCTTTGCCTTCAAGCAGGCCTGGGATTTCACGGAACTGACGACGAATTTCGTCAACCATCTTACCGGCAGCACGACCAACGCTGGTCATGGTCAATGCGCCTATGAAAAATGGCAGAGCGCCACCAATCAGCAGACCGATAACAACTTTCGGCTCAATCAGGTTGATTGACTTTAGACCAACCGTTGTCGCATAAGCGGAAAACAGTGCCAGAGCAGTCAGGGCAGCGGAGCCGATGGCGAAACCCTTGCCGATTGCAGCAGTGGTGTTGCCGATCGCGTCGAGGCCATCAGTGATTTTTCGCACATCAGGACCGAGACCTGCCATTTCCGAGATACCACCTGCATTATCTGCAATCGGACCGTACGCGTCGACGGTCATGGTGACACCAACCGTTGCCAGCATTCCAACGGCAGCAATACCGATACCGTACAAACCTGCAAAAAAGTTTGCAGTAAAGATCGCGACACAGATGATCAGAATCGGTAGCGCTGTCGACTCAAGACCGACAGCAAGACCGGTGATGATGTTGGTTGCCGGACCGGTTTTGCTGGCTTCAGCAATGCGAGTAACCGGAGCATGAGCGGTGTAATATTCGGTGATCTGACCGATAGCGATACCGGCCAGAGTACCGGCCAGAATAGCCCAGAATACTCCAGTAGAGATTCCGTACATCTGGATCACGACGAAAGCAGCAACCAGGAAACCTCCAGCAGCAACGAACGTTGTATAATGCAGAGCCTTGGCCGGATCCATCGATTTCAGAACTCTCATCGAAGCGATGCCGATAAAGGAAAAGACCAGACCAACCATAGCAAGGATCAGAGGCAAGACCATTGCGTTCATCTGGACCGCAGAACCATCCCCCAACTTGGCCAGCAACTCAGGACCAGCGGCAGCGGCGATAGCCATAGTCGCGATGATCGAACCAACATAGGATTCGAAAATATCGGCACCCATACCAGCAGTATCGCCAACACAGTCGCCGACGTTGTCGGCAATAACACCCGGGTTACGTGGGTCATCCTCAGGGATACCTGCCTCGACTTTTCCAACCAGGTCAGCCCCAACGTCCGCAGCCTTGGTGTAGATACCACCACCAACACGTGCAAACAGAGCAATGGAAGAAGCACCCATAGCAAAACCATTGATGTAACGAACCGTATCCACGTCACCACCAAAGAAGACATAAGCAACACCAACACCGACCAGACCGAGAGAAGCAACAGCAAGGCCCATAACAGCACCGCCGTTAAAGGAGACCTCAAGTGCCTTGGCCTGTCCATGGGCACGAGCAGCCTCGGTCGTCCTTACGTTGGCGCGAGTCGCAGCCTTCATACCAATGAAACCACAGGTCATGGAGCAGATGGCACCACCCAGAAAAGCAACAGCCGTCTGGAGGTTCATACCCATCGCGATCAGGATGAAAACCACCACGATAAATATTGCCAGCACACGGTACTCGCGGTTTAAAAACGCCATAGCGCCGTTGTAAATGTCTTCAGAAATCTCTTTCATCCGATCATTACCAACGGGCTGTACCTTGACCAGTTTGTACAATATGATCGCGATCACAAACCCGACCGCTCCCAAGACGGGAGCAAACATTTGAAGTTCCATCCGTTCCTTGCCTCTCTTTCTTAAAGTTTTATGAATCCAGCAGATTTTTGTTAAACCTGTTCATGGCATTCAGTACCCCGTCATCAAAAATTGACTCAACTGCATCGGCAGCTGCTTCAATAACCATTGACAAGTCCCTGATCTCTTCTGCCGCAAAACGTCCGAGAACATGGCCCGTGGTGTTGCCGTGAGCAGGTCGCCCTATTCCTACCCTGAGACGAACGAAATCCTTCCGTCCCAGAACACTACAGATATCACGTATTCCGTTATGGCCACCGTGGCCGCCTTCTGGTCGTATCCGCAAGGAACCAAAAGGCAGGTCCAGATCATCATAGGCCACAATCAAATCCCCCAGAGTAACTCCGAGGGATTGAAATGCTGCATTAACACTGGCTCCGCAGAGATTCATGAAGGTTTGTGGGAGTAGCACCGTCGTCTCTTCACCGACAGCACGTCCCACACCATAGTTCCCCTGATAGCCTTTCTTTTTCAAACTGATCCGGTGCCGTTCAGCAAAACGTTCAGCAACCATAAAACCTATATTATGCCGGGTCCCCACATACTTGTTCCCAGGATTACCCAGCCCGACCAGTAGCTTCAAACGCGCCGACCTATTCTTCGGGAGCAGCAGGCTCTTCAGCGGTAACAGCCTCTTCGCCCTCTTCAACTTCAGCTTCGTCCTCTTCCTCTTCCTGAATCCCTTTAACGGTGAGAACCGTGAAGTTAACATCAAACGGAATTTCCGTACCGTCAGGAACTGCGACCTCTTCGATGTGGATAACGTCGCCAATATTCAGGGAAGTCACATCGATCTCAATCGACTGTGGTACAGCGGTCGGTAAACAGTAGACTTCCAGTTCATGCCTGATCACCTGCAGAGTACCGCCCTCTTTTTCACCAGCCGACTTGCCTACCGGTACGACAGGCACCATGAAGTTGACTTTTTTACTCAAGTCAATCGCATGAAAATCAGCGCTGACCATGGTCCGACGCAGGGGGTGCAGGTTGAGGTCTTTTAACACGACAACCTTCCCCTCCAGTACAGCGGCTCCTTTCAAGGTAATCAGCGTATTCCAGCCTGACTCACCACTGACGGCATCTTGTAGGGCTTTCGGCTCAAAAGAGATTACACAGGGTTTCATCCCTTTACCGTAAACAACGGCAGGAACCTGACCATTTGCGCGTAATTTACGGGCAACACCTTTGCCTGTCGCGTCACGCAGGGTTACATTCATTTCAGCTTGTGCCATTTATCTATCCTCCATCCTTTTAGGAATCTTGCTCTTAACCATCTAACATCGAATCGTCGCTATACAAATAGAGAACTGACCGATTCGTCTTTATGAATTCTATGAATAGCCTCAGCCAACAGATCTCCAACGGAAAGGCTCCGCAACTTCTTGCAGGCGTTAACATTACTTTCTGTCGGAATAGTATTAGTGACCATGACCTCTTTTAAAACACTTTCGTCGATGCGGTCCAGAGCTGGCCCGGAAAGGACCCCGTGAGTTGCGCAAGCATAGACCTCGATTGCTCCTTGTGTGGCCAAAGCGTTGGCGGCGGTACACAGAGTCCCTGCTGTATCAATCATGTCATCGATAATGACACAGGCTTTACCACTGACATCACCAATGATGTGCATAACCTCGGAGACATTCGGTCCGCTTCGCCGCTTATCGATAATCGCCAGACCAGCATTCAATCTCTTGGCAAATGCACGTGCCCGCTCGGTTCCGCCAGCATCCGGCGACACGACTACCAAATTTTCCGGGTAGTTGCCACGAATCGCGTTGAGCATAACCGGAGCAGCATAGAGATGATCAACAGGGATATCAAAAAAACCCTGAATCTGTCCAGCATGCAGGTCCATCGTCAGCAACCTGTCGACACCTGCAGCCGAGATCAGGTCCGCAACCAGCTTTGCCGAGATCGGTGCACGAGGCGCGACCTTGCGATCCTGCCGTGCGTAACCGAAATAAGGAACGACTGCGTTAATTTGCGCCGCCGAGGCACGCTTTAAAGCATCTACCATAACCAGAAGTTCCATCAAATTGTTGTTAGCTGGTGAGCAAGTCGACTGGATCACGTAGACATCACGTCCACGCACATTCTCGCCAATCTCCACCATCACCTCTCCGTCAGAGAAGGTGCGAACCTTGGCCTTTCCCAGTTCAACCCCGAGCCGACTGCAAATTTCTCTGGCCAGAGGTTCGTTAGAATTACCGGTAAAAATTTTGAATTCGCGCACAGATCTTCACTTTCAGGATGCAGGAAACGCAGATATGGCTACGCCATGGCGGCTCGGCCATCGCCTAACCCTTCTCTCGTATACAGTCACAACTTCAGGGCTGCTCAATAGTATAAAAATGGCTGGGGCGCCAGGGATCGAACCTGGGAATGCCGGAATCAAAATCCGGTGCCTTACCGCTTGGCGACGCCCCAATAACTTAATAAACTTAAGATTTGTTCTTATATCGAATAAAGGCCCTCAACAAGGAGCCATCTTGGCTGAAACAGCGCAGTTTTTACCTGTATAGACAGGCACTGTCAACCGGAAAAACCAGTCCGTGAGAAAACATTCATGGTAATGGTCGTACCGGGAAAGTTTTCCAGCCGAACTGATCGACCAAGAGCTCACCTGCCCTGACAGCAACATCAAAATCTTCAAAAACCCCGAAAACAGTTGCTCCGCTCCCGGACATCAAGGCTCCCAAGGCACCGTTTCTCAGAAGTTCCTGCTTGACGTGATCGATCTGTGGATGGGCCCGGACTGTCACGCGCTCCAGATCGTTATGTAGCTGCCGGATCAATACGTCAATACCCCCGGCCGAAAACCTTGGAAGGTTAGCCACTTCGTCGGAAATTGTCAACTGTAAACTTTGGTAAACCCAGGCTGTGGAAACGGTAAAGCCCGGGTGAACCAGAAGACAACAAAAGGGGGGCAGTTCCGGCAAACAATCAAGTCGCTCACCGATGCCCGTAGCCCATGCCGGGGCACCAAAAACAAAAAACGGCACATCAGCCCCCAACATCAAACCCAACTCCATCAGCCGCCCCCTACCCAGCCCCAATCCGAGCATCCCGTCAAGAGCCATCAACACGGTAGCCGCGTCAGACGAACCGCCACCCAATCCGGCAGCAACGGGAATATTTTTATCGATGGTGAGATGCACAGCACAATCAATCCCGCTTTCATCCAGAATGAGTCGTGCAGCTCGCGCTGCGATGTTTTCTTCACCACAACCAAGCACGACACCGTCGCAGGATACGGACACGCCCGCCCCCTCACAGATATCAACCTCGACTCGGTCACACAGGTCGACACGCTGCATAGCCATGGCGACACGATGATACCCATCCCTCCGCCTGCCCAGCACATGCAGACAGAGATTAATCTTAGCTGGCGCTGAATAAACACCCTGCATCTTCACAGCAACACCTCCTGAGCGAACAGACCTCACGCATCGTTCTTCACGCCCCCCATACTTGTCAAGCAACAACTGCGAATTCCCAACATCAGGCAATGTTTCACATCTACGAAAAAAAACAAAACATCGTCCACTAAATGGCTTTCAAGAGCAAAAACCATTCGACCCATCTTCAAACCTTGGTTCTACCAAAGCACATCACCACCTCCTTGCCATGGCGCATTTTCGCCACTGCAGGCCATAATCAGCCACAAGCTTTCTGCACTTAGCCCATACCCTGCAAGACCTAATGGCATCTGACTGGGCTCTGGCTGAAAAAAAAACGCAGAAAACAGCTTTTTAAAACTGGCATCATCTTTGCTCGTATACATCACATCTAAAATAAAATACTTTTTTAATCGCTCTCAAACAGCAAGTACTAAAGCCACGAAAGTCATTGATTAAATATGCTATTTAGGCTCATCAGCTCACTCTTTGTTTTGCTACTGCTTATAACACCAGGGCTGGCGGAACCAATCAGTATCGTAATAAACCCGCTCGCGCCAGTAGAGTCGCCCAAAATACTGGCCACCGAGTATTTAAAAAAATTGATCATGGAACGCTCTGACGGTCGCATTGAACTCACCATAAACAACAACTCGCAGTTGAGCACTCAGCAGATACTTGATGCACTGAATACGAAACAGTTTCAACTGGCACTTCTGGACGTTCGCGACATCGATATCATGTTTCCAATGCTGGAAATTTACGATCTGCCATTTATGTTCAAAGATCGTCGACACCTCCACCGGGTCATTGATAATGAGATTGGAAGATCAATATCACGAGTAGCGCCTGATCAGAAGATGCAGATACTAAGTATTTGGGATGGGGCGTCCAGGCAAATTCTGGCAGAGCAGTCCATATCAACTTTTGAGGGCGACTTGCCCTTGTTTTTCACAGCAAGCAGAGCAGTTCGCTCCGCTAATGATGGCGACTGGGTTGAATGTACCCTGACTGACACAGACAAATTGTCACGCCGGACAACTCTCGACACTCTAACACTGACAAATCACAGTTTTTCAACTGCAGCCCTTTTGACTCATCAAAGGTTCTGGACGCAACTTCCAGAAGACCTGAAGATCATAATCATCGGCGCAATTGAGGATGCGTCACTCTACATCAGAGAGTTGGCCGAGCAAGCAGACAAAGAGACACTTCAACACCTGGAAAAAGATGGGAAGATCGATATAGCCACGTTACCCCAGAAAGAGAGAACACTCTGGAGAAAAAAGGCACTGACCTTCTTCCAAAATACGAGAAGTCAACAAAAATCACATATAATTGATACGATTATGAAGAATTAGCCGACAGATCCTTACAATTGGTGTAGGGATGAATCTGTCAGTCCTTTTATTTTGTTGCCATGTCGGCAACATTGGTAAACACCCTCGATAGAATGAAGGAGAGACACATGTCAAAGAACAAGATCTTACTGGCAAGTCTGGTGGTCGCGATCGCTTTTGTCGCGTCCGTAACTGCTGCATCCGCAGCACCCATCGTCATCAAGTTTTCACACGTTGTCGCTGAAAACACCCCCAAAGGCCAGATGGCGAACAAGTTCAAAGAGCTGGTTGACCAGCGCCTGGATGGCAAGGTTGTTGTGGAGGTTTTCCCAAACTCTCAGCTCTTCGGGGATAACAAGGTTCTCGAAGCGATGCTCTTGGGCGATGTTCAACTCGCAGCACCATCTCTTTCGAAGTTCGAAAAGTACACCTCTTCTTTACAAATTTTTGACCTGCCCTTCCTGTTCAAAAACATGGATGCTGTAGAAAAATTTCAGAAGGGTCCGGTTGGCCAGAAGATGCTGATGTCGATGAAGAAAAAAGGCCTGATCGGTCTCGGCTATCTGCACAATGGTATGAAGCAAATTTCGTCCAACGATCCGTTGCGGGTTCCGTCTGATGCCAAGGACAAAAAATTCCGCATCATGACCTCCGACGTTCTTGCCGCTCAGTACGAAGCCGTTGGCGCCATGCCGTTGAAGAAGCCGTTCTCCGAGGTCTTCACCTTGCTGCAGACCAAAGCCATCGACGGCCAGGAGAATACCTGGTCGAACATCTATTCGAAAAAATTCTTTGAGGTCCAGCCCTACATTACCGAAACCGACCATGGCGTCCTTGACTACCTGGTTGTCACCTCGGCTGAGTTCTGGATGGGCCTGCCGGACGACATCCGTACAGAAGTCAAAAAAGCCCTAGACGATGCCATCGCTTTCGGCAACAAGGTGTCTGATAACAAAGCCATTGAGGATCGCCAGAAGATTATCGACTCCAATCGCTCCGAGATCATCACGCTGACCGATGCCGAGCGGCAGCAGTGGGTTGAAGCAATGAAACCTGTCTGGAAGAAGTTCGAAGACGCTATTGGCCCTGACTACATCGAAGCAGCGGTTCAATCCAACAAATAACAAGTGATTGCTGTTACGGACCCTGGCAACAGGGTCCGTAATTATTTCCAGAATCGATTCCCAAAGGGGATTTTATGTTTATTAAGATAATTAACAGCATGGAAGAGTTTATTATCGCTTTCCTTTTGGCGGTTATGACCCTGCTGGTATTTTTCGAAGTGGTCTTACGCTTCGGTTTTGGAACCGGACTGATGTGGGCCCAGGAATTGACCTTGCACCTCTCTGCCTGGCTAGTTCTCTTCGGAGTCTCTTACGGTATTAAAGTAGGGTCTCACATCGGTGTTGATGCACTGGTAAAAATTCTCCCGCCACAAGTCCGGAGGATCATTGGGGGCATCGCCGTTACCGCATGCCTGTTCTACACCGGTCTTTTTATCAAAGGCTCCTGGGTCTACCTCGAAAAAATGCATCAAATCGGCATCGAGCTTGACGATATGCCAGTACAAAAATGGGTTGCCCACAGCATTCTTCTGATCGGCATGCTCATGATCGCCATACGACTCGCGATGCTACTCTGGGGGGTCTTCACCGGCAAAAATGAAGGTTTCACACTCAGTGACGAAGCAAAAGAAAGCATGCACCTTGCTGATGAAACCAAAGCTGCTCTTCAGGGAGGGAAACCAGAATGACCACCGCTGCACTCTTTTTCATCCTGCTTCTCTGTCTGCTGACAGGAATGCCGATTGCCTTTGCCCTGGGATTGTCCAGTATCACCACGATTCTGCTCTTTTCCAGCGATTCCCTTGCATCTATTGCCCTGAAGCTACTTGAGTCTCAGTCAGAGCACTATACCCTGCTGGCGATCCCCTTCTTCATTCTCTCGTCGACCTTTCTGTCGACCGGGGGGGTTGCTGCCAGAATTATCAATTTTGCCATAGATTGTGTCGGCTGGATTCGCGGGGGCCTGGCTATGGCCTCAGTTCTCGCCTGCATGATCTTTGCTGCGGTCTCCGGTTCTTCACCGGCAACAGTTGCCGCCATCGGCTCCATAGTCATCGCAGGTATGGTCAAAGCCGGCTATCCAAAGCAAATGGCTGCTGGCGTCATCACCAATGCTGGAACGCTCGGCATCCTGATCCCGCCCTCCATTGTCATGCTGGTCTATGCCGCGGCGACTGAAGAATCAGCCGCACGCCTTTTCATGGCCGGGTTCCTTCCGGGCATCATGATGGGCGTCATGCTGATGATCGTCATTTACATCGTTGCACGGATCAAAGGTCTGCCAGCGCAACCATGGGTCGGTTTTCCAGCGCTGCTGCGTTCCAGTGCCAGTGCAATCTGGGGGCTGATGTTGATCGTGATCGTCCTCGGTTCCATCTACGGTGGTATCTGCAGTCCAACCGAGGCGGCCGCGGTTTCTGCTGTGTATGCCTTTTTCATCGCAATCTTCATCTACCGGGACATGGGTCCGCTCAAAGGCGTTAAGTGGCGTGAGAAAGAAGCTGACGGTCTACCGAAGGTCGTTGTCCGCAACCTGCTGCTATCGCTTAAAGCATTGCCACAGTCGGTGGTTCATAAAGACATGAAAAAAGTGCTGATGGACGCATCCAAAGTCTCCATCATGCTGCTGTTTATTATCGGCAATGCGATGCTTTTTGCTCACGTGCTGACCACCGAAAGGATTCCGCACCATATCGCCGAAATCATCGTCGGCTGGGGCCTTCCAGCCTGGGGCTTCCTGATCGTAGTCAATGTTCTCCTGCTGATCGCTGGCAACTTCATGGAGCCATCAGCGATCCTGCTGATCATGGCCCCGATCCTCTTCCCGATTGCCGTCAAGCTCGGTATCGACCCGATTCATCTCGGTATCATCATGGTCGTCAACATGGAGATCGGCATGATCACGCCTCCAGTCGGCCTCAACCTTTTCGTCACCTCGGGAATCACCGGAGAAAGTATCACCTGGGTAATTCGTGCCGCGTTACCGTGGCTTGCTATCCTTCTGGTGTTCCTGATGCTGATCACCTATATTCCGCAGATTTCTCTCTGGCTGCCGGAATATATTGACTACCTCAAAGGGTACTGATTCGGATTTTTCCGATTCAGGTCACATATAATAAATCAGGGAGGCCAATCGGCCTCCCTGATTTATTTCTGCAATAAAACTATTTAACTATTTTTATTTACTGAGCGCGTTAGATTAAAAAACAGAAGCCAACCGCTCGAAAGATTTCCGCAGACGTGTTGAGAGCGCCAGAAACATTCCCTTGAGCAGCTTTGCGCCGAGATCAGGGTGCTCTTCAAGCAGCAAATCAAACTGCTTACGAGACAACATCAGCAGCGACGTATCGATCAAGGCGGTAGCGGTTACGGCACGTGGCTCACCGCTGAGCAAACAGAGTTCGCCAACGATCGAACCCTGGCCATAAATTCCAACTATCACATGCTTGCCGACAAATTCTGTCTGTTTTTTTATTTCGACCCGACCATCAACAACAAAAGCGGCCCGGTCGCTGGGATCCCCCTCATTCCAGAGAACCTGTCCAGCGGAGACAAACTGACACTGCAGATAACCGGTGACAACAGCCGTCTCTTCCTTATCCAGATAGCGAAAAAAACGGTAGTTGTCTTTCAGTTGTGTACATTGATCCGCTACCTCCTGACTCATTCTTTTTTCCCGGAACCGGCTGGTTCGGCCAACTTGCTTTCGAGCCTGACAAACAACCCTTCAAGCCCTTCGCTGCTGACGATATCCCCGTAGCTGGAACGATAATTCCGGACCAGACTGACATTCTCAATTACCACGTCATAAATCTGCCAGACACCCTGCTGCAGGACCATTTTATACTGAACCGGAACTTCCAATTTGTCTGAGACAAAGACAGTATCAACTATCGCTTTGTCCTCCTTGACCCTTTCATTGATATATTCAACAGTCCCACCGGAATAATCTTCGATACGGTTCAAATAAGTATTTTCAAGAACCTGAACGAACAACCGGGAAAAACGAGCTTGCTGCTCCGGGCTCGCTCTTTTCCAGTGAACCCCAAGCGTTCTTTGAGAAATCGAGTCAATATTAATAAACTTCTGCACCATTCCGCTGACCTTTAGTCGCTTACCCGCGTAATCGAGATCAGGCTGGTTCAGCACTTTCAGAACAGCATCCACAACTTTTTTAATCTCTAACGTCGGACCGGACGAGGCCCAGAGCGAAGTCGAGAAAAACAAACAGAATAAAAATAACAGAATAAAAATACGCTTCATCACAACAAACATCTCCAAAATTAAAATTTATCGATATTAGGTTAGAGCAATTATATCTCTATTTATTGATTTTTGCCAAGCGATGTTGAGCATAAGCAGCCCGGATAAAAAGGTAGGGATCCAGAGAGTCCCGCTTGATCCCTTCATAGCTGTCAGGGTCAAGAGAGAGTGAATTGACATAATCGAAAGACTTGATGCCGAAATACTCCCATCGCTTCAGATCGACGTAGTTCAGAGGATCAATTACGAAATAATCGCCGATAATTCCCAACCCGTCCCGAGCACTTGAAGGGCCAAAGATCGGCAGGACCAGGTACCATCCACTGCCAACTCCGTAATAACCGAGAGTCTGGCCGAAATCTTCCTGTTTCTTCTCCCAGCCCAGTTGAGATTTTGCGGGATCAAACAATCCTGCCAGACCGACCGTCGTGTTAACCAGCAACCGGCCCAGTTCAGTCCCTGTGTCCTTGATTTTAAATTGCAACAACGCATTCACGGCGCGAACAGGAGTCGCCAGGTTAGAAAAGAAGTTGTCGATTGACCTGCGAACCGGCCGTGGAACTACCCTGTACCCCCTGGCAACAGGCTTGACCAGGTAGAAATAAAACTTGTCATTGACCCAGAATACCCCTCGGTTCCAACCTTCTAATGGATCTGAAATTAACGGACGAGCTTTTCCGCCAGGCGGATCATCAAAGTCATTGAAATCGTCGTCGAAGGCGGCATCAAAATCGTCAGTTTCGACAGACGACTTCTCCACCATAACCTCTGCGGCAACAACCGGAAGAGACCACGAAATGAAAAGTGAGGCAAGCAGAGTAATAGTCAGCAAAGAACGCATCGGTCATTCTTTTTCAAAGATATATTTACTGACCAGTTCTTCAAGGCTGATTGAAGATTCGGTCTCTTCTATTTCCCCTCCGGCCTCAATCAGATCATCCATTCCGCCAGGGGAGATTTTAATGAACTTGTCACCGATAATACCGGAAGTCCTTACTGAAGCGATACTGTCCTCCTGCAGAGCAACACCTTCCTCGATCTCCATGACAATAACGGCTTGATAATATTCCTGATCGAGCCTGATCGACTCAACCTTGCCGACCTGCACGCCGGAGATTTCGACGACCGCTCCGACTTTCAATCCCGATATCGAATCGAAACGAGCTTCGACTGTATATGTATCGTTGGCGAACAGATTGACGTCACCGAGCCGGACCGACATCCAGGCAAAGCAGATAAAACCGATCACCATAAAAATTCCGACCGTAGTCTCGACATTGAACCTTTTCATAATGGAGTGGTTTCCTCCCTCTCACTGGAATAGATCGGCCCCATGGTGGTCTCGACGAAGTTACGGATCAGCGGATTTTCCGAACGCTGAAACTCTTCGGGAGAGATGGAGCTTTGAATCACACCGCCGGCCAGCAAAGCCACCCGATCGGAAAGTTTGAAGATTTTGGGCACATCGTGGCTGACAATTACAGCCGTATAGCCCAAGCGGGCCTGGGTGTCATGGAACAAGCGATAAATTTCATTACTTTTCAGTGCATCAAGTCCGGTCGTCGGTTCGTCAAAAAATACGATTTTAGGGTCGAGAACCAGCGCCCGAGCCAGACCGATCCGTTTTTGCATGCCCCCAGACACCTGAGCAGGATACTTGCTATCCACTTCGTGCAATCCCATCATTTCCAGCTTTTCCTCAACCTTGTCCCGAATTTCAGATTCACTGGCATCGGTGCGCTCGCGTAATGGCAGAGCCACATTGTCGTAGATCGTCATGGAATCGAACAGGGCGACATTCTGGAACAGGACGCCAAAACCCTTGCGAATTTCTTTTAGCTGACGGGTTGAAGTGCGTGAGATATCCTGGCCAAAGACTTTGATCTGTCCGGAATCCGGCTTCATCAGGCCCAACATATGTTTAAGCACAACGCTCTTGCCCTGACCACTGGCGCCGACAATAACCGTCGTCGTGCCCTCCTCCACCTGCAGGTTGACACCGTCCAGCACCTGCTGCCCAGAGAAGTTTTTTTTCACGTCGCACAGTTCTATGGCGATGCGGGCTGAATCAGATTGTTTATTGCTGTTATCCACCACCCGGGTCACCTCATAGCATGATGGCACTGATCAGGTAATCCCAGACCAGCACCGTCACCGATGCAAGCACCACTGCGCTGGTGGTGGTTCGACTGACCCCTTCGGCTCCAAACCCGCCGGAGCGCTCGTTCTGCAGGAAATACCCCTTGGCGGTTGCTATCCAGACGATCAGCAGACCGAACACCAGCGACTTGACCAGCCCCATTTCGATATCGTTCCAATCGACACTGCTGTACATCCCCTGAAAATAGGTGCCGCCGCTTACACCGAGCATCGCCACGCCCACCAGATAGCCGCCGAGAATTCCGACCATGTCGAAAATCGCCGTCAAGAGGGGAAGTGAAATAATGGCAGCGATAAATTTGGGAACCATCAGATAACGGTAGGGGTCGATCGCCATGCATTCAAGCGCGTCGATCTGTTCCGAGTTGCGCATAATCCCGATTTCGGCAGTAATCGCCGATCCTGCCCTGCCAATCACCATCAATGCTGCCAGCACCGGACCCAGTTCACGAATCAGGCTGAGCGCGACGGCCGAACCGAGCAGCCCCTCGGAGCCGAACTTCCGCAGAGTATAATACCCCTGCAGAGCAAGCACCATTCCAGTAAAGCCACCGGTAAAAAAGATGACGAAGATGGAACGGGCGCCGATGAAATTAATCTGGCTCACCACAGGAAAAATCTTATAGGGCGGCGTGAATATTCGCCACAGGCAAGCCATCAGGAACAATCCCATCCGTCCCGCCTGTTCCAGGTAATAAAGGCTGTAGTCGCCCAATGTCTCAAAAAATCTGACCATAAATCCAGCTCATCTATGTTTGTTTGGCCCGAAAACGTTTCTCCGCAACATGCAGGTACGGAGCCGCCGGACGGTTACTGACCCGCAAGCAGAGCACATCAAATTCCAGGTCAGAAAGACGCTGAAAAAATTGATCGACCAGCTCCGCTTCATCGCGTCCCCCATCATGGCCGGGATAGACAACGACAACCAGGCGACCACCGTCGGCAAGCAGCCGACAAGACTTGCGTAAGGCACCCAGAGTTGTCTCTGGACGGGTGATGACTTTTCTGTCTCCGCCGGGAAGATAACCCAGATTTGCTACGACAGCCCTCGGAGCAGCAGAAAGATAACGACCCGGATCGGTGTGGCTGGCAGCAACCAGCGTCACCCCCGGCCCTGTAGTTAAAAACCCATCCGCGTCTATACTTTTGACTGTTGCCCCCGCTTCCAGCAAACGTTTTCGGCTCACTTGCAGGGCCTGTGTCTGTATATCAAAGGCAATGACCTGTCCTGCGTCACCGACCAGGCGGTAAAGCATCAGGGTATCATGACCATTACCCGCTGTCAGATCAACAACAAGATCACCTGGCTTGACAACCTGCGCCAATAACTCGTGGCTCCAGTCGACAATCCGGGTCAGACCCGCTTTCAAGAATCAGCGTCCTTCATCAGAGCCAGAACTTTCAGCTTGGCATCGATCATCTGACGATGCGACAGACCGATCAGGCTGCTTAGCTGGCGGAGCAGCGCCTCTTCATAACGATCCAGCCGTCCATCGACATAAACCAGTCGCCAGAGAGCTTCCATGATTTTTTCTTTTTCCAACTGATCAAAACCATTGTTGATCTCACGGGTGAATTGATGCAGGTCATGACTTTCCATACGGACCTGATGAGCCAATTCCAGCAACTCGGTAGAGGTTTCCTGATCCAGATGGAAGTGCTTTTCGAGCAGATCCCCGATCAATGTCTCCTCATCCTGGTGAAAATCTCCGTCAGCATGGGCAATCTCCAACAAGAGCACAGATGCCGCCAGTTCAATACGCTGCTCTCCCTGGCGGGGTTCGGTCTTGGCTGGTGATGCTAACAATTCAACAATACGTTTTAGCATAAATCTCTATTCCATTCTCGAACATTTAATCATTCTGTAGTCAGGATGAATAATGAATCACTCTGGCTTTCTCCAGGGTCACCATTCCACCCTGCAACATCTCATCAAGCCGGGGCAGGATCGCCTGAATCTTCTCTTCATTGTCAACGACCTCGACAACTAATGGCAGATCGCTCGACAACCTTAATAACCGATCTGTGTGCAGAATCGATTTTGCTCCGAACCCGGCGATCCCTTTGAGAACAGTCGCACCGGCAAAACCCTTCGTGCGAAATAACTCCAATAATGCTTCATTGAGTGGTTGATTACGCCAACGATCCGATTCACCGATGAAAATCCGCATCAGTGTCTGCTCACCGGATAGACCAGCCATCACCGATCTCCTTTCACCTAGAATTGTCGTGCCAGTTGCATCCCCAACAAAACAAACAACAGACAGATGGATACATTGAGCACAACATTAGCACCAGCCTGCCACAAACTCCCCTCTTCCAACAGTCTCATCGTTTCGTAAGAGAAGGTGGAAAAGGTCGTAAAACCACCCATAAAACCAACTGTGAGACCGATTCTCAGCTCCGGGGAGAGCAAGGTGCTCCGCAAACCGATCACCATCAGCAAGCCGAGCAGAAACGACCCTATGACATTAACCGCCAGTGTGCCATAGGGCAAGCCCCTACCAACCAACGTATAGGTCCAACCGGACATCAGATATCGCGAGACACAACCTAATCCGCCCAAAATAACGATGTAAAGGAGTTGCATGACGGCCCACCTGATCGATTGAAGTATTGACCTCAGCCTGTGCTGTATTATCGTGTCACAAGTACGATCTGTCAATCAGCAAGAAACATTGACAAAGCCTTTGAGATTCCGTAGTTTCTTGCCATTCTTTATTTATAGATGGGAGTTGAGCAATCCATGAAGCATTTAATCCTCTGTTTTATAGCAGGACTTCTTCTGACCGCATGTGCGGCAAAGGACAAACCACCCAAAACTGCCGAGTTCTATTTTCAACAAGGGGAAGAATATCTGGAAGAAGGGCTATACGACAACGCCATCGCCTCATGGGAGAAAGTCCGCGAGAGTTATTATTCCCCTGAACTGACCATGTTAGCAGAGATGAAAATAGCTGAAACCTATTATGCCGCCGAACGCTACCCGGAAGCGGCGAGTGCTTACGAGGACTACATTAGACAATACCCCGGTGATCCCAGAAGGGCCTCTGCCACCTATTGGTTGGCGATGTCTTACTATCATCAGATTCTTGATTACGACCGGGATCAAACAAACACTAAAAATGCCCTTAACGCGTTTAACGACCTGCTCAGACTCTACCCGGATGAAAAGGATGAGAGTGAAATCAGGCCATTGATTCAACGCTGCAAGAACCAACTGGCAGCACATGAAGTCTATGTTGGTCGTTTCTATCTGCGAACCAAACACTACCAATCAGCAATCAACCGGCTCGAAGAAATTCCTCAACAATACCCCGGCTACTCACACCTGGACGAAGTGTACTTCTACCTGATATCCGCTCACGTGAAGCTGGAAGATCATCAAAAAGCACAAGGCCTATTTCAGCGGTTGCAGAGTACCTTTCCCAACAGCCCATTTATCGAAAAAGCAGAAAAGAAACTCAGAAAATAGAACATGCTTTAACAAAGCAAAGTTATGATCTTTGTAAAAAGTTTGACAAAAACCTCACTCCACCCTGATATCCCTGCCAGCAACAGGAAGAGACCGTCAAGCAGCCCAAGAATCCCAACCTGACCAGTCCTTAGCTCAGTAGCAACACTAAAACTTCCTGCAATAGAATTACCACAAATGATAATTATATGCCCCGCGTCGTCTTTTCCCTTGACTTGGGGTATACAGCATTATATAAAAAACGCGATTGATTATATAACGTTATTTTAAAGATGACTCCCCATTCGAATACTCCTATGCCCGAGTGACAGTTCACGTAATAAAGGCGAACTTCACAATTCACCCGGCTTGTTCATCTTTATGGGGAAATATTATCAGGAGAATAACCGGGCAGCATTATGACTGGGTGCCTTCATGCGCCTTTGATTCCATTCCCAAGAAGGAGAGAGAAATGTCCGATTACGGAACACTAGAAGATCGCGTACGCCGTAAGTCACTGCTCAGTAAAGTTATGAAGCCCCAAGACTGTATTCAGTTCTTTAAATCTGGGCAGAACCTGGTCTGGTCCGGATTTACTCCGGCCGGCTACCCAAAAGCTGTACCAATAGCGCTGGCTGACCACGTCGAAGCCAATAACCTGCAAGGCAAGTTGAAGTTCAACCTCTTCATTGGTGCCTCGGTTGGCGCTGAGACTGAAGACCGCTGGGCGACTCTTGACATGATCGACCGCCGCTGGCCCTACCAGACCGGCAAGAACATTGCCAAAGGCATCAATGCAGGTAAAATCCGCATGGGTGATAAGCACCTCGGTCACTTTGCTCAGGATATCAGCTACGGTTTCTATACGGAAAACGGTCGCTACGATATCGGTATTTTCGAAGTCTCTGCCATCACCGAAGACGGCGGTCTGGCCCTCACCTCTTCCTGCGGCATCGTTGCCGAAGCGATCGGTCTCTGCGACAAGATCATCCTCGAAGTCAACACCGGACAACCTTCCTTCGAAGGGATGCACGATATCCACATGCAGCAGAAGCCACCAAATCGTGCTCCGTTCCTGATCACCTCGGCTGACAGCCGCATTGGCACCCCATACGTCCCATGCGATATGGATAAAGTTATCGCCGTTGTCGAGTCGAAAAATCGTGATAAAGGGCGAGCGTTTGCCGAGATGGACGACACCTCCGAAGCGATCGCCGGTCACATCATGGAATTTTTCGCTCACGAAGTGAAGCGTGGTCGTCTGCCTGAGAACCTGCTGCCGCTGCAATCAGGTGTTGGCTCCATCGCTAACGCTGTTGTTGGCGGTCTTGCCAAGGGCCCTTTCCATAATCTGTCAGTTTACACCGAGGTCCTGCAGGACACCATGCTCGACTTCATTGACGGTGGCAACCTGAACTTCGCTTCAGCCTGTTCACTGTCGCTGTCGGAAACCGAGGGTTTCCCACGTTTCTTCGACAACTGGGACAAATATGCCGACAAAGTCGTCATGCGTCCGCTGTCCATCGCTAACGCTCCTGAGCCGATCCGTCGTCTTGGCGTCATCGCTATGAACACCCCGGTAGAATTTGACATGTATGCTCATGCTAACTCCACTTTGGTCGGGGGAACCCGGATGATCAATGGCCTCGGCGGTTCCGGCGACTACCTGCGTAACGGTTTCCTCAAGATCATGCATAGCCCATCGACCCGTCCGAGCAAAACCGATCCGTTGGGGATCACTTGCGTCGTGCCGAAGGCTCCACACATTGACCACACCGAACACGACCTCGATGTTCTGGTCACCGAGCAGGGTCTGGCCGACCTGCGTGGTGTGGCTCCTAAAGAGCGCGCCAAGCTCATCATTGAGAAATGTGCTCACCCTGAGTACAGGCCGATTCTCAACGATTATCTCGAAATGGCCTCTAAAGAATGTTTGGCCAAAGGGATCGGTCACGAACCGCAACTGTTCGACCGTGCTTTCAAGATGCAGCAGAACATGGCTCAGAATGGCACCATGCGCATCAAGAACTGGGATATCAAAATTGATCTTTGTGAGGATTAATCAATAAAATTCCAAGTGCCATAATGCACTTGAGCCCCGCCGACTATTCGGCGGGGCTTTTTTTACGCTATCAGCAAACTAAATGTTTTTGACAGCACACAACCTAACCTGTGCTGAATACGATACTAAACCTCAGACAAGAACGCTCTTTGTACTTACAACTGCAAACCGCACAGCTATGAACAGCATTCCATAGGCGTCTCCAGAGAAAATTGACATGATTGAAAAGCACATGAGAACAAAAAGGTGGACCTCAGCTCACACACAAATACTTCAAACTTCCCATATCAGAATTTATTAGAAAGCGGCCTCCTCTCTTCATTGGAAGAAACCGCACAAATATGTCAATGGAGAGAGGAAATCACTTTCTGATATATGTTCGTCATACCGCATAAAATGCTGTTAACATTGGCTACTTTCTTTTTTTATAGCAATTCTTATAGTATGATCAGGGACGATATCTGAGCACCAAAGTACTCATTAATTTGGCATAAGAAATGCAAATATAATAAACCGCTAATAATTCTAAAGCACAGACATATCGATCTTTTTTATTAAATGAGCCATAGGAACATCACTAAAAAAATAACAATTTGACGTTTTCCATAAAAACTTCTCCGACAATAGCAAAACCGGGGCGACCCGGAGACGCAGAGCCAAGGGACCGAAATCAAATAAGTTTTTCGGTCAGCCTAGCCGCCGAAGAGAAGGTGTCGATACTCACAATCCCATAATGAACATATCGGATATAGAGAATGAAAGCACCTGCCCACGGCGACTAGGCAGGTGCTTTTTTAATATCGGCCCCTTGTAAAAAAAACACAGGAAGACACCAGAGGTGTCAACATTTGTCGCATTGTGACCAAACAAGTTGCTATTTCACGCACACAGAACAGCAGATTTGGGCTGAATTACGAATGAAATCCGAAAACTTAAAAAAAACTTTCAGAAAAGTTACAGGTTTTATTTGCTTGAGCTGTGCTCTTGTTCTGCTGCTGACAAGTAGTGCTTGGGCGTGGCCGCCCGATGGCGACTGGCATCCAATCTACCGTGGCTACGATCACCTGGGCGACCCGCAAAGCGATGCAATCGGCAACGACGCACGAGACATCGTCGGAGATGCGACTAATTCAGCGGCCTTTCTTTACAGCGACGGGAATTTCATCTACTTCCGCATCCGGGTCGATTCCGATCCGCGACAGGATGCCAGTGGTGCACTAAGACCTTTCGGCTGGGGCCTCCTGATCGATTCCAATCAGAACCTTGACGACTACGAATACATGGTCATGCTCGATGGGATCAATAACCCTGACATCATGTACCTGGCGCGAAATACCGTCCAGGGCACCCTGGGCGATGCCAGCGACAAAGCCGAAATCATTACCTGGCAAGAGAACCTGAACTACAACAACAATTATCGCATCCTCGGGTCAACGGACAGCGGCGGGCCGACCAGCAACTTCGGCGGTACTGGTGACTACTTCATGGACTGGTTCGTCCCATTTGATGTCTTCAAAAGTTCGCTGGGACTGACCGATAGCTCCACAATCCGCTATTTCGTCGGCAGCGCCAACAATGCCATGGTCCTCAATGCCGATCTGGTTGCCGGGTCCACTCTTTACGACGGCACCTCGAACTATGTCCTTCCTTCAGGGGTCCAGCCGACCACTGGTGGCATCTATTTTGCGCAGAATCCTGATGGCAGCGGTGACCTGACGGAGTTTTTCGCGGGCACAACCGTTTATCTGAAGGTTATGGATGACGATCTGAACTCCTCGGATTCGGAAATTGAGACGGTAGCCGTTCAGGTCAGTTCTCCCAGCGGCGATCTTGAATCCTCCATCATCCTGACCGAAACCGGCCCCGACACGGCGATCTTCGTAGGTCCCCTGCCAACTGCCGACGCAGGTGAATCCGACAATGACGGCACCCTGCAAACCACCCCGATCGAAATCATCACGGCCACTTATAGCGACCGGGCTGACGCAACAAGCCCGATTCCGCTGACCAACCAATTGCGCATCGACACGTGCAATGTCAAACCTGCAGCGGATATCGCCGTAACCAAAACGGTCGACTTCAGCACGCCCAACGAAGGCGATACAATCACCTACAACGTCACCATTACCAACAACGGACCAAGCGCGGCGTCAGGAATCCAGATCAACGACTTTCTGCCAACCGGTGTCACCTACAGCGCGCATACGGCTCCAGCCGGAACCAGCTACAATCCGGCCAACGGGCTCTGGATCGCCGGAAATCTGGCCAAGAGTGCCAGCAAGACCCTTCTGATCAGCGCCACCACGAATCCCGGCACTGCAGGCCAACCAGCCATTAACAACACCGCAACCAAAACCGCCGCGGCCCAGATCGATCCGGTGCCCGGCAATGACAGCGCGACCGTAGGTATCTCGGTCACCGGGGCCGACCTGCGGGTCGATAAAACCATCGACAACGCCTCACCCGCGAGCGGCGG
>Ga0102946_1000043_pt1 | contig 42523 bp, 41 predicted proteins | sample SalPon2A_A_D1_MG_FD_78209 | JGI IMG/M metagenome (GOLD analysis project Ga0102946, IMG submission 78209) | Soil microbial communities from South San Francisco under conditions of wetland restoration - Salt Pond MetaG R2A_A_D1_MG | ecosystem: Environmental > Terrestrial > Soil > Wetlands | place... | reverse complement strand
CCGCTGCCTGCCGACCGTGCGGTGCCTGCCCAGCAGGACACTGCGTCGTCCCGGGAAAGCCCCCCGCCGAGACTCCCTGCTCCACGGCGAGACGGCGATAGCCTGGCGTGATGAACGATGACGCAGCAGCCAACGCCGCCGGACCGGCCGACGAGGTCGCCCAGATCTGTCGCGATCTCATCCGCATCGACACCAGCAACTACGGCGACGGCAGCGGCCCGGGGGAGCGGGAGGCGGCCGACTACGTCGTGGGCCTGTTGAACGAGGTCGGTCTGGAGCCTCAGGTCACCGAGTCCGACCCGGGCCGCACCAGCGTCGTCGTGCGCACCCCGGGCCGTGACCGCAGCCGGCCGGGGCTGGTGCTGCACGGTCATCTCGACGTCGTCCCCGCCGAGGCTGACGACTGGCAGGTCGACCCCTTCGCCGCCGAGGAGCGTGACGGCTGCATCTGGGGCCGCGGCGCGGTCGACATGAAGGACATGGACGCGATGCTGCTGGCCAACCTGCGCTACCTGGAGCGCAGCGGCGAGCAGCCACCACGGGACATCGTGTGGGCGTTCTTCGCCGACGAGGAGGCGGGCGGGATCAAGGGCGCCCGCCACGTCGTGCAGACGCACCCGGAGTGGTTCGAAGGATGCACCGAGGCGATCAGCGAGGTGGGTGGCTTCTCGGTGATGCTGCCGGACGCGGCGACCGGCGCCCAGACTCGCGCCTACCTGCTGCAGACGGCCGAGAAGGGAATCGCGTGGCTGCGGCTGCGCGCCCACGGACGCGCCGGTCACGGCTCCGTGCCCAACGCGCAGAACGCCGTCGTGCGGCTGGCCGAGGCCATCACCCGCATCCACGCCCACCGCTGGCCGCGCACCTACATCGCCTCGGTCGCGCAGCTGTTCGACGAGGTGGCCGCCATCACCGGCGCCGAGGCGGACCGCGCCGACCCCGAGCCGTTCCTCGCCCAGCTCGGTGGAGCGCGTCCCTTCGTCGAAGCCACGCTGGCAGACAGCGCGAACTTCACGATGCTGGCCTCGGGCTACAAGCACAACGTCGTGCCCCAGACGGCCACGGCGTCGTTGGACTGCCGGTTCCTGCCCGGTCACGGTGAGGAGCTGTTGCAGACCATCGAGGACCTCGCCGGTGAGTACGTCGACGTCGAGGTCCTGCATCAGGACGTGTCCCTGGAGGCGCCGTTCGAGACCGACATCGTCGACTCCATGCGCAAGGCCCTGCTCAAGGAGGACCCCGGTGCCCACGTGCTGCCGTACTGCCTGTCGGGCGGCACCGACAACAAGCACCTGTCGCGCCTGGACATCACCGGCTACGGCTTCGCCCCGCTGCGGCTGCCGGGCGACCTGGACTTCGTCGGGATGTTCCACGGCATCGACGAGCGCGTGCCGGTCGACTCCGTGGAGTTCGGCGCTCGAGTGCTGCAACGCCTCATCGCCGACTGCTGACGCCTTACCGGAACGAGGGTCCGCGAACCGGAGCAGGAGCCGGTCGGACGCCGCAGGCTGCATTTCCGCCGTTGGCTATCCTGCCTTCTTGGGTCGGTGGCCGCCGCGATCGTCCAGACACCATGTCTCACAGGGCATTCGCGGACTCGGATCCTCTTCACCGGGCCGTACACCGGGGGGCGCGTGCCCTGCGGGGTAGAGGTCAGGAGCCCGGTGCTCTCCGCGCAGGTGATCCAGCGGTCGGCCGGCGATGACGTCGAGATCCAACCGGCGCTGCGCCTGACCCCAGAGCCGTGCCAGGTGTCGGTCGTGGTCCTCGCGGAAGAGCTGCTTGCCCCCCGGCCCACGCGTCAGCTCCCCGAACATCGGACCGTGCGTCGTCTCGTAGACGTCTACCCGGACGAAGGGCAGAGCCACCGCTCGCGACAGATGGCGTGCGATCTCGATGTACTCGGCAAGACAGTCTGGCGGCTCGATCGTGCTGTCGACGCGTCGGTTGGGAACGATGTCCTCACCCAGATCAGCGCCATCGCCGTCGAGAAGCCGTACTCGGGATCGGCGCAGGTCGGCGTGCACCGGCATACGTCGGAGCATGACGTGCCCGACCTCGCCGTAGAACATGTAGAACTTGATGTCGTCGGGCAGCTCGCCCCCTTGTGGCTGTACCAGGAGCTCCTCGGCGAAGTACGGACCTCCCAGAGACGGGTCGCGGAAGAACTGCACCACGTCCTCGTGCGAGAACACGTGTTCTCCGCCCACCATCTGGAACCGGCCGTCGTCGCGCCGACGCAGCGGCAGCACACCACGACCGGTCGAGCCACTGTCGGACTTGATCACGAACCTCTCGGGCATCCCGCGGAGGTCCAGCGAGCCCAGCTCTCCCCAGACGGCCACGACCTCGGGGATGGGCACGCCGTGGCTGGCTGCCAACCGGTAGTTGCGCAGCTTGCGTCGGATCCGCAGAAGAGGATGGGCAGCTTCTGGGTCAACGCGCGCGAGGTAGCGCACATCTCGGCCCATGTCGTGCAGGCGCCGCCGAAAGTGCGGTACCGGAGCGTGAGCTGCCGTCGCGTGATGAACAGACGCCTGGGTCTCGGCGAGCTTCTGCTCCGCGGCAGCAAGGCGGCTTCGCAGCTCCTCGGTCTCCACCGCGCGCTCGGCCGCGAGGTCACCCTGCCGAGGGGTGGCGCGCGGGCGTCGCCCGACCCGGGCACGTAGCTCCTCGAACATCCCACTCCTGCGAGCTCGGCTCACGCGAGTCTAGGCCACAAGCCGACTTGGGGCGTGGAACCACGAGGGGCCGCGGCCACGTGTCGGGGGGCGCGGCTTCGCAATGAGGACTCAGGCTCACGCCGTGCGCTTCACCCGGATGATCTTCCGGCGCAGGGAGGCCATCCTGCGCCCACCCAGGTAGACCCGTACCCGGTGCAGCTCCCACTGCCCGTACTCGGCTTGTTCGGTCAGCACAGCACGCACGTGGGACTGGCTGTCCTGCCGTCCGAAGGCGACGGTGCGGTACTCGTACTCAACCATGGAGGGAGCATCCTGCGACGGGTGACGGTCCGCTGTCCAGTAGGTCGTCCACCATCTGTACCGGGCATGTCGCGTCAGCAGCGATCCGAGATACGGTCTGGAGTATGACTACGGACCCGCGGGCTGCTCTCAACGCCCTGGTCGCCGCGCTGGAGCGTCACCTGGCCATGGCGGGCGAGCGCCGGGGCAAGGACGACCCGGCGCTCATCGCCGCCTACCAGCGGATCGCCAACGCCTTCGTCGACTACGACGACGCACTGCTCGAGACCTACGGCGAGGTCACGCCACTGGACGTCTACAGCGACGACGGTGAGGACGACGACTACGACGAGGACGACCTCGACGCCGAGGACCACGACGGCGTCGATGTGGACAGCCTCGACGAGGCGGAGGACGAAACCCCCGACGAGGCAGAGGGCGACTCGGAGTCAGACGAGGACGAGGATGATGACGAGGAGGCCGAGCCGGAGCCGGCCACCCCACCTGGCGCCGGCGGCTCGCGCCCTCGCCGGTGAAGCTGGGGCTCAGCTGCGGCTTCTGGGGTCAGGGCAGCCGTCGCGACCAGGACAACCTCGCGCTGGTCCAGCGGGCCGAGGAGCTGGGGGTCGACGTCGTGTGGGCATCGGAGGCCTACGGCCCGGACGCGGCCACCGTGCTCGCCTGGATCGGGGCGCGCACCACCCGCATTGGCCTGGGGGCCGGTGTCTTCCAGGTCCCGGGGCGCAGCCCGGCGATGACAGCCATGACCGCGGCCAGCCTCGACGCTCTGTCGCAGGGGCGTTTCCGTCTCGGGCTGGGCGTCAGCGGACCCCAGGTCTCCGAGGGCTGGCACGGCGTGCCGTTCGGCTCTCCGTTGGGCCGGACGCGGGAGTATGTCGACATCGTGCGCTCGGCGCTGGAGCGGAAGACGGTCCGCTATGACGGGCGCCACTTCACCCTTCCGCTGTCTGAGGGGCCCGGCAAGGCCCTGCGGCTGAACGTGGCGCCCACCCAGGGCAAGGTGCCTGTGTACCTGGCGGCGGTCGGCCCGAAGAACCTGGAGCTCGCGGGTGAGGTGGCCGACGGATGGCTCGGTGTCTTCGCCTCCCCGGACTACCTGCACGAGCAGCGCGAGGCCATCCACCGGGGTCTGAGCCGCAGAGAACCAGCCCAGACCGAGACGAGCAGCGGCTTCGAGCTCGACGTCACGGTTCCCGTCGTGGCCGACCCCGACCTGTCGCGGGCGGCGCAGGCGGTCGCGCCGTACGCGGCCCTCTACGTCGGCGGCATGGGCTCGCGTGAGCACAACTTCTACAACGCCCTGGCGGTCCGCATGGGCTACGGGCAGGCCGCGGCCCGGGTCCAGGACCTGTACCTGGACCAGCAGTGGCGAGCGGCGGCCGCAGCAGTGCCGGACGAGTTCGTGGACCAGACATCCTTGCTCGGGGACGTCACGCGCCTGGCGAGCCGGATGCAGCGGTACGCCGCCGCTGGCGTCACCACCTTGACCTTGGCCCCGTGGGGCAACGACCTCGAAGGCAGGATCGCCTCCCTGGAGACCGCGGTCGAGGCCGCATCGCAGCTCCCGCACGGGGGAGCCTGATGGCGATCATGCTGCTCGTCCGGCACGGGCGCACCCGGGCGAACGCCCAGGGGATCCTCGCTGGCTGGACCGCCGGGATCGGGTTGGACGAGCACGGGCAGCGACAGGTGGAGCGGGTGGCCACCCGACTGGCCGGCACCCCGGTCGCGACCGTGATGTCCAGCCCCCTCCAACGGTGCCAGGAGACGGCCCTCGCCCTGGTGCAGAGCCAGGAGAGTCCACCCTCGTTGCGAACCGTCGAGGATCTGGGGGAGTGCCGCTACGGCGGCTGGACCGGACGCCCGCTCAAGGAGCTGGCCACCGAGCCGCTGTGGAAGGACGTGCAGACCCGCCCCAGTCGTGTGCGCTTCCCGGACTCCGCGGACTTCGCCGGCGAGAGCATGCCGCAGATGCAGCAGCGCGCGGTGTCCGCGGTCCGCACGATCGACGCGGAGGTGAGCGAGCGTCACGGGCCGGGCGCCATCTGGGTAGCGGTCAGCCACGGGGACGTGATCAAGGCGGTCCTCGCCGATGCGGCGGGCATCTCCCTGGACCACTTCCAACGCCTCCTCGTCGATCCGGCGTCAGTCAGCATCGTGCGCTACGCGCGGGAACAGACCTTCTTGGTGCGCACCAACGACAGCGGCAGCGATCCCGTCGACCTCACCGCACTCGCAGCGGCGGCGGCGGCCTCCGACGCGGACCACGCCGAGGTCGGTGGCGGCGCAGGCACGGTTTAGGCTGACGCAATGCCCGCGATCGAGTTCGACCCGCCGGAACGCTTCATCGCGGACTCCGTTGGGCCCGCTGGCCAGCGCACGTTCTTCCTTCAGGCTGTGCAGGGGACGCAGGTGATGACCGTGTCGCTGGAGAAGGAACAGGTGCGCCTGCTCGGAGAGGGCGTGGCCCAGCTCCTGGACGAGATGGCCGGTGACGAGGCGAGCAGCGAGCCCACCGTGGTGGACACCGGTGCGCTGCACACCCCGATCGAGGAGGACTTCCGCGCCCGGCAGCTCACTCTCGCCTGGAACGAGACCCGCCGGCTCGTGGTCATCGAGGCCACCGACCGGGAGACCGAGGATGAGGACGGGGACGAGAGCTCTACGGGTCCGGATCCTGATCCGGACCCACAGGACCCGATCGGGTCCCAGAGTGTGATCGTCCGGCTTCCGGTGGGGATGGCTCGTGGCTTCGCCGAGCGATGCGAGGCCGCCATGAGTGGTGGCCGTCCGAACTGCCCCTTCTGCGGAGGCCCGCTGGACCCGGGAGGCCACATCTGTCCCCGAGCCAACGGCTACAAACGCTGAGCCTCGAGCACGTGGACCCCACAGCCCGAGTGCCGCTGGTCGAGCATGCCCCGATCCACGTCGAGGGGGTGCTGACCGAGGCCTCCAACCTCACCCTCCGGGTGCAGCTGGTCGTCGACGGCGAGCCGTCGACGCAGCGTGCCGTCTACAAGCCCATCGACGGCGAGCGCGCCCTGGCGGACTTCCCGACCGGCACGTTGGCCTATCGCGAGGTCGCCGCTTACCACATCAGTGAGGCCGGCGGATGGGGGTTGGTCCCGCGGACCGTGCTCCGGGAGGGCCCGATGGGGCTGGGCTCGGTCCAGGAGTGGAAGCAGGTCGAGCCAGACGCGGATGGCCGCCCGGCGTCCGGCCTGATGGACGTCGTGCGGGCAGGTGAGGTCCCGCCCGGATGGCTCAGTGTCCTCCAGGGCGAGGACACCACAGGAGCACCGGTCTGCGTGATCCACCGTGACGACCCACGGTTGGCCTCCCTGGCCACGCTGGACGTCGTGCTCAACAACGCGGACCGGAAGGCGGCCCACATCGCGGTCGACGACGGCGGGGCGCTGTGGGGCTTCGACCACGGACTCATCGGCCACGTCCACCCCAAGCTGAGGACGGTGCTGTGGGGGTGGGCCGGTGAGCCCGTGCCGGACGCCGACCTGGGCCGCCTTCAGCGGCTCGTCGACTTCCTGCAGCGCAGCGACGACCTCGAGGCGCTGCTCAGCGCCGAGGAGTGCACGGCCCTGGGCGACCGCGTCTCCCGTCTGCTCTCGCAGGGCCGCTTCCCCGACGTGCCCTACGGCCGTTATCCCTTGCCCTGGCCCCTGTGGTGAACCCGATACGCTGTCGGCGTGCTGGCCTGGTCTGCGATCTCGGTACCCCGCCTGCCAGGTAGCGGCGGACCACTGCACGTGCTGGACACCTCCTCCGGGCTGCCGGTCAAGGTGCACCCAGAGGACGGCACCGTCGGCCTGTACGTCTGCGGCATCACGCCGTATGACGCCACCCACCTGGGACACGCCGCCACCTACGTCACCTTCGACCTGATGCTGCGCGTCCTGCGGGACGCCGGCCTGTCGGTGACCTACGTGCAGAACGTGACCGACATCGACGACCCCCTACTCGAACGGGCCGAGCGCGACGGGGTCGACTGGCAGGACCTCGCGGCCGAGGAGGTCGCGCTGTTCTTCGCTGACATGCAGGCCCTGCGGGTCCTGCCCCCGCAGCACTACATCTCAGCGGTGGAGGGAATCCCCGACGACGTCTCGGCCGTCGAGCAGCTCGTCGTCAGTGGCGCGGCCTACACCCTGGACGGTGATGCTTACCTCGACCTGGCACAGAGCCCCCACTTCGGTGCGGTGTCGGGGTGGAGCCGTGGACAGATGCTGGATGTCTACGCCGACCGGGGCGGCGACCCGGAGCGGCAGGGCAAGCGGGACCCGCTGGACCCCCTGCTGTGGCGCCGCCAGCGAGCCGGTGAGCCTTCGTGGGACGGCGGCACCCTCGGCGCTGGGCGCCCGGGGTGGCACATCGAGTGCTCGACCATTGCCCTTCGCTACCTCGGGATGGGCTTCACCGTCCAGGGGGGCGGGGACGACCTCATCTTCCCTCACCACGAGATGAGTGCCGTCCAGGCCGTCTCCCTGACCGGCCGGCGCCCCTTCGCCCAGGTCTACGTACACCAGGCGATGGTGGGTCTGCAGGGAGAGAAGATGAGCAAGTCCCAGGGCAACCTGGTGCTCGTGTCCAGCCTGCGTGAGCAGGGGGTCGACCCGATGGCCATCAGGCTCGTCCTGCTGGACCAGCACTACCGGACTCCGTGGAGCTACGAGCCGGCGATGCTCGAGACCGCGACGCGGCGGCTGCAGCGCTGGCGTGCCGTCAGCGAGCGAGTGGACGGCGCAGTCGAGCCGGACGCCGACGACTCTCAGACGCTGGCGACGGTGCGCGAAGCGCTCGCTGACGACCTCAACTCTCCCGAGGCCGTGCGCGTCGTCGACGACTGGGTGCAGCGGCACGAGGGAGGCCGAAGCGACGCGGCGCTGCCGTCCCCGCTGGTGCCTCGCAGCATCGAGACGCTGCTCGGCATCCCGCTGCTGCCCACCGGGGATGGCACCTCATGAGCGAAGCTCGGGCAGTCGCTCCGGCGCACGGCCGGTGAGCAGCTCGAGGCCGTGCTCGCGCACGACCACGTTCTCCTCGTGCACCATCCCGGCGCCGTCCCCGTAGGTCACCGAGGGCTCCAGGGTCAGCACCATGCCGGGTCGCAGCTCGGTGTCATCGTCGACGGTGTGCGAGGGCCACTCCGTCAGCTGCATCCCGAGTCCGTGGCCCATCCTGCCCATGTTTCCGCTGGCGAACCCGTCGTCGGTGATGACCTGACGCATGGTGCGGTAGAGCTCCGAGCAGGTGGTGCCCACCTCGGTGCGCTCGAGGGCCACCTCGGTGGCCCGGAACAACGTGTCGTAGGCCAGGCCGGCGGCAGCGGAGGCCGGCCCGACGGAGAAGTTGCGGTCGAAGTCGCAGTAGTAGCCATCAAACGTCGCACCTGTATCCAGCATGAGCACATCGCCGGCGGTGAGTGGTCGCTGGTCGGGGGGCGCGATGACGGACTCGTACCCATCCGGTGCCGAAGCGCCGACCAGGTACGGCACGTCATCGGCCCCGGCGCGCAGCAGGTCTACCTTGAAGGCGCGAAAGATGTCCTCGAGCGACTGACCACCGACGACGAGCTCCGGTACGGCATCGAAGACCCCGGAGGCGGTTCGGCAGATGTAGCGGATCTTGGCGATCTCCGCCTCGGACTTGACCATGCGCAGGCTCTTGACCACAGCGGTGGCGTCCACGAGCTCGCGCGGCGCCAGCGCGGTCTGGACGGTGAGGAGGTCGGCCATCGGCATGCGCACCGTGGTCTCCGGCCCCATCGGCAGGCCGACACGACCCGAGGGCGGAACCAGGCCCGACAAGGCCTCCACGAGCAGGCTCACGCCCTCGTCCCGAGGTCGCGGGGACGGCCAGGTCAGGATCGTCGGCACCCACGTGCGACGCAGCAGGGGCGCCCCGATCTCAGGCACGATGGCTGTGGGTGAGCCGGTGCGCGGCAGCACGAGGAACCAGGGTCGTGTGGGGCTCAGCCAGAACTGGGTGAGGAAGCCGCTGAAGTAGCGGAACTCCGGTTCGGTCGTGAGCAGCAGCGCGTCCAGTCCGGCGGTGTCCATCAGCCTCTGGCACCGATCGACTCGGCCACGGAGCTCGGCGGCGTCGAAGCCCCGCGGCGGCGCCTCGTCCCCGACCGTCCCACGGCGGTAGGCCGACGGCGCCTGCGGCCCGGCAGCCGGACCACGGCTCACGTCAGACCACCCGCGCCGCCGGAGCCCTCTGTGCTCAGCAGCACCACCACCGACTGCTCATCGAGCCCGAGCTGCACGCGGCGTTCCGCCGATCGCGCTCCGGTCAGCACGGCCTCGACGCCCGCCAGTGACGCCGCTCCGGACGCGCCGGCGCGGACGCCGAACCCGCTGAGCGTCTGGGTGGCCCGGACGGCCTCCTCGTCGCTGACCGCGACGGCCGCGTCGAGGCCCTCGCACAGGAGCGGCCAGCCCAGACTGGTGGGCGTGCCACAGTTCAGACCCGCCATGTTCGTCGAGCCGGTGGACACGCTGGTGAGGGTCCGTTCACGCAGGCTGGCCAGAATGCACGCGGCCGTGTCCGGCTCGCACGACAGCACCGACGCCGTGCGCTCGGCCTGGCGGTAGAACGTCACCACCGCCTGGGCCAAGGAGCCGACGCCGACCGGAACGGCGACCAGGTCCGGGCCGGCGAGTCCGAGCGCATCCAGCTGCTCTTCCAGCTCCTCCAGCATGGTCTGATAGCCCTCGACGATCCACCCCGGGACGACCTCATACCCCGGCCAGGCCGTGTCCTGCACCAGCACCCGGGCCGATCCGGGCCGCACGCTTGCCGCAGCAGCCTGCACCGCCTCGTCGTAGCCGAGGTCGGTCCGGATGACCTGCGCCCCTTCGCCCGCGATCGCGGCGACCACCGCCTCGGACATGACCGCCGGCACCACGACCTCCGCTGCCACCCCGAGAGCGGCAGCGAAGTGGGCCAGGGCGCGGCCGTGGTTGCCGTCGGTCGCCGTCACCAGGGTGATGGGCGCTTGGGTCGCCTGGGCCCGCAGCTGGTCCCAGCTGGCGGCCAGAGGCTCACTGGTGTGCTCGGCGAGGACCCTCGCGATGGCGTAGGAAGCACCGAGTGCCTTGAACGAGGACACCCCGAAGCGCTCGGACTCATCCTTGACAAGCACGGCACCCACACCCCAGCGGCGCGCGCACTGCGGTGCGGGCACCAAGGGTGAAGGGAAGTACCCGGGCAGCACCTGGTGGCAGCGCCGGGCAGAGCCGGCCGTCGTCGGGGCACGCCAGCGTCGGGCCTCGGGGCGGAAGAAGAACCGGGCAGGGGCAGGCGCCTGTGGGCCGTCGCTCGTCCGAGCGGCCTGAGACACCATGTCCTCATCGTGGAACCGGACGACTCGTGCGTCCAGCGCGGGCTTCCGCGGCCCTGGCGGGCTGAGGGTCAGGGTCAACCAGGGGCGGGCCCACCATGGTCGCGCCGGCGCAGGTAGCGCTCGAACTCCTTCGCGATGGCGTCACCGCTGGCCTCGGGCAGGTCCGCGGTGTCCTGGGCCTGCTCCAGCGACTCCACGTACTCGGCGACCTCCTCGTCGGTCGAGGCCAGCTCGTCCACCCCGCGCTCCCAGGCGCGTGCCTGCTCCAGCAGCTCGCCCTCGTCGATGACACAGCTCAGCACCTCCTCCAGGCGACCCAGCAGCGCCAGGGAGGCCTTCGGAGACGGAGCTCCGCCGGCGTAGTGCGGCACTGCCGCCCAGAACGACATGCTCGGCAGATCCATCTGGCGAGCCTGGTCGTGCAGCACGCCCACGATGCCGGACGGACCCTCGTAGCTGCTGCGCTCGATGTCCTCGGCCAGCGACCGCAGGTCGGCGTCCTCGGAGGTGACGCCGACCGGGATCGGGCGGGTGTGGGGCACGTCGGCCAGCAGGCCGCCCAAGGTGATGAGGGTGCCTACTCCGTGGTGCATTGCGAACGCCAGGATCTCTGCGCTGTAGGAGCGCCAGCGCACGGACGGCTCGATGCCCAGCACCAGCAGCAGGTCCCGGCCGACGGGGGTGTCGCGCACCAACATCACCCTGGTCGTCGGCCACTCCAGGACGCGGACCCCGTCGACGAGGCTCAGCCTGGGCCGGTTGACCTGGAAGTCGTAGTACTCCTCGGGGTCCATCCTCGCCACGATCTCGCCGTCCCACAGGGCGGCTAAGTGCTCGATGACGCCCGTGGCGCACTCGCCCGCGTCGTTCCACCCCTCGAAGGCCGCGATGAGGATCGGGTCGGTCAACGGCGGCACCTCGGTGACTTCGATCATGCGCCCTCCTCGCTGCGTCGCGCCCGCGGTCGGGGCCAGCCTACGAGTTGAGGGCTACAGTCGGCGCCATGACGACGCCGATCTTTCCAGCCGCCGTGCTGTGGGACATGGACGGGACGATCCTGGACACCGAGCCCTACTGGATGGCGGAGGAGACTCGGCTGGTCGAGGAGGCGGGCGGCACGTGGTCCACCCAGGAAGCCTCCGAGCTTGTCGGCAGCGATCTCAACCACTCCGCTCAGGCGTTGCTGGAGCGCACGCCGGTATCCGGCAGCAGTGACGAGATCGTCAACGCGCTGCTCGACGGCGTGGTCAGGCAGGTGCGCGAGGAGATCCCGTGGCGGCCGGGAGCGCGTGAGCTCATCGCCGAGCTCGCCGAAGCGGAGGTGCCCATGGCCCTGGTCACCATGTCGTGGCAGCCCTTGGCCGAGGTGTTGCTCGAGGCCCTGCCCCCCTCGACGTTCGCCGCTGTCGTCACCGGGGACCAGGTCAGCGACGGCAAGCCGCACCCCGAGCCCTACCTGACGGCCTGCCGTCGCCTTCAGGTGGAGCCCGCGGACTGCCTGGCCATCGAGGACTCACCGACCGGGGTGCGCGCGGCCCTGGCAGCGGGGGTGCGGACGTTGGCCGTGTCCCACATGGTGCAGGTCGACGAGGACCTACCGGCCACCCGCCGGCACAGCCTCGAGGGGCTGGGCCTGGCGGACCTGCGCCGACTCTTCGGATGAGGTGACGCCACTGCGCCGAGGGTCGAGCGCACGGGCCCGAGCATCGTCCGGCAGCGGCGGCGGCGTGCCGCCGAAGGCGGGGCAGCGCGCCTGGTGGTGGCACCAGTCGCACAGCCGGCTGGTGCGAGGCCGCCAGTCGCCATGGTGAGCGGCCCGCTCGATGGCGACCCACAGCGCCTGGACCTTGCGCTCAGTGGCTCGCAGCTCGTGCTCGGTCGGCTCGTACCGCAGGATCTGTCCGTCGCGCAGGTAGACCAGCTGCAACATGCTGGGCACCACCCCCCGGGCGCGCCACAGCACCAGAGCGTAGAACCTCATCTGGAACAGCGCCTTGCCCTCGAACAGCTCTGAGGGAGAACGGCCGGTCTTGTAGTCCACGATGCGTAGCCGCCCGTCGCGGGCGACATCGAGGCGGTCCACGTATCCCCGCAGGGTGACCCCCGACACCTCCGCCTCGACGTACAGCTCTCGCTCGGCCGGCTCCAGACAGGTCGGGTCCTCCAGGGTGAACCACCGGTCGATGAGGGCCTCGGCTTCGGCGAAGAGCGCCTCGGCCCCGCCGGAGTCTGCCGAGCCCTCGGAGGACCCCTCGTCCGAGCCGCGGCCGTCGGGGCCGGCTCCAGGAGTCACCAGAGCGTGCAGAGCCGGCTCGCGCGCCATCATCTGCTCCCACTCCTCGGGCAGCAGGGCATGAGCCGCCTCGGGGCTACGACGCTCGGCCGGCAGGTCGAAGACCCGTTCGAGCACGGCGTGCACCAGGGTCCCCCGAGCCGCCGCGAGACTCGGCGGCTCGGGCAACCGGTCGACCACGCGGAAGCGGTACAGCAGGGGGCACTGCATGAAGTCGGCCGCACGGCTCGGTGACAAGGCTGCTCCCATGCCGGCCACTGTACGAAGAACCACCGACACAGGGCCGGAGGCGTGCCCCACGTACGCTGAGACTCATGACGTCCCCGGCACCGGCAGTGTCGGGGTGGAAGATCGGTTCCCTGGCCGGAGTGCCGGTGTTCCTCGGCCGGTCCTGGGTGGTCGTCGCCCTTGCCGTGACGGTCTTGTTCGGCCCCGTGGTGACCGGCATCGTGCCCGAGCTCGGTGCGGGCGGCTATGCGGTGGCGGCCTGCTTCGCGGTGCTGCTCCTGCTGTCCGTGCTGGCCCACGAGGCGGCACACGCGGTGGTGGCCCAGCTGCTGGGCTTCACCGTGGACCGCATCGTCGCCGACTTCTGGGGTGGGCACACGGCCTACCACGGCGAACAGGACCGCCCGGGGCCCGCGGCCCTCGTCGCGGTGGCCGGTCCGCTGGCCAACCTGGTGCTGGCGCTCCTGGGGTGGACTTTCGCCCAGGGCCTGGACCGGGGTGTGCTCTGGCTGTTGCTGACCGCATTCCTCACCGCCAACGGCTTCGTCGGGGTCTTCAACCTGCTTCCCGGTCTGCCGCTCGACGGCGGCTTCCTGCTCGAAGCGCTGGTCTGGAAGGCGACGGGCGCTCGCAGCAGCGGCACCATCGTGGCGGGGTGGGTGGGCCGGGCCCTGGTTCTGGGCATGGTGTGGTGGGCGGTAGGCCTGCCGCTGGTGAACGGAACCGGTCTCGACCTGTGGCGGGTGGCGTGGGTGAGCCTCATCGCCCTGTTCCTGTGGGCGGGCGCCACGCGGGCGGTGCGAGCGGGCGTCTCCCGTCGCCGGTTCGAGCGCACCACCATCGACAGCGTCTGGCGTCCGGCGAGCTCGGTGGCCGCCGAGCGTGCCGTGGACGAGCCGTCGTGGCCCACCGCCCCGGTATGGGTGGTCACCGACCACGAGGGCGTCCCGGTCGCCCTCGTCGACCCGGCGGCTCTCGAGGCGGTCCCGTTCACCGGGCGCGCCGGCACCCCGGTCTCGGCGGTGGCCATCGCACAACCACCCGGCTGGGTGGTCGACGCTGCGGCCCAGGACAACGTCCTCGCAGTGGTCTCGAGGATGCAGACACTGCAGTCGCCGGTGGTCGCCGTCCGCACCCCCGATGGGTCGGTCCGCGGCGTGGTCTTCGCCCAGGACCTCTAGCCTTCGACCGGGCTGTCGTTGAACGGCATCCAGGCCGCGGCGAGCGGGAAGACCCAGCCGGTCAGGACCACGACCACCGCGGCGATCATGACCACCATCAGCAGCTCGCGCGCCCACCAGACGTCGGGCAGTGACCGCCCATACTCTCGGACTCCACGGGCACCCACCAAGAAGAGCAGTACGAGAACGTCGCCGGTGACCATCAGCTCCCACACCGCCCCTGCCGCGACAGGCATGGTGCATTTCCTCAGACGGAGCACGGCTGGCCCTTCGGCCGGAGCCTGGTGAGTGCGCGCCTCTAGACTCGCCGTTGTGACGGATGCTCCAGGACAGCACGCGACCGGGGCCGACCGTCGACGAGGGCGCTTCCGGGTGGGGGAGCCGGTGCAGCTCACCGACCCGAAGGGCCGTCGACACACCATCACCCTCGAGGCCGGCAAGCGCTTCCACACCCACCGCGGCCACATCCGGCACGACGACCTCATCGACGCCCCGGACGGCTCGGTCGTCTCCCACAGCTCCGGCGCCGACTACCTGGCGCTGCGTCCTCTGCTCAGCGACTACGTCATGTCGATGCCGCGAGGAGCGCAGATCATCTACCCCAAGGACGCCGGCCAGATCGTCACCATGGGCGACATCTACCCGGGCGCCCGCGTGGTCGAGGCCGGGCTCGGCTCCGGAGCGCTGAGCCTGTCCCTGCTGCGAGCGGTGGGCGACAACGGCAGCCTGCACTCCTTCGAGCGACGGGAAGAGTTCGCCGACATCGCCCGGGCCAACGCGCGGGTGTTCTTCGGCGAGGACCACCCGGCGTGGCAGGTCACGGTCGGCGACCTGCAGGAGGCTCTGCCCCACGCGGTGACGCCCGGCAGCGTCGACCGGGTGGTGCTCGACATGCTGGCGCCCTGGGACTGCCTGGACGTGGTGGGCGAGGCGCTTGCGCCCGGCGGCGTCCTCATCTGCTACGTCGCCACCACCACCCAGCTCTCGCGTGTGGCGGAGAGCGCGCGGAGCCACGGCGGCTTCACCGAGCCGTTGGCCTGGGAGTCGATGGAGCGCAGGTGGCACCTCGAGGGCCTGGCCGTGCGGCCGGAGCACCGGATGCACGGTCACACCGGCTTCCTGGTCCAGATGCGCACGCTGGCACCAGGTGTGCCCGCCCCCGCACGCTCCCGGCGCCCCGCCGCAGCGGCGTACGGGCCCGACTACGAGGAGCAGCTGGCCTCTCAGGGCGATTGGAGCCCCAGTGACCTGGGCGAACGCACGATCTCGGACAAGCGGCTGCGCCGCAGACACCGCGAGGTGATGGCCGCGACCGGCGGTCACGAGGCGGACACGCCCCCGGCGCTCAACGACCCCCCGGAAGCGGCGGGTAGCGTGGAGCAATGACCGAGGCCCGAGTGCGTCACCTGGAGCGGCAGGTCGCACAGCTGCAGCAGCGACTTGCCGAGTCCAGCACGCAGAACCAGCGTCTGGCCCAGGCACTGACGGACGCCAAGGAGCGCCTGGTCACCCTGCGCGAGGATCTCGACCGCGCCGGTGCGCCGCCGCTCACCTTCGGTGTCGTGCTCGCCCGGCAGGAGGCAGATGAGGGGGAGCCGCCCGTTGTCGACGTCGTGGCGCAGGGCCGCAAAGTCCGCGTCACGGCTTTCAGCGGCGTCGCCCGCGAGGAGCTCGTCCCGGGGCGGGAGGTGCTGCTGAACGAGTCCCAGTCCATTGTCGGGCTCGGGGCCTTCGAGCGTGCCGGTGACGTCGTCACCGTGAAGGAGACCCTCGACGCCGACCGCGTCCTGGTGCTGGTGCGCGGCGAGGACGAGCGGGTTTGCCGAGTCTCGGGGGCGTTGGCCGACGTCCCCATCCGGGCCGGCGACGCGCTGCTCATGGACACCCGCAACGGTTTCGTCTACGAGCGGATCGCCCAGCCCGAGGTCAGCGAGCTCGTGCTGGAGGAGGTTCCGGACATCACCTACGCCGACATCGGCGGTCTGGGGAGCCAGATCGAACAGATCCAGGACGCGGTCGAGCTGCCGTTCCTGCACCCGGACCTGTACACCGAGCACCGGCTGAGCCCTCCGAAGGGAGTGCTGCTCTACGGGCCTCCCGGGTGCGGCAAGACGCTGATCGCCAAGGCGGTCGCCGCCTCGCTGGCCCGCAAGGTAGCCGAGCGAACCGGGCGCGCCAAGCCGCAGTCGTTCTTCCTCAACATCAAGGGCCCCGAGCTGCTGAACAAGTACGTCGGCGAGACCGAGCGCCACATCCGGCTGATCTTCCAGCGGGCCCGGGAGAAGTCGAACGACGGCACCCCCGTGGTCGTGTTCTTCGACGAGATGGAGTCCCTGTTCCGCACCCGCGGGTCGGGGGTCAGCTCAGACGTGGAGACGACCATCGTCCCGCAGCTTCTCGCCGAGATCGACGGGGTCGAGCGGCTGGAGAACGTCGTGGTCATCGGGGCCTCCAACCGGGAGGACATGATCGACCCGGCGATCCTGCGACCGGGCCGTCTGGACGTCAAGATCAAGATCGAGCGGCCCGACGCCGAAAGCGCCCGCGATATCTTCAGCAAGTACCTCACCGACGACGTGCCGCTGCACAGCGACGACCTGCGAGCCCACGGAGGCGATCGAGCGGCGACGCTGGAGGCGATGATCGCGGCCAGTGTCGAGCGCATGTACGCGCCGATGGAGGAGAACAAGTTCCTCGAGGTCACCTACGCCGGCGGGGACAAGGAGACGCTGTACTTCAAGGACTTCAACTCCGGGGCCATGATCAACAACATCGTCGACCGGGCGAAGAAGCGGGCGATCAAGGACCTCTTGACCAACGACTCGCGCGGGCTCCGGGTGGAGCACCTGCTGGCTGCCTGTGTCGACGAGTTCAAGGAGAACGAGGACCTGCCGAACACCACCAACCCCGACGACTGGGCCCGGATCTCGGGCAAGAAGGGGGAGCGCATCGTCTACATCCGCACCTTGGTCGCCGGCAAGGACGGTGTCGAACCCGGCCGCACCCTCGACCGCGGCACTCCAGGCCAGTACCTGTGACCCTCCGACCATGACCGTACGGCGCGTCATGGGGGTCGAGACCGAGTACGGGGTCACTCTGCCGGCCGACCCGCGGGCGGACCCCATCCACCTCTCCGGCGTGGTGGTCCGGGCCTACTCCAGCGCCGCCGGCCCCGGCGGAGCGCTGCCCCAGGGCTCGGGCTGGGACTACGCGGACGAGTCGCCCCTGCGCGACGCCCGGGGGCACGTGATGGCGCGAGCGCTGGCCGACAGCAGCCAGCTCACCGACGTGGAGGACCCCACCCTGGCCAACTCGGTGCTCAGCAACGGAGCCCGGCTGTACGTCGACCACGCCCACCCCGAGTACTCCTCGCCCGAGGTGGCCGGCCCGTTGGACGCCGTGCGCTACGACCGCGCCGGGGAGGTGGTGATGGACCGCGCCGCCCATGCCGCGGGCGAGCTGCTGGGCGGGGGCGGGACGGAGGGCGCCGGCCTGCGCCTGTACAAGAACAACGTGGACGGCAAGGGCGCCTCCTACGGCACGCACGACAACTACCTGCTCGACCGAGCGGTCCCGTTCGCCCAGGTGGTGTCCGGGCTGGTGCCCTTCCTCGTGGCCCGACCGCTTCTCTGCGGTGCCGGCCGCGTCGGCCTCGGGACGAGCTCGGAAGTGACGGGCTACCAGATCTCCGCGCGTGCGGACTACGTGGAGACCGAGGTGGGCCTGGAGACCACCCTTCGGCGGCCGCTGGTGAACAGCCGCGACGAGCCGCACGCCACGGCGACGAAGTACCGCCGGCTGCACCTCATCAGCGGCGACGCCACGCTGGCCGACGTCGGCACCCTGATGAAGCTGGGCACCACCAGCCTCGTCCTGCGCCTCATCGAGACCGGCCGGGCCCCCGACCTCGAGCTGGCCCACCCGGTCAGCGCCGTGCGCACCCTTTCCCGCGACACCACGCTCCGGGCGACGATCCTCACCCGGGCGGGGAAGAAGCTGCGCGGGGTCGACATCCTTCGCGCCTACCTCGAGGCGGCGTTGCGCGCCTACGACCCGCGCACCGGGGACTGGGAGGCCGACGAGGAGACGGCCCTGGTGCTGCGGCATTGGACCGGTCTGCTCGACGACCTCTCCGAGGACCCCGCCCGGGCGGCGGACCGGGTCGACTGGGTCGCCAAGCTCGGTGTGCTGCAGGCCTACCGGGACCGCGACGGGCTTGCCTGGGACTCCCCGCGCCTGGCGCTGGTCGACATCCAGTACAGCGATGTGGACCCGGCACGCGGCCTCGCGCAGCGACTGCGCAGGCGCGGACGCCTGGTGCCGTTGGTCAGCGAGGAGTCCGCGGCGCTGGCGTGCACGCAGGCCCCCGTCGACACCCGCGCCTGGTTCCGGGGGGAGTGCGTGCGGCGCTTCTCCGGCTCGGTACGAGCGGCCTCTTGGGACTCGGTCGTGTTCCACCGGCGCCGCCGCCAGGTGTGCCGCATCAGCCTTCCTGAGCCGCTGCGAGGGACCCGGGCCGAGACCTCCGGGCTGTTCGAGGCGGCACAGGACGTGGACCAGTTCCTCGACTCGCTCGACGCGCGCACCGCCGCCCTGGACTGAGTGGGTCCGGATACGATCAGGACGTGACGTAGTCCACCCAGGAAGGCGAGGACGACATGGCAGGACGCGAGCAAGCCCACCGCCACTCCCCGGAGGAGCCCGAGGAGGACGCCGGAGCCGAGACCGGTGGAGGCACCGCGCAGGTCTCGTCCTCCACGCGCGACGAGGAGACCGACGCCCTGCTCGAGGAGATCGACGGCGTCCTGGAGTCCAACGCCCAGGACTTCGTGCACTCGTTCGTCCAGAAGGGGGGCCAGTGAGCGCGAGCTCCGCTGTTCCTTCCGCTGACGGGCGGCTCGGGCCTGCCTTCCGTGACGTCGGCGGCACCTCGTTCGTGGACTTCCTCTCGGCCCACGCCCCCCACCTTCTGCCCGGAGGAGCCTCGAACAGCTCGGGCGCCTCCACAGTGGCGGCCCCGCACGGGACGACCATCGTGGCGCTGTCCTACGCCGGTGGGGTCGTCGTGGCGGGTGACCGGCGCGCCACCATGGGGACGGTCATCGCCCGGCGTGACATGGAGAAGGTCTTCGCGCCCGACGAGTTCTGTGCGGTGGGCATCGCTGGCTCGGCCGGGGTGGCCATCGAGATCGTGAAGCTCCTGCAGGTCGAGCTGGAGCACTACGAGAAGGTCGAGGGCACGCTGCTGTCACTCGAGGGCAAGGCCAACCGTCTGGCCAGCATGATCCGCGGCAACCTCGGCAATGTCTTCCGCGGGCTGACGGTGCTCCCGGTCTTCGCCGGTTTCGACCTCGCCGCCGGGACGGGGCGCATCTTCTCCTACGACGTGACCGGCGGATGCTTCGAGGAGTTCAGTCACCACAGCATCGGCTCCGGGTCGGTGTTCGCGCGGGGGGCGCTGAAGAAGCTGTGGCGCCCCGGGCTCGACCGGGAGCAGGCCGCGCGGACCGCCGTCGAGGCGCTGTACGACGCCGCCGACGACGACTCGGCCACCGGCGGCCCCGACGTGAGCCGGCGCATCTGGCCCAGCGTCGCGGTGCTCACCTCTTCCGGCGTCGCGTTCCTGAGCGAGGAGGAGGTCGAGCCGGTGGTGCGTGAGGTGGTCGAGGCTCGCGCGGACAACCCAGGGGGCGCTCGATGACCTTCGGGATGTACGTCTCGCCCGAGCAGCTGATGAAGGACCGGGCCGACTACGCCCGGCAGGGGATCGAACGCGGCCGGGCGGTCATCGTCGCCTCCTATGCGACCGGCATCGCGTTCGTCGCGGAGAACCCCTCACGCAGCCTGCGCAAGACGTCCGAGATCTACGACCGCATCGGCTTCGCGGCCGTCGGCAAGTACAACGAGTTCGAGAACCTGCGTGTGGCCGGCATCCGGTACGCCGACCTTCGCGGCTTCTCCTACGACCGGGCGGACGTGACGGCACGCGGCCTGGCTGGGGCCTACGCGCAGACCCTGGGCACGGTCTTCACCCAGGAGTCCAAGCCGTACGAGATCGAGATCACCGTGGCCCAGGTGGGTACCGAGGTCGACCAGGACCAGATCTTCCGGCTCACCTACGACGGGTCGGTCAGTGACGAGCCGGGCTTCGTGGCGATGGGCCGGGACAGCGAGCGGCTCACCGAGGGGCTCCGGCAGCGGTGGGCTCCTGGGCTCAGCCTGGCCGGCATGCTCGGGCTCTGCGTCGAGCTGCTGGGCGAGGCGAACCGAACCCGTACGGACTCGGCGCTGACCCCGGACCAGCTCGAGGTCGCCGTCCTGGACCGCCGCCGGCCACGGCGCACCTTCCGGCGCATCGAGACCTCCATGGTGCGGATCCTTCTCACCGACGGTGGTGCGACCCAGGATCTCCCCAGCCCCGACGACACCACGCGGGACACCTAGCCCCTTCGCCGCGAGCAATCCTGAGGACGACTCCGTCGAGGAGAGCGTGCTGGTAGACCCCGGGAACCCCCGGGCGGCAATGTGCGGACACGAGCGACGTGCCGCGCCGCTGAGCACCGTCGCCTCGTCCGGGATGGACTCCGCCTAGGCTGATGGCGTGGACCGCCGCATCTTCGGGATCGAGACCGAGTTCGGGGTGACCTGTGCCTTTCCCGGGGATCGTCGGTTGTCCTCGGACGAGGTGGCCCGCTATCTCTTCCGCAAGGTGGTCAGCTGGGGGCGCTCCAGCAACGTGTTCCTGGTCAACGGGTCCCGGTTGTACCTCGACGTCGGTTCCCACCCCGAGTACGCCACGGCCGAGTGCGACTCCCTGAGCGATCTGGTGGCGCAGGACAAGGCCGGCGAGCTGATCGTGCACGACCTCGCCGTGGACGCGGAGACGCGCATGGCCGAGGAGGGAATCGCCGCCCGCGTGTACGTCCTGAAGAACAACGTGGACTCCCGGGGAAACTCCTACGGATGCCACGAGAACTACCTGGTCCGGCGCCGTGGCCAGCTCAGCCGGATCACCGACGCCCTGATCCCGTTCCTCATCACGCGGCAGATCGTGACCGGTGCCGGTCGGCTCCACGTCACCGGCGAGCGCGCCACCTACCAGGTCAGCCAGCGAGCGGACCACATCTGGGACGGCTTGAGCTCGGCCACGACCCGTTCCCGGCCGATCATCAACACCCGCGACGAGCCGCACGCCGACGCTGAGCAGTACCGCAGACTGCACGTCATCGTCGGGGACTCGACGATGAGCCAGAGCACGACCATGCTCAAGGTGGCGATGACGGACCTGCTGCTGAAGACCGTCGAGGCCGGCACCATCCTGCCGGACCTCACCCTGTCCAACCCCATCCGGGCCATCCGCGACATCAGTCGCGACCCGACCGGACGGGTCGAGGTGGGCCTGAACAGTGGCCGTGCCCTGTCCGCGGTTCAGCTGCAGACCGAGCTGCTCAGCGTGGTCAGCGCGCACAGCCGGCGCTCCGGGCTGAGCGCCGACCCCACCTACGCCTGGGCGCTGGAACTGTGGGAGCGAACGCTGCACGCGGTGTCGACGCAGCAGTGGCACCTGGTGGACACCGAGATCGACTGGGTCATGAAGCACGCCATGCTGCAGCGGTACGCCAGCAAACACGACCTGGCGTGGCACGACGACCGTATGCTGCAGCTCGATCTCGCCTGGCACGACATCCATCCCACTCGCGGCCTGTTCAACATCGTGCAGCGCCGCGGCGGCGCCGTGCGACGCTGCACGGCCGAGCAGGTCGAGCACGCGCTGCACGAACCTCCGCAGACCACCCGCGCCAAGCTGCGCGGCGACTTCGTCCGCGTCGCGCAGCGGGCCCACCGTGACTTCAGTGTGGACTGGGTGCACCTGAAGCTGAATGACGCGGCGCAGCGCACCGTGCTGCTCAAGGACCCGTTCCACTCCCAGGACGCCCGAGTGGACGAGCTGTTGGCCTCGATCGACTCGGGCACTCTCAGCCCGTATCCAGCCTCCCCCCTGTAGGCTGAGCCCGCTTCACCCGTCTTTGCCAATCGAAGGACCGTGCGTGCGAACCTCTCGTGCCCGGCTGCGTGCTGCCGCCGTCGCCCCGTTGCTCTGCTGGACTCTCGTCGCCTGCTCCGGTGACGACTCCGGGTCGGAGGAGTCGGGCTCCGGCTCCTCGGATGACGCAGCCCAGTCCTCGGCGGCCCCCGACGACGCCGCCAGCACCTCGGGCTCCGCGCCCGACCTGTCCGCGCTCTCGGTGGAGACCGAGACGAACGACGACGACGTCGAGGTGCCTACCCTGCTGCTGGACGGGGAGCCCTTCAGCGACGGGGAGCTGCCCTTCCAGGTGAGCAGCCTGGGCACCGAAGAGGTGACCGAGGGGGAGGGTAAGAAGGTCGCCGAGGGCGAAGAGGTCACGGTGCGCTACCTCGCCGTCAACGGCACGTCCGGCGAGGAGCTGCTGTCCACCTTCCCGAACGAGGAGTCGGTGGTGATGGACCTGGGCAACGAGTCGTTGCTCAACGCGTTCACCGAGACCCTCCCGGACCGTGAGGTGGGCAGTGCCTACATCATGGCCATGCCGCCGGAAGAGGGGTTCGGCGAGGCGGGCAACGCCAACCTGGGCATCGGGCCGGAGGACACCGTCGTGTTCTACATCGAGGTGGTCGGCAGCACCGAGCCCTTGACCAAGGCCGAAGGCGAGGAGGTCGAGCCCAAGGAGGGCCTGCCCACGGTCGAGACCGACGGCACCAGCGCCGCCGAGATCACCATCGGCGACGCCGAGAAGCCCGACGAGCTTGTCGTGCAGCCGCTCATCAAGGGCGAGGGCGCCAAGGTGGAGGCCAACCAGACGATCAAGGTCAACTACACCGGCGTCAAGTTCTCCGACGGCGAGCAGTTCGACTCCTCCTTCAACTCCGGCCAGCCGTTCAGCACCGTCATCGGCGCGGGAGCGGTGATCCCGGGTTGGGACGAGGGGCTCGTCGGCCAGACCGTCGGCTCCCGGGTGCTGCTGGTGGTGCCGCCGGACCAGGCCTACGGCGAGGACGGCGACAACGACCTGGCGGGGGAGACCCTGGTCTTCGTCATCGACATCCTCAGCGCCAACTGAACCGTCGCCGGACGGGCTGCGTCCGGTAGCGTCGAGCCGTGGGACCCAGCAGCACGGAGGAGGCTCCGATGCCCGCACGCACGCCGGCGTCGGCGAAGACAGAGCGCTTGCTCAACCTGGTCATCGCCCTGCTGTACACCCGCCAGCCGCTGTCCAAGGCAAGGCTCCGCTCGGCCGTGCCGCAGTACCAGAGCAGCGGGGACGAGGCCTTCGACCGGATGTTCGAGCGGGACAAGGACGAGCTGCGGGCGCTGGGCATCCCGCTACGCACCGAGGTCATCGACCCCTTCTTCGACGACGAGGCCGGCTACCGGATCGACCGGCGCGAGTACGAGCTGCCCCCGATCGACTTCGCGGCCGACGAGGTCGCGGTCATCGGTGTGGCCAGCAGGGCGTGGTCGCAGGCCAGCCTGGCCGGTCCGGCCGCGCAGGCCCTGCGCAAGCTCCAGGCAGCCGGAGTGGAGGCCGACGCCGCTTCGGTGGCCGGGATCGAGCCGCTGCTTCACACGACCGAGCCCGCGTTCGACGCGGTGCGCACGGCCACCGTGGGTGGTCGGACGGTTCGCTTCTCCTACCGTCGCTCCGGTGCTCGCGACGAGGAGCCCAGGCATGTCCACCCCTGGGCCCTGACCAGCTGGCACGGACGCTGGTACCTCACGGGTTACGACCTCGACCGCAGCGCGCCCCGCGTGTTCCGCCTCGACCGCGTCACCTCCACCGTGGTGACCGAGCGCGCGGCTCAGGACTCGGCCCTCCTGCCGCCGGCGGACCACGACCCCCACACGATGATCACGGCCGCGTACTCGGGGCAGGACCCGGAGCCGGCACCCGTGACCGTCCAGCTCCGACCGGGCACGGCGTACAGCCTGCGCCGACGGGCGAGCCGGCTGCAGGCGGGGAGCCACGAGGAAGGTGAGTGGGACACGGCGACCTTCACCGGGCTCTCTCACACCGCCCTGGTCAGCGAGCTCGCCGGGCTCGGCCCGGATGCGCGCGTGATGGAACCGGCGGAGGTGCGCCAGGCCGTGCGCTCGCGCCTGCGGGCGGTGCTCGACGGGCACGGGCAGGGTTCTTCGTGGTGACCTTCGAGTCGGCCACGGACCGCTTGGGCCGACTGCTCACGATGGTGCCGTGGCTGATGAACAACCAGGGCATCGACATCACGGAGGCCGCCTCCACCTTCGGGGTCAGCACGGACCAGGTCGTCGAGGACCTGCAGCTGCTCTTCGTCTGCGGCACTCCCGGGCACCTGCCGGACGACCTCATCGAGGCGTCGTGGGAAGGCGGCAAGGTCTACGTGGGCAACGCCGAGACGATCGCGACGCCCCTGCGTCTGGGACGGGACGAGGCCCTGGCTCTCATCGTCGCGCTGCGAGCCCTGGCCAGCTCCGGGGCCTGGGACGACGCCGGAGCGATCGAGCGAGCGCTGGCGAAGCTGGAGACGGCCAGCGGTGACGCAGGGGCGCAGGGCCCGTCCGGGACGCGCAGCGTGAGCGTGCGGATCGACAGCGACACCGGACAGCAGGAGCTGCTCGCCCGCATCCGCGCTGCGTTGGCCGAGCGACGACGACTGCACCTGCGCTATCTGGTGCAAGCCCGCGACGAGGCCACCGAGCGTGACGTGGACCCGATGCGGGTCCTCAGCGTCGACGGCCGGTGGTATCTCGAGGCTTGGTGTCACCGCGCCCGGGACACCAGGCTCTTCCGGCTGGACCGCATCGAGGTGCTTGACGTGCTCGAGGCCGACGGCACCCCGCCGCCGGAAGCCGTGCCGCGCGACATAGGCCCGGGGGTCTTCCGCCCTGGCCGCAGCGACACGCTGGTCACGCTGCAGGCCAAGCCCGAGGCCAGCTGGATCGCCGAGCAGTTTCCGGTCGAGTCCGTTGCTCAGCACGATGACGGGACGCTGCGGGTGCAGATCAGCGCATCCGACCCGCGGTGGGTGGTGCGGCTCGTCTGGCGCCTCGGTGGCGCCGTGCGGGTCCTCGAGCCGGCGTACGTCGTGGACCTGGTCCGAAGCGGCGCTCGATCAGCGCTTGAGTCGGAAACACGACCCCCCGAGTAGGATCGGGGGCAGGCTGACGGCCACGCCGTCGGATTCGGCACCGCAAGGGAGGCAGCACCGTGTTCAGGAACATGCAGGGCTGGCAGATCGTCATCATCATCCTGGCCCTCATCATCCTCATCGGGTGGAAGCGGTTGCCGGACGCAGCGCGAAGCCTGGGACGCTCCATGCGCATCTTCAAGTCCGAGGTCGAACAGATGGGCAGCACTCCCGACGAGGACCAGCCCAGTGCCGCCAGCACCGACACCGTCGACTCCGAGCCCCGGCGCCCCACACCTGCTCGGGAGCGGTCCGAGGAGGACCACCGCAGCGAGGAGGGGCACCGCAGCGAGGAGGAGCGGACCGGGGAGACCCAGCAGCGCTCCCGCGACGAGCACCGCTCCTGATCGGCGGGTAGCGCCGCTGGTTCATCGATGGTTCTCTCCAGGCGTCGGGACCGTGACCCCGAAGGACGGATGCCGCTGGGCAGCCACCTCAAGGAGTTCCGCAACCGTGCCGTCGTCGCCGCCCTGGCGGTGCTGGCGTGCTCGGTCGTGGGATGGATCTACTACGAGCAGATCATCGACGTCATCCTGGACCCGGTCTCCGATGTCCGCACCGACGAAGGCGTCCCCTTGGTGGTGCCCAACTTCGCCGCCACGATCACCCAGCCCTTCTCGCTGCAGCTGCGGGTGTCGTTCTTCGTCGGCATCGTGCTGTCGAGCCCGGTGTGGCTCTGGCAGATCTGGGCCTTCCTGCTCCCCGGCCTCAGGAAGCGCGAACGCCGCCTGGCGATCTGGTTCTTCGTCGCCTCGGTGCCGCTGTTCTTCGCGGGAGCCGGGCTGGCCACCTGGGCGCTGCCGCGCACCGCGGGCATCCTGCTGTCGTTCCTGCCGCCCAGCGCCGGTGGAGTCCTGAACGCCGTCGACTGGCTCAACTTCGTGCTCTACTTCGTTGTCGCCTTCGGCATCGCCTTCCTGCTTCCGGTGTTCATGGTCGGGCTGAACAGCATCGGGCTCTTCCCGGTGGCGACCATGAGAGCCGGGTGGCGGTTCGCGCTGCTCGGAATCCTCATCTTCTCGGCCATGGCCACACCTGACCCCGAGGTGAGCACCATGTTCGCCCTGGCGATCCCGATGTTCGCGCTCTACTGGTGCGCGGTGCTCGTCGCAACGGTGAACGAGCGCCGGCGCCGCCGTCGCGACCCGGACTGGATGCGCACCCCGGACGACGAGGCGAGCGAGCTGTGAGGTACGCGGTGCTCTTCGGGCGCCGCTCCGGCCGCCGGGACGGTTCTGGGGTGCTGGGGCAGACCATGGAGGGCCTCGCCCGGCGTGGTCACGATGTGGTGCGACTGCGCGCGCCCGACCTCTCCTCCGCGCACGCCGCCTGTGCGCAGGCGGTCGCGGACGGCGTCGAGGTGCTCGTCGTGGTGGGCGGTGACGGCGCGGTGCGGCTCGCCGCCTCCCACTGCGTCGGCAGCCCGACCGCCGTCGCCGTGGTCCCGAGCGGCAGCGGCAACGACACCGCCGCCTCTCTGGGCGTCCCCTCGGCCGTCGAAGGCGCGATCGAGGTCGCCGCAGCGGGGACGACCCGACGGATCGACGTGATCCGGGTCGAGGACGGTCAGCACTCGTCTGCGTCCGGCTCGGCCGGGCACATCGTGGTGGGATCGGTCCCCGCTGCCCTCGACGCCCGGATCGCGGCGCGGTCGCTGGGCCTGCCCTCGGCTCTGGGACCGATGCGCTACGCCGCGGCCACCCTGGCAGAGATCCCACGCTTGGCGGCCAGGGACTACCGGCTCACCCTCGACGGACGTGAACGCGAGTGCTCGACCCTCGTGCTCACCGTGTGCAACCTGCCGCTCTTCGGTGGTGGGATGCGCATCGCCCCCGACGCCGATCCTGTCGACGGCCTGCTCGACGTGGTCACCATCGACACGGTCAACCCTCTGGCCGCCTTGGGCCTGCTGCGCAAGGTGTTCACCGGCACGCACGCCACCCACCGAGCGGTGCGCATCCAACGCTGCGCCCAGGTGCGGGTCGAAGGCCCTGCACTCACCGCCTTCGGCGACGGCGATCCCATCGGTGCCCTGCCTCTCACCTGCACCGCCGTACCCGCTGCCCTGAAAGTGGTGGTCCAGGGACCAGCGGACCAGGGGTCCGCTTCCACGTGACGACCGCGTGCCCGAGCGGGATACTGGTCCTCACACCCCGAGCCCGCGACGCGCAGAAGGACTTCTCGATGACCCACGAGCTGCCCCACCTGGCTCCCGATGCTCCGCTCTTCCTGACCGACGGCGGCATCGAGACCGACCTCATCTTCAACCACGGTGCGGACCTCCCTGAGTTCGCCGCCTTTCCCCTGGTCGAGAACGACTCCGGACGAACGGCTCTCACGCGCTACTTCCAGGACTACCTGCGGATCGCGCAGCGGGACGGTCGCGGGATCATCCTGGAGACACCGACCTGGCGTGCCAACCCGGACTGGGGCAGCGTGCTGGGCTACTCGGCCGAGGGTCTGGCCCAGGCCAACCGCTCGGCCGTCCGCTTCGTGCGCGGCTTGACCCCGCCTGGCGTGACGGTGCTGGTGAGCGGCAACGTCGGTCCTCGGGGGGACGGGTACGTGTCCGACACCTCGATGAGCGCCGAGGAGGCGGCCGCGTACCACCACCCTCAGGTGGACGCGCTGGCCGACGCGGGCGCTGACATGGTCACGGCTCTGACCATGACCTACGCGGGCGAGGCCGCCGGCGTGGTGATGGCCGCGCAGCGGGCCGACGTTCCGGTGGTCATCGCGTTCACGGTGGAGACCGACGGACGGCTGCCTTCTGGTCAGAGCCTGGCCGAGGCCATCAACGAGGTGGACGAGCAGACCGGGGGACCGGCCTACTACATGGTCAACTGCGCCCATCCCAGCCACTTCGTCGACGTGTTGCGCGAGTCCGGGCCCTGGGAACGCGTGCGCGCTGTGCGCGCGAACGCCTCCCGGGCCAGCCACGCCGAGCTGGACGAGGCGACCGAGCTCGACCGCGGCGACCCGGCCGAGCTGGCGGAGGACTACCGCGAGCTGGCGACGGTGCTCCCAGCCTTGGCAGTGGTCGGCGGCTGCTGTGGCACCGACGCGGAGCACGTCAGCCGGATGAGCGGCGTCCTGACGTAGCCTGACGCCATGTCCGAGGCTGCGCCGCTCTCACCGGCGCAGCGGTACGCGGCATCCCGTGAGCGTGCCCGGCGGGCACGCACACCCGCGGGCGAGTTCGCGGCCTCGCTGGAGTTCGAGCTGGACCAGTTCCAGGTCGAGGCCATCGACGCGGTCGCCGCCGGGTCCGGGGTCCTCGTGGCGGCTCCCACCGGGGCCGGCAAGACCATCGTGGGCGAGTTCGCCGTCCACGTGGCGCTCCAGACCGGCCGCAAGGCCTTCTACACCACGCCCATCAAGGCTCTGAGCAACCAGAAATACCACGATCTCGTCGCCCGGTACGGGCCTGACCGGGTCGGGCTGCTCACCGGGGACTCCTCCGTGAACGGAGAGGCGCCGGTGGTCGTGATGACCACCGAGGTGCTGCGCAACATGATGTACGCGGGGTCCTCCACCGTGTCCGGGCTCGGCTTCGTGGTGATGGACGAGGTCCACTATCTCGCTGACCGCTTCCGGGGGGCGGTCTGGGAGGAGGTCATCATCCATCTTCCCGAGAGCGTGCAGGTCGTCTCGCTTTCAGCGACCGTCAGCAACGCCGAGGAGTTCGGCGACTGGCTCGCCACCGTGCGCGGCAACACGGAGGTGATCGTCAGCGAGCATCGGCCGGTGCCGCTGTGGCAGCACATGATGGTGGGCACCGAGCTGTTCGACGTGTTCTCCTCCGGATCCGACGTCGCCGGGGCCTCCCAGGGGCAGACCGTGCGTCTGAACCCCGAGCTGCTACGGCGGACCGAGCGCACCGAGCGCACACGAGGCTGGACGCGCGAGGACGCCGGCGCGCCCCGGGGCCGGCGTCCGACACGCGGACGTGCGGGAGCCGGCCCGCGAGGCAACCGCAGCGACGAGGACGCGGGGGGCCGGCCGGCCCGGCCGGGCCGGCCTCCTGCGCACGGAGCCGGCCGCGCCGACGTGGTGCATGAGCTCGACCGTCAGGGACTGCTGCCCGCCATCACCTTCATCTTCAGCCGTGCCGGGTGTGACGCCGCGGTGCGACAGCTGCTCTTTGCGGGCGTACGGCTGGTCGGCGACGACACCGCTCGGCAGGTCCGTACCCTGGTCGGGGAGCGGGTGTCCTCGCTGAGCCAAGCCGACCTCGCGGTGCTCGGCTACCACGACTTCGCCGAGGGACTGAGCCGCGGTTTCGCCGCCCACCATGCCGGCATGCTGCCGTTGTTCCGCGAGATCGTGGAAGAGCTCTTCTCCGCCGGGACGGTGCGCGCGGTCTTCGCCACCGAGACCCTGGCCTTGGGGATCAACATGCCTGCCCGCAGCGTGGTGCTGGAGAAGCTCGTCAAGTTCAACGGTGAGCAGCACGCACCCATCACCCCCGCCGAGTTCACCCAGCTCACCGGCCGGGCGGGACGCCGCGGCATCGACGTCGAAGGGCATGCGGTGGTGCTGCATCGTCCCGGCCTGAACCCGGCCGACGTGGCCGGGCTGGCCTCCACCCGCACCTACCCCCTGCGCTCCAGCTTCCGCCCCAGCTACAACATGGCGGTCAACCTCGTCGCCCAGTTCGGCCGGGACACCGCTCACGAGCTGCTGCAGGCCTCCTTCGCGCAGTTCCAGGCCGACCGCGCCGTGGTGGGCCTGTCCAGCCAGGTGCGACGGAACATCGAGGCCCTGGAGGGCTACGCCGGGGCCATGACGTGCGAGCTCGGCGACTTCGCCGAGTACGCCCGTCTGCGCCACCAGATCTCCACCGCGCAGAAGGCCGCCGCCAAACGCCAGAGCGCCCACCGCCGGTCGGCCATCGCGCAGTCGCTGGCCGATCTCCGGCCCGGTCAGGTCGTGCACCTCTCCTCGGGTCGCCGGCAGGGCATGGCGGTGGTGCTGCGCGGCGCGGGACGCCCCAGTGCTACGCCCCAGCCCACGGTGCTGACCAGCGACGCGCAGGTCCGCCGCGTCGGCGTCGCCGAGCTCGAGGAGCCCCTCGAGCCGCTCGCCACCGTGCGCATCCCGCCGCGGTTCAACCCGCGTCAGGCCAAGTCACGCCGGGACCTGGCGGCGACTCTGCGGGCCCAGGTCCCGCCGGGGGCGGAACGACGAGGGCGCCGTCCTCGCGTGGCCGGATCGACGGGTGAGGACTCGGACAGCAGCGCGGAGGTGGCGCGCCTGACCACCGCCCTGCAGACTCACCCGTGCCATCGGTGCCCACAGCGCGAGGACCACGCCCGGTGGTCCCAGCGGTGGTGGACCTTACGCCGGGAGACCGACGACCTGCAGCGACGCATCGGCTCACGGACCAACACCGTGGCGCGCACGTTCGAGCGCATCTGTGATCTGCTCGCCGAGCTTGACTACCTCAGCCTGGACGGTCAGAAGGTCACCGAGCCGGGGCAGCAGCTGCGCCGCATCTATACCGAGCACGATCTCGTCGCCGCCGAGTGTCTGCGCGCGGGCACCTGGCAGCGGCTGGACCCTCCTTCGTTGGCCGCGGTGGTTTCCACGCTCGTGCACGAGCCCCGCTCGGAGGAGACCAGCGAGGCCGTGCTGCCGAACGTGGAGTCGACCGAGGCCTTCCACGAGATGCTGGCGATCTGGACCCGTCTGCAGGCTCGGGAGGCGAGCCATCGCCTGCCCAGCCGCCGAGAGCCCGACGCCGGTATCGCCGCCATGGTGTACCGGTGGGCGGCCGGGCGGAGCCTGGAGGAGGTGCTGCGCGGGGGTGACTTGTCCGCAGGTGACTTCGTGCGACGCTGCAAGCAGCTGGTCGACCTGCTCGGTCAGATCCGGCAGGCGGCCGCCGGGTCGGCCTCACCGAAGGTCGGCCAGGTCGCGGACCGAGCCAGCACGGCCGTACTGCGTGGTGTGGTGGCGGCCGACCGCATCGACTAGCAGGAGGGCACGTCTACGCGTCCAGAGCCATCCCGCTGAGCAGCCGCCGCACCGAGCCGGCGATGCCGTAGGCCTCGACGTCCTGCGCCAACGTGCCCGGGTCGGCGATCTCCTCCGGCAGCCGCAGATCCACGTCGGGCACCGGGGCATCGAGCGCCACCCGGACCACCAGGGGAGCTGCGTTGAGGTAGTCGTGCGCGGCTTCGAGGTTGGCACGCCGCGCTCCCTTGATGGCCGGGTCGTGCTGCGCCACCGCCTCGCGCAGCAGGGCCAGCGAGCCGTAGGTCTCGATCAGCTGCGCCGCGGTCTTGTCTCCGATCCCCTTGACCCCGGGCAGTCCGTCGCTGGTGTCGCCGCGCAGCATGGCCATGTCGGCGTACGCGGCACCGGTGCGCACGGCGTACCGGTGCCACAGCTCCTCCTGCGTGATGAGCTCGGCGGCACGCACGCCGAGTCGCGCGGTGTAGACCACGCGCACCCCGGCGTCGTCGTCGACGAGCTGGAAGAGGTCCCGGTCGCCGGTGACGACGTCCACCGGCATCCGGGCCGAGTACCGGTGAGCCAGCGTGCCGATCACGTCGTCGGCCTCGTAGCCGTCCGCTCCCAGCACCGGGACCCCGACGGACTCCAGCACCCGCCGCAGGACCGGGACCTGGACGCCGAGCTCGGGGGGACCCTCCTCCTCGTGATCGGAGCCCTCGACGAGCCGGTGCTCCTTGTAGCTGGGGATGGCACGCACTCGGAACTGCGGACGCCAGTCGTTGTCCCAGCAGGCGGCCAGATGCGTCGGGTTGAAGCGGGTGAGCAGGGTCGTGACCATGTCCAGCAGGCCGCGGACGGCGTTGGTCGGTGTGCCGTCGGGGGAGGGTTGGGGCTCCTTGACACCGTAGAAGGCGCGGAAGTACAGCGAGGCGGTGTCGAGCAGGAGCAGCCGGGGCTCGTCACCGGCTTCGGGGGTCATACATCACTAGGCTAGGGCCTCATGGAGCCCTTGGACCGCCACATCGTCACCTTGATGGCCAGAGATGCGCGGATGAGCTTCACCGACCTCGGCAAGGCGGTGGGACTGTCGACCTCGGCGGTGCACCAGCGCGTCAAGCGGCTGGAGAAAGCCGGCATCATCTCCGGCTACCGCGCCACCATCGACCACGCCGCGGTCGGTCTGCCGCTGACCGCGCTCATCTCGGTCGTGCCGTTCGACGCCTCGGCCCCCGACGACATCCCGGACCGGCTCGCCGACATTCCGCAGATCGCGTCGTGCTGGTCGGTGGCGGGAGACGAGAACTACGTGCTCCTCATCCGAGTGGGGCGACCCCAGGACCTCGAGGAGCTCTTGGCGACGATCCGCGCGAAGGGGCAGTGCAGCACCCACACCACGGTCGTGCTCTCCACACCCTGGGAGGGGCGGGCCGCCCTGCTGCCCGAGGTGGACAGCGAAGCCTGATCATCGCGGGCGGCTCACGCGGGCCCAGGTGGCACCGGTCACCCGGGCGAGGTCGCCGGGCCGCAGCTCCACGTCCACCCCGCGACGCCCGCCCGAGACCAGGATGGTGTCGAAGTCGCCGGCCGAGGTGTCCAGCACGGTGGGAAGCGACGACCGCTGCCCGACCGGGCTGATCCCCCCCACGACGTAGCCGGTCGCGCGCTCGGCGGCCACCGGGTCGGCCATCGTCGCCTTCTTCACCCCCGCCGCGCTCGCCAGGGCCTTCAGGTCGACACGCGAGCTGACCGGGACCACCGCGACGACCAGCCCGTTCCCGGTGTCGGCCAGGAGCGTCTTGAACACCCGCTCCGCAGCCACCCCCAGCGCCGCGGCAGCCTCGTCCCCGTACGACTCCGCGGCCGGGTCGTGCTCGTAGGCATGGACCGAGAAGCCGACCCCCGCGCGGCGCAGGGCGACGGTCGCCGGGGTGGCGGCGGTGGTCTTGCCGCCCCTCTTGCGTGCCACCGGGTCAGCGTAGACCCGCCCTTCCTCGCCTCGGTCCGGCGACATAGCGTGGGCTGTGCCGCGACGTCCTGCGGCCACCCGAGCAGAAGGAGCATCCGTGCGTATCGTGTTCACCGGCGGATCCGGCAAAGCCGGACGCATCGTCGCCCCGTACCTCGCTGACGCTGGGCACACCGTGCTCAACATCGACCAGGTGCCGCTGGGCCACGAGGGCGTGCACGACATCCGCGCCGACATCACCGACCCCGGCCAGGTCTGGAGCGCGTTCTTCAGCTACACCGGCCCCGAGGAGCTGGACGCGGGGGAGGGGCCCCCGGCCGTCGACGCCGTCGTCCACTTCGCCGCCGTGCCGGCGATCATGCTCACGGCCGACGTCGAGTGCTTCCGCACCAACACGGTCGGCACCTACAACGTCCTCGAGGCCGCGACGCGCCTGAAGGTACCCAAGATCGTGCTGGCCTCGTCGGAGACGACGTACGGCGTCTGCTTCGCCGACGGCGTCGTCGACCCCCCTTCGCTACCCCTGCGGGAGGAGGACGAGCAGCGCCCTCCGATGGACGCCTACGCCCTCTCCAAGGTCTGCAACGAGGCCACCGCCCGCACCTTCCACGAGCGCACCGGGACCGACATCTACGCCTTGCGCATCGGCAACGTGTGGGACGACAGCGACTACGCCAACCTCACGACGTTCCTGGCCGACCCCGGGCAGCGTCGCCGCAACGCGTTCAACTATGTCGACGCTCGCGACCTGGGACAGATCGTGGACCTCGCGGTGCGCACCGATGGGCTCGGCTACCAGGTGTTCAACGCGACCAACGACACCAACGTGGCCCACGAGAGCGCCCAGGAACTGGCCGCCACGCACTTCCCGGGCGTACCGCTGGACGCCGACCACGGTGAGTACGAGTCACTCATGACCAACCGCAAGGCGCGCGAGGTGCTGGGCTTCCGTCAGCAGCACGACTGGCGGGACCGGATCTAGCACGCCGCCGTTCAGACCAGCTGGGCCAGGGAGGCTTCCCGCGAGGTGGCCGCGGCGGCCGCAGCCACCTCGTGGGTCCGTTGCGCGTCGCTGTGGCGGCGCCACCAGTCGGCACCGGCCGCGGGCAGCGTGTCGATGGGGTCGTAGTAGGCGTACTCGGCGCTGGTGACGTCGACATCGTCGGCCTCGATCGAGGTGCGGTAGTTCTTGCGCCACAGCGAGATGCCGCGCTCCGTGTCGTAGTCGTCCACCTGGTGCACCCAGCGCTTGCCGACGAAGGGGACGTCGCAGACGATCCGTGGTGTCGCGAAGCCGGGCAGGTAGCCCATGATGTCGTGCTGCAGGTGCTGCGCCTGCCGCAGCGAGACCCGCCAGTGCTCGGCGAAGGGGATCATGTCGCACATGTAGAAGTAGTACGGCGTGATCGAAGCTCCGTCGGCGAGGGCGAAACAGAGGTCCAGCAGCTCGGTCGTGCTCGCGTTGACCCCCCGCATCAGCACCCCCTGGTTGCGCACGTCACGCACCCCCGCCTCCAGCATGGCGCGGCTCGCCCTGGCCACCAGCGGGGTCATCGACTGTGCGCTGTTCACGTGGGTGTGGATGGCCAGCCCCACCCCTTGGTGCCGCGCCTTCTCCGCCACCCGGGCCACCCCGGCCACCGTGTCCGGCGCCAGCCAGTGCTGCGGCAGCCCCATCAGGGCCTTGGTGGCCAGGCGCACGTCCCGAACGGTCTCGATCTGCAGCAGCCGGTCCAGGAAGGCTTCCAGGTTCTTCCAGGGCATATTGGCCACATCGCCGCCGGAGACCACGACGTCGCGCACCGTCGGAGTGGCGGCGATGTAGTCGAGCATGGCCTGCTGCCGGTCCACCGGCTTCCCGGCCATCTTGAGCTTGACCACGGTGGGGGTGGAGTTGCCGACGAGATCCATCCGCGTGCAGTGCCCGCAGTACTGCGGGCAGGTGGGCAACAGCTCGGCGAGCACCTTGGTCGGGTAGCGGTGCGTCAGCCCCTCGGTGGCCCACATGTCGTGCTCGTGCAAAGAGTCTCGGCTGGCCAGGGGGTGGGAGGGCCAGTCGGTGCGGCGGTCGGAGAACACCGGCAGCATGTACCGGCGCACCGGGTCGGCGCGGAACGCGGCGGTGAACGCCTCACCCGGGCTCGGCATCCGCTCGCCCCGCCCGTGCTGGGCCCAGGTGGTCTCGCTGACCATGGTGTTGAGCATCTGCGGAGGAAGCAGCATCGACATGGTGGCGCGCTCGCGCTGGTCACGCTCCAGGTCGGTGTAGAAGTCCTCGGACAGCAGGCCGCCCATCAGCGTGTGCAGCTGGGCGACGTTCTTGACACAGTGGGAGCGCTGCCACTGCACGTCGGCCCACTGCTCGGCGGACACGTCGGCCCAGCCCGGGAACCGCGTCCAGTCAGGCTCGACGAGCTCCTGCTGGCGGTACCGGTATGGCTGCTCGATCTTTGCGGTCATACCTGCCATGCTACGGATGACATCCCGAGATAGAAACAACACGCCGGATGATTTCCTGCTTTTCTTGCCGATCGGAGGAAGGTATGCCGTCGCCGTCCCCGTTGGGGCTGCACCGTGTGCTCGACCAGCCGGCCGGAGCGCTGCCTCAGGCCGCACGGCGGCTGGACGCCCGACCTGAGCTCATGGCCGAGGACGAGGTGCGGGTCGATGTAGACGTGCTGCACCTGGACGCCGCCTCGTTCGCCCAGCTCAGCCGGGCGCACACCGATGCCTCCGGTCGGCCCGACGGCCCCCGGCTGCGCCAGGCAGTGCTCGACATCGTGGCCGAGCGCGGCAAGATGCAGAACCCGGTCACCGGTTCCGGAGGGATGCTCATCGGCCGCGTCGCCGAGGTCGGACCGGCGTCGACCCTCGGCCTGCGCCCGGGGGAACCGGTGGCCACCCTGGTGTCCCTGGCCCTGACCCCACTGCAGATCAGCGACGGCCTCACCCGTTGGGACGGGCTCGAGCCCAACGTGCCGGCCGCCGGCCACGCCATCCTCTTCGGGCGCTCGGTGGCCGCCGCCCTGCCCTCCGACCTCCCCGCCGAGGTGGCCCTGATGGTCATGGACGTCTGCGGGGCACCGGCCCTGGTCGACCGGCTGGTCGGACAGCACCGGGAGCGGACTGGACGCCAGCCCACGGTGTGTGTCCTCGGCGCTGCCGGCAAGTCGGGGATGTTGTCGCTGGCTTCGGCCGGCCGGGCCGGGGTCCGGCGCCGTATCGCCGTGGTGCGTGACGGGGGCGAGGCCGACCGGATCAGGGCCGCGGGGGAGGCCGAAGAGGTGGTCGTCGCCGACGCCCGGGACCCGGTGCAGGTCGCCGACGGGGTCGGCGCAGCGGGCGGGCCCGCCGACATCACCTGCGTCTGCGTGGACGTCCCCGGATGCGAACAACCCGCGGTTCTCGCCACGGCCGACGGGGGGACCATCGTCTACTTCTCCATGGCCACCGACTTCGCCGCGGCTGCCCTCGGCGCCGAGGGGCTGGCCGCCGACGTCACCATGCTGATCGGCAACGGCTACGCGCCCGGGCACGCCGAGCTCGCCCTGGAGCTGGTGCGGACCCGACCGGGCGTGCGGGCGGCCTTCGACGGCCGGCTGCCGACGGCGCAGACTACTGACCCATGAGCCGTCCCGCCCGCACGCTGCTGCACCGCGCCAAGATCTACCCCGGGGCACCGCCATGGTCCTCCACGGCCCCCGAGGTGGCCGAGGCGATGCTCACCGAGGGTGGGGTGGTGCGATGGGTGGGCACGCAGGAGCAGGCTCGCGAGGCGATGACCGAGATGAGCGCCTCGGCCGGTGACGAGATCCTCGACTGCGGGGGGGCCTTGGTCACGCCGGCGTTCTGCGACGCCCACGTGCACCTGACGATGACCGGGCAGGGGCTGGACGGCATCGACCTGTCGATGACCGAGTCGGTGACCGAGGCGCTGCGGCTCATCGAGTCGGCGGCGCGGCACACGCGGGGCCGTCCGATCTACGCCCACTCCTGGGACGAGACGCGGTGGGTCGAGCGCAGGGCGCTCACCGCCACCGAGCTGGACCGCGCGACCTACGGCGGGGTGGTGTACGCCCCCCGCGTCGACGCCCACTCGGCCAGCGTGTCCTCCGCCATGGCCGCCGTGGCCCGGGTGCACGGGCTGGAGGGCTGGGACGGCTCGGGCCGGGTGACGCGCGAAGCCTTCGCCGCGGTGACGGCGGCCTTCACCGCGGGGATGACCGCCAACGACCGCGAGCACTACCTCGACCTCGCGCTGCGCGCCGCCGCCGAGAAGGGCATCGCCCTGGTCCACGAGACCGGCGCCGACCACCTGACCTCCTTCGACGACATCCACCACGTGCTGGAAGCCGGCACCCGGCCAGGGCGCCCCCGGACCGTCGCCTACTGGGGCGAGCTGGTCGAAGACAGCGAGCGTGCCGCCGAGCTGCACCGCCACCTGGGGGTGAACGGTCTGGCCGGCGACCTGTGCGCCGACGGCTCCTTCGGCTCGCGGACGGCCCACCTGCGCGAGCCCTACCTGGACGACGCGGGGTTGCCCACCGACGAGCACGGCTTCGGCTACCTCGACGCCGCCGAGATCCGCGACCACATGGTGGCCTGCACCCGAGTGGGCATCCAGGCGGGCATGCACGTCATCGGTGACGCGGCCCTGGCCACCGTGAGCGAGGGGCTGACCGCCGCTGCGGACATCGTCGGCCTGGAGGCCTTCCGGGCCGTGGGCCACCGGTTGGAGCACGTCGAGCTCGCCGACCCGGCGGCGCTGCGCACGCTGGCCGAGCTCGGCGTGTGGGTGAGCATCCAGCCCGCCTTCGACGCCTTGTGGGGGGGCCAGGCGGGGATGTACTCCGCCCGGCTGGGCCCCGAGCGTGCTCTGTCGGTGCTGCCGCTGCGCGACATGCTGCGCGCCGGTGTCGGTGTGGCCTTCGGCTCCGACAGCCCGGTGACGCCGCTGGACCCGTGGGGTGCGGTGCGGGCTGCGGCCACCCACCACCGGACCGAGCAGCGTCTGAGCGTGGTCGAGGCCTTCACAGCACACACCAGCGCCGGGTACGCCATGGCCCGGCTGGACGGCGGCGTGCTGCGCCCCGCAGCGGAGGCGACCTACGTGGTCTGGGATGACCCGCCGGAGCCCGCCGCAGGGGCGACGCGGTCAGCGGAAGGCTCGGGGCTACCGACGTTCGAGCGCCCTGATGACCCGGCGCCGATCGCCCGGCGCACGGTGATCGCGGGACACGTAGCCTTCGAGCGCTCCCGATCCGAAGGGATGTCATGAGTACCACGCCAACCGTCTCTCCCGCCGCATCGTCGGGACCCGCTAGGGCCGCGCCGCGGTTGGACCTCGACCCGGACGTGGTCCAGCGGGCCCGGTCCCTCACCGCCCAGCTGGGTCAGCCCGTGGTCCAGATCGCGCGGGCCCACACCACGGTCTCGGTGGAGCGGGCCACCCTGCGCCTGGCAGGGCTGCGAGGCGCCGACCACGAGCGTGTGCCCTGGGTCAACCATCTGCTCGACGCGGTGCGTGAGCAGGTCGGGATCGAGCACGGCGTCGCGGTGCCGGTCTGGGACGCCCTGCGTCTCGGGCAAGCGCCCGACCTGCTCACGCTGGCCCAGAAGGCCAGTGCCAAGGCGGTCCGGTTCCGGGTGCCGGACGAGGCGGACCGAAGGCTGGCCCGCGCCGACGCCACGGCCGCGGTCCGTCCCGGGATGGACCGCCTCGACCGCGCGCGACTCGAGCGCCAGGCCATGGTCGACCGCTGCGGCGACCCGCCGCAGCGGCCCTGGATCTACCTCATCGTGGCCACCGGCGACATCTACGAGGACATCCCCCAGGCGGTGGCGGCCGCTCGCGACGGGGCCGACGTCATCGCCGTCATCCGCAGCACGGGACAGTCCCTGCTCGACTACGTCCCCGAGGGCCCCACCCGAGAGGGCTTCGCCGGCACCTACGCCACCCAGGACAACTTCGAACTGATGCGGCGGGCGCTGGACGAAGTCTCGGTCGAGCTGGGCAGGTACATCCGGCTGACGAACTACGCCTCCGGGCTCTGCATGCCCGAGATCGCCGCCCTGGCCGGTCTGGAACGCCTGGACATGATGCTGAACGACTCGATGTACGGCATCCTCTTCCGCGACATCAACCCCGTCCGCACCTTCGTCGACCAGCGCTTCTCCCGGCAGGTCCACGCCCGCGCCGGGATCATCATCAACACCGGCGAGGACAACTACCTGACCACCGCCGACGCGGTGGAGGCCGCCCATACGGTGACGGCCTCCCAGCTCATCAACGAGTTCTTCGCCAAGGAGGCGGGACTGGCCGACGCCCAGCTCGGCCTGGGGCACGCCTTCGAGATCAACCCCGACGTGCCACAGTCCTTCCGCCTCGAGCTGGCCCACGCACTCCTGGCCCGGCAGCTGTTCCCGAACGCACCGCTGAAGTGGATGCCACCCACCAAGCACATGACCGGCGACATCTTCCGGGGATACCTGCTGGACGGCTTCTTCAACCTCGCGGGAGCGATGACCGGCCAGTCCATTCTGCTGGTCGGGATGATGACCGAGGCGGTGGTCACGCCCTTCCTGTCCGACCGCGGGCTGGCGCTGTCCAACGTGCGGTACGTGCTCAACGCCGCCGGAGGGCTCACCGAGGACTTCCAGCCACCACCGGACGGCTTCATCGCCCGTCGCGCCCGGGAGGTGCTGGAGGAGACCGTCGCCCTCCTGGAGCAGATGCTGACCCAGGGCGAGGCCGAACCCGGCGCCCGTGCCACTGAGGCCACCGGGGTGAGCAGCCCGCTCCTGGAGGCGATCGGTCGGGGCACGTTCGGGTCGATGAAGCGACCCGCCGACGGGGGCAAGGGCGGTGACGGCGTGGCCGAGCGCTCCGAGCTGTACTGCAACCCGGCCATCGAGCTGCTGGAGGCCGACGGCTGGGGGAGCGCATCATGAGCACCGGCCGCGTCGTCCGTCCCTACGGCGACACCACCGGCGACGGCATGGTGCAGATGTCCTTCACTCTTCCACTACCGCACGACAAGGTCACCGAGGGTGCCGCACTGCAGCTGGCCGCCAAGATGGGCCTGCAGCCGGCGATGCTGGTCCACGCCGCAGCGATGGGGCCCGAGCACACGTTCTGTGTCGTGTACGGGTCGAGCAGCCACCTGGTGGACACCGCCGACGTCGAGATCGTCGAGCGGGACTACCCCCTGCTCTCGCCGAGAGAGGTCAACACCGCGATCAAGGAGCGCCTGCGACGACCCCTGGTGGTCGTGGGGGCGTGCATCGGCACCGACGCCCACACCGTCGGCATCGACGCCATCCTCAACATCAAGGGCTTCGCCGGTGACAAGGGCCTGGAGTACTACTCGGAGATCGCCGTGGTCAACCTCGGCGCCCAGGTGCTGGTGCCGGAGCTGGTCGAACGCGCCCGGGACGAGGGTGCCGATGCCGTCCTCGTCAGCCAGGTGGTGACCCAGCGCGACGCCCACCTGCACAACACGCGGGAGATGTCGGCTGCCTTCCGCGAGGCCTACCCGGCCGGCCGGGTGCCCGTGCTCGTCGCCGGCGGTCCGCGCTTCGACGAGCGGAGTGCGGCCGAGCTCGGGGTGGACCGCATCTTCGGTCGCGGCACCACCCCGGGCGACGTCGCGTCATACCTGGTCCACTCCATCACCGGGAGGAGCTCCTGATGCCCGAGACCGAGCCTGTTCCCGCGCACGCACCGCCGACGGAAGGCATGGGTGTCGTGCACCGGCGCTACGTGTCCTACGACCGAGCGCACTACGCGGGCAACCTGGTCGACGGGGCCTTCGGTCTGGCCTTGTTCGGTGATGCCGCAACCGAGCTCTGCGTGCGCACCGACGGGGACGAGGGCCTGTTCGCGTCCTACAGCGACGTCCAGTTCCGCTCGCCCGTCGCGGGAGGGGACTGCATCGAGGTCACAGCGACCCTGGTGCGAGTCGGACGTCGCAGCCGCGAGATCGAGTTCACCCTCCAGGTCACGGCGCGGGCCACCCCCGAGGTCTCCGCGTCCGCCGCGCGTCGGCTGGACCCACCCCTGGTCGCCACCACCGCTCGCGGTGTCGTCGTCATCGCCGAGAGCCCGCCTGAGTGACCTGAGCCAGCTTGCGCTGGATGCTCGGTCGGTGCTCGGGCTGCGCTGCGTGTTCCAGGGCGGACAGCAGCTCCTGGAGCCTGCCGGTCACCTGCAGGCTGGACTCACCCCAGTGGGAGATCTCGTCGATGCAGAGGTCCAGATACTGCTCGAACGTCCACTCCCGCAGCACCAGCCTCCTCGTCCCCTCCCGGTCGTGGTGAGCGGCGGGAGTGTCTGGCTCGATCGCCAGGCAACGCAGGATCGTATGGAGCTCGTTGAGCACCTGCACGGCGGTCGTCGGGTCGTTGATCCCGGGCGAGAGGGCCCGCTCGGCGATGTCGACGAGCTGCCGGATGCCGAAGCTGACGTCCTGTTCCATCGAGCGCCTGGCCGCAAGCGGGACGGCCGTCGCGACCTCCTCCTGGCACCGACCGGCATCTACGGCAGCAGAGTCGAGCGGATGGACGAGGGCGAGCGGCTGGTCGGCGACCAGGAAGGTGCCCACCGGGCGCAGCATCTCGATCCACGAGCCCAGCTCAGTGGCCGTCTGGACCAGAGCCGGGGCGTCGACGTAGTCGAGGTAGCCGTCGGACGCCGTGACCACCACGACACCGCGGGAACGGCGATAGTCCTCGACCGGCTGAGGACGACGGTCCTTCTCGTCGCTGGCCGAGGTGCGCTCCCGACGGCTGGCCTGGAGGAGGTCACGCGCCTCGCTGCCGACTTCCTGCACGATGTGCTCGACGGAGATGGACTCCGTGATGTGATGGATGAACGCCAAGAACATCGCCACCGAGACCAGCACCAGCAGGAAAGCGCAGGTCACGGCGATCTGCGGCACACCGGCCTGCGGCCCGGCGACGGAGTCGCTGACCGTGCGCATGACGGTCAGGGCGTAGACGAAGGACGCAGCGAAGACGCCCAGGGTGAACTGGGGCACCCGCTCGTCGAGGAAGTTGTGCAGCACCCGGGGGGAGAACTGGGAGGAGGCCAGCTGCAGCACGACGATCGTGATCGAGAAGACCAAGCCGGTGAGCGAGATCATGGCCCCGGCGATGGTGGACAGCATCGTCCGGGCGCCATCGGCGCCGGCCGGGAACAGGAAGGGAACGTACTCCACGAGCTGCCGGTCCAGCTCCGGGAGTAGCAAGCCCAGCGCGAAGGCAGTGACGCAGCACAGGGTCGGGACCACCCAGAAGGGGGAGAAGACCCTCGTCACGCGGCGGCGAGCGTTGTCGGTACGTCGT
>Ga0102946_1000042_pt1 | contig 43621 bp, 38 predicted proteins | sample SalPon2A_A_D1_MG_FD_78209 | JGI IMG/M metagenome (GOLD analysis project Ga0102946, IMG submission 78209) | Soil microbial communities from South San Francisco under conditions of wetland restoration - Salt Pond MetaG R2A_A_D1_MG | ecosystem: Environmental > Terrestrial > Soil > Wetlands | place... | reverse complement strand
GATCAAGGAGTTGATTGCTCGCGGAGAACTGCAGCCGGGTCAGCGAATCCCATCTGAAAGAGAGTTGGCAACCTTTCTCGGAGTCAGCCGCCCCTCGGTGAGAGAAGCGATCATGGTTCTCGAAGCGATGGGGTTTCTCGATTCCAGGCAGGGGGGTGGAACCTATGTTCGTTCGCTGGCCGAAAGGATAATGGCCGATCCGCTTGCCTCGATGGTTGAGCGTAAAGACCCGCGTATGCTACACGCCCTGACCGAGGTTCGCATGGGGCTGGAAAGCTGGTCCGCTTACCTGGCAGCAAAGCGCGCGGAAGAGCCCGAAATCGAGCGGTTGCGTGAACTTTTTGCAATCATGGTTGAGCAGTCCGAAACGGGTGGCTGGGATGCGGAAATCGATGCCCAGTTTCACCTGACCATTACCGAAGCGACCCATAACACCTTACAGATTCACGTTCTGAATACCATACAGGAGCTGTTTAAGGCCAATATCATGGTCGCGCTCAGTGAATTCTACAGTCGTGAAGGTTACATCGAATTATTAATCAACCACCATCGAGATATTATGGAAGCTATCGCGGCCCGTGATCCTGAGCGCGCGCGAGATAAGATGATGGAGCATCTGAGTCTGGTTGAAGAAAAACTTGGTGTGTTCCTGAAAAGGGAACGGCCGGAGACACGCTGAGCTCGAAACATGTACAAGCCATGATTGAGGCGAATCTCAGTCATGGAACCTGCCCTGTGATCTGCCACCGAAATTGATTCGTTTGATGGCTGCCCACCGCATGTTCATGTCCCCGAAGATCAATCTGGACAACGTTGACGCTGGTGTCTGGCTGCTTTGAGCGGAAGCTGATGACACAACCCCCTTAAGTTTCATCAGGGAGAAAAAGCGGAAACTTCCACGTCGCCTGGCATATCGGGAAAAAAGCTTACGGGAACGATCGCAGCGCACGCTCTGGCGCTGGACTTAAAGGCTGCTCAGCTGTCACGGCCTGTTTTCAGCCCGGGGGAGCATCGAGTCGTTCAGCGAAAACCTCCATATTAGACAGAATCTCTCCCCCCACGAATTGATGAAAGACCGATACATCGGCCGCGTCCCGTCCATAGGCAATAGCGACCCGGGCGCCATCGTTGTCGCTTTGTGTCGAATCAAAGGTGTACCAGCGACCACCAACATACGCCTCAAACCAGGCGTGCAGGTCCATGGGCTGCAGACCGTAAAGATAGCCAACGACCAGGCGTGAGGGGATACTGATGCTGCGGCAGAGCGCGACAGCAAGATGTGACAGGTCGCGGCACACGCCCTCGCCCCGCTCTTTCACTTCCACTGCTGAGATTGGAAAGGTGCTCGACCCGGGGGTGAAGCGGATGTTGGAATTAATCCATCGGTCGATGCTTGCCACCTGGTCGTAACCCGGTTGCGCCCCGACGACGATATTCTGCGCCAGGTCGCCAAGCCGGTCCGATTCGCAATAACGGCTCGGGAGCAGGTAAGCAAGAACCGGTTCCGGCAGATTCTGTATTTCGATAAAAAAAGCGCCGGGCGCTGTGTCAAACGCATCCGAAGTCATGACTTCCGCCGCTGTGCGAATGGAAAACTGTCCGAGTGGTGCGACCAGTCTCTGGCAGAGGTTGCCGTAGCTATCCGTATGTTCCACCACGGGAACATGCGGTGACAGCGTGTAGGATTCGCGTGCGACCCATTGTTGTGATCCACTGCGGGGCCGCAGCATCAGCACCATGGGTGTCAGCGCCATCAGATTGAACTCCAGATTGCAGGTGACTCTTATCCATGTCATAGACAGACGTCCTCCTACCGGGTCGTGGATGAATAATTCTCAACGCGTATCATTATTCTAACGTTCTGGAATCGGCTGTGTCATCGGCGTTTTGCGGGCTGAAAAAAGTATTCTGAATTGCAGCACCGACGCTATTGATTCGGGTCTGGGTGCTGTCGAGATATTCATGCAATCCCTCTTCAAAAATATCTTGCAGAGAGGCGAAATTAAACTCTGAAAGCAGCCTGCCCAAGCTTTGTTCCGCCTTGTTGGAAAAGGTCCCTCGTGGGCTACCGGTGATGTTATTCATTGAAATCATCGCCGTGACAATGCAGTAGTGTACGGCACGGGGAAAGTTGGGGTCGAGCAGCAGAAAATCGACAATTTTTTTAGGATCGATGCGGCCGTGACGCTTGCGGTACATTTCAAAAGCACTGGCCGAGCGCAATAACGCCCCCCAGAGGATGTTATCGTAAGAGCTGCCGATATAGTCGACCGAGGGCAGCAGGATAAAATATTTGACATCGAGCAGCCGGGACGTTTTGTCGGCCCGCTCCAACATGCGCCCCATTCTACCGAAGTGCCAGCCCTCCCCGTGGTTCATTGTCGATTCGGTGATGCCGATGAAGGTATGGCTGGCAGTCATGATGTCGACAAAAAACTGGTGCGGCAGATCCATCGACACTTCTTTCGCGGCAGTATTGATCATCAGATAAAAGGTGTTGAGTTGTTCCCACATTTCCGAGCTTATATATTCCCGAACTGAGCGGGCATTCTCCCGTGCAGCGCGGACGCACGAGTGAATCGAGTTGGGGTTGTTGCGGGCAAAAACCAGGAATTCGATGGCATTGTCCCGTGTGGCTTCGCCGTACAGCTTTTTGAACAGTTCATGATCTCCGGTTGTGTTAATTAACGGCTGCCACTGGTCGTTGGCGCTGTCGGGAATATCGAGAGTCATGTGATAATTGGCGTCGATAAACCGAGCGACATTTTCGGCGCGCTCAATATAGCGATTCAGCCAGTACATGGAATTGGCGACTCGACTTAACATTATAATCCCTCCTGCTTCTGAAATGTCGATTCCGGGGAAGGGACCCCTTCTGCATTGAGAACCCAGGTGTCCTTACTTCCTCCTCCTTGCGAGGAGTTGACCACCAGGGATCCCTTTTTCAAAGCGACGCGGGTCAAACCGCCGGGCAGAACGTAAATGCTTTCTTTGCCGTAGAGAATGTAGGGACGCAGATCGACATGGCGTCCCTCAAAGTGGTCATCCACCAGCACCGGTACTCGTGACAGTGCCAGGGTCGGCTGAGCGATATAGGTGCGCGGGCTGGCCTTGATCCGCTTGGCGAATTCTTCCTGTTCGTCGGCGGTGGAATGTGGGCCGATAAGCATGCCGTAGCCTCCTGATTCGTTGACCGCTTTGACAACCAGCGTGTCGAGATTTTCCAGAACAAATTTACGGTCGTCCTCGCGCCAGCAGGCATAGGTGGGAACATTGTTGATGATTGGGTCTTCATCCAGATAGTAGCGGATGATCTCGGGAACATAGGCATAGACCGCCTTGTCGTCGGCAACCCCGGTTCCGGGAGCATTGGCCAGGGCGACCTTCCCTTTACTGTAGGCTTTCATCAGGCCCGGAACGCCAAGCATCGAATCGGCACGAAACGTCTTGGGGTCCATGAAGTCGTCGTCGATTCTGCGGTAGATAACATCGACCCGCTCCAGTCCCTTGGTGGTCCGCATCATCACGTCGCCGCCATGAACCAGCAGGTCGCTCCCTTCGACCAGCGGTACTCCCATCTGCTGGGCCAGAAAACTGTGCTCAAAATAGGCCGAGTTGTAAATTCCCGGAGTCCAGACGACGACATTCGGCGTACGGACCGCCGTCGTGGCCAGCCCTTGCAACATATCAAGCAAACGGCTGGGGTAATCGGTGACCGGCTGGACACTGCAGGCATCAAAGACCATCGGAAAGGTCCTCTTCATGAGCATGCGATTTTCCAGCACATAGGAGACGCCAGAGGGACAGCGCAGATTGTCCTCAAGGACATAGTATTCTCCGTCCCCGCCCCGGACCAGATCGGTCCCGGTGATATGACACCAGATTCCGCCGGGCGGCTTCAGTCCGATGCAGGGCTTGCGAAAGCCGTCGGCAGAAAGAACAAGATCCGCAGGGATGATGCCGTCTTTGAAAATTTTCTGTTCATTATAGACGTCGTCGATGAAGCAGTTCAGGGCATGAATCCGCTGTATCAGACCCTGTTCAAGGCGCTCCCATTCCTTGGCCTGGACGATCCGCGGCACAATATCGAAGGGGAAAATTTTTTCGGTCTGATCTTCGTTGCTGTAAACATTGAAGGTGATCCCCAGATTCAGCAGAGCTCTTTCCGCAGCTTTCTGACGTCTTTGCAGCTCCGTTTCCGGCAGCGCATTGACCCGTTTGATCAAGAGGTCGGCTCCAAGGCGTGGATTCCCTTGGGGATCAAACACTTCATCGTAAAACCCTTCTGTGTCATAACCATCAAATCTCATCTGAGGCTCCTTTTATGGGAAGTGGATTCTCTTGTATGTCGCAATCATGGGCAAAAATAAGTGCAGCGCGGAATTTTTTATAGAAGTTAAAATTTGCTTTCGGAAAGTCTTGCAACATCCACTGAAACGACTACCTTGTGCTTTCCCCCTCCCAGTGCAATCCCTCTCAGGGGCGAAACATCCGAAAAATCACGCCCCCAGGCAACAGTAATATGCTGTTCGCCGGGGAGTTGGTTGTTGGTCGGGTCAAAATCGATCCAGCCGACTTCCGTTGCGTAAACAGAAAACCAGGCGTGCGAAGCATCCGCACCAACCAGGCGTTGCTGGCCCGGTGGCGGCAGGGTTTCAATATAGCCGCTGACGTAGCGGGCTGCTAAACCGATTGAGCGAAGACAGCCGACACCCAGATGGGCGAAGTCCTGACAGACGCCGCGGCGCGAGGCCATGACCTCCGAGAGCGGCGTCGAGATGTTGGTGACCCCAGGGTCGTATTTAAAATCATGATAAATCCGCTGCATCAAATCCGAGACTGCATCGACCAGCGGGCGATCGTTCGTAAAGGACGGTTTTGCATAATCGGCAAGTTGCTGGCTGTTTTTTATCAGCGGCGAATCATACCGAAACGGTAATGCCGCAAGATTCATTTTGGTTCTGATTTCGACCGGTTGTTTTTTTGCCGATTCCCAGGACATCTGGTTCGCCGCCGCGATGATATTCTGATCTGAAACGACAGAGACCTCGCTGACTGCTGTCACCTGTAATTTTTCGTGGGAACTCTGAATCGCGAAATGACTGACACGGTTGCCGAAACCATCTCTCCTCTCACGCAGATCTGCAGGCTCCGGGATGATCTCAAGTGTACTGGAATGACATTTCTGACGTGATGTCTCACGTGGCAATAAACAGGCCTGGTTGCGACACAGTCCGACCGGCTCACTGTACAAGTATTGAGTTGCGTGGGTGACACGATACCTCATGATGCTTTTTCCTGGGAAACGGACCCCAATTGCTGCGGCACAATGGTCGGACTGAAATAGAGCTTCATCAGGGATTCGGAGAGCTGCTCAAGATAATTTTTCTGATTGATCAGGAACTTTTCAAGCAGATGATAGGTGCTGTCTCTGCTTGAATACTGGGTGAGTTGCTTATGGTCGGTGTTCCTGAGTTCCGCGATTGCGGCGGCGACCAGTTTTTCATCGTCAAGCGTTTGTTCTGCCGTTTTCTCGCGGGGCAGGTCGCCGATGAGGTTCTGTAGTTGCCGAAGCTGGCAGGCCAGCGCCCTGGGGTAATTCTCGTCCATCAGCAGCAGCTCCAGTATCGTCGGCAGTTGCATGAAGGATCGGTAGCGCCGCCTGAAAACAATCAGGCTGTTGCTGGTTGACAGAACGGCTTCCATCATCTGGGCTTCAGTGGACGGCTCATAGCAGGGGACCAGCGTTGCGCGTAACAATTCAATGAGGTTGAGTGCCCGCTCCAGTCGACGACCGATATTCAGGAGCAGCCAGGCCGATTCCCGCGCCATATTTTCATTGGTCAGTCCGTTGAAGGCCGAGAGTTGAATGATCAGTTTGTTGATACTGTCATGCAGGCGACCGCTGCCGATCAGATTCAGCGAAATCTTCGGGTGCCAGCTCTGCTGGATGTTGTCGACGATTCGCCAGGCGTCTTCCGGCAGCATATCTCTGATCGGATAGGCGGAACGACTCAATTTTTTCAAGGTGGAGCGCAGGCTCCCCGACCTGTCGATGTCGCGGGTCAGCGACATCAACTCGGCGCGAGGGTCGGCAAGCTTCGCCTCGGCGTCTTTACCGACAAAGCCGGGTAATGTCGCAGTGACCTGGGTCAGTGCCTGCAATAACCGGTCGAGGCTTCGACGATCATCAGGGTCGCGAAATTCATTGAATTCGCGCAGTTTGGCCAGAATCGAACGGAGCAGGCGGGCCGTTGCGTCGGTGCGTTCCGCATATCTTCCAACCCAGAACAGGTTTTCGGCAGCCCGGCTCGGCAACGAACCGAACAGCGGCGTGATGAGCTGATTCGGCTGCGCGTGCAGCCAGAGGTTAACCTGCTTTTCAGGCTCATGTGTCAGCACCCAGGTATCCTTGCTGTATTCTTCGGCCTGATTCGGAACTGATAAAGAGGTGTCGCGGCTGTTGATCCTGCTCATTCCGCCCGGCATGGCGACATAGGTTTCGTCCTGAGCGGTCAGGAAAGTACTTAAAATACTGGTACGGTATTCAATTTTGTCCGTAATGAAGGTTGGTTCCGTCGATAAAGAAGCAAGCTCCTGCCCCACATACAGGTGGGGATTGGCCTGAATCATCTCGCGACAACGATCAAGTTGCTCTTTATCCGGCCTGACTGGGTTCATCTCTGGGAGATACGATTTCCGGTCGATCGACTTTACTGCAAGCCGTTCCAGATTCTGCAGCACGAATTCCCGTTCGCGAGGCTGTCCGCACCACCAGGTTGCCACCGAGGGGATGCGCAGCTCTTCGCCAAGAAGGTTTCGGCATATACCTGGAAGAAACGCCAGCAAACCGGGGTTTTCCAGAATGCTGCTGCCGATTGAATTGGCAGTGACCACGTTTCCCAACCGCACCGCCTCCAGCAGACCAGGAACTCCGAAGAGTGAATCTCTGCGGAGCTCGAGCGGATCACAGAGATCATCATCAAGGCGGCGTAGAATAACATCAATTTGCAACAGCCCGCTGATCGATTTCAGCCAGACGCAGCCGTCACGAACGATCAGATCTCCGCCCTGGACCAGTGGATAACCCAGGTAGGAGGCAATATATGCGTGTTCGAAAAAAGACTCGTGCTCAGGGCCAGGGGTCAGGATGACAACCCGTGGTTCATCCTTGTTGTGCCGTGCCAGAAGTGCCAGCCTGTTTCGCAGGGCGCGATAATACATGGCGAGTCGATGAACCTGATAATCCTGAAACAGACGCGGGAAACTACGCGTCATTATGATGCGGTTTTCCAGTGCATAGCCCGAGCCATAGGGTGGTTGCGTGCGGTCCTCCAGCACCAGAAAGCGTCCATCCTTGCCCCTTGCAAGATTGGCTGAATAGACGTTGAGATGTCGCTCATCAACGGGAAGTAGCCCCACGCATGGCCAGAGGTACCCTTTGTGGGCATAGATTAATTCCGGTGGTAGTAATCCGGACTCAATCAGTTTCTGCGATCCATAGATATCCGTAAGAATCAGATTGAGCAGTTCTGCGCGTTGCGCCAGACCCTTCTCGATCTGAGCCCATTCTTCACTGCCAATGATCAACGGGATCGGATCGAACTGCAAGGAGCGGGGCGTATCCATCGGGCCGAATACATTGTGGGTTGCGCCGTTTTCCCGCAGCAGGCGTTGAGCTTCCTTGCGGCGTCTGTCCAACTTTTTGTTGCCCAGTTTTTCAAGGGTCTGCATCAGCTTCTGCTCATGCGGTCGAAGTTTTTCCGCACCAGTTCCTGATTCGTTGTAGTGGCCCAGTTCAGTTGAATAAGACTGGGGTCCAGGTTTTTTGCGGTTTTCGGTTTCTATCGTCACGGTTATCGTCTCGCGCTGTCCGCTTTCGATTTTGAATCAAGGCAGAGGTTTCTTATTTTGGTGGTTCGCAACGTAAATCGAGGGTGTAAGGAAATTCCTCGTTAGGTTCAGCCAGAGGAGGCGCCATCTGTCCTGGCGGTGTCCCTTGTGGGAAAAACTTCCCAAGGGGGACAAAGTCCGCTTGAGGCTGAATCTGTCCTGGCGTGTGCTCTGTCACCGTAAACAGGGCTCCTCGTCGCGATTCCGCGGTAATTGCATTGACCGGAAAATTATCATAATTACGGCCGCCGGGGTGGGCAACATGATAAGCACAGCCGCCGATTGAGCGACCCGTCCACGTGTCAATAATATCAAAAACCAGCGGAGAATGTGGTTTGATGGTCGGATGTAACGCCGATGGCGGCTGCCACGCTCGATAGCGAAGGCCGACAACGAACTCATCCTTGCGGGCGGTTTTTCGTAACGGCAGGCGACGTCCATTGCAGGCGATCACGTGACGGTCCTCGGTCATGCCGGTGACATGGACCTGTAGTCGCTCAACGGAGGAATCGACAAAGCGCGCTGTTCCCTGGCTGGAGACTTCTTCGCCCAAAACATGCCAGGGTTCAATGGCAAAACGTAATTCCAGCTCAATGTTGTCGACCTGAACCGTTCCATAACGGGGAAACCGGAATTCAAAGAACGGATCAAACCATTCGAACTGGAAAGGATATCCGGCGTTCTGCAGGTCTGCAATGACCTCTTTCATATCCTGTTGCGCATAGTAGGGCAACAGGAACCGGTCATGAAGCTCCGTTCCCCAACGAACCAGGTCCTTTTTGTAGGGTTGTTTCCAGAACCAGGCGAGCAGGGTGCGCAGCAACAGGTTCTGCACCAGGCTCATGCGTGCATGAGGCGGCATTTCAAAGGCCCGTAGCTCGAGAATTCCGAGTCGACCGGTGGCACTATCCGGGGAATAGAGCTTGTCGATACAAAACTCGGCGCGATGGGTGTTGCCGGTCACATCGATCAGCAGGTTTCGCAATAAGCGATCGACCAGCCACGGTTCGGGAACCTCCCCGTCCGGCATCTGCTGAAACGCGATCTCCAGTTCATAGAGGGAGTCGTTGCGCGCTTCGTCGATGCGCGGGGCCTGGCTGGTCGGGCCGACAAACATCCCGGAAAACAGATAAGAGAGTCCCGGATGGTGTTGCCAGTAGGTTATAAGGCTCCGCAACAGGTCTGGACGACGCAGCATAGGGCTGTCGGTGGGGGTTTCACCGCCGAGGGTTATATGGTTGCCACCACCAGTGCCGGTGTGGCGACCGTCAAGCATGAACTTTTCTGTGCCGAGACGGCATTGCCGTGCTTCTTCATAGAGCCTGGTGGTATTGTCGACCAGTTCCTGCCAGCTTTTGGCGGGATGGATATTGACTTCAATCACTCCGGGATCGGGAGTGACCGCCAGGCGTTCGATCCGGTAATCGCGCGGAGGCTCGTAGCCTTCGATCACCACCGGCATCTCCAGCTCTTTCGCTGTGACTTCAATCATCGCCGTCAGGTGGAGATATTGCTCCATGGTGCTCAGTGGCGGCATAAACAGATGCAGGCGGCCGTCCCGGGCTTCGATGCAGAGCGCAGTGTGGGAGACTTCAACCTCGGCGCTGTTCGTGCGGGAGTCTTCGCCCCCCTCTGTTTTGTTTGTGTCCGTATCATGATAGTCGTCAAGCTCCGGAAGCTCGGCAAACTGATCCTGCTCGTAAAACGGTTCGCGCTTGTCCGGGGCCACCCATGGCAGAGAGTCGAGAGGGAGGCGCATTCCCATAGCTGAATCACCGGGGATTAAAAACATCTGTTCGCGTCGGAAGTCCCACGGGCTACTTTTCCAGCGGTCCGTATCTTCGTCCCACTTTAAAGGCAAGGCGTAGCCGACCGGCGTTCCGAGTTCATTCTCCAGCACTTTTGCCAGCGCGCGACGATCCAGGGAGTCTTTCAGATTGGCTTTGAGCGGGTCCAGGTTCGTTGGGACCGTCCCCTCTTTCCACAGCCAGTAGAGGACGTCCTCATAACCAGGCACCAGATAGCTTGGTTGTATCTTCAGCTGTTGTGTCAGCCGTTTTGAAAATTTAAGAGCATCGTTGTGGGTAAACTTGTAATCGCGGTGGATGTCGGCCAGTAATTCAGGGTTATGCCAGATGGGGGTGCCGTCTTTGCGCCAGAAACAACCATAGGCCCAGCGAGGCAACGGTTCCCCGGGGTACCATTTCCCCTGACCGTAGTGGAGCAGCCCACCTGTCGTGAAGGTGTCGCGTAAGCGCAAGAGTAACTGGTTGGCCATTTCCCGTTTTTTCGGACCGTCCGCGGCGGTGTTCCATTCATCGCCTTCCATATCATCAATCGAGACGAAAGTCGGTTCTCCCCCCATGGTCAGGCGAACATCAGCGGCTACCAGTTCTTCATCAACATTCTGACCCAGGGCATTAACCAGTAGCCACTGCTCATCACTGTATGGTTTGGTGACCCGCGGATCTTCGTGAATCCGGGTCACGGTATTGCTGTGCTCGAATTCGACCTCACAGGAGTCTGTGGCTCCCGTGACGGGGGCGGCGCTGGTCGGGTGCGGGGTGCATGCCAGCGGGATATGCCCCTCGCCGGCCAACAGTCCTGAGGTCGGATCAAGCCCAATCCAACCGGCACCAGGGATGTAGACTTCGGCCCAGGCATGTAGATCGGTAAAATCGGTTTCTGGTCCGGAGGGACCGTCCAGGGATTTTTCATCAGCAGCCAGCTGAATCAGGTAGCCGCTGACAAAGCGCGCAGCCAGTCCCATGTGGCGCATGACCTGTACCAGTAACCACGCTGAGTCACGACAGGAGCCGAGTGCGCGCTGCAGGGTCGTTTCACAGCTTTGAACACCGGGCTCCATGCGGACAGAATAATTTATGGAATTCTGAATCTGCTGGTTCACTTCGACGAGAAAGTCGATTGTTTTCTTTTCACTGCAGTCAACCGTTTTCAGCCACTTTTCCAGCAGTGGCCCGGTATTGATTTTCTGGAAATAGGGTGTTAGTTCAGTCCGTTCCAGCTTGTTGTAAGAAAAGGGATAGGTCTCTGCATATTCTTCGATGAAAAAATCGAACGGATTATAGGCCGCCATGTCGGCGATAACTTCAACTTCGATGCGCAACTCGCGGGTCTTTTCGGGAAATACCACCCGTGCCAGATAGTTGCCGAACGCATCCTGCTGCCAATTAATGAAATGCTCTTCCGGTAGAATCTTGAGTGAATATGCGTGAATGGGTGTGCGACTATGGGGCGCCGGTCGTAGGCGGATCACATGTGGAAAGAGAGAGATGGATCGATCAAATTTATAACGTGTGTTGTGATTACAGGCTACGCGAATAGGCATAGAAAAATCCTTGGTTAAGGTTTAGCTGCCAGCAGGTTTCATTGTCACAGGGTCCACTTTTTTTACGATCCAGCATTTTAACATAACATGACGAGGTGTTGTAACGGTAGGTAATCCAGAAGTTTTGCCGGTTTGCGCGTATCTGGTGGTTCATACGAAATAAAATCCGGTAACCTTTAATTGAAGGCTTCGTTTTATTTCGTCACTCAATTTTTCCCCTTGAATGCAACCGGAATCATGTTGTGACCTTGCTTTAAAATCTGCAACTCGGATATCGTAATATGTGAGCAGTTGCTCAGGTGTGAGGGGGCTGAATGGTGTTGTGCGGGAAAAATGGTTTACGACCGACTGGATGATGATCACGTCAGTCGATTCCTTGAATAAAGGTTTGTTTTATGCTGCAGAAAACTAAGTGCGCAAGTGGTTGTTGAACGCAATCCTCCCCTGTGGATCAGGTGGATAATAGCAGTTCAAATATTCGTAAATTTAGTCTGACGGGATTGACCTGTTCGTCATGCGCCGCAGGCATTGAGAAATCCCTACGTCAGCAGCCACAGATTTTATCTGCGCAGATTAATTTTAATCAGGCCTGTCTGAAAGTGGAGAGCAATCTACCGACGGAGGAGTTGCTTCCTCTCTTGCAACGGATCGGGGAAGGTGTTGAGACCGGTCTGATCGTTACCCCCTGGGGGGAGTCTTCTTTCTCCCGAAGCGAAGCAGGAGCGCGGGTGCAGTGGATCAAGCTTGGACTGGGAAGTCTCTTGTTGCTGACTGGTGTGCTGGCATCCTCAATGTATCCCGATTCAATATTTTCCATCAGTTGTTACCTGACCAGCTATCTGCTGGTCGGTGGAAATGTCATTTTTGCCGCTTTGAGGAATATTCGTAACCGATTCTGGTTTGATGAAAACCTGTTGATGACGCTTGCTACCATCGGCGCTCTGCTCATCGGAGAATATCCCGAGGCTGTGGCGGTCATGCTCTTTTATCTGATTGGTGAAATTTTTCAGGGACGGGCGGTCGATAAATCTCGGCGAGCGATAGGGGCTTTGATCGATATCCGACCGGACCAGGCAAACCTTCTGATGAATGGCAAACTCAGCATTGTGCAGCCGCAGCAGGTTCATGTTGGAGCTCAGATCGTCGTCCGACCCGGTGAGAGGGTTCCGTTGGATGGCAAGGTTTTGGCCGGAGAATCATTCCTGAACACATCGGCCTTGACAGGCGAGTCGGTCCCCAGGCGGATGACACCGGGCGACGAATTGCTGGCTGGAATGATCAATGGCGAGGGGGTGCTGACGGTTCGGGTTCTCCGTGAGTTTGATCAGTCAACTCTGGCGCGCGTTCTTGATCTGGTCGAACATGCCAGTGAAAACAAGGCTCAAACCGAACGATTTATCACCCGATTTGCCCGAATATATACTCCACTGGTTGTTGTCGCGGCGCTGTTGATCGGGCTGATTCCGCCTCTGCTGTTCGGTGGAGGCTGGTCCGACTGGTGCTATCGAGCACTGATTTTTCTGGTCGTTTCCTGCCCATGTGCACTATTGGTCTCTATCCCCCTCGGCTTTTTCGGCGGTATCGGTCGTGCGTCACATCAGGGGATTCTGGTCAAGGGTGGAAATCATCTGGAGACTCTGGCTCGCGCCGGAACGGTGGTTTTCGACAAAACCGGGACTTTAACCCGTGGTGTTTTTGAATTGCAGAAGATTGCTCCTGAGCTCGGATGGAAGGAGGATCAGCTGCTTGAGCTTGCGGCTCTGGCTGAGACCCATTCTGGTCACCCTGTGGGGAAGTCGATCCGTGCCGCTTATAATGGGTCGTTTTCTGCCGATCGGCTGCAGGAAAGCCGTGAGCTTCCAGGGCTGGGAATCGTTGCTACGATAGACGGGCGCCGGGTACTGGCAGGCAATCGGCGCTTATTGCAACAGGAGGGGCTCGCTCTCGAACCAGCCCCTGGGTCGGGGACAGCGGTCCATCTTGCCGTCGAGGGTGAGTATGTCGGTTATCTGGTCATCTCTGATGCCATACGTGACGGTGCGGCGACGGCAATCTGTCGATTGCGGGGCCTCGGGATCAAACGGATCGTCATGCTCAGCGGGGATCGTCCAGCCGCGGTTCGTGAGGTTGCGGAAGTTCTTGGCTTTGACGAATTCCATGCGGAGCTTCTGCCAGCGCAAAAACTGGAAAAGGTCGAGGAGTTGTTGGCCCGGCAGCATCGAGGAAAGCTGGTCGTTGTCGGTGACGGGATTAACGATGCTCCGGTTCTGGCCCGAGCCGACGTTGGGGTTGCTATGGGTGGTCTGGGGTCTGATGCGGCTATTGAGGCCGCGGATGTGGTGCTGATGACCGATGAACCGGAAAAATTAGCAACTGCGATTGAGACTGCACGGTTGACGGAACGGATCGTCTGGCAGAATATTACGCTGGCCTTTTCAGCCAAGGGGCTGGTTTTGATTCTTGGTTTGTTCGGGCTGGCAAGCATGTGGCAGGCAATCTTTGCTGATGTCGGGGTTGCGCTGCTTGCAGTTTTTAACGCAATCAGAATCGTTCGCTAAGCGTTGGCATCTGCTGTATTGTTGCTGTTTGCAAGTCAGTCAACTCCCAAAATCACCTTGACGGTTCATCTCAACAAGGGTATTTAATAGCCCTGAAGCCGGACGTTTCTGATAGCGGGGAATGCATGCCTTTGGCTTGGCGCGCAGTTCGTCTCTTCGTTGCGCCAAAGGTAGATCGTTGCTTGTCTGAGTGCTCAAGCGTGTGGTTTCAAGCTGGTTTCTGAGTGGAGGGTCCATGTCACAGGAGAGAATACAAGCCTTGCAAAAAGCATTATCTGATCCGGATGATGCCGTGCGCCAGGCTGCGGCGAGTAGCCTAGATACTCTTGAAGCGAGGGAGGGGATCGATGCCCTGCTGGCACAGTTGAAAAGTGGTGAGCGTGGTCAGCAGATTGCTGCTGTTTACGCCCTTGAAAAAATAAATTCACCCAAGGTCTTTATCCCACTTCTTGAAACTCTCAAAAGTAAAGATCCCGATCTGCGTGCAGCTGTTGCCCAGGTTCTGGCTGGCAAACGTCATCCGAAAACTTTGGCCCCGCTGGTAAAAGCTCTGTCCGATCCCGAGCCCGGCGTACAGGTCGAAATTGTCCGGGCGCTGGCAGCCTTTTCTGATCGTCGCATTCCGGCCTGCCTGGAGCCGTTGTTGAAGAAGACGGACGAGGTGGCTCTGGCCGCTGTCGAGGCTTTGGGAACGCTTGGCTTTGCTGAAGGGGAACCCCTCTTGTTTGCAGCGTTGACAGATGAACGCCCTCGGATTCGCAGAGCAGCAGCAAAGGCACTTGGTCAATTACAGTCCTGATCTCTGTGAGAACCGGAATACAACAAGCCCCCTGAGATGTTCAAAATTCTCTCAGGGGGCTTGTTGTTTTATAAGTGGAAGTTCTCTCAGTCCAGAAACTCCTGAACATTGATCCCTTTAAGCAGTGGGTCGACCTCGGCGACAATGCTGTTCACATCGGGAAGTTCGACCTTTGCTGGAGGGTCGAGCTTGTCGCCCGCCGGATTGAAGATCTGTTTGATGGTCAGTGTCCCTTTGCCGCTCTGATTCTGGTCAACAACCAAACCGATAGAACCTTCGTCAGTTCTGACCAGACTGCCAACCGGGTAAGGGCCAAGAAAGGCGATAAACTTTTCAATAAATTCAGGATGGACGAAATTTCCGGACAATGCGCGAATCTTCTCCAGGGCCTGGCGTGGGGAAAGTGGCTTCTGATAACAGCGAATCGTGGTCATGGCGTCGTAGATATCGGCAATTGTGACAATGTCTACCAATGGCGAAAGGGTCTTTCCGCGGCTGTCCGCCGGATAACCCGTACGGTCAAAACGGAGGTGGTGGCCGTTGACAATATCCTGAACAATGGGGGAAATATGTGCCATTTTGGCAACGATTTCGGCTCCGTTGGTCGGGTGTTGCCGCATCTGTTCGAATTCATCTTCGCTGAGTTTACCTGGCTTGGTGATGATGCTATGGTCGATGGTCATTTTACCGACATCGTGCAGCATTCCGCCAAGGCTGAGAATGTTCAGATCTTCCTCTGAAACACCACAGGCGCGGCCAACAGTCACTGCGAGGACCGAGACATTGACCGAGTGGGTAAAAGTGTAATTGTCGTAATCCTTGAGCAACGACATGGAGAAGAGGGCGTAGGGCTCGGCGAGGGAGACCTCGACCATCTCTCTGGAGGCTGCCAGTGCAGACTCAGATGTCGGGATCTGCCCCATCCGTACATCCTGATAGACGGACTCAACAACTTCCAGAGCCTGATTGTAGATGGCTCTGGCTCCGTCTTCTTCGAGTGTTACCTGAATAGCGGTCACCCCGGCTGCATCCATTCTATCCTGTAAATCGAAAGATTCCTTTGAACTGATAAGCAGGCAAAAATGGACCAGTTGGTCCGCGTCGAGTCCAGGCAAAAACTCGACAGCCTTGATCTCTTTTCCTTCCAGCAATTGCTTCAGGTCGTCGGTCGCTGATTGCTCATCCATGCAGGGCAGGTCATCAACCATCAAAGTCCCATCCACCAGGCCAATAGTCAGGCGGCCCTGCTGCAGCAGAAACGGATTCATGGCCGAGAGCGTATTGTCCAACTGTTTGCGAACCAGAGGATGTTTTCCTGGATAGAGGCGGATTCCCTGGAAAATCCCGGCCAGAGAAGACGGAATCAGCTTAAGTCGATTTGGAGACATGGTGACGCCTTTGTATCTGGGACTGGGCCTGATCGGCCGCCCGGCTGATAGTACCTTTTCGGTGGTTGCGCAAACTGTTGAGTGTGTTGACGATTTCCAGGTCCCCCAGTTGTCCAAGAGCTGCCAGGGCGGCAACCTGTTGAGCTTCAAACCGCGAGCGGCTCAGCCATTTCTTTTTTCTGGACAAGGCAAGCAATGGTGGTACGGCAATGTTTGAACCGATCATCGACAGGGCGCGGATCGCATCAAGCTTGATATTGGTTTCCCTACCGAAGATATCTGAACGAGCAACTATTTTCAATAATGGAGAAACCGCTTCTTCACGTTTCAGGGCACCTAATGCCAGAATCGCGGGTCTGCGCAAGGTGATATCTTTGTCGGTGACGAGTTTCAACAGCAGCGGAACGGCCTCTCTGCCACCGATCATAGTCAGTGATCTGATCAGGGCGCGCTTGACTCTTTGGTCCGGGTATCTGAGGATCGGCTCCAGCATTGGGATAGATGCTTTCTGGCGCAGATCGCCAATAACCGTCACAGTGTTACGTACCACAAACCAGCGCTCGTCTGTCAGTGATTTTTTGAGAAGATTGAGAATTGGAGCGCCCATCTGCCCCAGAATAAGAGTCAAGTGGCGACGGGTCTGGTTATTCTCCTCATCAGAGAGTCGCTTGAGCAGATAAGGAGCAATCCTCATCTCAAGCTTGACCAGCATTTTTGCCGTCTGTTTGATTAATGGCTGGGAGAGATTCCTGTCCGCCAGGGAATCGACCAGATTGTTGACCAGCTTTTCGTCGAGCAGCTGGTTGAAGGTGCGATCAGCAGCCTGCTGTTGTGCGGTGCTACGCAGATCATCCTGATAATGCTGCATCAGCAATGGCAGGATGCGCATTGCTCCCGGGGTTCCGGTCTGCTGGATGAATTGTGGTGCCAGTTCCAGCAGCCGAGACAGGAGTCCGGCGTGTTCACGATCTTCCAGGGGCTCTCCCAGTTTATGCAGAATTTCTGTGACTTCTCTGACAATGTTCTGCTGCGCTGAATCATCAGAGGTAGCTGTAGTCTCATCTGAGCCTGTGTTCTCAAAGTCCTCTTCCGGGCTCTCCGGCGATTCCAGCAGTTCTTCCCGGCGCCTGAGAGCTTGTTCCAGGCTTGGTTCATTCAGCCAGATGTTGGCGACCCGCGCTTTTTCGAGCAGGACCGGTAAGCCTCCTTGCTGATAAATGTCTTCGGCTGAGCGGGAGATGAATTTTGCAAACGCCAGTAGTTCATAGCCGGTCAGTTCAGGGAGGAACAGGACTTGTCGTGTGCGCCTTGCGACCAACTGTCTGGCGAGGCTAAGCAGAACGGTATTCCCATCGGCAATCGTTTTTTGCCCAAGGGCAAAGCCAGCCTGGGTGATATTAAATGCTTGTTGCGGGTGAGCCAGAAGGGGACGAAAAGCCTTGCTGGTATCTTGTATGGACAGCTTCAGGGACGGGTGCTCGGGTGGGTAGAACCGGAGGGCCTTGATCAGTTTGGCCAGCCCCGTCAGCGCTGCTATGAGATCATTGCTCAGCTGCGACTTTTGTTCCACCAGACACCTCCATGGATTCCAGATACTTAAAAACGAGCAGACTAGCACAGAATACGTGTTGAGGACAGACTTGTAAATAGTATCAATACCCTCCTGCAGGTGAAGATATCCGAAGCTAAGATGTCCGTTTGTCCAAGTTATGATTTGTTAGAATTGATGACACAGAAACTGGTGTCGTGGATTGCTTGTCCTTCTTCGCGATAGATATTCTCCAGAACCGTGGCAAAGTTTTTACTGATACGTTTTCGCTTGAGCTTTAATGTCGGAGTCACTTCTCCCTCGTCGGCACTGAAATCTCGTGAGAGCAGGGTGAACCTTTTGACCTGTTTATAGGACGGAGTTTTCTGTTGCAGATGATCAATCCGTCGTCTGATCAGGTTGAGTATCTGTGGGTGTCTGACCAGGTCGCAATGATCAAGAAAGTCGATATTTTTGTAGTCGGCATATTTTTGCAGCGCTTCCAGGTCGGGAACAATCAGGGCAGTCAGGTACGGCTTGCGATCACCATAGACCATCACGTTGGCTACGAACTTGTCGGCTTTTAGCATATTCTCCACTTCCAGAGGGGCGATGTTCTTGCCTCCGGCATTAACAATCAGATCTTTTTTTCGATCGGTGATAAAGAGGTAATTGTCTTTATCCAGATAACCAATATCGCCGGTGAAAAACCAGTGATCTTTTAGCGCCTGTTCGGTTTTTTCCGGTTGATTCCAATATCCCTGGAACACGCTGGGCCCCTCAACATGCAGCTCTCCATCTTCGAGAAACTTGACATTGATGTTGTTCAAGGGGCGACCGACTGAACCGATACGGTGCCGACCGGGATAGTTGACGGAGATGACAGGCGAGGTCTCGGTCAGGCCATAGCCTTCGTAGATTGGAATGCCGATTGCGAGAAAAAATTCAGCTATCTCAGTCACCAGCGGTGCCCCGCCTGAAATGAAAAAGCGGAGTTTTCCTCCCAGCCGCTCTTTTATTTTGGAGAAAACCAGTCTGTCGAACAGTTTCAGGGTTAGCTTTATCGCCCAGTTGGAATCGAGACCTTGCTGTTGTCTGGCGATGTGTGCTTTTCCCGTCAGCAGGGCAAGAAAAAAAATCTGTTTTTTTAGCCAGGGCCCTGTGGTGACGCGCTCCAGGATCCGGTTGTAGGTTTTTTCATAGAGGCGCGGCACGCTGATGACGACGGTTGGTTGAACTTCCAGCAGGTTGGCTGGAACGGTATCAACGCTCTCCGCGTAGGAGATAACAACACCCTGATAGAGCATCATGTAGTAGCCCGCCATCCGTTCAAAAATATGGGAGAGTGGCAGGAAGGAGAGGCATTCGTCGCTCTCGTCCATAGTGATAAGTTGGCAGCAGGCTTCAATGTTCGAGAGAATATTGCCGTGGGTCAGTATAGCCCCTTTCGGTTCACCCGTCGTGCCTGATGTGTAGACGATGGTTGCAATCTCTTCTCGGCTCCCATGGTCCAGGGTCTTCTCCAGGCAGATTTCAGGAAGTTTGCTGCCACGCCTGAGAAATTCATGCAGGGTCATGATGTGATCATGGGGGTCATCGCCGTCCAGAAGTATGATTCTTTCCAGTTGGGGGAGGCGACTCAGATGTTGAACAAGTTGTCTGGCAAAATGAGGTGAGTTGGTGAAGAAAAAGCGCGATTGTGAATTTTGCAGAATGTGCAGAATTGTTTTAAGTGATTCAGTATGGTAAACGGGTACGGTGCGACCACCAGCAGACATGATGCCAAGATCTGCATAGGCCCATTCCGGACAATTAGGAGACATGATCGCGGCCTGGTCTCCCGGATTCAGCCCCATGTCGATCAGGGACGAACCAAAGGCGCGGATTTGCTCACCAAGGTGGGACCAGCTGATATCCTGGTAGAGCCCGTCCTGTTTGCGGCGCATGGCTGTTTTTTTTCCGTACCGTTCAGCATGACGTAGTACCATTCGTGGCAAGGTGTCGCTCATGGCCTCTCCCTGTCGAATTTAAATAGTCAATAGTCTGGAGGGGTTTTCGCTCACGAGAGTGAATCCCTGATATTAAGTCTAACATGAGAAAGCAATCTTTGATTTTAGGGGTCACGGGGAGCATTGCTTCCGGCAAGAGTCTGGTCGCCGCTTTGTTCCAAAAATGCGGGGCTGCAGTCGTCAGCGCAGATCAGTTGGCGCGCGAAATCGTCAGGCCGGGAAGCGTGGTCCTGCAGCAGTTGGTGGAACGTTTTGGGGCGGTTGTTCTTGCCGCTGATGGAAGCTTGGACCGGGATCGGCTCGCTCAGATGGTCTTTTCTGACCAGCAGGCACGAATTGATGTGAATCGGATTACTCATCCGGCCATCGGTCAACTCGCCCTGGAACGGCTCAGTTCGCTTGCCAGCTCAGGCGTTCCCCTGGTGGTTTATGAGGCTCCATTGTTGTTTGAAGCCGGAGCAGAGCAGCGTGTAGATCGGGTTCTGGTGGTTAAGGTCGATCCCGAGACACAGTTGCAGCGGCTGATGGATCGCGAGGGGCTGTCTCCCATTGATGCACAGCAGCGGGTTGATGCACAGTTGTCTCAAGAGGAAAAATTGGCACGAGCAGACTACGTGATCGACAATTCGGGTTCAATTGAGGCGACACAAAAGCAGGTTGAGACCTTATGGAGGCAATTAACCGGCCATGAGGAATAGTTGCGGGGGTCAGGACTGTTGGTTTTCTGGCGAGATGCTGCTGAGAAATTCATCGATCTGAGTGAACACTTCTTGCTGCCGGGGGTTCCCTGAGGTCGTCAGGACGTGCGGAACCTCCGGGCCAAAGCTATGGAATTTTTTTTGAGTGCTTCCGAGTCGCTGGAACAGGTCGAGAGATGTGCCGGGAGCGATGGTTTCGTCACCTTGGGCGGCAAGGGCCAGAACCGGTTGTGATATTTTATGGAGTACGGCCTTGATCTGCCGCCGCAGGCGATTGATCTGTTTTATCCCTTTCAGGGGGCGCTTCTGGTAATAGTAGGGCTGTTCTGACTCGGGCAGCGGGCGGGTGTTGTATGGCATCCAGTAATGCAACAGTCCCGCAAATGGAGCCAGGGGATGTTTCAGGCGCAGAAACGGCGAGAGGAGGACCATGGCATCGAAGGAGCGAGAGAGTGATAATCTCAGCAGGAGCAGGGAGCCGGTGCTCTGACCGATGCCGACAATTGAGAGATTGCGTTCTGCGAGGAGCTGGTATCCTCGCTCCACCGCAGCCAACCATTCTTCAGCACTCCGTCCAGCCAGGTCTGACGGGCTGGTGCCATGCCCGGGCAGACGAACGGCAAAGACGGTATCTCCCCGACGAAACAGCATCTCTCCCAGTGGGCGCATCTCCCATGGTGTCGCGCTGAATCCGTGGATCAATAAGATTCCCCGATTGGAAGGCTGCTCAGGTTCAAGCAGGAATGGAAGATTGTTTTCATTCCTGACCCCGTCATCCCTGGCGATGGTGAGTTCTCTCTCAATGGGCATCATTTAATCTGCAATGCTCCTTGCCTTATAGGTATGCCATAGCCTCGCGACGGACAGCAGTGTCTGGCTGGCTTTTTTTCGATGCAAACAAAAAGAGCCTCTGCAGGGCAGGGCTCATTTTTTTGCATATGGGTCTTTTGTGCTTATTTCGGGTAACCCAGCCGGGTTGAAAGATCGGCACCAGCTCGAACAGCCAGAGGGATCAGCTCTTTTTCAAGCCGCTCATCACTGAAGCGCATGCTGGGGCCTGAAACGCTGACCGCGCCAACAATGCGGCGGGTATAGTCGCGAATCGGTGCAGCCACACAGCGCACCCCGGGGTCAAGTTCCTCGTCATCAATGGCATAGCCTTGTTCGCGAACCTTGGCCAGCTCTGTCTTCAGGTTGCTGACCGAGGTTATTGTTGTCGGGCTGTGCTGAGTAAACGTCTGTACAGGAAGGAGCTCTTCCAGTTCCTCTTCAGTCATATGCGCCATGTGGACCTTGCCCGCAGCCGTGCAGTACGCCGGGAGCCGGGAGCCAACGCGAGATACCACCCGGACGGTCAGATTTGTTTCGACCACATCCAGGTAGACAATGTGGTTGTCTTTGAAGATAGCAACATAAGATGTTTCATTGCTTTCCTCTACCATCCCTTCAAGTATCGGCTTTGCTTGCCGGAGAAGTCCCATTTGCTTGATAAAGGTTTGTCCCAATTCGAGAGCTTTGAGCCCGAGCCGGTAATTTTCAGTCGCCTTGTTTTGCTCAATATAACCACGTGATTCCAATGTGGCCAGCAGACGGAAAACATTGTTCTTGTGAAGCTTGAGGCGTTTGCTCAGTTCGGTGACACCCAGTTCATCGACCTCGTCATGAAACTGTTCAAGTAAATCCAAAGCATGTGAGACCGCCTGGATAATGTATTCGGATTTATCTTTTTTGACCATGGTTGCGTCATCCTTCCCGGCACTGTAAAATATAAGATTAGTGATTTTATACCCGGAATGTCAATCTGTCAACCTGTAGACAGCGACTTCCTGGGGGGGGAGTAGTTATTGTTTTAAATATAGAATGCTGTTCTATTGTTGTCAATTGGATATGTTGATCCTCTGTTCTTTTGTTCTTATGATTTCGAAATTATTTGATTTTTTTTATAATAACGATTTTACAATATGGTTTTGTGATTTGTGAATAACTGATTGATCAACGAGTCTGGTGTATTTCTGAAGCAAATGGATTGCTCTATTTTGTGCCCGGGAAAATGAACAGAACTTTTCTTAAGGAGTGTTAGGATGAGATTTCTCCCTCTGGCAACTTTATTGATTTTGCTCTTATGGATATTTGCTGCTGATGCCGGACAAACTCAGAGTTCAGCGGAAGCTCTGTTCTCCTCTACGTCGCTGGGGTCCAATGGAAAGTCCTGTGCGACGTGCCATCCGCAGGGAAAAGGGCTGGAGAATATCGGTGACTATGACGATGAAATTCTGCAAGAGATGGTCAACTTTTGTATCAGGGATGCCCTGAAGGGAGAGATGTTGGCTGAGAAGTCGGAAGAGTTACGAAGGCTTGCGAGCTATTTGAGACAGTTTCAGAAAAAATAACCGATATCTTTTTTACATCAGTCTGGTGCAGGTTTGATTAATTCACGCAGGACGCTGGTCGCATAGCTTCCCTTGGGAAGTGAAAAGCCAAGCTGCAGGCTCTCTGGTCCCGATGCGATCAGGAAATTGTCAAGCGGAACACGCAGGGGACGCCGTTCTCCCTGCATCGATAGTCCCTCTCCAAGTTTCCAGTCGTCAAGAGATAAGTTTTCCCGGCGGAGAAGGTCTACTTCTCTTTCGCCGGGATTCCCCTCTGCAAGCAACACCTTGTATCCGTACAAGGGGGCTGAAGGGCTGATTTCAAATTGATCGGCCCGCAACTGTTCCTGCTGGGCATTCTTGACCTGAAAGCAGGCGCCGTTAACATGTTTCACCGCCAGATCACCGTTTTCAACGCGACCCAGTTGCGGAACTCGCTGCTCAAGTAACTGATCGAACAGATGGGATTGGTAGGCAGACAGGAACAGGCGGAGCAGCGCCCGTGGCAGATCAAAGACAGCAGCTTTTGACGGTTTCCCGGATATCAGGGATTCCAGCAGTCGTTGTTCGTCACGCATCCGGGCTGGCAGAGAGGCTAAGGCCTGGCTCAGGTGGCCGGTCCGAAAGGCGTGTGCGGCCTGTTGCCAAGGAGGGTCTGTGATCTGGTTCGGGTCGCCGATCAGTTCCGTGCAGAAGGTGTCATATTTTTTCTGCAAGAGCAGTTGGCCGAGGAGATGCGAGTTTTTCAAAATGCCGTAACGCTGCTCGCCGAACCGGTTTGGAACGCCCAGAGTTCGCAAACGATTGAGGATAGATTCGGCCCGGCAGTGAGCATCAGGGCAGGTTGCACGCAGCCGAATTGTGAAGTTGTTTCCCGCCAGGTGACCCAGACGCAGTTTGTTGCCATGGCGTGTGGTTGAGAGAATTCGTGCCTGTCTCAGGTTCAGTCTGTCGAGCTGTAGTTCTCGGTTCGCTGGAATTGAAATCTGCTGTCTGGTTCGGGCCCTGGCATCTTTCAGTCCGGCATAGCCCAGCTCTCGTTCTTTCAGATTGAGTCCACGAGCCAATTGCCGGATCAGTTCACGGGTGGATATCCCTTCCTTCTCAATCCAGAGATAGAGATGTTCCCCGCTGCCAGAGCAGGCGTAAAGAGGGATTTCCTCGACCAGGAAATCATCCGGATGTTCTTTGTAGTGGCCACCAGTCCCAGGGAGGTCTGCGGTGAGAAAGGTCATCGCTCGGAACGTCCCACCCAGCGCGAGCGGAAACCCCGACCGATAGCTGGGGGCGTTTGCAGCTTGTAATCAGCCCGCCGGAGAAATCGGCAGTAGTAGATCGGTTGCCCCTGTTCGAGAAACCGGCGCATATACTTTGAAACGGGATAATCCCCCAAGTCATGGCTGTAGGGGGTGCTTTGAAGATTTTTAAAGCCCGGTTCCGCCTTGAGGAGTTCTCCCACGGAGATTCCGTAGTCGACGAAATCTGTGCTGAAGTGAAACTCTCCATCAGCCTGAAGGGTATGAAATGCCAACTGCAGGAACTCCTGGTTCACCATCCTCCGTTTACGATGACGCTTTTTCGGCCACGGATCCGGGCAGTTGATGTAGATCGCCTGCAGGCTTTCGGCACCGAGCAGGTGGGTCATCAGGTATCTGGCTTCACTGCGCATCACCCGAACATTGGTCAAGCCAGCGTCGTCGACACGAGCGCAGGTCTTAAGGCAGCCTTGATTGTATATGTCGGTGACGACAAAGTTACGCTGAGGATGCCGGGCAGCGAGTTGAACGATAAAGTCGCCGATGCCGCAGCCGATCTCTAATGAGAGTGGTTGTTCTTTCTCAAAGAACGAAGTTACATTGCCAACCTCTTCAGCTTTCGCTTCTGGGAGGAAGGAGGGTGAAGTGATTAATCTCATGGTTTGGGTCATTTGATGAACTCAACTTTCTATGTCTGCAGGCAGCAGACGGGCCTCTTTATTTGTGTTCAGACAGAAACTGCAGAATAGCGTTCAGGTCTTCCGCAGGAGTTGTCGCGTAGCTCGGCATCAACGAATTGCTTTTGCTCTTCCGGTGTGCAGTGAGCTTCTCTTGAAGCTGCTGCAGGGTTAAGCGAGCCCCGACGCGGTTCAGCGACGGAGCCAGAATTGATCCACTCTGCTCGAAACTGTGACAGGCTTTACAGCCCAGAGCATTCATCAGCCTGCGAGCTCGCGATTCAGCATCTTCAGCTGTTGCCAGCAATGGAGAGCAGATTATCAGGATGACTATCAGCAGCAGACGTGATGAAAGCATAAATCTCCTCGCCCTATAAAAAACGGGAAGTCCAGGATGTTCACTTTACTCAGAGTCTGATCGTTTTGCAATGCCTCCTCCATCTTTGTCCGGTTCTGAGGTTTACACAGATTTTGTGTCGCTTGAAGTGCGATTTTACAGGTGAAATGGGTTGCAATCACAGATTCCGAAGATTAAGCTGTTCGCTGCCCTGTTTATGGAGAGATCAGTTATGGATATTCCCATTTCGAGCCGTGTCGCTCAGGTCAGCCCATTTCTAGCAATGGAGTTGATGGAACGAGCCAAACAGCTGGAAGCTGCCGGACGCGATATTATTTATCTCTGTCTTGGTGAGCCTGATTTTGCTACGCCACGACCGGTCGTCGAGGCGACGGTCGAGGCTCTGGAGCGGGGTGCAACATCCTACACTCACAGTCTCGGCCTGCCCGAACTGCGCGAAGAAATTTCCCGATACTATCGGCGACGGTATGCTGTCGACGTCTCCCCTGATCGAGTCCTGGTCTCTTCGGGGACCAGCCCCCTGATGTTGCTCCTCTTCTCTCTGTTGCTGGAGCAGGGTGATGAACTGATTCTTCCCGATCCTGGTTATGCCTGTTATCCGAATTTTGTCGAGTTCTCCGGTGGCAAGGCTGTGCTGTTGAAAACCGCCGAAGAGGATGGCTTTCAGCCGCAGTTGGAACAGGTGAGACAGGTGTTGACCGAGCGGAGCCGAGGGTTGCTGATCAATTCTCCATCCAACCCTGCCGGCTCGATCCTGAGTGGCGAACAGCTGCGAGATTTAGCTGGATTACCGATTCCGATTATTTCTGATGAAATCTATCATGGTCTGACCTATGAAGAGGAGGAGCACTCGATCCTGGAATATACTGATCAGGCCTTTGTCCTCGGTGGGTTTTCAAAGGCGTACGCCATGACCGGTTGGCGACTTGGTTATCTGATCTCACCGGAGTCGTGCGCCCGTCCCCTGCAGACCTTGCACCAGAACTTTATGATCTGCGCCAACCACTTCGTGCAGCTGGGCGGGATCACCGCCTTGCGTGATTGTCAGGGAGATGTCGAGCAGATGCGGAGCCGCTACAACCAGCGTCGGATGCGGCTGGTGACGCGTTTGCGCGAACTCGGTTTCGGAGTCCGATTTACACCACAAGGAGCCTTCTACGTGTTGGCCGATGCGCGGCATATTTCGACCGACTCAAAAGCGCTTGCTCTGGATATTCTTGAGAAAACCGGCGTTGCTGTGACTCCCGGGATCGATTTTGGGGAAGGTGCGGAAGGGTATTTGCGTTTTTCCTATGCCAGTCCGCTGGAGCAGATTGATGAGGCGTTGAATCGGATTTCCGGCTGGTTGGAAAACAGGTAGATGGACACCATTTTTCCACTCATACGATGACATAATGCGACCCCCTTTCCTGAGGGAGAGATGTCCCGGACCAAGAACTCTCCAGAAATAGATCGTTTGACCGTCTGTTGGGCTTTGCTCCTGTGCTTCATTCCATTGCTCTCAGTGCAAGGCAGGGCTTTGCAGGCATGGGTGATCAGGAACCTGGGGGCTCCGCTTGCAGGCAGCTTGATCTTTCTCTCTCTGGCGTTGGTGATCGGAGTGACGTTGCGGCAGGCACAGAAGAAAGGGCACAGGGTTCCCCTGGCGCACCTTGTGTGGGTGCTGGTCTTGTTCCTCGGTGCTCCTCTGTTGCTTGACAGGGTTGAAGAGCGGCTGCATTTTCTGGTCTTCGGTTCGTTCGGAGCCCTTTCCATGCTGGTTCATCGGCCGGGAACGGCGTTGATGCTTTGTCTCGCTGTCGCAGGGGGGGACGAAATTCTGCAGTATTTTCTGCCGGACCGCGTGGGAGATTGGCGTGATGTCGTCATGAACGGGGTGGCTTCCATTGCAGCTGCATTTTTTATCTGGATGATTTTTATTCGGAACCGGGAGCCGTTAGCTGATGTCTAACCCGGCAAGCAAAACGATTCTTCTGCTCGGGTTTTTGTTTTGCCTCAGCTTGGCCAGTGTGGCCAGTTTACGTGCGGAGGCTTTACATATCCGCGTGTTGGATGTCGGTGAAGGGCAATCGGTGCTGTTCCACAAAAATGGCAGGGCGATCCTGATCGATACTGGTCACGCTGGTGCTGCCAGGTCTGTTCTTGATCGTATCCGGCAACTGCAGATCAATGCTCTTGATATTCTGATTCTGACCCATCTGCACCCGGATCACGCATCTGGTTTTTTCCGTATCCACGAAGATTTCCCAGGGGTGACTGTGGCCGACAGCTGTTTCCCCGTTTCTACTGACATGACCCTGGACATGATCCGCTGGGTTGACAGGCACTGCGGCAGATTGATCATCGCAGATGCTTGAAGTCTGGCGACAGGCTTGACTGGCAGGGGGTGGAGATCGAGGTGCTATGGCCCCCGAAAAAACCGTTGGTCGGGGCCGACATCAACCGCAACTCTCTGGTGCTCAAAATCAGGCACGATGAGAAATCGATGCTGCTGATGGGGGACGCTGGCGTTGAAGCGGAACACACTCTCCTGAAAGAGGGGAAACTTGGTGTTGTCGATCTTTTGATTGTCGGTCACCATGGTGCCGATGATGCGACCAGTAAGGACTTCCTGGAAATAGTTCAACCGAAAGAGGCGGTGATTTCGACCAACGCCGATAATTTCAGAGGTTATCCATCATCCGACGTTTTGAAGCGACTTGAGGCTGCGAAGGTTAAAGTTTATAGGACTGCTCTGGAAGGAGAGCTTGCTTTTGAGTTCTGATCGCCAGTGAAGGGAGAACCGGGGGGTGGGTCGAAAGACCGCCGTTATTATTATGTTTATTAAAAATCTGGTATAGTATTTACCTTTTAGACACTGATTGCTGAGCGGCAGACGCCGCAGGAGAAAATAAAATGCTGATAGTCATGCACCACCACGCCACCGATGAGCAAATCAGAGCGATCAAGGCCGCTGTCGAAGTGATGGGTCTCCGTGCCGAGCCGATTCCGGGGGGTGAACGGACCGCCATCGGCGTCCTTGATAACCAGGGCTATGTGGATGACAGTACCATTCGTGAGCTGCCGGGCGTGCGCGAAGTGATTCATGTCAGCAAACCTTATAAGCTGGTTTCCCGCGATTTCCATCCCGAGTCGACAGTCGTTGACGTTGCCGGAATTAAAATTGGTGACGGGCAGCCGCCGGTGATCATGGCTGGTCCCTGTTCAATCGAATCTGAGGAGCAGATGCTGACGGCTGCTCGTCAGGTCAAGGCTGCCGGTGGTCACATTCTGAGGGGGGGCGCGTTCAAGCCCAGGACCGGACCCCACTCGTTTCAGGGTTTGGGAGTCGATGGCCTGAAATATCTGCGTCAGGCGGGGGATGAGGTGGGACTGCCCGTCATTACCGAGGTCATGCGGATCGGTCAGCTTGATGACGTCTGCCGCAACGCCGATATCCTGCAGATCGGCGCGCGCAATATGCAGAACTTTGATCTGCTTAAAGAGGTCGGCAAACTCGATCATCCGGTTCTGCTCAAGCGGGGGATGAGCGCTACGATCGAAGAATTTCTGGCCGCAGCAGAGTACATGCTGGCGGAAGGGAACAGTCGGGTCATTCTCTGTGAACGGGGAATTCGGACCTTTGAGAAGGCGGCCCGCAATACTCTCGACCTCTCCGTTGTCCCGATGATTCGCAAAATGAGCCACCTGCCGATTATTGTTGATCCCAGCCATGCCACGGGAAAACGCTTTCTGGTGCCGATCATGGCCAGGGCCGCTCTGGTTGCCGGGACTCATGGATTGATGATTGAAATGCACCCGGAACCGGAAAAGGCGCTCTGCGACGGAGCTCAAAGTCTGACTCCTGATGGTTTTGAAACGCTGATGAAGCAGTTGCGGCACTTGGGCCGCTGCCTGACAAGCCTTGATCCGGATTGATGGCAGGAGTGCCGGGCTGAAGGGGTTGCACTTCTGATGAAGAAAATGTAATATATCTGACCAAATATGTCACCAATATATAAATGGAGAAGCGCGATGGATAAAAGCATCAAGGTTGTGGATCAGGTACATTGGGTGGGGGTACAGCACGCGGATTTGAAAGTTTTTGATGATCTTTTCCCGACCCGCAATGGTACGACCTACAATTCATATCTGGTACAGGGAACGGAAAAGACAGTGTTGATCGATACGGTCAAGGAGCCTTTTGCCGATGAGTTCTTTGCCAAGGTTGGCGAGCATATCGATCCGGCAAAGGTCGATATTGTTGTTGTTAATCACACCGAGCCGGATCATTCCGGAGCGGTTGCGCAAATCATCGAGAAAAATCCGAACGTACAGATTTACTGCAGCAAAGCAGCGGAGAATTTTCTCAAGCAGCTTATTAATCGCTCCTTTAATGCTGTTATTGTGAATGATGGAGATGAACTTGATCTGGGCGGCAAGACCCTACGTTTTATCATTGCCCCCTATCTGCACTGGCCGGACACCATCTTTACCTACCTGGTTGAGGATCAGTTGCTCTTCTCTTGTGATGCTTTCGGTGCGCATTATTGTCCGGACAAACTGTTTGATGATCAGATTAACGAATTTTATACCGACTTTCATTTCTACTTTGACTGTATCGTGCGGCCATTCAAAGACAAGGTTCGCGATGCGCTGAAGAAATGTGAAGGATTACCGATCAAGATGGTCTGCCCGTCGCATGGCCCGATTCGTCGCTCGTCGGGCCAGTTTGCAATTGAATCCTACGCGCGTTGGTGTGCGGCTCCGTCCAATGATGGAAAGCCCAAGGCACTGATGGCGGTGCTCTCTTCCCATGGTAATACGCGGGACATGGCCAAGGTCATTGAAACGGAACTGTTCGCCCAGGGGTTAGAGGTCACAACTTTCGCTCTGAGTGATATGCGTGATGATGACTACCGTGATGCACTGGAGCAGGCAGATGTATTGTTGATCGGTTCGCCGACCATCCAGCGCGATGCGCCTCCCAATGTCTGGCATGCCTTGTCATTGATTTCATCCGTGACGCCGAAGTCCAGGTTAGGTGGGGTGTTTGGATCCTTTGGCTGGAGCGGTGAGGCGGTAAAAATGATTGAGCAACGATTGGTCGGACTGAAATACAAACTCGCCACCGACGGTATCTCTTTCCGTTTTACGCCGACCAAGGAAAATATGGACGCCTGCCGTAAGTTTGCTGAACAGGTCGCCAATGCAGTGCTCTGCGAAGAGTAGGTTTCCACCCTGCTACAGCAAAAAGCCCCCTGTTGTCACATCGACAACAGGGGGCTTTTTGCTATGGTGGTTCTGCCCTGCTCAGGAATCAGTCTCCTGTTTTTTTCTGGGAAGAGTGAAACTGACCCGCAGACCCTTGGGAGCTTTGTGTTCAATGCGAATCTTGCCCTGATGTCCCTTGATGATTTGTTTGACCACACTCATCCCCAGGCCAAGCCCACTGACATCTGGGTCTTCTGATACTGCGCGATAGAAAGGTTCAAAGATTCGCTTTATCTGAGCGTCAGTCATCCCGATCCCTTCATCTGTGAGGGCGAAATGATAATGCTCATATGTTGCTTTGACGTTCAACTCAATGTCGCCCCCCTCAGGAGAATACTTCACTGCATTGGTTAGCAGGTTTTCCAGAACCTGGACCATCTTGTTCCGGTCAATCCAGAGAGGCTCCAGACCTTCTTCTGGCAAGGTTATCGTCAGCTTGTGTTTGGGGAAGAGTTCGTCGTAATGCGTGATGGTGTTGTTCAAAGTCGGACCAAAATCGCAGAACTCCTTTTCCATTGACGGGAATTGGCCAGCATCGATCCTGCTGATGTCGAGCAGATTATCGACAATTTCCGTTAGGGCTTCCGCTTTGTTGTGGATGATATCAATAAATTCTTTCTGCTGTTCCTGATCGAAGGATCCGTAGTCTTTGGCGTTGTTCAGAAGTTCTGCATAGCCAAGAATTGCCGAGAGAGGGGTTCCCAGTTCATGGGCGGCCGTGGAGATGAACTGCTTTCTGACCTGGGCGGTATTGCGTAAAACTTCCGCCGCCTCTTTATGTTTGGTGATATCTCTGACAATCTCAACCGCTGCAATAATTTCACCGATGGGGTCCTTAACCGGGCAGGAGATCACTTCGAGATGGACTTTCCCCTTAGCTGTCAGAGCGCTGGTTTCCCGTTTGTGAATTTTTCCATCTTCCAGCGACCTGATGACCAGGCATCCGTCACAGGCTTTCTTTCGGGCCTGGTATGCCTTGTAGCAATACTCCCCGAGGTGGGAGCCCTGCAGCTTTTCGTGTGCTTTGTTCTGATAGATAATCTTTAAGTTCTGGTCCTGAACAGTGATTTTGTCGTCTAAGGCCATCATGAAGGCTTCGATCTTTTCCACATTGCTGACAAGCAGTGCTTCGGACTCTTTTCTTTTTGTGATATCGCGAACAAAGGAGAGTAGATATGACTGACCGAGATGCTCAATCAGGCGGGTATTGATTTCTACCGCGAGGATTGATCCGTCCTTGTGCTGTTGGCTGGTTTCAAAAATGTGGTTCTCTGATGCCGCAACTTCTTTAACCAACACTTTCCACTCTTTCAGGGTAGTAACGTTCAATGCATAGTCAAAAACATGTTTTTTGAGCAGTTCTTCACGTGAATAACCGAGATTACTGCAGGCTTTGTCATTACAGTAGAGAACTTTCCCGGACTCTGGGCTGACAATGAAAATGGCATCACTCGACTGATCAACCAGGAGTTTGAATAGCTGAAGGTGATCTGTGTTCTGCTTTTGGGCGTCTGTTGTTAAGTGCTCGGGCATTTTGATATTCCCACAAGATATTGTTTGCTTCTTTGAGGCATATTCTATTCCTTATTATGGGGAAATGGTAGGAGTTTAATGTTCGGGTGTGCCGCTTTCCTATGCAGAAACGTCAACTCCTCCGATTATCTGTTTGATGTGTAAAACGTATGGCAGTCGTTGCCGATGGCTGAATGCCACCCTGCTCTTCTCCGGCGTGTTTCTTGGGCATTTATTGCCAATTGCCAAATCATGTTCCTGTTTGATGGCAGAGGTGCAGCTCAAGCTTTCAGACTCTGTTGTCTTTCCCTGACGGGTGTGAAAGAATCGTCCGGAAATCAACTCTTTATAATTATGTGGAATTATGCCTGTTTTAGTTGCAGATATTGCGGTCACTGCGCCGCTGAAACAAACTTATACCTATCTGGTTCCCGATGATCTGGCTTCTGCTGTCAAGGTCGGGTTGCGAGTGCGAGTGCCATTCGGTCGGCGTCGCACAGTCGGTTTTGTGGTTGGTCTTCGTGACGGAGAGGCCGCCGGGCTGAAAAAAATCCATGAACTACTCGATAAGGAACCGCTGTTTAATGCAGATTTGTTGAAGTTTTTCCGCTGGGCTTCCGATTACTATGGACATCCACTGGGGCAGACGATTAAGACCGCACTGCCGGGGGGGTTGAGTAGTGAACAGCAGCGGGTCAATATCCTGACCGAGCCGGTCTATCGGTCTCTGCCGACAGAGACACCACCGCGCGGAGCCAAACAGCACCAACTCTATGAATTTATCAATGAACGTGAGGACGTTTCTCTCAGTCGCATTCGAGAACATTTCGATGCCCCGCACGCGGCTCTGGCTCGATTGGTGGAGCTTGGTTTTTTGTCAGTCGAGAATCAGGAAAAGCAGCGTGACCCCTTCTTTAGTGAAGCGATTCCTGAAGATAAAATATTAAATTTGAACGATGAACAGCAGCATGCAGAGGAAAAGATCAAAAAGGCTATCAGTGCTGAAGGCTTTCAGTCATTTCTTCTGCATGGCGTAACAGGCAGCGGAAAGACTGAAGTCTATTTACGGGTGATTGGAGAAACACTGAATGCAGACCGCCAGGGGATGGTGCTGGTGCCGGAGATCGCTTTGACGCCGCAACTGGTCGGGCGTTTTCGCGCTCGATTTGAACCGGCCGGGAAGCGGATTGCCGTGTTGCACAGCGGTTTGTCCGACGGAGAACGCTATGACTCCTGGCGGGCTATTGCGCGTGGGGATATCGATATCGTCATCGGTGCCCGTTCGGCAATTTTCGCTCCTCTGCAACGCCCCGGCTTGATCGTGGTCGATGAAGAACATGAAGCAAGCTACAAACAGGGAGAAGGTTTCCGATACAGTGCCCGTGATCTGGCCCTGGTGCGCGGGCAACAATCCTGCTGTCCGGTGCTGCTCGGCAGTGCTACGCCCTCGTTGGCGAGCTTCTATCGCGCGGAACAGAAGCAGATGGTCTACCTTCCCCTGACCCGGCGCGCTCATGCTGGCGAATTGCCGCAGGTTGAGCTGATTGATCTGACCGAACATCAACTCGAAGCGACTCTTTCAGAACCGTTGGCTGAGGCGATAAGGCAGACGCTGGATAAAAATGATCAGGTTATGCTTCTGTTAAACCGGCGTGGGTTTGCCCCCTTTCTCCTTTGTACCGACTGTGGTACCAGCTTTCGCTGCCCGAATTGTGAAATCACCCTGACCTTTCATCAGCGCGAGGGCCGCCTGCGTTGTCATTATTGCGACTATTCCGAGCCTCCGGTGGAGCTTTGTCCCAAATGTGATGGCCCGAACATCGAGCCTGAGGGTGCGGGGACCGAACGTCTGGAGCAGGAACTGGCCGCACTGTTTCCCGAGGCCAGAATCGCCCGGATGGATCGCGACACAACCACCCGCAAAGGGGCGCATCAGAAAATTGTTCAGCAGATGATGCAGCGCAAGATCGATATTTTGGTTGGTACCCAGATGATCGCCAAGGGACATGATTTTCCAGGCGTAACTCTGGAGGGGGTGTTGGGAGCCTTCAGCACTCTCAACCTGCCGGACTTTCGCAGCGCTGAAAGGACTTTTTCATTGCTGACCCAGGTCGCCGGTCGAGCTGGCCGTACAGGCGGTGGTCGAGTTCTGATTCAGACCTATAGCGTCGATCACTATGCGCTTGAATGTGCTGCGCGACAGGACTATCGGGCCTTCTACGACCAGGAGCAGCCCTTTCGGCAGGAACTTGGCTACCCCCCCTGCGGACATTTGGTGAACCTGGTTCTGTCCGGGAATGAGAGCACCCGGGTGCTTAGTGCTGCAGGTCGTTTGGCGGCCACTCTGGAAAATCAGGCCAATGGTGTAGAAGTTCTTGGCCCCAGCCCGTGCCCTCTGGCTAAATTACGTGGTAAAACCCGTTGTCAGATTCTTCTCAAGTCTGACCAGAGAGGCCCGCTGAGGCTTTTGCTGGCACTTCTTGATGAAGCACGGAAAAAGTTGCCTAACGGTGTAAATCTCACGGTTGATGTGGACCCCCTCGATATGCTGTAGTGATTGACGATAGCCCTGTTTCCTGTTGGATTGTTCAGCCGGAGTTCGGCTATAATCAGATAAAATTAGTTTAGTATTCCCACGGAGGGAACGATGCAATATTTAATGGTCTCGCTGATTCTGTTGGGATTGACGGGGTGTTCAACCCTGTATCCACAGCAGGAACTTCCTCCACCTGTATCGATCGAACCGGTGGAGCCTTTGCTGGCGGTTGCCTGGGATCAGGTTCCCGGCTGGCGAGAGAGTACTCCATCTGCCGGGCTTGAGACTTTTATCTACAGCTGTCAGGCGATTGGGAGAAAGACGGAATGGGCACTGCCCTGCGCAGAGGCACTTTCGGTTCCGGCAGCGGACGAGCAACGCGCACGGCAGTTTTTTGAATACTACTTCATCCCGCACCAGGTCCGTAATGAAGATGGCAGTGAGCAGGGAACCATTACTGGCTACTACGTTCCGGAACTGAACGGCAGCCGGACAAGAAGCGAGCGGTACCAGTATCCCCTTTATCGGCAGCCGGATGATCTTCTGATCGTCGATCTGAAAGAGATCTATCCCGATCTGGCTCATATGCGCCTGCGTGGACGGTTGGAGGGGAATCGCGTGGTTCCTTACTATGATCGGTCCGAGATCGACAATGGTGGTCGACCGCTGGAGGGGAACGAACTGCTCTGGGTCGAAGATCCCGTCGATCTGTTTTTTCTGCATATTCAGGGATCGGGACGAATCAGGCTGGACGATGGCGAGCTGGTGATGGTCAATTATGCCAACCAGAATGGACATCTCTATAAGTCGATCGGAAAGTTGTTGCTGGAGCGTAAGGCGATGACTCGTTCGCAGATGTCGATGCAGAACATCCGCCTTTGGGTTGAGCAGAATCCTGAAGCAGGGCAGAAGTTGCTGGATGAAAATCCGAGCTATGTTTTTTTTCGCGAGCTGGAAGCGGGGGTCGAATCCCCTCCTGGCGCGTTGGGGATTCCATTAACCGCAGAGCGGAGCATCGCCGTTGACCGCCGAACAGTTCCACTGGGTGCACCGGTATTTCTATCGACCACCTGGCCCAGTAGCGAAAAACCTTTGCGACGGCTGATGGTGGCGCAGGACACTGGTGGGGCTATCAAGGGGCAAGTCCGGGCTGATTTTTTCTGGGGGATGGGGGATGATGCCGGAGCTTTGGCCGGGCGGATGAAACAAACTGGCCGAATGTGGGTATTATTGCCAAGGCCATTCGAGGAAACTGCACAAGATTAGGGAGAATTCTTGACAGGGAAAACCCCGATCTGATAGAAGGAAATTAACATTTTAGCGAGGCTGTTAATGACTCAGAAACGCATAAGGATATAATTTAAAAGCGCTCGTATTTCTGTTTTTTACAGAAGTCTCTCAGGAGGACAAAGATATGGCTTTTACCGGTTTTCTGCAGAAGGTTTCATTTTTGCTGATTGGTTTGCTGTTCTGCTTCTATGCAAGCGCATTTGCTGAACACTCGGCCATCGACCAGAAATTCAACACATTTCCTCATCTGACTGACACTGAATTTTCTACACTGTCTATCGATCACTCAAGCCTGTTTGCAGGCACCATGGCAAGCGATGCCCCGCGGTATGAGTACTATGCCATGGCCAGTGATTCAGACGTGGTTCAAGGCGGGACTCCGGTGCAACAGAATCGCCGATCGTCTCTGGAAAAATGGCACAAGTATTTAGGTTATGGGACCATCCTCATGGCGGGTATTACGGCCGTCACTAACTCGGAAGAAGATACCCACGAGACGGCAGCCTATGTGACTGCGGCGGGAGCGCTGTCGACGCTTGCAACCGGATTTGCAGCACATCGGCAACGCTTTAGCCTCGACGAGGGACTGTTCACCAGAGATAATCTGCATATCGCACTAGGAACCCTCGGCGCAGCGATTCTCACCACAGCGGTTGTCATAGCCGATGATGGCCGGGAATCAAGCCATAGCGGGATGGGTGTTACCGGAGGTGTCTTGATGACTCTCGGAGTGATCGATATCGCGTGGTAGCAGAAGCAAAGAGGCCGGAGAAATCCAGCCTCTTTTTTTATCGGTTCTCTTGTTCTTCGGTTTCATGTTTCACTCATTGAGGAGGTAGGTTGATGTTCTCAAAGTGGTTATGGCTAACGACGGCGTTCTTGTTTATTTGTACCTCTATGTTGATCCCTGCCGAGACTGTAGCAGCAGAGACCCAGCTAAGGTCGGCCGGTTGCAAGACGGAGTTTTTTCTGCTTGAGAATCTGTCCGAGGCGTATCATGAAAAATACGGCACAAAACTGAGGACTGCCAAGACTGGTAATAAGAAAGCGGTGAACCTGTTGTTGGATGGCTCTGTCGATTTTACCTACACCTGTAAGCCGATTAACATGCTGTCGAAGAAACTGCAGCTTGACAGTGACAGAGTTGGTCACTGGAAAAGCATACCGATTGCCAAAGACCCGATCGTGGTCGTATCTCATTCAGAGAATGGTGTTAAAAACCTGTCGGTTGAACAACTGACCAACGTTTTTAACGGGACATCGGCAAATTGGCAAGACGTTGGTGGCAGAGATACTTCGATTAATGTTGCTTATCTCAACCCTGAGCTGGAGAGCGGGAGTCTGTTGCTGTTCAAGGAATTTACGGTAGGAGCCAAGGGGAGTTTGACTGCAGACGCCAAATTGTTGGAAGGTCCTGCAATGCTGGGGACTTATGTTTCCAGAACTCCGGGTGGTGTGACCTTCATGTCGTTGACCTCGTACCAGCCGGAGTACGGTGAGATTGTCGCAATAGCTGACGTTCTCCCCTCGAAGAAGAGTATCTTGGATGGGAGCTACCGACTGTCGGCGACCTACTATCTGACTCTGGACGGTCGCGAAGATGAGGCAATTGAAGCTTTTGTTGCTTTCTGCAAGTCTGATGAAGGCCGGCAGGTGATCGCCCGGAACTTTATCCCTTATACGGAATAAGTTGTCGAACTACACAGGGGTCGCTAGCCATAGAGCGACCCCTGTATTCTCTCGCCGCAACCTCCACAACCCAGTTCCCTGTAAATCTGTTCTTGTCGGCCTGCCTTGATTGATGAAAACTGCTGATAGCTGTCTAAATCTGATGCTCAGGTCCTTGGGGGACAATACCGTTCGGATTCAGTTTGCGGATCGAATAGTAGCCCTGCTTGATGTGTTGGAAATCGACCGTGTCGCTGATGCCGGGCAAAGTGTAAACATGGTGCAGGTAGCGGCTGAGATGTGGGTAGTCGATGATTCTTTTTCGATTGCACTTGAACAGTCCATGGTAGGCGACGTCGAAGCGAGCCAGGGTAACAAACAAGCGGATGTCGGTCTCGGTCAACTGTTCCCCCAGGATAAAGGTCTGGTGGCTCAGGCGCTGTTCTGCATCATCCAGGGCCGCGAAGACCTCGGCGAAAGCATCATCGTAGGCCTGCTGAGAGGTTGCGAATCCGGCCCGATAGACACCATTATTCAGCTTGTCGTAATAGTAGCTGTTGAGTTTGTCGATCTTATCACGCAGGGAGCGCGGGTAGAGATTGATCTCTGAGGGCGCGATCGCTTCAAATGCCGAGTTAAGCATGCGCAGAATATCGGCGGACTCATTGTTGACCATTCGGTCGCCCTTTTTGTCCCAGAGGACAGGGACCGTCGCACGGCCGGAATAGCCGGAGTCGTTTCGGGTGTAGAGCTGGTGTAGATAGTCACAGTTGTGCAGGTGGTCTTTGGTGGCACGGGGAAAGTGCTCAAATTGCCAGCCTTGAGCAGTCATCACCGGAGAGACGATGGAGATTGTGATCTGTTGTTCCAGCCCCTTGATCATTCGCGCCATCAGGGTCCGGCAGGCCCAGGGACAGATCAATCCGAGATAGAGGTGGTAGCGGCCTGCCTCCGCCTTAAATCCAGCGTCTCCGGTCGGTCCGGCACTACCATCGCTGGTGATCCAGTTCCTGATCGTTGAGCTTTGTCGGATGAACTTCCCGTGCGGGTCCGAGGCTTGTCCCGGCTCCCATTCTCCCTGCCACTGACCATTTACCAACATTGAACCGATCCTTGACGTGATTGCGAAAGCAGGCAGGCGCAGAGATGCTGCTTCTTTGCCCGCCTGCTGCTGTTTATTGTCTGATCGCTTGAATCTCCAGCCCGATTTCAACGTCCTCGCCAACCGTGACGCCACCGGTTTCAAGAACTTTGTTCCAGGTCAGACCGAAGTCCTTGCGGTTGATCTTGCCTTTCGCTTCAAAACCGGCGACTTCATTCCCCCAGCCGTCCTTATTGCTGCCGAGATAGCGACCTTTAAGAGTGATCTCTTTGGTTTTGTCACGGATGGTCAGATCTCCGTAAATAGTAATATCGTTGCCGCTTCCGACAATTTTATTGCTGACAAAGGTCATCTGTGGATATTTATCAGAGGCAAAAAAATCGTCGCTGCGGAGATGATTGTCACGCTTTTCAATCCGGGTGTCGATGGAGGTCGTCGAGACTGTTGCCTTGACCGATTGAAGTGCTTGGGCTGTGGGGTCAGCTTCAGCCGTTCCGGAAAACTCGGTAAAAACACCACTCACTTTGAATATGACCAGGTGAGCAACAGTGAAATGGACCTGGGAATGAACCGGGTCGACTTTGTAGGTTGCGGCTGAAACCAGCGAAGCGGTGAACAGAACAGCCACAACAGAGAACAGAATTTTTTTAAACATGGAACCCTCCTCTTGCTGAGAATTTGTTTTGATATTGAAGTAATGGCTACAGTTTATTCGAAATATGTATTGAAAAATAATATTTAATCATCATAATCATTATAGTTATTATCAATAATCATTTCTTGTCCCGAGCCAGGAGAAGATGCCGTGACGCTTGATCAATTGCGGATGCTGGTCAAGATATCTGAAACGGGGAGCGTGCTGGCGGCGGCGGAGGCTCTGTTTCGTACTCAGCCGACGGTCAGTGTTGCGATCAAGAAGCTGGAAGACGAACTCGGGGTGTTGCTTCTCTCCCGGGATGGGTACCGCGCCAGCCTGACCCCTGAAGGAAAAATGCTCTGCCAGAAGGCGAAAGCGATTCTTCAGCAGAGTGAAGGGTTTGAAGCTCTGGCGCATCATCTTGCCATAGGCAATGAGCCGGAGCTCAGTATAGCTATAGAAGCCAGTTGCCCCATGCCTTTGATTTTGAAGATCATGCGTCAGAGTGAACAGGCTTTTCCGCATACAGACTTCAGCCTGATGGTGGAAAATCTCTGGGGGGCGATGGAACGTGTGCAGGAAGGTGACGCTGAACTGGCGATCTGCCCCTGGCTCGAAGAGGACCTGACGGTTGAATCTTTTCCTTTTGTCAGGTCTCGCCTGCTGACCGTGGCTGCTCCCGATTTTGCTCCCGCCGTTGGAATGAAGCAGCTGGAACTGAGTGACCTGCAGAATGCAGCCCAGATCGTGGTCAAGGACAGCAGCCACCGTCCACGTTCCGAAAGCTACGGGGTCCTTTTCCAGGGTCGCCATTGGTTGGTGAACGACCATTTCACAAAAAAAGAGATTCTGTTGGCGGGTATGGGGTGGGGTCGACTGCACCGACACCTTATTGAGCAGGAACTCAGTGACGGGAGGCTGGTCCCTTTGAATATCCGCAACTATCCGGTTACACTCGATATCGAAATGCGCGTGGTCAGGAAGCAGAGTTCTACACACGGGCCTGTCGCCGAAATATTATGGAACAACTTTAAAGCATTTTCGGAGGTTTAGATGCAGATCTGGGTTGATGCCGACGCCTGCCCCAAGGTGATAAAGGAGATTCTTTATCGTGTGGCTGAAAAAAGAAAAATACTGATTACCCTGGTCGCCAATAAACCGTTATGGGCGCCGGCGTCGCCCTTTATCCGCACGCAACTGGTCGCTAGCGGTGCGGACGTCGCTGACCAGGAGATCGTCAGGCAGATGCAGACGGGTGAACTGGTGATCACAGCGGATATCCCTCTGGCGGCAGATGTCATCGCCAATAAAGGGCATGCACTCAATCCCCGGGGGGAATTTTATACAGAGGATAATATCCGCGAGCGATTGGCCATGCGCAACTTTATGGATGACTTGAGAAGTAACGGAATTGAAACGGGTGGGCCAGCGGCCATCAATCAGAAGGATCGACAGTTGTTTGCCAACCGCCTGGATCAGTTTCTGGCAAAGCATGGCTAGTTCTTAGTGCAGCAGTCAGCAGCGCATAGCCGAAAAAGCCCCGGACATCGACAAGAGAGGTCCGGGGCTTTAATTGTGGAAGCGAAGGTTCCTTGCTTCAGATGGAGAGAGTTGAGCCCCCTTGCAGCCAGCGGCCAAGGTTGTCTGCCAATCTTTTGTTTTCTCCCTGCAGGAACCGGTTCTGAAAGATTGCATCGTCAGCGAATACGGCAAACTCCCCTTTTCCCACCGTGCCGGCGATAACGACGCCAAACTCCCGCACCGCATCCCTGGGCGACAGTATCCTGTCTTTGTTCAGATCGACCCAGGCTGTCGGACTGGTGCGGGCAATCGTGCGGGCGTGTTCAGCCGTCGGCAGAAGTGGCCAGCCGCCATAAAGGGAAAATTCTGTCAGCCCGCTGGTCAGGGGATGCTTCTCCAGTTTGTTTACTCTAAAGTTGAGTGCCTCGCCATCTAGAATCAGGGTGGTCTCTCCTTCCCGAACAACGCCATTGGCGGAGGCGACACCAAGTTTGCCAAGCAGGGGGACCAGCGGCGGGGCGATATGCAGCATTACAGCCATCCGTCCGCCATTTAATAGAAACCTGCCTACGGCGTTGAGTTCCGCCTCGGAGAGCGGTTTGAACGCGCCGGAGATTATCAAAGCATCGACGTCTGCGAGTGTCTGCCGAGTCAGTGGGTTGGTCGTAGACGAGACCTGCCACCCCTGGGAGCGGAATTGTTCTGCCAACCGACTGAGCTGAAGCTCTCCTTCTTTTTCAATGGTAAATGCTTGCCCGTGACTCTGGTCAAAGAGGACTCTGGGGGCAGCGGTCAGGCCTTGGTCGGGAATGGCAATAATGAGAAACAGGATCAGCAACAGAATAGAACGCATAGGAAGCCTCGCTTGGGTTTGGTAACCAAATAAGTCAGCTATTTTCTCCCGCAGGCGTCGAATTGTCAAGCTGTTCACATGGACGTTCATCCTCTCAGTATTTTTGACTTTTCAAGAATCTGCGGCTAGACTCTCATTAGAAAATATACTGATGAACACAGGAGGAGGCGCTGCAATGAAGACAATCAGGCAGGTTCTGGAGTCGAAAGGGAGTGATGTCATTACAATTCGTGCGGCCGGTACCGTCTATGAAGCCCTCGAATTGATGGCGGCGAGCAATGTTGGAGCATTGATCGTCGTTGAGGAGGATAGAATGGTGGGGATTGTTTCGGAAAGGGACTATGCCCGCAAGGTGATTTTGCAGGGGGCCTCATCTCTTAAACTTCAGGTTCGATCGATCATGAGTAAGGATGTCTGCTGTGCGACCTCAAAGATGACGATCGATGAGTGTATGAACCTGATTACGGAAAATCGTTGTCGCCATCTGCCGGTGATTGATGAGGATAGGCTGGTGGGGGTGGTCTCCATCGGTGACCTGGTCAAGACGACGCTGGAAGAGAAGGAACAGCTGATCAAGCAGTTGGAAAACTACATCAAGGCTGGTTAGCAGTCTATGGGAAGCATACACCAGTGATCTGAGCAACAGCGATCTCTACCCGCTGAACCACCTGATTTGCCGTCTGGCTATCACAGTTTACCGTCAACTCTGCGTACTGTTCGTAGAGCCGTGTGCGGGTGTCATACAGGTCAGAAAAACTCTGATTTTTTTCAATGACAACGCCTCGTTGTCCCATGTCGTCGATCCGCTGCTGCAGTTGCTGCAGAGAGATTTTCAGGTAAATGAGATGGCCGGTGCGACGCAAGGCATCCATGGCAAAGGGACTGTAGATAACTGACCCGCCGGTTGCGATGACGCTGTGCCGATCACGCAGGTCGAGAATCACCTTCTCTTCCAGTTCCAGAAATTTCTCCAGCCCACGTTCGCTAATGATCTGTTGCAGGCGACAACCTGCTTTTGCCTGAAGCTGGAGATCGGTGTCGATGAAATTCAAACCGAGATGTTTCGCTAAAACCACTCCGACGGTGCTTTTGCCAACTCCCGGCATGCCGATCAGGACCAGATTGCTCTTTTCCATCATTCTCTCCTCAACGAGATTGCCACACGACGTTCGATAGTCTAACATCCTAAGCGATCGAAGGGTATCGAGAGGTTCTGTTTTCCATTTTTTTCAGGAGGCTTCATGAGATGAAAGTCGTAGCATTTAGCGGTAGCGCTCGCAAGGATGGGAACACCGCTCTTCTGGTCAGAGAGGTGTTTTCCGAACTGGAAAAAGCAGGAGTTGAAACCGAACTGGTTCAACTGTCCGGGCAGAAAATTCGCGGTTGCACGGCATGCATGAAATGTTTTGAACACAAAAACGGCCGTTGCGTGATCGAGAATGATCTGATCAATGATGCTGTGGAGAAGATGGTTGCTGCCGACGGAATCATTCTGGCTTCTCCAACCTATTTTGCAGATGTGACCACCGAAATGAAAGCCCTGATTGATCGCACCGGAATGGTTGTGAGGGCCAACGATAATCTGCTGCGGCGCAAGGTTGGAGCCGGGGTGGTTGCAGTCAGGCGTGGTGGGGCGATGCACACCTTGCAGACACTGCAGAACTACTTCATGATCGGCGAAATGATAATCCCGGGTTCCAGTTACTGGAATATAGGATTTGGTCGTATGCCTGGTGAAGTTGAGGCCGATGAGGAAGGGATGCAGACCATGAAACAATTGGGCGAGAACATGGCCTGGCTATTAACGAAACTGCAGGACTAAAAGCCAGTGCTGTGTCGACTTTCAACAGGGGAGTGACAACCTTCATCTGGATAGCAGTGATATGCCAGGTTGAGGTTTATCGTTTGCGGCTTGCGCGTTCTGCCATGGACATACAGCGGAAGTGGATTTATCCGGTCTCTTTTTGAGAAGGCAGGCGAGGTCTGCTGGGAGGGAGGAATTTAATGAGTGAGTTGATCAAAAGTCTGGAAAAAAGTGTGAGGTACCTGAAGCAGCGATACCCTGAAGACCATGTCTTGCTAACCGATCTGCAAGCGTTATTGGAATCTCTGAGGTCTAAAAAGGAAGATATATCAAATGAAGATCCTCCGTCAGGAGGCGATTGATAAAGCATTGCGATCCTGCACTGCTGGCTGGATTCGTTCCATAGTTCGGCAGTAGATGGACCATGGCTTCTTTTACAGAAAGTTGGACTTCACCATGAGGAAAAGGCTCCCCAAATCGACTGGGGAGCCTTTTCCTGTTTTAGCTCTGGCCTGTTATTCTATTAATCTTCGGCAATCTTCAGGACGATCTTACCGAAGTGT
>Ga0102946_1000041_pt1 | contig 44726 bp, 47 predicted proteins | sample SalPon2A_A_D1_MG_FD_78209 | JGI IMG/M metagenome (GOLD analysis project Ga0102946, IMG submission 78209) | Soil microbial communities from South San Francisco under conditions of wetland restoration - Salt Pond MetaG R2A_A_D1_MG | ecosystem: Environmental > Terrestrial > Soil > Wetlands | place... | reverse complement strand
TGCTTGGCGTCATCTACGTCAAAACTTTTTATGGCATGCGCGATCTGTTCAAGCGGGTTCCGTTGGAAGACTGGCAAAAACCGGCGCTGGGTGGACTGCTGCTTGGTATTCTCGCCATGTTTGTACCACAGGTCCTCGGCTCCGGTTACGGTTGGGTGCAGATGGCCCTCTATGGGAATATGGCTCTCTGGGTCATGCTGCTGATCGCCTTCGCCAAGATTCTTGCCACCAGCTTCACCATCTCATCGGGTGGTTCCGGCGGCGTGTTCGCTCCCAGTCTGGTGATTGGAGCCATGCTCGGTGGCGCTTTCGGCGCAACAGCAGAGATTCTTTTTCCAGTACTGGTTCAGGATCCCCGCGCTTACGTCCTGGTCGGTATGGCCGGATTTTTTGCCGGAGTTGCCAACGCACCGATCGCCACCCTGATCATGGTCAGTGAGCTAACTGGAAACTATGGGCTCCTTGCTCCGCTGATGTTGGTTTGTGTCGTGGCGATGATTGCCATGCGCAGGAACAGCATTTATGAAAATCAGGTTGCCGGACGTTTCGACTCACCTGCTCATCTGGGTGATTTTGTCATTGATGTACTGGAAGGCATTCCGGTTTCAGAGCTGGCCTCAAAGGGGCGTAAACCGACGTTGATTCCCGAAGGGATGACGCTGCCCGACATTCTGCAAAAGATAGCCACTGCCAAAACAGCTTATTACCCGGTGGTCAACGCAGAGAAAAAGATGACTGGGATTTTCTCAATCAATGACATCCGCCGGATTCTTAACGAAGACATCCCTCCGGGGCTGGTAATAGCCCGAGATATGGCGACCCACAAGGTGATTTTCGCGACTCCCGATCAACACCTGACAGACGTTATGAAAAGCCTGACCAGTCGCAACCTGGAAGAGATTCCGGTGGTCGATCCCGACGATCCAGGAAAGGTTCTTTACATGCTCTCTCGGCGGACGCTACTGGCCCACTACGCCAAGCAGGTCGAGGAGACACGCGGTCGTTATCAGGAATAATCCGGAAAACCATCATAATAGTGGTGTTGGCTGCCCGGATAAGTCAGGGCAGAGGGAGTACAGGCATGTTCATGAGGCAGCGAAAGGAAGAGTAACAACGAACTTCGTCCCCTCACCAAATACGGAAGAAACCTTTATCTCACCGCCATGAGCCTCCACGACCCACTCGGCAATCGACAAGCCAAGACCAGAACCACCATCTCCCTGATTCTGCCCCTTATCAACCCGGTAAAAACGTTCAAAAATATGCGGCAGATTTTCAGGCATGATTCCGATGCCAGAGTCACTGACAGAAATCACCGCGTGGTCTTCCTGCTGCTCCAAGGTCATTTTTACCGAGCCGCCAGCTGGAGTATATTTAATGGCATTTGACAACAGGTTCAAAAACAACTGACGTAACCTCAGTCCGTCGCCATCAAAATTGATCTGTTCCTCAGACGGGTAAAAGCTGACCGCGATATCCTTCTCTTCTCCAAGAACTGCCGCCTGGCCGAAAAGATCGGTTAACAGTTCATTCAACTCAAGGCTCTCTAACCGCAACGGCAATTCACCGACGTCACTCTTGGAGAGCAACAACAAATCTTCGATGATCCTGCTCATTCTGCTGATCTCTTCCAGATTGGAGTTCAGAAGAGCTTGTATTTCTTCGTTATGGCCAGATCGACGCAGTGCTATTTCAATCTCACCACGTAATATAGTCAAAGGGGTGCGCAGTTCATGCGATGCCACCGCCGTGAACTGCGTAGTTCTAACCACGGCATGCTCAAATCGGTCAAGCATCCTGTTGAAGGATTCTTCCAGTGCAGAAATTTCGGGGAAGCTGTCTAGGGAAGGAGCGAGACGACAACTGAAGTTTTTTCCGCTGGACTTCTGAGCCAGGGCGGTGATTTTTTTCAGAGGTGCCAACTGCCTTCTGCACAGAAACCACTGCGCCACACTGGCAACTGTCAACAACCCGACAACCCAGAAAATCAACTGGACGAGTGACAATTGTGCCTCGAATGCTGCGTGAAGACGCGGACTCTGGCTCTTATACCAGATAAATCCGCCGACCGCAAAAATCAGGACCTCAATAAACAAGGTCCTGATAACAAAACGGGCAGGGAGAAACCAATATGACAACCTAGTTGCTCTCCTTCAGGACATAACCGACGCCACGAACCGTGTGGATCAGCTTTTTATCGAAATTCCGATCGACCTTCTTGCGCAGATAGTTGACATACACATCGATAATATTGGTAAAAGAATCGAAAGTGTAGTCCCACACATGCTCTGCAATCATTGTCCGGGTCAGAACCTGGTTGGCGTTGCGGAGGAAATACTCAAGCAGTGCGTATTCCTTGGAAGTCAGATCGATTTCTATGTTGTCACGCCAGACCCGATGGCTGACCGGATCAAGACGTAAATCGGCAAAAAACAGTTCAGCGCCACGATCCTGAGTTCCGCGACGGATCAGGGCCTTGACCCGTGCGACCAGTTCAGCAAAGGCGAAAGGCTTGGTCAAATAGTCATCACTGCCGACATCCAGCCCAGAGACGATATCCTCAACCGTGTCTTTTGCCGTCAGACAGAGAATCGGCGTTTCGATCTGCTTCTCCCTGATCTCCCTGATAGCGGCGAGGCCGTCTTTTTTCGGCAACATGACGTCCATCAGAATCAGGTCATAGGAGACACTTTCTGCCATCGTGACCCCTTCTTCCCCATCATGGGCAACATCCACCGTGAATTCTTCTTCCTCAAGCCCTCTCTGGATAAAGCTTGCAACTTTTTTCTCATCTTCCACAACAAGGATGCGCATGGTGTAACTCCTTTAACTCATTTAGTGAGCGTGGTCATCCCACACCGTTTTTATAGCAACTTAAGTTTCTGTAAAATCTCATTCGCTGTCTCTTCCACAGCTCGGGTCGAGACATCAATAATTGCCCAGCGTTGTCGGCGAAAAAGCCGCTTCGCCGCACGGATTTCCTCTTCAATCTGTTCATAGGCCGCGTAATCGCTCCGCGGATTCTGTTTGAGGTTGGCCAACCGCGCTGCTCTCAGTTCCAACAAGCGATGCGGTTCGATAATCAATCCGACGACCCGTGTTGGTTCAACCTCCAGCAATTCCGGCGGTGGATCAATCCCAAAAACAATCGGGACGTTCGCAACCTTCCAACCACGATGTGCCAGATAAATAGACACCGGTGTTTTGCTGGTTCGGGACACCCCTGCCAGGACGATGTCTGCCTTATGCAGGTTCCGACACTCCTGGCCGTCATCATGTTTTACGGTAAACTCAACCGCATCTATCCGCCGAAAGTAATCCTCATTCATCCCTCTGAGTAGCCCCGGCATCTCATTGGGAGAATGTCCGAGAAACTCAGAAAGACGCATCAGTAACGGCGACAACAGGTCGATGCAGGGGATACCAAGAGCATCGCATTCATGATAAACCAGCTGGGCAAGGTCCGCATTAACCATGGTGTAGACAACCAGGCCTCCGCTGGCCAGGGCCTGGTCAAGTGCCTCATAAACCTGATTTTTGCTCCGAACATTTGTGAAGCGACGCACGTTCACCGGCCGATCCCGGAATTGACTCAGTGCCGCAGACACCATATGTTCCGCTGTTTCGCCGGTCGCATCGGACAATAAAAAAACAGCTTGAGCTGCGACCATAATATATTCCTCATGAAAATAGTTATAACATCCTAACAAAGAGACTTCCTCTTCGCAAGGATTTAAAAGAAATTTTTAATAAAAAACTTTTCTTTACTCATATTTATCCGGAAAATAAGCTTTTTTGTTGCACGTCGTATAAGAGAAGAATCTATCATCATACCGATCTCACCTCAAATCCACTTCTTGTGTTGCATTCGAATCTTCTCTCTGTTAATAAATTTCCATGAATACAGAATGGATTTCCATAGAAATCAGCTCTCCAGCTACAGCTGTTGACCTGGTCTGCGCCTCCCTGGCCGAACTCGGCTGTGGTGGAACTGTGATCGAAGACGCACATCTCGATACATTCATCCCGCCGCACCCCGACCTGGACCCGGATACTATTTATCAACTTAAAGCGTACTTTGAAGAACCGGGCAATCCAGATGAACTGCTCCTGCAGATCAAAGATACCCTTGAGAACCTCACTGCCCTGACCCCATCCTGGCAGTTCACTATCGGCTCCGCAGCGTCAGTCAGGGAGGAGGATTGGGCTGAAAACTGGAAACAGAACTTTTCTGCCCAACGGGTCGGTAAGCACCTGGTCATTAAACCGAGTTGGGAGGAATTCTCCGCACAAAGTAGTGACCGAATCATTGAAATCGATCCGGGCATGGCCTTTGGAACGGGGACACATGGAACGACACTGCTCTGCCTCGAAACGATCGCCGAGCTATTTGACAAGGATAACCCACCTAAAAATCTGCTTGACGTCGGAACGGGATCCGGCATTCTGGCCCTCGGAGCGGCAGCCCTTGGCTGTCAGCAGATTCTGGCCTGCGATATTGATGAGAAAGCGTGTCAGGTTGCACAACAGAACATTGATGCCAACAACTACAGCGAACAGATCATCGTGACTGCTGAGCCACTGGAACAACTGAAAGGTCGCTTCGATCTGGTTGTTGCCAATATTCTTGCTGAAGAGAACGTTCGCCTGGGACAAGCACTGCTTAATCGACTGGCGCCGGGCGGGAAGCTGATCCTTTCAGGAATTTTGAGGGAAAAGGAAGAATTTGTTCGTCAGGGCTTTGCAGACTACCAGCTTCAATCATTCCCGACCCGCTATCAAGACGACTGGATCTGTCTCATCTATCAGAGCGAGTCCCCCTGAATGCGTCGCTTCTTTCTACCGGAGACAGCCTTTCAGCCTGCAACAACGGTTGAACTCTCCCCTGAGCTTCTTAAACATATTCGTAATGTCTTGCGTCTCAACGTTGGAGAGGACATTGAACTCCTCGACGGAAGTGGAACCATCGCCCGTTGCAGGCTGAACGCTCTTTCCACGAAATCCGGCACAGCACTGGTTCTGTCTACGCGCGTGGCCCCCTCGCCCCCCTTGATCATAGAACTGATTCAGGGGACCGCCAAAGGCGTAAAACTGGATATGGTTCTACAGAAGGGAACCGAATTGGGAGCCAGCCGCTTCATTCTCAGCGCAACAGAGCGTAGCATTGGCCGGCTAAAAGAAGAGCGCCTCACAGCCAAACTTGAGCGCTGGAAAAAAATCACCCAGGAAGCTGCCCGCCAGTGCCAGCAGACACATCTCCCCACTATCTCAGCCACATCATCACTAACAGAAGCGATAAACAACTGCCATGGGCAGCTAAAGTTGATGCTCTGGGAAGAGGAGACCCAACCATTGTCATTGGTCCTCCCTGATACCCCCCCAAAGGCGATCAGCGTTCTGGTAGGACCCGAGGGAGGACTAACCAGCGCAGAGGCCAATGTGGCTAAATCAGCGGGATTTAAAAGCGTACGGCTGGGCCCACGGATTCTCCGAACCGAAACCGCCGGGCTTGCGATAATTAGTATTTTACAATATCTTTATGGCGATATAGCCGCTGATATTAGTGAAGAATAATCCATCCGAAGAAAAGGGCCAGCCATGAGATGTCCAAAATGCGGGTTCAACAGCTTTGATCATCTGGATGCTTGTAAAAAATGTGGCAAGGATCTTACAGAACACAAAACCAGGTTCGGCATAAAAAGTATTCTTCTTTCAGAAATTTTCTCGACGAAGAAAGAACCCGCAACACCAGAGGAATCGGTAGATACGGATATCGCCATCGCTCCAGAACCGAAAGACACTCCGGATACCTCTGTAGAAGCGATGACAGAGGAGGCCAATGATCTCGGCTTTGATTTCACCATTGACAGCGAAGAGAACGAAGAGCCTGCCTTTTACGAGCAGCCTGAAGAGACGTCCATTGAGGACGATAGCCACGGAACCCTGTCTCCGCCAAGGAAGGGGGAGGAGGCCGTTACTTTCGTGGATGATGGCCTTGATGATCCGTCGGCATTTGACCTGGAGGAACCTAAAACATTTGAAACCGACATAGGTTTAACGGCGGACAGGAACGTTGAGGACCAAACATCGATCGAGACCGATTTGGGCCTGAATGAAAGGAGTGACGACTTCTCCTTTCCCGAAGAGACGTCAGAGTTGAAGGAGGACCCCGACCGCCCTTTTGACTGTAAGGAAGTTCTTCGGCCCGAAGGGCTTTCAATCACAAACGAAGAGAACACAATTTTAGACGGTGAGTTACAAGAAGAACTCTTTACAGGCAATGCGCCAGTATACCTGCCAGAGTCTCAAAGCGACGTGCCCCCCATGGAATCTCATGGGTCCTTTGGCGAGGGGAGATTCAGCACGTACTCTTTAGGCACTTCTGATGCTTTTGCGTTGGGGGAACTTCCTTCGGTAGAGCTCTCTGACTCTCAAAAAGAACGGGAAGCGGTACAAATACGGGGGGATAAGAGTCAATCGAGTGAAGAGGAGCAGGTTTTTGCTGAAACGGCCACCAGAACGCCTCCACCATTCGGACGCAGACTCAGCGCATTTCTTTGTGATATCATTCTGCTTGGGTTGGTCGGCTTCTGTTTTATCATGGTCGCTGAAACCGCACTCTCGGAGAACCCTGACGGTTTTTTCCCCTCTCTGAAGACCCTGATTGACCTTTCAATCCCCTATTTTCTGGTATTTTTCTGCCTGACCTTCGGCTACTTTACCCTGTTCCATTTTCTGGCGGGACAAACACCGGGGAAAATGATAACCAGTGTCCAGGTCGAAACAGTCGCAGGGGAAAGCCTTGTCTTTTCTCAAGCCTTTATGCGTAGCATCGGTGGACTGATCCAGACCCTGCCGGCCGGACTCGGCTATCTGAGTGTCCTGCTTAACAGCGAAGGGCGTGGCTGGAATGACAGGCTCGCAGGAACCCGGTTAATTGATCTGAAAAGCCTGGCCGAAGAAGAGAAGAACGAAGCATCAGGGCAACAGAAACCTATGGAAGCCTCTGCCGAAGCAGAAAAAGCCTGATCAAAAACCGCATAACTCTACTTAGCGCAAAGGTTCAGACACTAACCACCGGGAGGAATGTTTACCCCATCCGCAACCGGATAAAACTCTCAAGGTCCGCACAGCGCAGAAATTCGTTGTTCTCCAGTTCCCAACCGATGGTCGAGTTCGGCTGCGGGCCATAGTCGTGGCCAGGATAAACTTTCGTCTCCGGCGGCAGTTGCTTCAAACGCTGCAAACTGTCGTACAAATCCTCGACATTGCTGCCCGCCAGATCAGCGCGACCGCAACGGCTGACAAACAGGGTGTCGCCGGTAACGATGGCGTCGCCGGTGGAGAAGACCACGCCACCGGGGGTGTGACCGGGGGTGTGCAGCACGTCGATACTCCCTTGTCCTACGTTGATCACTGAACCATCGGCAAGCGGGATGTCGGCGTTTGGGAGATCTGCTTCATGTCCCGCCAGAGGGATGTCCGCCGCTTCCAGTACTTCGCGGTTTCCTGCGATATGATCCTGATGGCCGTGCGTATTGAGCAGGGCGATCAACTTCAGGCCACGACTGGCAACCTCATCCAGGGTGCGCTGCGGTTCTACGGAAGGATCGATTGCGACCGCTTCTTTTGATGATGGGCAGTAAATCAGATAGGAAAAGTTATCGACTCGGGACAAAGGAATCTGCACAACTTCCAGTTCAGCTACCATTCCGGAATCTCCTCCTGCCCTATCAGGCAAATTTCAGCATTAATGATTTTGAAGCGCTGGCCGGTTTTACGGACCAACCACTCATCCCCCTCTTCAGGAGGAAGTGGAAACTCCCGGCTCCCCAGGTAGAGATCCTCTCCCCCGATCATACCCCACCACTCCAGCGCTCCCGTCTGCCAGATTTTAGTTTCCAAACCGTATGCCATATAATCTCTCCAGATTCATTAAATTCTTTGTTGTGGGCTACTCTTCAGTACGTTTATAGTAACAAACAGGGAAAGTAAACAACAACCCGTGGGAGCATAAAATGAAATTCACCAAAATGCACGGAGCCGGGAACGATTACGTCTATATCAATGGCTTTGAGGAACAGGTTGGCGATCTGCCCGAATTGGCGCGCAGGGTCAGCAATCGCAACTTTGGTGTCGGCTCTGACGGTCTGATTGTGATTCTGCCCTCCGAGCAGGCGGATTTGCGGATGCGGATGTTCAACGCTGACGGAAGCGAGGCGGAGATGTGCGGCAACGGAATCCGCTGCGTAGCAAAATATGCTTACGACCACGAACTGGTTACTCAGCGAGAAGTCAGGGTTGAAACCGGAGCCGGCATCCTGACCCTGCAACTTTTCCCGGGGATCGACGGCAAGATCGCCAGAGTCCGGGTCGATATGGGAAAACCAGCTCTCAACCGTGGTGATATCCCGATGAGAGGGCCCGCAGCAGAGCCCGCTCAAAATCTGATAATAACAGTGGCAGATAAGACCTTTGAAGCGACCTGCGTTTCCATGGGTAACCCGCACTGCATAATCTTCGTCGACAATGTGACGGACTTCCCCCTTGACCATTATGGTCCGCTGATTGAAAACCACCCCTGGTTCCCTAATCGCATCAACGTGGAATTCGTTCAGGTCGTCTCCCCCACCGAAGTCATCCAGCGCACCTGGGAGCGGGGCGCGGGAGAGACCCTCGCTTGTGGAACCGGCGCGTCAGCAGTGACCGTCGCCGGTGTTCTCACGGGCCGTACCGAAAGAAAAATCATCAACCATCTGCTCGGGGGCGACCTGGACCTGGAGTGGAGTGAAGACGGCTCAGTTTTCAAAACCGGACCCGCTGTAGAAGTATTTACCGGTGTTTTCGATCCCTGCTAGGAATATTTAATGGACGCCATACTTTTCGATCTCGACAACACCCTCTACCCGGCCGACAAGAACCTTTTTTCCCTGATCGATGTACGGATCAATCGTTATATGGAGGAGATTGTCGCTATTCATCCGGATGAGGTTGACGGCCTGCGTAGACAATACTGGAGTCAATATGGCACCACTCTGCAGGGACTGATACACCATCATGTCATCGATCCTGAAGACTACCTTGACTATGTCCACGCCATCGAAATCGATCAGCTGTTATCCCATGACACTGCGCTGCAGGAGACCCTGCGCCAACTGGACATCCCCTGCTTTGTCTTCACCAACGGCTCCAGTGGTCACGCCAGAAACGTCGTAAAAGCCCTCGGGATAGAGGACCTGTTTGCCGGCATCTTTGACATCCGAGTCGCCGACTATGTGCCGAAACCAAACCTCGCACCCTACCAGAAGGTCTTGCAAACCCTCGGAGTTTCAGGGAATCGCTGTGTAATGGTAGAAGATTCATGCGACAACCTGAGAACAGCCAAACACCTCGGGATGAAGACCGTTCTGATCGGTCCGGAGCAGTCCCACAGCTTTATAGATGCCCACCTGGTCCGCTCCGCTGATATCACACCGGTACTGGACGCCTGGATAGCAGAAAGCAGGAGACCATGACCAACAAAACCCGACTCCGCCTCGGAACCCACGTCTCCATTGCGGGAGGTCTCTATAAGGCCTTTTCCCGCGGGGAGAAGGTTGACTGTACCGCCATTCAGGTGTTCACCAAAAATGCCAATCGGTGGCAGACGAAACCATTACGTCAGAACGAGATTGATGCTTTTAAGGACGCCCGTCAGAAAAGCTCTATCGACTGGGTTGCCGCTCACGACAGCTACCTGATCAACCTGGCGAGCCCTGAAGCGGAGAAACGACTACGCTCCATTGAGGCATTCATTGTTGAAGTTGAACGCTGCGCTGCTCTCGGAATCGAGTTTCTGGTCATGCACCCGGGCGCCCACATGGGCAATGGTATCGATAACGGACTGAACCTGCTGGCTGAAAGCTTCCGTTCCATAGTCAAAGAAGTCTCCGGCGAAGTCACCGTGCTGCTGGAAAACACTGCCGGACAAGGGACCTGCCTGGGAGACCGTTTCGAACATCTGGCTACGGTCTTGGATAAAATCCCTGAAGGCAAATTCGGCGTCTGTCTTGATACTTGTCATGCTTTCGCCGCCGGTTATGATCTGTCGAATGCAGAAGGTTATCGAACCACCATGGATGAATTTGACCGGTTGATCGGCTTCGAGAAGCTACAACTGATTCACGCCAACGACAGTAAAAAACCTCTCGGCTCACAGGTTGACCGCCATCAACATATCGGCAAGGGCGAAATAGGACCAGAAGGCTTTGCCGCAATGATGCAGGATTCACGGCTGCAGCGGGTGCCTAAGATTATCGAGTTGCCGCCCGGTGACAATAATTGCTTCGATCTGGAGAATTTGGGGATGTTGAGAAAGATGGCCGGAGATCAGGGTTAAAAAAACCGCATCAACCTGAGGGAAGGAAACCATATGCGTGCAGTCCTGCAACGCGTCAGCAGCGCCAGCGTCACTGTCGACAATGAAACCATCGGACAGATCGACAACGGATTGTTGGTCCTGCTCGGCGTCGAACAGGGGGATACTCCCGATGAGGCGCGCACCCTGGCAGAAAAAACCGCTTACTTGAGAATTTTCGAAGACAGCGAAGGCAAGATGAACCTGTCGGTCCAGGACGTCAGCGGCGCGGTGCTGGCCATCTCCCAGTTCACCCTGTTAGCCGACTGCCGCAAAGGTCGCCGGCCAGGATTCACCCAGGCTGCATTGCCGGAACTGGCCGAGCCACTCTACGAAAGCTACGTGGAAGCACTCAGAAAATTAGACCTGAAAGTCGAGACCGGGAGATTCCAGGCCGATATGAAGGTGACACTGATCAATGACGGGCCGCTGACCATGCTGCTCGATAGCCGGAAGTGTTTTTAACCAGGGCAATATTCAAGTTTTCGAAAAATTTTCAGTGAAGTGCTGAAAAGCTTCTAACAACAAGAGTCGAAACCGACCACAAACAAGCCTCCTCCGGTGTTTTGTCCAGAAGAGGCTTTCATCTCGGAAGATAGGCCTATTTGCTCTCTTCGACCAGATAATCGACAGCAGCCTTAACCTCATCATCCGTCAGTGATTTATGGCCACCCTTGGCGGGCATGCTGCCTTTGCCATTGATGGCGCTTGCATACATATGGTCCATCCCCTTTGCAATATGTGGCTCCCAGGCCTTTTTATCTCCCAGGACCGGTGCTCCCGCCACGCCACTTTTATGGCATGAGGCACAGGCTTTTTCATAGACCTCTTTGCCGTTGGATTGACCGAAAGCTGTCCAGGGGAGTAAAAGCGCGACAATCAGGACTGTGAAAATGATCGATTTCATAATTCCTCCAGTTAGAGATTCTGATACTGTTAATATGCGGCCGATGTCTCAAACAAGACAGTTATTCACTGTTTGGTCGGCGCTGACTTTTCACTGAAACTACCTGCGTGAAGACTTTGCAGCGCGCTCAGGATTTCAGGGAGAACATTGGGAGGACCTCCACCCATATTTTCTTCTTCGGCGACCGCCAACTCTCTCGCATCATACTCCCAGCGTCGCAGGATGTTAATTTTCTGGTCCAGGGTCAGTGAATTGTCAACCAGAACATCTTCCGGCCTGTCGAAGACACTGCCTGGGTCCAGCATTGCTTTTTTAATATCCATAACTTTTCCATTTATGAATTCGCAGCCACTCTCTCGCCGATGATTGATCAGCGAACCTCAACGAACTGCTCTGCCGGAACCTATAAATTTCTTGCCGTTGTTTCCCGGTAAATCTCTTTACTCAAAAGATCAGAACACAAGGACCACAAAGAATGGATCCATTATCGTCCCGATGGCTTCCCATAACCAATTTGCCGGGAAACAGTGACGCCTTATTTGAACGGTAGCACAGATAATCTGATGTGCAAATTTTCACGAACCAGAATCTCAATGCGTAAATTTTGAGGACATGAGGCTGGCTTCACACAATGGACTTTTGAGCTGATCTGTGCGAAGGATTTCCTCATGCCTGGCTCAATTATAGCTTGACCCTTTCTTCCTGCAGCGACTGAGGGAGCGGCAGCTTATTGCGATGATGGGGCAACGCCGGGCACTGATTTTTCATCTGTTACGAACTGGCTGTACTTGAAAGGCTTGCTGTTTTCGCCAAAGTAAAGCGATCGGTGCGGGTAGGGAATTTCAATGTTGTGTTCATCGAAGGCGAACTTGATGCGTCGCAGGAATTCACGGCCGACCTCCCATTGCCGGATCGGCCTGGTCTTGATGCGCCCTTTGATGACAACAGCAGAATCGGCGAATTTGTCCACGCCAAAAATCTCCGGGAGCTCCAGCATGAGATGGCCGAAAGTTTCATCATCGTACATTGACTGTCCGACCTGCTGCATGACCTCGATCACTTGATCGGTATTCTCTTTGTAAGCCACTCCAATCTCAAAAACGCTCGCCGACCACTCGTTGGTCAGGTTGCTCAAGGTTTCAATCACGCCATTCGGAAAAATGTGCACGACGCCGCCAAGATCTCGCAGCACGGTCGTGCGAAAGCTGATTTTTTCGACCAGACCTCCGGTGCCATTAATAATAGCCACATCGCCGACCCGAATCTGGTTTTCCAGGATAATAAAGAATCCGGAAATAATATCGCGTACCAAATTCTGTGCCCCGAAACCGACTGCCAAACCGACGATCCCCGCACTGGCGATGATCGGGCCGATCTCCACGCCAAACTCTTTAAGGACCACCAGACCAACCGTGAGCCACAGTGCGAGGAAAACGGCCTGCCTGATCAGCCGAATGATGGTTTCGATACGTTTTTCCGATTCGCTTGGCGGTTCGCCTTTTTCGGCACTTTTTTCCAGCAACCGTTTTTCAAAGGACTGAAGAAACTTTTGAAAAAATTTTGTTGCGATCCAGGCGAAGGCCAGAATCAACGTGACACGCATGCCGGTTTTGATAATCGTGTCCCACGTGAAAGAGGAAAACAGACTCTGAATTATATCCATGAAATATTCCTTAACGTTAAGCGTTCTGCTGACTATGCCCGGAGATCATCCTCTATGGAAATCCTCTGCAGAACGCCTGACAGTTCTTTTTTGTAACAAGGCAGCTTCACCACGCCAGTCTAGAAACCTCTCAGGTTGATCGCCCTGATGATTCTCCCCACGGCAATCGTATAAGCCGCCAGACGATAATTAAGCTGTTGTTCTCTTACTCTCTGCTGCACCTCAGACCAGGCCCGGGCCAGACGCTCCTCCAATTCTTCCAGGGTTCGCTCCTTGGTCCACTGATAGCGCTGTCGATTTTGAACCCACTCCAGGTAAGACACAGTCACTCCCCCGGAGTTAGCGAGGATGTCGGGGATAATACAGATACCCCGTGCGACCAGGGCGGCGTCCGCAGTGCAGGTCACCGGCATGTTTGCCGCCTCAACAATCATCTTCGCCTCGACCCTGCCGGCATTCTCCTCGTTAATGACACCACCGATCGCCGAGGGGATCAGGATATCGACCGGCAGCTCCAGCAACTCTTCGTTGCTGATCTGTTGGTAATCCCCGCTCAGCTCTGACAGCTTTCTCCTTTTTCCTTCATTGCGCCGCAGTTGCTGCAACAGCAGCTCGATATCGAGCCCCTCTTTATGATAGAGACCACAGCTCGAATCGGATACAGCAACAATTTTGGCACCCAGTTCAGCCAGTCGCTTTGCCGCGAAGCTGCCGACATTGCCGATACCCTGGATCGCAACCGAAGCCCCTTCCAGCTCGATTCCTTCCGCCTCGGCTGCCAGGGCGGTGATCTGCGCAACTCCGTACCCTGTTGCCTCCAGGCGTCCCTTCGCACCACCGAGTTCGATTGGCTTTCCGGTCACCACGTCCGGGATGAACCCCTTATGATGAGTAAAGGCATCAAGAATCCAGGCCATCTCTCGCGGTCCGGTCCCCATATCCGGAGCCGGGATGTCATGATCGGGTCCAATGAGCATCGCAAGCCGCTGCGTATAGCGTTTGGTCAGGGTTTCCAGCTCAGCCTCTGAAAGCTCGCCCGGGTTGCAATCAATCCCCCCCTTGGCGCCGCCAAACGGTAGATCGAGCAGGCTGGTTTTCCAGGTCATGATCTCACCGAGAGCAACAAAGTGACCAAGCTTAACATCCTCATGAAAACGCAAACCTCCCTTGAAAGGACCCCGGCTCTGGTTGTGTTGAACACGATAACCATGGAAAAGGCTGGTGGACCCGTCATCCCGCTTTAACGGTAATTCGAAGCAGACTTCTCGATAGGGACTTCGCAGCAACTGGCGCATTTCCTGAGAAACATCCAGTAAACCAAGGGCATCTTCTAAAAACTTCTCGCAACTGATCCGTGGTTCTTCTTTGCTTCCCATCCTGGTCTCTCCTCAATCAACTCCGTTGAAGTGTCATTTAAGCGGCAGCGAGTTCAAAAAACTGGTGTCGCTTGCCATGACGTTCACAGCCTAAGCGATAGACCTTCCAGTGACAGCGATAGAAACGGTTCTTCGAAATGCCAGGCGATGGTCAAGGCCAACACACCGCAGCTGGAGAATAGCGCAGATCCCTTCCAATTGTTCCGAGCCGAGCCAGAAGAACTCCCGTAACTGCTCATAACCGTCAAGCCGCTCAGTGTCGCGCTATAACTGTGCGATATTTACTATTTAAGCTAAAGATCCGGGTCTTCGCCCTGGCAACAGAGTTCAGCAACCAGGGGCAGGTGATCCGAGGCTTCCCGGGCCGAAGCTTCGCAGTAGGCGCTTTTTTGCACCAGACACTGCGGCGGATCAACCAGCACCTGATCGAGTTGCAAGAGTGGCCAGCGTGCCGGGAAAGTTGCCGGAGAGCGGATCGCGCCGAACCGCCGCTGCAGCCAACGTAGTGGCCGTCCCCAGATGAACCATTCGTTAAAATCCCCCATCAGCACGAGCGGGTTACGTTGCTCCTCTGCCAGATAGTGGCAGATCTGCCGTACCTGTTGACGTCGCTCTCCCGGGCGAAGCCCGAGGTGCGTCACTGCAACATGCAGCGGCCGCCCCTGCCATTCAAGCTCGACAATCAACAGTCCCCGCGGCTCACGCTGTTTAAAGCTGAGATCGTGGCGCTCAACCTTGCGCACCGGCAAACCTGTCAGCAAAGCGTTGCCGTAATCGCCACGGGTATGCTGCATGGTCGGTCCGGCGATCACCTCAAAACCGGTCTGCTCAGCCAAGGTCTGCAAATCATCGCGGTCTGCTTCGATCTGGTTGTCGACCTCCTGCAGCCCAAGCACCTCGACTTGCAGTTTTCGGATGACACGCACAATCCGTGACATGTCCCGACGTCCATCCCGGCCGATCGCCATGTGGATGTTCCAGGTTGCCAGTCGAAGGTTCGCTTCAGCCATGGTCACGTTCACTTTTCTTCAGCAGCAGATGCCTGCCAGCCAGCAACACCAGCAGGCCGCCGACCAAAGCCATCGCCGTTACCGCCAGGGTCTCCCAGTCCGGATTGCGTAAGGCGCGCTCCAGCCCTTCTTCGAAAATCATGATCGCAAGAATCCCCGGACACATGCCGACTGCGGTACCGACGATGAAGGAACGGACTGAGATGTGGCTGGCACCGGCAACCATGTTGACGACGGTAAAAGGCGCTATCGGCACTACGCGGACCAGTGAAATTGTCAACCAGCCGCGCCGCGCCAGCTTGCGACTGAGCTGGTTGATTTTGTTTCCAGCAAATTTCTGTACCGCGTCCCTCCCCAGCCAGCGTCCAAGCATATAGCTGGCCAGGCCGCCGAGAAGACTGCCGCCCAGGGCAAGAAAAAACCCGTTTATCGAGCCGAAGCTGAGTGCTGTAGCCAGAATCAGCAGATTGATCGGGAACATCAGACAGCTGCCGAGCAAATAAATGCTGAGCACGATCGGTACGGTCAGGGGGCTTTCGCGAATATAGTCAGCAGCAGCCAGCAGAGTTGCTACGTTCAGCCACTGATTCAATGGAGACCAGCGCCAGAGAATCCCGAGCAGCAGCGCGGCACACAATGCCGACAGAAAATACCAACCCTTGCGCCGCTGCGTTTGCCCGTCGCTCTGTCCTGTCTCAACCGCGATGCCGAAATAATCCAGCATCTGATCCAACCCGATCGGCTTTTCGGGGTCTGCTACAAGCTCTGCGGGAAGTGCCTGCAAATCGTTCTGTTCGCTGTCCAACGGCAGTTGCTTGAGAGTTCGTTCATCGCTCCCGAGTCGTTTAATAACCGTCAGCAATGATCCTGTTTCCTCCAATGCTTCAGCCACCTGCTGTTGCCTGCAGCCTAAATGTTCTGCGAGCAGTCGGTTCCGCAACCCGGCGATGATTTCGGCCCGCTGGTCGTCACCATCGGCCGCCAGTGCAAGGTTGCATTCACTGTCAAAGCTCATCGAACGGTTGCTCAGGTTCGCCGAGCCGACGGTGAGCAGTTGATCGTCGGCCACCAGCAGCTTGCTGTGCACGATAATGATATCTTCTTCCAGATCGTTCCGGTCGGGATAACAGATCAACAGCCGATCATACTGATCAGCCTCCAGCAACTTCTGGTGCAGGCGTTTGCGCAGCACGCCCATGGTCTCTTCTTCCAGCCAACCGGGACAGTGTCGCGGCAGAACCACCACGATCTCCGGTCCCTGCGGCTTGCGAAGTGAGTCCTCCAACGCTCTACCGATGCGGTGAGACGTGAGATACTGGTTTTCCAGATAAAGGATTTTTTCGGCCTGCTCGATCGCCTGCAGGTGAAATCGCTCGACCTCGCGGATTTCCGGTTCGCCATCATAGGCCGGCATGGTGCGAAGAATAGCCAACGACTGATCAGAGAAATCGTCGCTAACGCTAGCCGGCCACAGCTCAGAAGAATTGTTTTCAGCTGACGGCAAACTCTCACCAGTGGCCCGATCCCAGCGCCAGCGGGCGATCTCGGCGAGCTTTTGTGCCACCTCACCCGTCACCAACATCTGCACGTCATGCACTGGTCCGTAGTGCTGATCGTTATCGCAACGTTGCGGATGCCTTGGAAGATGTTCTGAAGTGTCCCAGCGAAAACTGGCCAGATCAAAACCACCGACGAATGCCAGGCGGTCATCGACCACGACAATTTTCTGATGCTGTGATGCGCCGGTCGGATGCGTGTCATCCAGCTCGAAGTGAACCCGCTCATGGAGCATCCAACCGAAACTGAGCTGCGACCAGAATTCTCGCTCCAGAGAGTAAAAAACCGCAAAATCCCACTCCAAAATGTGAATCTGCAGCTGTGGGTTTTCCTGCGCCAGACGGTCGAGGAGTTGACCGAAGGTTTCCTCCCGATCATCGTCTCTGCGCAAACGAATCCGGCTGTCGACATCCCAACCGAGAAGATAGATCGAATGCTGTGCCTGCTCAAACGCTTCGGCAACGGCCCGGTAATAGTCTTCACCATCGACCAGAAAAGCGGCCCGGTCAGATTTTGCCAACTGCCAGCAGTTCTCGCCGGGGATAAAAAATGACTTCTCTTGTGCGCTACTGCTCATCTCTGCTTCTCTCTCATCACATCGGCGACCCCTCTTATCTGTAGAAACACGTTGAAGCTGCCAGTTGCCCTCCTTGAAACCCCTGTACCGAGCTGTTAGAGTTTAGCATTCGAAAAGTCAGCTCGCCCAGCGGCGAGCGGCAAAGCGACCACCAGAGAAAGGATCCGATGCAAAACAAAGTAGACAAAGCCCTCTCTTCTGCCGAAGACATCATCTACATCTGCAGCGCGCTGGTGTTGGTTGCTGCTTCCGCTGCCCTTCTGATCTTTTCAACTCTGGAGTTTGTTTCCAGCTTCAATGAGAATATCAGCAAAAGTATCTCCCAACTGCTCGACGGGTTGCTGCTGGTACTGATGCTGGTCGAAATCCTGCATACTATCGGTATCTTCCTCAAGAAGCGCAAACTGGTCATCGAACCGTTCCTGGCTATTGGCATTATCGCAGCTATCCGCCGCGTGCTGATCATCACTGCGGAGCAGGTCCATCCGACCCCTGAACACGCCGCAGCTTTCCGGATGACCATGCTGGAACTCGGCCTGTTGGCAGCCATGATTTTCAGCTTCGTCTTCTGCATCTTTCTGTTGCGCCGCCATGGTCGCAACGAACCAGTCGAGATGGAAGGATAAGTCACCGTTAACCAATTTACTTTCAATCAGTCGGGAAAGGTTTCACCATAGTGTTTGTACAGAGCCCGCTGATAATCCCGATCGATCTGCCGGGCTGCATCATATTCCGGCGCACTTTTGATCAGTTCCTGCGAGAGCCCCACCTCTACCTGCTGTCTGGTCCAGTCGAACTGTTTAACCCAGTCGGGTGAGATCAGGACATGGCGACCCGGCAACCAGTTGCGCGTATCAATGACCAGATAACGAACAGCCCAGCTCTGATGATCCAGGATTAGATCCTCAACATGTCCCACAGAACCATCTGCCGCTTCTAGCCGATAGCCTGTGACCTCGTCACTGCTGCGCAGGTGTGAGTTCTCCTGTTCTGTTGACAAGTCCGGTTGGACAAACGGGGGAATTGACGGGATCGCCTGAAATAGCGGGTCAGTCGTCCAGTAGGGCTCCCAACCAAAATAGCTGTAGTACTGTTGCTGATATTGGCGTGAGACTGGCTGCTTGCTATCGATCGGCGGTGCATTTTCGATCTTCTCTCGAGTTAAATCGACCCGGATAGCATGCTTTTCATCATCAAGACCTTTGACCACAGAGGGAACCAGCAGGACTTGCCGCCCCAATAACCAATTCCCGGTCCTTACCACCAGATAACGAACCTGCCAGCGCTGGTCATCGAAATAAACCTCTTCCAGCCGACCGATATCAACATCAATTGCCTGAAAACTATAACCTGTCAGATCGTTCAAATTTCTTAGTTCGCGCATCGTGCCACCCTCTCACTATCCTTTCTCCACTTATTAAAAGTTTAACAATTGCAGAGGGTTTCTCAAGAGGAAGAAAATTCTGCAGAACCAACCGGTCGGATAAAACCACGCTACGACATGCTGAAAACCGTCACTAAAGGACTGAAACGTCTTGATATCAGGCACTTATGCACCTTCTGTTTTTTTGAAGTTATCATCACCAGGAACTCATCAACGCAAATGAGCTATTTGCTACCATCAAGAATAGCAAACATCTCATTGCCCCAACCATGCAGTTTGTTAGTCTTTGAGAGTTATAAAATAGTGAATATCATAACGATACAACGACTATTTTTCTGAAGCGCACAAGAACTGGAAGGGAAGTCGGCATATGTCTGTAAGAGTTGCAACAAAAGATACTTCAGCAAAGATGCGGCGATAGAACGATGGCAGAACTTCTGCAGGGGAGCTGTGAACACATTCACTAACAGTCAATTGCCGGGCGATGAAGCTCGTTCGCCTGTTTCAAACTTTAGGAGTCTATTGTGAGCCCCAAAAAAGCGTACGAAGAAAAGCTGCAAGCACAGTTGGACGAATTGAAAGCCAAAATTGATACCCTGAAAGCCAAAGCTGATCAAACGGAAGCCTCAACCAGGCTCAGCTACTACGACACCATTGAAGAACTAAAACTAAAGCGGGATCTGGCTCAAAACAAACTTGATGAAATCAAGAAAGCCGGTGAAAGTGCCTGGGAAGATCTCAAGGATGGTGCCGAAGGTGCCTGGGCTGAGTTCAGTGCGGCTGTCAAAGCGGCAACCTCCCGCTTTCAATAGATTGATTTCATCAGCAAACGGAAAAACCAACAAGAAAGGAATTTCAAATGGCGAGTGAAGGCTACCATGAACCGGTCAGTGAACTGTCTGCGGAAAACAGGGATTATCACCGCGCCCTGAAATCATTGATGGAAGAACTTGAAGCCATCGACTGGTATAACCAGCGGGTCGATGCCTGTAAGAACGAAGAGCTGAAAAAGATCCTTATCCATAACCGGGATGAGGAGGTCGAACACGTGGCTATGCTAATCGAGTGGCTACGCCGTCAGGATTCGGTGTTCGAAAAAGAACTGAAGGAGTACCTGTTCAGCGACAAACCGATCGGCCACTAACGCAGTTGGAAACAGCAGCAAACCGATTCGCCTCCATCGTCAGAGGTGCTGATCCGGAAGGAAATCTGGAGGTCAGTCCGACGACAAGACCCAACCAGCCTGATCTGAACTCGGCTATGGCCGTCCTGCGTCAAATTCAATGATGTGCGGAAAGCGTTGCGGAGCATCCGGGTCGGCCTGGTGGTAAAGGGGACTAGCCGCACCGACCCGGCCGCCCATATTGTAGGTAAAGCTGCTGACCGGCCGGTGTCGCAACCAATATCCAGCGTAACTTGGTCCGCTGCTATCGTAAGCGGAATGAAAATGAACGAACTGCTCCTGCGGCGCCGGACGCGACTGAAGCCATTCGGGCGGAGCCTGGTCAAAAAAGACCGGTTCGATCCGCGCGTCGCTATGCGGCAGCGCGCGGACCCTCGGGAGAGAACTGAGCACCGCCTCCCCTTCAAACAAGAGCGCACCCTCTGGTCGTTGATCGGTATAGAACCGGCGCTCGTTATAACAGCGAAACTCAAGACGCGTCAGGTCGTCGCCCTTGGCAGGCCTGAAGTAATAACCGACAAAGGGACCGAAAGAGAGCTGCTGTCCATGATAGAAAAATTCCAGCTGGGCGTAAAAGCCGCGCGGCGTTTCCACTGCCACTGCCACGGAGGTCGGTAGCGTCATCAGGTAACCGAGAAGAAGCAGAAGACGCCAGATCATGCCTGTTCTCCCCAGAACCGCCCGATCAGCAAGATCGCGCCGCCAAACAGAATAATGAGAAAACCGAGCGCCACACCGGGGTCATTGAACCAGTCGACGAGGGTCAGCTGTCCGTAGCTAGTCGGCACATAGAGCGCCGGGATCAGTGTTTCATGGAGATGGGCAAAGGCTGCCGCGCCGACCAGTCCGCCGAGTAAAGCAAAGATGGCGTCCATTCGCCCTTCGCCAACCGCCGCCCAGCAGGTGCCGGGACAGTAGCCGGTCAACCCCCAGCCGATGCCGAAGACCACCCCGCCGAGTCCGGTCGCAACCAGACTGGTCGGCAGAACCCGCGTGGTGCCACCGCCCGAAGCCTCCAGCGCGAACAGGCCAATAGCAGAGAAAATTACCACCAGCAACATAAACTGCGGAATATAACGCTCCTTCATCAGGTGCGCCAGCACCATCTTCTGCGGATTGGTCGCCCCGACCCGCTGAATCACAAAACCGAAGGCGATTCCGGAAAAGAGTCCGATCCAGACATCAGTCATGAGGTTGGCTCCTGTTCTTGTAGACAATCCGCGCGGTCAACATCGCCACAGAGAAGATCACCGCGCCAAAGTAGAGACCACTGACAGCCAGCTGGGTCGATCCTGAGAGGAACAGTCCGAGGGTGCAACCACCGGCCAAACGGGCTCCGAACAGAATCAGGAAGCCACCGACAAAGGTGGTCGTATAGCGCTTCATCTGACTCGGCCCGTAGCGCGCTTCCCAGGCTTGCGGCATATCTCTGACCGGCTGACCAAAGCTGCGGCCGGCGACAAATCCACCAGTCGCCATCCCCAGCACAAAAGCCATCAACCAGGACCCCGGTCCCGGCATCATCTGGTAATGCGCCTTGCTTTGCGCATACTCGGGCGAGACCTGCAGCAGGAAACCTTTTAAAGTGGTGACAAAGCCGCTTGATGAAGCCGGCGGTCCGAAGCTGGCGAAGATAAAGACCATAATTCCCGCCAGGGCGATAGCGCTCGGGAGAATCGGCCAGTAGGGTCTATTCGAGTGACTCATAGCTACCCTCCGCAGGAAATGTAGCCCTTGCTCTGACTACCCGATGACGTCTTTTGCGCCTCGCTCTTCGATGTGTCCGCTGACTGACTTCCAGCACTACGCGTTGCCTTGGCTGTCTGCTCGACCTGCGGCAACGACTGACCACTCAAAGCATTGGCGGCAGTCTCGACCGGGTAATAGCGATCCTGGCTCCCCCACTCGAACCAGGAGTTGTCGTAGAGCATCACGTCTTCAAAACCGAGCAGGCGCAGGACAAAATAGCCGAAAGAGCCGCGCCGCGCCGAATGACAATAGGTGATCACTCCGGCCGTCGGGTTCAGACCACGGTACATTTCGACCAACTGCGCATAGCCTTTCAACATCTTGCTTTCAGTATCGATCCAGTTGGCTTCGTAATTGATATTAAACGCCCCGGGAATATGGCCGGCTTTGAGCGGACTGCCGTCGAGACCGGTGTTCAGCGCCTCACCCAGATATTCAGCTTTGGAACGGACATCAAGGATCTGGTAATAGCGATCACCGAGGCGGGGGTAAATAAAATCCTCATCCACCCAGCGGCGGTTGTCTATCTCAGCCGCCGGAGCCTGATACAGCAGTGGCTCACGTTTTTCTGGCTGGTTGACGACTTCGCCGCCAGCCGCCATCCAACCGTCAATACCCCCTTCGAGAACCGCCATCTTTTTGTGACCAAGGAGGTCAAGCACCCAGAACAGGTAGGATGCGGTAGCACCGCCATCGCGAGCAACGGAATCATAGAGGACAATCATGTCGTTACGAAACAGACCGTGCTGGCCGAGAATGCGTTGCGCCTCGGCAGGGCCAACGAACAGGCCACCCATATTGCTGGCGGCGCTGCTGGTTCGAAACCTGCTCCACGGCAACCGGATCGCACCCGGTATCAGCTTTCCGTCAAAGTACTCATCGGTACGCACATCGACAAGCACCAACGGTTCCTGCTGTTGGCGCTGCATCAGTTCGGCAGAACTCAGCAGGTAACGACCGTTCGGAAAAGCCTTGCCTTCGGTCGCCGCCGAGGCCAGCGCCCACCAGACCCCGAGCAACAGCACCAGAGCGATAATCAATAAACGCGCAAGTGAAGGCTTCTGCATATACTTTCTCCTTATTAAAAAATTATTCCCAGCGGTTTGTTTGCGTCCGAACGCCCCTGGTGGCAAAGGCTGTGATGACTCCAGCCAGCAACAACTCAAGACCAATAACGAAGCCAATCAACCAATTGCCGGTCTCCGGCCAGCCAAGCAGAATCAGTATCGCCAACACCATGTTCAAACTACCGACCAGCAGGTGCCACCCGGATGTCATTTTGAGTCGCACCAGAGAAAGCCCCACCAGTAAGCGCATGAACCCGCTCGCCAGTAGCAACAGACCGATCAACAGCGTCAGGCCGATGGCACCTCCGACCGGATCGATCAGCAACATCAGGCCAACAACAGCGTAAAGAGCCCCGCTGAACAGTCGTGACTTGAATATCACGCCTCGGCCAATCAGGGCGTGCCCGCCTTCGGCCAGGCCAGCAAACAACAGCAGCGCACCGAACAGCAACATGGTCATCCTGGTGGCTGTAAAGGAAGAGAAAATCGCCAGCAGCCCGAGAAAGGCAAGAAATAAACCGACGCTGAGAAACCACTGACTCACGCGTTGCCGGCTCAACCCGGGTCGCAGGTGAACACGATTATTTCGCATAGCCTCCCCGAATAACCGTGGATTAAAATCAAAATCCAGCGGCAGAAGCCCGGACCGCGCCGCCAACGACAGCGATCCACCCTGACCTAGTTCACCAGTTCAACCAGAGTTTTGGCCTTCAACTCACGACCTTCGAACATTTCGTAATCCATATTGCCACTCACCCGAACCAAATCTCCGGCCTCGATTCGCTGGTAACCTTTGTTATCCAGTGGGTTGTAGGGCATTTCTGCAATATCCACTGTCAGATTGGTGGTTCCGACCGACAGTTCGAACTCATCTCCGTTGACTTCAGTCACAACCCCCTGAACCACTGTCCTGGAGGTCATCACCGGGTTGACCATTGCTATATAAGTGTCTTCATCATCCACTGGACTGGCATAAAAGTAGGTACCGAGCTTTTCGACATAGACCCTGCTCGCCTCAATCGTAGTCCGTTGGAAAAAATCATCATCGATCTTGCCGGTGACAGTCACTTTATCGCCGGGTAGCAGGACGTAGGCATCGGCGTCGCGATCACCATCGTCCATTTCGACAGTGATCCAGCCCTTGCCATAGTCCAGCGTAAAGGTGTCAACATTCACCGCCTTGACCGTTCCATCAATACTGATCCAGGCATTGTTAGGTTTTGCATACGGGTTTTCAGCCAAAGCCACAGGGGCCAGCAGAAAGCCGAAAGCTGAGAGGAAAAATAAAGAAACAGACAGTGCACATCTCATTTTTTTCTCCTTTTCGTTTTCTGTTAATGGCAAAGAATAACGTTATTGTTTCTCAGAGCGTAACAACTGAACAGGTGCAGACAATGGACAGTTTGCTACTTTTACAGGTAGCATTTCTCACCCCTGACAAGCCCGACAACAAGCAGTTTGAGGAAATTATTAAATTTGCCCGTAATTTCATGTTAAAAAACAATAAGACAGGTGACATAATTGTCCAAAGTGTCGGCCCGCCAATTCCCCGGTCAAAGCGTGGACAACAATCCCAGATGTTGATTCTGTGCTCAAAAGGGAGGGTAAAATGTTATATTAGATAACATGAGTGCCAGAAACAGTGACTTGTGGTTTATTCGTAGACTTGATCCTTGGGAATTGATTACGTGAAAGGCACTTTCACAGCCAGGTTCAGCAAAAGATAAGGAGACTGGATATGAAGAATAGTATTAAAAGGCTTAAAAATCTGTGTGAAATAATGATCAGTATGGGATTTACAGAATCTCCCAACGAAAAGGAAATCAAAAAAATGATTCTTGAACTTGAAACGACTATTGCTAAAGAAATGGAGCTGTTAAAGGAGCGAGAGTCAATATCTGACTTCTAACCAGTTTGATCGACAAAGAACCTGCCTACATCAAGGAACCGGCATCCGATCATCATCTGCTGCGCAGAATTAAAAGCCTGGCTGCCTTCACCTTTATTTGCAAAAGATCTAAGATCGGAAACCCGGCCGATTCGAGTTTTAATTCCGCTTGAGCGAGACGACCCTGCAGTGGACGGAATGTTCCATAACTCATCAGGACCGTTGTCGTAAATCCCCGATGCGCTCACCTCAGAAGGCGTAGCTGATGATGATCGAGGCGAACTCGTGGTCGCGCTTTTGCCCCTTGAATTCGCGGCTGCGATGGGTCACCGCCAAACTCAGCGACAGACCTTCCAGCTTTCCGGTGACACCACCGGTCAGGTCGGCGACCAACGGTTCTTTGTCAACGCTGTGACTGGTGCGGAAGCTGTTGCCGTCGAGAAAAATGTCCCGCAGCACCGCCCGGCCGTTGACAGCGCCGAACAGGTAGAGACTGAAACCGTTGACTTGCTTTGTCCAGTTGCTGCCGGCCGGGCGGATCAGCGAAACCGAAAAGGTTTTCGGAATATTCCGGCCGGCGCGAATTTCCAGGCCGGCGTTGGCGTAGGTCATGATGTTGCCGAGTGTGCCGCCGGCGTGCAGAATGGCGTCGACGCAAAAGCGACCCCGATTGTCCGGATGGAAGAGCCACTTGCGCTCAAAGGCCAGAGTCAGACCGGGCTCGTTCTTCAGTTGATGATCCCACCCCTGCGGCTGAGCCAGACCGCGCACCCGGTGCACGAACCTCTGTGCGTCTTCGGCCAGGGACGCCGGTCCGACCATACCGAACTGAACTTCCAGCGTATCCATCTGGTTCCAGTTGGTGTCGCTTACACTCATGCGGTGATAGGCTGCCGACAAGTAGCTGTAACCAGCGTACGGCCGATCATAGGGGATCAGATCGGAGCGATCAGTCTCCTTCGGGGTGTAGATGTTCTGGCCAATGGCCACCTCCAGCTTGTGCCCGGTTTCCGCAGGCACCCGTTTGACGATCGGCAGCTGGTGGAGAAAGTTCAGCACCTCCAGCGGAATCCGGGTGGTTCGGTTAGGCGCTGCGGTCGGCGAAAAATCGGGAGAGATCAGCGAGTACTTGACGCCGCTGGTGTAATCACTGTCAGCATTGACGAACAGATCGTTCTCAAAATAGAGGCTGTGGGTCCAGGGGTTTCCGGCGGCAGGGCAAGCGAGCGGGATCGACAGAAAAATCAGGAACATGAACGCGCAACGAAGCATAGGATTTCTTCCGAGAATCAGCAGCTTTTGGGGTCTGTCAGAATTCCGCCGGCCAGTCCGGCAACCGCTGACGACGGTACAGTCAGCTTTCCTGGCACGATGGCCTGATCTTACTGCAGGGCAGTTTCGGCATGAGGAAGAACGCTGTCGATACCTCCGCCAGGCTGAACTGAGAACCGAAGACCCTTCAGGATAAAGTTTCGCGGCGTCACCGGCAGATTTTTATTCCGCTCGGCGTGCCGCTCATGGTCAGCTTGACAGAGATGACTCCGCACTCTCCACGTTGATGACTCCAAGTCGGATCGCATACCGAGCCATTTCGGCGGAGGTATTCAAGGCAAGCTTCTTTTTCACCGCGGCGCGATGCTTGGCAACCGTCTTGGGGCTGATGCAGAGGATGTCGCTGATGCCGCTGGTCTGCTTGCCGTCAGCCAATAAGCGGAAAACCTGTTTTTCCCGATCGGTCAACAACTGATATTCCGACAACTGGTCATCTGCGTCTTTCCGGTGTTCCAGATAGAACTGTATAATAGATGGGTTAAGACTCGGACTGAGAGCGTAGCCGCCTTGGTGGACTTCGCGAATGGCGTCGACAAGTTCGGCAATCGGGGCGTTCTTTAGAATATATCCTCTGGCCCCGGCTTTGAGGATTTCGAAAACAGCAACCTCGTCATCGTTGCCACTATAGACCACAACTCCGAGCTGTGGTTTTTCTTCAAGATAAAGACGGATCGCCTCCGGGGCACTGAGATCACTTGACGGCAGGTCCTGAATGATAACGTCTATCGGTAAGTCGCGTATCTTCCGCAGTCCCTCGACACCATTGCTGGCCGTTGCGACGACCTCGATATCAACAAAACCCTGCAGCAAATAACCAAGACCCTCTTCAACCACCGGATATTCTGCAACAATCAAGACCTGTAAGGCATCCACCGAATCAACCTCCCGAAATACGAATATCCCTCGTAAAAAGCTATTTCAAACAAGGATAAAAACTGACCCATAGCAGCATTTTTCCACCCCGAATAGTAGCAAAAAACGCATTGTTTAAGCATAGCAGATTGTTAGGATATCTGTCACAGGACGACTTACTTTTCTGCGGAGTGGTTCATTCAAACTGGACACAAAAGAAAGGATAAGCAATGTCGAAAAAAGATTTCCTGGCCGAGAAAAAAACGAATACCCCTCAAGACTTGCGCGAAGGCTCTGCTTTTGCCTGTGAGCAATGCAACAAAATGTACGTTCTTGAAGATGCTCTCGCCATCAGCATGAACTGCTGCGGAGAACCACTCAAAGAGCTACGCTACGAGGCCTCCATCCCATGACAGGTTGACAACAAAAACCAGAGTGAACACAAGACAGAGAAAAAGTGTCCACTTCCGGAAGTACGCAAGGCGGCCCAATGTTCTGTTTGGGCCGCCTTGATTATGTGTGCACCTCCACTATTCCTTATCGATACTGTCAACGACAATAGCCCCCATGGAAGCCGGCATGGCAACCAGGACAATCCGCTTGACGGCAATGACCGGATCGGTCAGCAGGGGGAGTTTGTCGAGTGCCAGCAGCACGACGCCGACAACAATCGCTGTCAGTAAATATGCCAGCCCGATACGAAAAACATAGACAAAGAGTCGATGTTTAACCGATGCCTGAAACAGGCTTTGGTAGGCATAGAGGGCAAGAAACCCGATGGAGAGCAGAAACACCAGAAACAGGTTCGGCAAAGGCAAAGTGATGGCCGACAACCATGCTTCTTCGGAAAAAGAAATCGGTACGGCCAACGCGGAAGCACCGATAACGATCTGTGCAATATCTTCCCCATTTAGATTTAACGTCATAAATCGTCCTCAAAAGATCAACACCTTCAGACGAACGGACTATTTCTGCGAGCGCAGGATCGCGGTAAACATCGGCGCGTTATCCACCGCAGAGGCCAGCACCAGCGTTATCTCCATATCCCGTATATCACCGCTGGCAGCACGAAACATATAGCGGGAGGTGTGCTTTTTATCCGTCTGAGACAGGGCCGCAAGGGTAGCCTTCAATCTGTCGTTGTCTTCAAAGTATTCAAACACTGATTCTCCCAGCAAATCCGACCGGGACAGCCCGATAAGTTGTTCGGCCTGCTGATTGGAGATGATAATCTTGCCGTTTTCCAGGAAGGTGACTATGGCGGATTCGGCAGCCTCTATCAGGTTACGATAGCGATCTTCAGATTCCCGCCGCTGAAGAGTGGTTCGGTCCAATTCGCCCATCATGGTATTAAAATCGATCAGCAACTGACCTATTTCATCCTGCGGCCCCTTGACAGGAATTCTTTCATGGAGGTCGCCGGTGGTGGTGATATGGTGGATTGTGTCCGATGCCGATTGCACCGGCATAATGATGAGTTTTCGGACAAAAACCCAGGTGACGACGACAACCAGCACAAGCGTCCAGGCACGATAATAGAATGTCTGTTTCAGGTTGCTGGCGACATCTCGATATAAACCTGCCATCGGCCTGACAACAGAAACAGCACCGATGATCTCTCCGGGTTGATAATTGTACGACGGGTGTTCCCGGGGGAAGCGTTGCTGGATAAATTCCGGTGCCGATTCAAATGTTCCATGACATTTGAGACAAGACTCATCGGCGGCCAGGGCCTTCATGTAGCGAAACACCTCTTTGCCCTGATTTTGTGTGATGCGGTAGATTTCAGATTTATTCTCTGCGGAAAAAACCTTTAATTGTTCTGCTTCATAGGAATCAGGTCGGTTGTCCGGATTCCGGAAGTTGAGCGAAACCTGGCGGATTGAGTAGTGATCCTTCGCTGAAATCTTTTTGGCAATCTGGGTCGCCACTACTTGCGGAACCAGAGCGTAGTTGGTTTCCGGTTCGTCGCGCACGATATCCGACATGTGATTGAATGTTGCGACCAGTTCCCTGGTCGCACTTCGTCCCTGGTCAAGTGCAATTTTTTGTGCCACTTCCTTCTGATCCCGATAGGTCAAAAAAGCGGTCCCGAGAAAAAGAAGGATCAGGGCACACGAAAGAATCAGATTAAATTTAACACTCAACCTCAGAGGTCTCTTTGACGCCATTTGGCACTCCATAAACTCGATGGCAAAACAAGTGCTCTTCTAGCACAATACAAAAACTTCAGCAACTTCAGAAGCTTATTCCGACTTACGAGCATATCATTTCAGGCAACAAATCTCGATTGTGCTGCCGATCGAATCGCAAGCGAACCTTTTGGGACGAAGAGTTATCCGGATAAAGGAAGGATGGCTGATGAATCGTGAATCCATCCAGGCAGAACAGCACTAATCGCGCTGCAACGTCCATTTCAAGACCGGTGGTGTCATCAGGGTGGTGACAATCGCCATGATAACAACCGCCGAAAACATATACTCGATAAGCGGCGGAACCGGCTGTGGCGACGAAAAGATGCCGGCGCGCAACGCGATATCGGCGATGATCAGTTCGACCGCCCCGCGGGCGTTCATCCCCACTCCGACGGCGACGGAATCATGCGGCGACAAGCCGACGCTCCGGGCACACAGTCCTGCGCCGACAATTTTACCGGCACAGGCCAGCAGGATGAAGGCTGCGACAAACAGGGGAATTTCCTGTAGCGCCACCAGATCCAGATGCAGACCAATCGAAGCGAAAAAAATCGGAGCCAGGAACCCGCTGGTCAACCCCTTGATTTTCAGCATGATATCATCAAAAGATTCTGCGTCGATGGTTTTCCTGCGGAAAAAGAGCCCGGCCAGAAAAGCACCGAGGATGAAATGCATGCCGAGCTCTTCAGCAAGCAGCGCGTAGGCGAAGGCTGCGATCAACAGCATGCTGAACTCAAACTCCTCCGCCTGGCTCTTCCTTAACCAGTTGCCGATCAGCGGGAACAGGTAGTGACCTAAAGCCCCGGCGATAACGAAAAACAGCACGACCTTCCCCAGCAGCAGTAACAGCGTCGCCATGTCGGGCGCGCTGCCGGTCTGGATAACGCCGGTCAGAATGGCCAGCAGGATCAGGCTCAAGGTGTCGTCGATCACCGCGGCAGAAACGATGATCTGCCCGACCCGGCTTTCCAGCTTACCCAGATCCATCAGCGCTTTGACACTGACCGGTACCGCCGTCACCGCCAGCACGGTACCAAGAAACAGAGCCTGTGCATCGCGGATCGCCGATGGTGGTAAAACGAGATAGCCGAAGCCGAGACCGAGACCGAAAGGGATCAGCATTCCACCGGTTGCCACGACGAACGCACCCTTTGAAGATTTCAGCAGTTTGACCGGTTGCAACTCCATGCCACCGAGCAGCATCAGAAAGAAAATGCCCAGATCGGTGAGCGCAGTAAAAACCTCGTTGCTCGACAGGTTGGACAGAATCGGAAAGCTTTGCTCGTAATGGTGAACAATAACCCCCAGACAGATACCGGAGATCAGCTCACCCAGGAGGGCGGGCTGTCCCATCCGCTCGGAAATTTCGCCAAAAATTCTGGTGACGATTAACAGAACCAGCAGAATATAAATAATCGACATTCGGATGTTCCATTCAGTGATGTTCGCACAGTGATTCTGGGCGCCCGGGTTTATTGCAGCGGCTGACCGTGAATGATGTTGAGCCGCTCAAATCTAACGAGTGTCCATCCGGAAACTCCGGATGGCACGACTGCAGTTTTCGATCTGGAAACGAGCAACTTTTCGCAAAGTCAAGGAAATCAAGGATTTGAGCGGAGGCGTAGTCCTTTACGCCGCACAATCAAATTCGCCGATTGACGCAGAGATTGCGGAAAAGGGCCGTTTCCGGACGAAAACTAACTATTGAGAGAGACTGGCGAATCATATTCGGGACATTTCCGCAACTGCTCTCCGGTCATGTGAACATTGACCGTACCCTGCTCCCAGTCAACGATTCCCAACAGGGCCGGAGTAACCAGGAATTTTTTACTCGACACCAAAGACCCTGTTGCCACAACCAGATATTGAATGTACCAGGTTTCATCATCGAGGATAAAATCCTCCACCTGGCCGAGTTCACCATCAGTTGCCCGGATGCTGTGGCCGATAACTTCATCAGCTGAGCGCAAGTGGGCTTCCGCTGACCTCGAAGAAATATTGACCGCCGCCGGTTGCCCGGCGATAACAGTGGCGGGCTCATTGATTTTTTCTCCACCTGCGGGATCGTCCCGGTAATATGGAATCCCGAAAAAGGTGTGATAGGCGATTTCGTACTGCCTGCTCACCGGGGCATCGCGGTCCAGACCCGGTGCCTTTTCCAGCTTGTTTTTAAGCAGCTCAACGGATACGAGACCGGCCGCCCCATCAACTTTTCCGAGGAAGGCCGGCAGGATGAGCACTTTTCGCCCCGCAAGCCAGGTCCCGGTATCCGCCACCACGTAGCGAACAATCCACGGCCGGTCATCAAAAAGCAAATCTTCACACCGGCCGATATTACCATCCACCGCCGACAGTTGAAACGTATTGAGCTTCTTTACACTGCGCAACATCCGTCTTCCCCGCATAGGTATTTCAAATTGTGAGGCCCATCTAAAGATTATCAGAGTAAAACTTTTTTTCAAAAAACCAGCCTGTTTAAGCGATAGCCCGTTGGCATAAAAACAACCGAACCCGGAAGCAACTGGAAGACGTTAACCCTGGGCGAAAGAAGTCTGCAAAATTTGGCTTTGCAAATATCTCTGCTCGCCGATTCAAAGCGACGTCCCGAGAATTATTCTTGCGCTTGAGCGTAAAAATAGGGTTTTATCAGCAGGAAGACCAGTCCGGTGGACAACCGTCCCCTATCCTTCTTAAGCAAACGATATCGACTGAAGAAAGCGTGGGGGCAATAGCGACCTTGATCTGGAGCGGTACAAACATTGGATGCGTTAACTATTTATACTGAACTCATTCACCACTTGACGATGATGGTGGTCCTCAGCCTGTCCTACGGGTTGATTATCAAGAGATTTCAAAAAAGTACTTTTGGTCGGGACCTTCTACTCGGCTGCGCTTTTGGCTTGTGTGTCGTGATCGGAATGGCCGACCCCTACAAGGTCACCTCGGGCATCATTATCGATGCCGAATCGATTCTGATCAGTCTTGCAGGACTGCTCGTCGGGCCTGTAGCAGCCATTAGCGCCGCAATAATCGGGATCGCCTTTTGCCTATATCTGGCGGGGCCCGGGGTTGTGGCCAGTATCTGTATCATCATCTTCTATGCTCTGGCAGGGATCGCCTTTCGTTATCACCTGCAACGTAAAGACCGCCCCATCACCCTTTCGGTTCTGCTGGTTCTCGGTTTTTCCATCCATATCGGAAGCTTGCCTTTTTTCTTTCTGCTGCCGCAGCCGTTGGTCTGGCCGGTGCTTGAAAAAATCACCGGTCCCTTTTTAACTATTTTCCCTGCCGCCACGGTTCTGGTGGGACTGGCCTTTCTCTTCTTTGAGTCACAAGCCCTGACCGAGAAAACCTTGCGGGAAAGCGAACTTCGCTTCAAGGCCCTTTACCAGGAATTCCAGACGATCCTGCACGGGATCCCTGACCGCATCACCTTGTGGGATGAAAACTTGCGTCCGGTATGGAGCAATCATGAGCCGGATCAAGATTCGCCCGTTGATAATACGGTCACTGATCACTGTTTTTCTTTGCAGGTAAAGGACTTCGAACCTTGCGAAGATTGTGCCTTGAAAGACAGCTTCACCAATCAGTCCGCGCACGAGCGTGAGATTAAACATGCCGACGAGACCTTCAGTATCAAGTATTTCCCTCTGGTCAATGACGACAACCAGGTAACCAGGGTGATCACCCTGGCGGGTGATATTACGGAAAAGAAGCGTCTCGAAAAAGAAGCCCTCCAGTCGGGCCGCCTGGCGGCTCTGGGTCAATTGTCCGCCGGGATCGCCCATGAAATCAACAATCCTAACGCCCTGATAGTGCATAATTCCGGGATTTTAAATGAGATTTTTCCTGCGATATTGCCAATCCTCGATGACTGGTTCGAGCAGCATGGTGAATTTACCTTAGGGCGCATGCCCTATTCGAGGATACGAGAAGAACTTCCGCGGCTGGCAAATGAAATCTCCCTGTCCTCTCACAGAATTAAAAGCATCGTCGAGGACCTCAAGCAATTTGTTCTGAACGCCCACAATGAAAAAGAGGAGTCTGTAGACCTGCACCAGGTGGCCGCTCAGGCCATCCACCTGGTGCAGAAAACCGCAGGTGGCAACACGTGTGTTTTTCAGGAACACGATGCGGAAGCCCTGCCGCCGGTTAAAGGTGATTTCAGACAACTGGAGCAGGTGGTGGTTAATCTGCTGGTGAATGCTATCCAATCAACGAGCGATAACAGGAAGAAGATTTCAATTAAAGTCTGGCATAACACGGACAGCGGAATGAATGTTATTGCAGTGTCCGACCAGGGAACGGGAATTACGGAAGAGAACCTGGCGCGGATCACAGAACCCTTCTTTACCACCAAAAGAGATCAGGGAGGGACCGGCCTCGGTTTGTCCATCTGCACGCGCATCGTCAAGGATCACGACGGCACTCTCGACATTTCGTCGGTGCCGGGTCAAGGGACCATCGCGCAGGTCCTGTTGCCGGCACATCATGCAGGAGACACGCATGAATAAAGGCAGCTATCCGGACTTGCCGATCCTGTTGGTTGATGATGAGAAAAGCTGGTTGAAAGCATTCTCCTTCGCCCTTGAATATAACGGCGGCATAAACAATATCCTGACCTGTTCCGATAGCCGAGAGGTCATGGCTATTCTCGACCGGCAAAAGATCAGCATTGTCATCCTCGACCTGACGATGCCGCACCTGAGCGGCCAGGAACTGCTGGCGATGATTGTCGATAATCATCCGGACATCCCGGTTGTTGTTGTCAGCGGGTTGAATCAGGTGGACACTGCCGTTCAGTGTATCAAACAGGGTGCGAGCGAATATTTCATAAAGACCGAAGAGACAGAACGCCTGGTTAACGGGATCCGGAAAACACTCACCTTGAAAAACCTGCAGGAAGAGAATGCCCTTCTCAGGGACCGTGTTCTTGAAGCCAAAGGTTATGATCAAAGTTTTTTCGACGAAATTGTTACAACCAACCGTGGCCTGCAATCTATCTTTCACTACCTTGCCGCCATCAGTAGAAGCAGCGAGCCGATCCTGGTAACAGGTGAAAGCGGCGTCGGCAAGGAGCTGATTGCCCGGGCCATCCATGCCCTGGGCGGCGCTGACCGGCCGATGGTCTCGGTCAATGTCGCCGGACTGGACGACGCAGTTTTCTCTGACACCCTTTTCGGCCACACCCGGGGAGCGTTCTCCGGCGCCGAGAGCCCACGTGCGGGACTGATTGAAGAAGCGGAAGGGGGAACGCTTTTCCTTGACGAGATCGGCGACCTGAACCTGGCGTCACAGGTGAAGCTGCTGCGGCTTTTGCAGGAGGGGGAGTTCTTCCCGCTCGGGGCCGACCTGCCCAAACATGCCAAGGTCCGCATTGTTGTTGCCACCAATCAAGACCTTGGAAAACGACAACAGGAAGGCGACTTCCGAAAAGACCTGTTTTACCGACTGAGCTCTCACCATGTCCATATCCCGCCGTTGAGGGACAGATTGGAAGATATCCCCCTGTTGCTGGATCACTTTTTGGCCGAGGCGGCTGAGTCAATGCGGAAAAGGAAACCGGATATCCCCGAAGAGCTGATTCTGTTATTAATGAATTACCACTTTCCCGGCAATGTCAGGGAATTGCGCGCCATGATCTTCGATGCGCTTGGAGTTCATGGAGGCGGAACTCTTTCCATGTCGACCTTCCGCAACCGCGTCGGCCTGGAGAACGAGCAGCTCAGGCGACGAAATGCACCAGAGGAGACGATCTGCTTTGATCCCTCCAGACCGCTACCGACCATTGTCGAAGCAACAGAGGTGTTGGTAGACGAGGCCTTGAAACGCTCCAGAGGCAATCAAAGCATCGCATCGGGGATGCTGGGCATTTCCAGGCAGGCCCTGAATAAAAGACTGCAAAAAAACCGTAACCAAAATTATTGAAATCCTCTCATTTGTAGACAGCAACCCTGGTTACGGGTTAACTTTTATTACCTCCTGTAAGCTCCTGTTTAATAAGCACTTTCTTAACGTCAGCCAAAAGTCGTCAACCTTGGTTGCACCCCCTCCCTTGAGACGTCTCTCGCCGTAAAAAAACCTAACTGTCTGGTTTTACTGATCTTATTTACCCCCCCCTGACATGGCATTGATCGTGCAATTTTCTATGGATCAGTGCAACATCGGGACAATGGCAACAACCGGCGTCAATTTTAAAATCCATTTTGCGGTTGCGGCCCCCCGGAAAAATCAGCGTCTGTGGAACTCTTCCGCAAATCGTTGGTCCGCGGGCGATGCACTGCTCGCTTCATAAAATCGCCGCTATCAGTTAATCAGTTTCTGGCATCACTGTTTTTTTGCCTTTTAGGATGTTTTCACATTAAAGAGACCGGAGGAACCAACATGCTCGACAATCTCAAGTTCAGGACAAAATTATTTTTGGGAAACGGATTGATTCTTGGCCTGATGCTGATCGTTTCCATCGTCATCTACACCAGCATAAATTCACTTCTGGGGACCTTTCAATGGGTCAATCACACCCATGACGTCTTGGAGGTTGTTGAGGAGATAGAAATCTCTGCGCTCAACATGGAAACCGGGATGCGCGGTTATCTTCTGGCTGGAGAGGAAAACTTTCTCGAACCCTACCAGGCAGGCGTAGACAGGTTCAATGAACTGGTCGATCAGCTCTCCAAGACTGTCGATGACAACCCGGCCCAGGTTCAGTTACTGGCGGAGACCAGAGAAACCATCGACCAGTGGAAGACCAATGTCACTGAGCCGAACATTGAGCTTCGCCGAAAGATCGGCCATGCCGATACGATGAATGACCTGGCACATGTTATCCAGAAAGCTGAAGGCAAAAAATATTTTGATAAATTCCGCGCCCAGATGGCGACATTTATTGAGCGGGAAGAGGTCCTGCTGGAAAAACGTCAGGCAAAAGCCAAATCCTCAACCAACGTTAACGATCTGAGAGAACTGAACCGGTGGGTTACCCACACATATGAGGTTATTGCGACCGCAGAGGCGATCGTCTCTTCTGCCGTCGATATGGAAACCGGCGCCCGCGGCTTTTTACTCGCCGGTCATGATGAGTTTCTGGAGCCGTACGAAAACGGTCAGCAAAAATTCTCTAAACTGGTGGCCACCCTGTCCAAAACTGTCGATGACAACCCGGCCCAGGTCGCCTTGCTCGGCGAGGCCAAAGAGACGATCAACACCTGGAGGAACAGTGTTGTGGAGAAGCAGCTTGAATTACGTCGCAGCATCGGTGACGCCAAAACCATGGACGATATGGCCGACCTGATCGCCGAAGCCAGGGGCAAGGTCTTCTTTGACAAGTTCCGCGGCCAGATCCAAACCTTCAAAGAAAGAGAACAAAAGCTGATGGGCGAGCGGATGCTCGCCATGGAATCAACCTCGGACACAGCGGTTAACACTTCGGTTTTCGGTACCTTGCTGGCCATTATTATCGGCATCGGTATCGTTATCTTCCTGACCCGCAGCCTGATGAAGCAGTTGGGCGGGGAACCGGCCTATATCGCCGAAATCGCAAAAAGCGTGGCCGCGGGCGATCTCAGCCTCGAACTGAAAAACGATGGCAAAGACGTTGGTGTCTTTGCCGAGATGAAAGGGATGATGAGCGCCCTGAGAAACAAGGAACGGATGGCTCAGCAGATCGCTGACGGCGACCTGACAACCGACATTTCGCTGGCCTCGGACAAAGATCAGCTGGGCAGCGCATTGCAGACCATGGTGGCCAAACTGGGTGAGGTCATTGGTCAGGTTCGTGCCGCCGTTGAGAACGTAACCTCCGGCTCATTGGCTCTGAGCTCTTCATCCGGTCAGTTATCACAGGGTGCCTCGGAGCAGGCGTCTTCAGCCGAAGAAGCCTCGGCATCGATCGAAGAGATGACCGCCAACATCCGCCAGAACGCCGACAACGCGCAAAAAACCGAGGGGATCGCTCTCAAGGCTGCCAAGGATGCTGAAGAGGGTGGCACGGCGGTAGAAGAGACCCTGACCGCCATGAAAGAGATCGCCAACAAGATCTCGATCGTGGAAGAGATCTCGCGACAAACCAACCTGCTGGCGCTGAATGCGGCGATCGAAGCGGCGCGGGCCGGCGAACATGGCAAAGGGTTCGCAGTTGTTGCCGCTGAAGTTCGCAAACTGGCCGAACGCAGCCAGATCGCAGCAGGTGAAATCAGCAGCCTGTCGATCTCCAGTGTCGATGTGGCGGAAAAAGCCGGCAAGTTGCTGGGCGTGATCGTTCCGAATATTCGTCAAACAGCAGAACTGGTCCAGGAAATCAGCGCCTCCAGCAAAGAGCAGGATTCCGGAGCCGACCAGATTGCCAAATCGATTCAGCAGCTCGACATGGTCATCCAGCAGAATGCTTCTTCCTCCGAGGAGATGGCGTCGACGGCCGAAGAACTCTCATCTCAGGCAGAATCCCTCGAAGAGCTTGTTTCTTTCTTCAAGGTTGAATCGAACCGTGCCGCACACTCCCGAATCGGCCATGAGCTTAAAAAGGTAACCAGCATCTCCCGGCCAGCCCCTTATGCACAAGAAAAAACCGGCAGCGACAAACCGCAGAAGGTTATCGCCGCTGTGCCGAAAGACGCTTCCGGCAAAGGCGCCGACATCGACATGAAAACGGGAACAGATACGCTGGACAATGAGTTCGAACAGTTCTAGGGATTGAGGGAGAAATACAATGGAATATCTGACATTCAAGCTGGATGACGACAAATTTGCTGTCGACGTGCAGAAAACCAGGGAAATTGTTGACCTGCGTGATGTGACCAAGGTTCCACAAAGCCCTGAGTTCATGCTCGGTGTGATCAACCTGCGCGGCAGCGTGGTTCCGGTTATCGATCTGCGCCTTAAATTCGGGATTCAGAAGGCGGAGTCGACCCTGGCCACCAGCATTGTCGTCATGGACGTCCTCGTCGACGAGGAGACCATTATTGTCGGGTGCGTGGTCGATTCGGTAGAAGAGGTCATGGAGCTTGACAGCAGCCAGATCGAGCCGGCACCAAGAATCGGAGCCCGCCTGAATACCGATTTTATTAAAGGGATGGGCAAACAGGGCGATCAGTTCCTGATCATTCTCGATATCGACCGGGTGTTCTCCTCGAACGAATTGCTGCTGGTTCAGGACGTGGTCGAAGCCTCATGACCTGTTTGTAGCCGGAATTCCTGCAAGCGGATTTAAATTCTTAATAAAAAAAGGCCTTCATTTAGAGTCCCCCGGCAAAGCCGGGGGATTACTTTGTTGTATTTATTGGAGGCCGCGGGTAATAGATCATTAGTTTTGTCAACTTATGTCGTCTGTCAATGCTTTGTAACCCTCGAAAATTACAAGGCAACCCCACTCATCGAGCGGAAAAGAGACGTCCTAAAATGATACGTTCATTCACCAAAAGCTATGAGCGCCTCTTGCTGGGACTTTTCGCCCTGGGTCCGATGTTGGGTATCGTCTATCTGGAAAGGTTCCAGAACTCCGCTTTGCGATTTGAAAGCCATGCCATTCATGAAATGGCTATTGGTGTCGCGATCCTTCAAGGCGGCCTGGTTGCAACCGTCACCTGGCGCTGCTATAAAGCTTCGGGTGAGACCTTCCTGTACTGGCTGGCTTTGGGATTTCTGGGTTTCACTCTCGTCTATCTGCCGCACGGCGTCTTTACCCGTTTCGCTCATCATAATATCTGGTTTTTCCTGCTCTACGGACCGATGTCCAGAATTGTTATGTGTGGTCTGCTGTTCTGCGGACTTCTCACCTACGGTCGACCCTCTGAGTCACAAGAGCAGCGAAAAGGAGGAAAAGCCCTCCTTGTTTGGACAGCAATTTTTCTCACGATCGATCTAATCGTAGGTATTCTGGCCTGGTCGCCGATTGCTGGCAACCCGCTGGTGCGCATGATCCTGGAAGGTGGCGCTCTGGCTCTGGCTATCGCCGGGATTGTCTTACTCCTGGCGCGACGAATCCAGTCGCCGCTGATGACCATCTACGCCATGTCACTGGCAATTTTTGCTCAATCTTCCGTTTCGTTTTTCTATGGTCGACCATGGAATCATCAGTGGTGGCTCGCTCATCTGATCTTCGCTGCCGGGTTCCTGCTTCTGAGTTTCGGCGTGGTCAGAGCTTTTCATACCACCCGCGCTTTCTCTGCCGTATACAGCCAGGAAGAGATGATGCAACAGCTGGCCCAGGCAAAAAAGCAGACAGAAATTGCTCTACAACAAGTGCAGCACATCAACCATGAACTGCAAAGGCTGGCAGCAACCGATCCCTTAACCGGGGCCGCCAACCGGCGTCATTTCGAAGAGCGCATTCAGGCTGAAATCAGCCGGACGCAGAGACAGGATTTCTCGCTGTCAGTGTTGGCCATGGATCTGGATCACTTCAAATCGATCAATGACCGTTATGGCCACCCCGCCGGGGATGAGGTGCTCAAAGCTTTTGTCACCGGGATCAGAGGTGAATTGCGTCCGGTGGATCTGGTCGGTCGTTTTGGTGGTGAGGAATTCATGGTCCTTCTGCCGGACCCGGCTGATAATTCCGCCTTTTTCGTTGCCGAGCGGCTCAGGCAGCTGGTCGAGCAGATGCAGGTTAATGTAGATGAAGGTATATTGCAGGTGACAGTTTCCATCGGTGTGGCCCAGTACGGGGAAGATGGTACTACCCCAGAGGAACTATTCAGGGCCGCAGATCGACGGCTTTATCAGGCCAAGTTGCAAGGCCGTAACCAGGTGTTGGCTTCAAAGACATCGACATGTCCAACCCAATCGCCAGTTGACATTGAGTAAATGACAAATGGAGCCGATCGTGCTTCGAATTCCACCAGGGACGTTAAAAATGAAACGCCTCTTTTGTTCATTCGTGTGGGTGGCACCAGAGTCTGGCAGAATGACCACGTTATGGTTCATTCAATGGAACCTCTAACCTGAGTTAAAAACAGAAGACCTGCTCATTTGGGCAAGCCTTCTGTTTTCATGTTTATACATCTCAGGCATAGCTCGTCTCCAAGATTCTCTCCAGTATTGAAGTGGTTCAGGAGGTTCACTGATTGAAAGGTTGTGATCGTTGTCATCATATTGAGGAGAGTATTTGTTCAGAGGGAGCAAGAACGTGAAATGGGAAATGGGAAATCGAAGAGCGAAAGCGATATGAAAAGCAGATAATATTGGCCCGCACAACAAAAAAAAGGCCTCCAGTTATTGGAGACCTTTTTAATTGTCAAAGCGAAGCGTTTTATAGAGCTTTCTTCAGTAGCCCTTCCAGCTGGTTCTTCGGCACCGCGCCGACCAGCTGATCAACCACCTGGCCGCCCTTGAACAGGATCATGGTCGGAATGCCACGCACGCCATACTGACCGGGCGTAGCGGGATTCTCGTCAACATTGACCTTGCCGACCTTGACCTTGCCGGCATAGGTTTCGGAAAGTTGTTCAATGACCGGAGCAATAGCCTTACAAGGCGCACACCAGGTTGCCCAGAAGTCGACCAGAACCGGAGTGTCCGCATTCAGTACTTCTTCTTCAAAGTTTCCGTCGGTAAATTCTACGATATTATCTCCTGCCATGAATATCTCCTCTACTCTAGGTTGGCATGAATACATCTCATTAACGCTGAACCTTACAATATAAGTGTCCGGGTTAAAAAATCAAGGGCATTGTCCATAATTTGTCCTGGCCTTGACAGCGTGCAATCCCCTTCATATCATGCAGGCGACAACTAACCTGCCCGCGTCTCTTGAATACATGGAAAGAACTACGCTGCGATGAATAAACATATTCCAAAAACAGGTATCGAAGTCGCTCGACTGTTTGAAAAGTTCAATACCGAGAACAGTGAAAAGCTGCAAACCCTTGCAACCAGCCTGGTGAACACTTTTACCGGAGGGGGACGGCTATTGATCGCTGCAAGCGGCAACCTGCAACCGATTGCGCAGCTGGCAGCGAGTCATTTTACCCATCGGCTGGCCTTTGACCGCCCATCGTTGCCCGCTGTCGCCCTGGGAGCCGATGCAACCCTCGCAGCGTCGCTGACCCGCACTAATCAACAGCACCTGTTACTGGCGCGTCACTATCGCTCCCTGGGGAGCAGCAATCACCTGTTACTGCTCCTTAGCGATGGCTCTACCGATCCACAACTGTCTGAACTGATCAACATCGCCAAGGACGATCAACCTGTCGCCCTGTTGATCCCGCAGAACAACAATCACGCAGAACTGACTTCCTGCACCAGCCTCCGTTTGTCGGCAGACACGGAATCTCCGGCTCGCCTGCTCGAACTCACCCTGTTCTTCAGCAACCTCCTCTGTGAACTGGTCGAAGCAGAGTTGTTTGGAACCTGAATGGTACGGATCAGAACCCAGATGCAAGAGTGCTTAAGCACAAACATAGACTATCCCGTGACCCTGCGCCTGGCTGGACAGCTGGTCGTTATTGTAGGGGCGGGCCGGGTCGGCAGCCGTAAGCTGAACGGCCTGTCAGGCACCGGGGCGCGGATCAAGGTGATTGACCCCTCGGTTCCCACCACCCCGCACATCGCGGAAGTGGAACATCTGCAGCGGCCTTATCAACCTGGCGATCTGGCGGGAGCCGACCTGGTCTTTATCTGCACCGACAGTCCGACCATCAATCAGTCCGTTGCCGACGAGGCGAAGAGACTTTCGATCTGGAGTTGCCGCAGCGACCTTCCACGGCATTCGGAGTTCTCGGTACCTGCTGTTTTACGCCGGGGGGAATTGACCATCGCGGTCTCTACGGGAGGAAGGAGCCCGGCCCTGGCGGCTCTGATGCGCGACCACATTGCCGAACAGGTCCCTGACAGCTGGGGCAAGGCTGTCGAAATCATCGCGGCAATTCGCCGAAAGTGGTTGACTGAACAGACTGAGGTTCAATACAATCAAGAGGTTTTGCGTAACCTCATTGATCGGGAACTCATTCATCTGATTGCTGGTAACAAATTGAACAAAATTGATCAACTGCTCTTAGCTCAGTTCGGACCCGGATTCAGCCTGGCAGAACTGCAGGTACAGATTAGCAAAGAGGCGCTATGACATCCCACATCATACTCTTCAAGATTACCCTGATCGCCTATTTTTCAGCGACGGTCCTTTATCTGGTCAATGTCGTGTTGAAACATGAGAAGTCGGGGAAATTTGCTCGCTGGGTGCTGTTCTGCGGCATTGCAATTCATTTCGTTAATATGGCGCTGCGTTTTTACGAGGTTCGTTACACGCCTGTAACCGACCTGCACGGCTCGCTATCGTTCTTTGCCCTGTGTCTCGTGGTTCTGTTTCTGCTCTTCGACATACGCTACCGCTTACCGGTCATGGGCGCGTTTATCAGTCCATTGGCCCTGGTATTGATGATTTTCGCCGGAATTGCTCACAAACCCTTACTGGAATTAAATCCGATTCTCGACAGCTGGTGGTTTCCGATCCATATCACCTTTGCCTTCCTGGGGAATGCCGCCTTTTCCCTGGCTTTCTGTGCGGGGGTCATGTACCTGCTGCAGAACCGGATGCTCAAGAGCAAACGTTTTTCCGCTCTTTACTACCGGCTCCCCTCTCTGGACACCCTTGACAGCATCAACTACGCCAGCCTGACGATCGGCTTTCCATTGATGACAATGGGGATCATTTCAGGAGCAGTCTGGGCAGAATCGGTCTGGGGGACGTACTGGAGCTGGGATCCGAAAGAGACCTGGGCTCTCATTACCTGGTTTCTCTATGCCGCCCTTCTGCATGGCCGTCTCAGCATCGGCTGGCGTGGCAAGCGGGCCGCAATCTTTGCCATTATCGGTTTCTGCTGCCTGCTCTTTACCTTCCTTGGTGTCAATCTGCTTCTCAGTGGACAACACACCTTCAAAGCCCTGGGGGGGTAACCGTCTATGATGTCGAACGAGTTATAAGTCATGAATATTCTAGTGGTGGGCCTGAGCCATAAATCAGCCCCGGTCGAAATACGAGAAAAAGTGGCCTTCTCGCCAACTGCGATGGCTGAACCTTTGAAGCAGATGTTAGCCCTTCCAGAGATCAGCGAAGCGGTTATCGTCTCGACCTGTAATCGCGTTGAGTTGTATGCCACCAGTCGTGACAGTGAGGGTGCTATCTCCCGCTTAAAAGATTTTCTCGGCGACTACCATCAGTTGTCGCGAGAAAAGCTGAACGAACACCTCTACGACTATCAGGGTGAAGCCGCGATCAAGCATGTGCTGCGAGTCGCGGCCAGTCTCGATTCGATGGTTATCGGCGAGCCCCAGATTCTCGGTCAGATCAAAACCGCTTACGGTTATGCATCTGAATACAAAACGGCCGGAGTCATCCTTAACCGGTTCCTGCACAAAGCCTTTTCTGTCGCCAAACGGGTTCGCACTGAGACAGCCATCGCCAGCAATGCCGTCTCGGTCTCCTTCGCCGCAGTCGAACTGGCCCGTAAAATTTTCAGCAACCTGGAAGACAAGACGGTCATGTTGATTGGTGCCGGGGAGATGTGCGAACTGGCCGCCAAACACTTCGTCAACAACGGCGTTGCAGAAGTCCTGGTCACCAACCGGACCTTCTCCAAAGCTGAAACCCTGGCCGAAGAATTTAGCGGTCGGGCCGTGGCCTTTGAGAATTTCCAGGACCAGCTGCATCAGGTTGATATTGTCCTCTCCTCCACGGGAGCTCCAGGTTACGTTCTCCACGCTGACAAGCTGTCAAAGGTTCTTCGCCTCAGGCGCAATAAGCCGATGTTTCTTATCGACATCGCTGTTCCCCGCGACATCGATCCGCTGGCGAACAAGCTGGACAGCGTCTATCTATACGATGTCGACGATCTGCAGGGCGTCGTTCAGGCGAACATGAAAGAGCGCCACAAAGAGGCAGCCGAGGCCGAGGCGATCATTGAAGAGGAGATCAAGCAGTTCCAGCTTTGGCTTTCTACGCTGGAAGTAAAACCAACGGTCATCTCCTTGCGCCGTAAGCTGGAAGAGATCCGCCAGGCAGAGCTGCAGAAAACCTTTGCCAACCTGGCAGGTCTGGACAAAAAAGAACGCAAGTCGATCGAGGCAATGACCAACGCGATCATCAACAAGATCCTCCACAAACCGACCAGTATTCTCAAGGATGCGCAAAACAACAGTGACGGAAATCTCTATATCGACGCTGTCCGCACCCTTTTCGACCTGCCCGAACCCACCGTTGAGCCGCCAAAAGAAAAAAAACCGGCCAACGACTAAAGCATTGAAGGAGTTCTCAATCATGGCAACCCGCACCTTAAGAATCGGCACACGTGCCAGCCAGCTGGCTCTCTGGCAAGCCAACTGGGTCAAGTCCGAGCTGGAAAAACGTTACCCCGACCTGGAAGTGACCCTGACCAAGATTAAAACCCAGGGCGACAAAATTCTGGATGTTCCGTTGGCCATGGTTGGCGGCAAAGGACTCTTTGTCAAAGAGATTCAGGAAGCGATGCTGCGCAATGAAATTGATATCGCGGTTCATTCGATGAAAGACGTCCCGACCCTCTTCCCGGAAGGAACAGCTCTGCGGTGTATCACCGAGCGGGAAGACTGTCGCGACATCGTGATTCTGCGGCCTGGCGTTA
>Ga0102946_1000040_pt1 | contig 45231 bp, 42 predicted proteins | sample SalPon2A_A_D1_MG_FD_78209 | JGI IMG/M metagenome (GOLD analysis project Ga0102946, IMG submission 78209) | Soil microbial communities from South San Francisco under conditions of wetland restoration - Salt Pond MetaG R2A_A_D1_MG | ecosystem: Environmental > Terrestrial > Soil > Wetlands | place... | reverse complement strand
TGGGTGATATCCATATAAACCAGTCCACCGGGGTTAATTCTCGGTGTCACTGTCAGCGTCACACCGGTCGAAACATACTGGGCGCTGCTGACCACATTATTGTTACCGGTGCTGATGCTGGACGAATTGACAGGGACCTGGATACCGACGTTGATTGTCGCTGTTGCATTGTTTCTCACCAGCAGGGATGGTGCAGCCAACGACCTGACATCAGATACAGAGTCCAGGGCCTCGATGGTTGCCTCGATTAGTGTTGTTCCGCCATTAAAAAATTTCGATGCCGTCACCAGCAGATTGTTCGGGGTTCCGGCATCAACGGTGTCGACTACCCTGCCCGACTGCACACCGCCATCCGGAATTTCGAGATTATTCTGCAGGAACCAGGTGACGCCAAATGACAATGCCTCGTTCAGTGTGACCTCGAGAACCTGCGATTCGATCAAAACCTGAAGCGGCTGAATATCAATGCGTTCGATGGCTGCGAGAATTGAATTGTATTCTGATTGGGTCGACTGAATTAACAATGAATTGGTTTCAACCACCGAGGTGATCCTAATGTCACTGTCTTCGAAATTAATGACGCCTCCGGCTCCGGCATCGCTCCCGGAACCGCCGGATGTACCCCCGGTTGTGGACTGGTTCAAGCCACCCGCCGTGTCCTGCCGGTTCGTCGAAAAATCGTTCACGGACCCAACGGTTACCGGCTCAAGCCCAGGCGCCAGCGTTCCCCGCGACTCATTCCGGTTTCCGCCGGTTGCCTGCCCGCCGAACAACTCTGCCAGGTAACCGGCCAGTATCGGAGCCTCGAGGTTTTTTACCCTGTAAACGAATAATTGCTTACCGGATCCTGCAGCACCCCGATCAAGTATCGTGATCCATTCTTCCGCCTTTGTCAGGTAACTCTCCTGATAGGTGATCACCATCACCGACCCCAGTCGTTCGAGGGGAATAAACCGGAACATTCCGGCAAGTGGAGATTCACCCTCTGACCCAAAAATGCCCTCCAACTCCCCGATGATCGACTCAACATCGACGGTGCGCAGCGGGTATATACCGACCGACATGCCGGCAAGCCAGTCGACATCAAAAATCTCAACGGTCTTGAGATAGTTTCTAAGTTCCTCTCGCGTTCCGGCCACGAATATCATGCTTCGCATCTGGTCAACCTGGACGATTGCACCATCACGAACATAGGGTTGGAGGATTTTCTCCATTTCGACGGCAGAAATGTACTCAAGGGGAACCGCTCGCACCTCGTAACCCCTGACGAGATCGAGGCCGCCGATTTCAGGTGCCAGGTGGCCAGGAATGGCATCATTGACCGGAAGGATATGGTACCGCCCCTCGGTATAGACCATGGTGGCGCCGTTCCACTGCAACAGCAGCTCGAGTATCGGCATCAACTGATCGCGTGACACCGGCTTTGAAGTTGAGAAGGTGACTTCGCCGCTGACACCAGGACCAATCACAAATGTTTCCTGCAACACTTCACCCAGAATGGTGTGAACAACCGACTGGACTGACTCACCTTCGAAATTAAGAACGATCTCACCATCTTCGGAAACGATATCCGGCCTGGAAGCTGCGGCCTCCTCATTGATGAACACGCCGGTTCCTTCGTAGATCTCGACCGCCTGAACACCCGGATTTACGCTGTCCTGCTCCTGTGGAGGATCAACCGCTTCCGGCGGCGCCTGCTTGGCTGCAGTATTGACGGTCTTCCCTGTAGAGTGAGGTCGCACGACCCGATTCTGTGTGGCGCACGCCGCCACGACGAACACAATCGTCGCGATCAGCAGGGTTCTTTTTATAAATTGCATGTACATCAATGTCGGACCTTGTTTAATTGTTCTGCCGGACTTGTCTGCGGACAAGATTCCAATACCACTATTGATCATCATTCTCGGATGAATCTTCCTCACCCTGAGCAGGGCGACGCTCAGGCCCCTCATTAATAATGGACTGGATGGCATCTTTATAATTTTGAGCTTCATCCTGCTGGGCATTTTCTGCTGCCCGCCTCAGTTCTTCGCGACGTTCTTCAATTCTCTGGCGGATTTCTTCAGCCCTGGTCATCGGCTCATCGGACGAATCGTCATTTTGCGCTACTGCTTCCGCTTCGTTTTCTGACCCTTCCCGGGCTACTGGCTTGCTCACTTCCGGTGGTGTATCTATGACAGCATCGTGGACCTGCAATTCCAATTGCAGTTCTTCGCCATCATCCGAAGCCAGCGTAACCCGCCGTTCTTCGATCTGCGTCACCTGCCATGTCCCGAAATCACCTTCCAGGGGCTGGCCTTCAAAAGCCACCAGTGACTGCTGATGGTCCGGAGACTTGAGCGTTACCATGCGCTGGGTAGGAGTGATAATGATGCCGGCGAGTTCAACGTCCGGAGCGCCCACGTATTCATCTTCTACAGGGTCGTCAACCAAATCATCCGAATCAAGGACCGGCACAGGCCGACGATCCTCATTAAATACCGGCCGCTCGGAAACAACCACATACTGTTCCAGCGGCCCCGCATCTTTCAGTGTTGCAATACTTACCGATGAATTGTCGTCGACGGAGTTTTCTTCTCCACTCCCTGCCGAGGGAGGCATCGCCCAAACCACGATCAGACCCAGGATGCCCAGAAGGAAAGCGCCCCCGGCTGCGGCCAGACCTACACCAATGGTGTTATTTTCCAGGGCCTTGATCATCGCAAATAGCCCGACATGTTAAATCGAACGTCCAGCTGGCCGGTATCCTGCTGTTGCTGATTGCGGCGACTGCTGCGTCGTGCACGTGGTTTCACGATCGTCATTTCTTCAATGATGATCAATGGAACACTGGTTTCGAGCCAGTAGAGAATCGAATTGACGTCCTCGATGCCGCAACGCATGCGAACGTTAACGGTCACTTTCTCATATCTTTCCTGAACCCGGGGTCTGACTGGTTGCCTGCTGACAATCTGGCAACTGTTGTTGGCCCGGGCATCAACTGCCTGGCCCAACCGTTCTGACATGGCTGCAGCAGCCTCATTGAAACCGCCTTCCTCAAGAAAAAGATTCTGGTCTGAACGATTGGACTGAAGCTCACGCAGTCGCTCGTCATATACATCTTTCATGGCAGCAACCCGGGTGAAACGACCGAGCTGGTCTTCCAAGTCACTGATCTCACTGGAATACTCGACATGCCTAAGGATGAACCAGTGAAAAGCCAACAGATAGACCAGGATCACCACGATGGCAAACAATAAAATTGCTGTCAGCCGGCTATTGCCCTGTTCGACCGCGAGCGCCACTATCCTTCCTCCGGCGCTTCAGGTTCTGACACAGTTTCCTGGGCATCAACAGCCACTACATTCGCGTTGATCTCAAAAATCTCCAGCCCTGTGCGGGCATCAACCCTGGTTGATCCGCGAAAGCCAGCCTCATCCAATAGTGGCGAAGCATTCACCAGGCCGATCAACTGCTGTGCATTCTGTGATTTGCCCTGCATCTGGACGGTGTCCTGGCCGACAACCAGCCGATCAAGGTAAGTATCATCCGGCAGTGTACTCGTCACATCAGCAAGCACATCAACTGCCATTGGCGTTGTGGAGCGCCGTTCAGCAAGGAAACCTGCAGACTCCATCGTGTCGCTGATCTGATCCCGGATTCTCTGGACACGTAGCGCCTCCGTACGCACTTCCTCGATGGCAGCCTGGTATTCAGCAACCTGGTGTGAGCGAAGATACAAAGAAACGCCCATGAACACGGCAATCAGTGCAACCAGCACGATGGACATGATCTGGTTGAACCTGACCTTCTGATTGACAACTTTAACGCGCCGGTCCGGCGGTAAAAGATTGAGACCCAGGGGCTGGTCACCATCCATTACATCGACACTGGAAACACCCAGACCGCGGGCCGTCAGCATTTCAGTGGTTGTGTCAATTTCTGACCTGGGAACAACTGCCAGATCGATGCGCACCTGGCCTTCTTCCTTGTCATGCCCAAGAACGTTCCAGTCGAAATAGACGTCGTCTGCCTTGAATGGTGTTTGTCGGTCCATTTCAAAGCGCAGAACCTGCTGGAGATTGGTCTCTGCGGCAATCGGCAATCGGACTTCCTTGCGCAAAACACCCGCGCCATCCAGGTATAAAACCCTGGGCGCTTCCAGCAATTCATTGTCTGCCAGCAATTCTCTTAATTGTTGCTTCTGTAAATCGGCATCCTGGTCCAGCGAGAATGTCTCCAGTCGACGGACCTCGCTGTTTTCCTCAATGCCAATACGGACATCCTTTTCCCCGACCTCGACCGTCACGCGCCTTAGCGCATGCTGCAAACGGGCACGCCATGATTCAGGCATGAGGTCGCGAAGCTCTCCCAGCCACCAGCGCCAATAGGCATTGACGGGACTCGCCTGTACGCGCCCACGCCATTCCTGCAACTTTGTGTCTAATGCCAGTGCCATTTCAGGGTATGCCTTACTCGTGAAATCCTTCTCGCCAACGCACAATTCGGAATGGGCGACCATCCCTGGTGCCGCCCAACTTGACAGTAGCGCGGAGTTGATCCCATACCCCGTTGGGCAGGGTTGCTTTGGCCTCAATACTATACGTCAGGCCCCGTCCACGTGCCATTGCCACCTGTCCCGTGGGAAGCGAAAGATCAGGGCCATCGCCTGGTTGCTGAGAGTGCCTTTCTGCCACGAAGTTCAACGCATCTTCAGGCGTGATATCCGGTATTGCCACCAATGCCTCGGCCGGTCCATAGGCCGGATCAGGAAGCGCACTGTCTTCATAGACCGTGACTGCATTCTCAATCTGTTTGAATAATTCCCATGGCATTCCCAGCACCTGGAGCAATTCCTCGATCAGAACGAAACGGTGATTTCCGGGGCCGATTTCCAGTCCGGCGGATTCGTACGCAGCATCTTCTGCACCATTGGGTCGTTCTGCATCGTCCGGATCCCGCCAGTCAGCAACTGCTGCGGCAAGATACTCGGCATACTCTTCATCCAGTCCGTTGCCGGTAAAAAGGTTCGTCAGTGTTGCTTCATCGGCCTCGTTGATATTGACCTTTCCACGTTCATCAGTGATTTTAACTTCCACCACGACGTCTTCATAAAGCACTTCGTATGATCGCCCGTCCGGAATCCAGCGTGTCTCTTCAACCGGGTCGCGCAAATGAAGCACTGCAAGATTAATACCGCCCTCGGCAGCCATTCGCGCCCTGGTGCTCCACATCACCGAGTGAGACTCCAGTTGGTCCATCCTGGCCATCAGGGCAAAAGCACCGCTGGTTATGGTCACCAGCAGCAACACCCATAACACCATAATCAGGGCAACACCCGTTTGTTTGTGCGGGGAGCGCATCGCTAATTGCTGTTCCCACGACGATTGATCAGGTTCTGGATCGTGGTGCTGTATTCACTTGCCTGACGTCCGCCTGCTTCCTCAATCATCTCCGCGATGGCCAAACCATCAATGCGCACCGAGGCGACAAGGTCTGGCCACTCCATGTGTGCTTGTTCGTCAAAATCCAGTTGTAGTGAAATCGCAAGCGGAATGATTTCTGTCTCGTCCCAGCTGTCTGACCACGATCCCGGGCCACCCTGCTCGTCACGCCCCTGGAATGAAAAGCCGCCACCCTGAATTCCATCGATCAGCATAATGGGTGCCCTTGCATCCAGGTCTGCCTCTTCAAACCCCTGCAACAATGCGTGGGTAAGCACCAGTTCCTGACCATTTTCACCCTCTACGATCCTAAGTTCCTGGACCTGGGGACCACCAAAGCCCAGGTAGCCCGGCATTGGACCCACAAAGCGAATTGATCTGGAACTGCCATCGAATACCATGGGCAGGTCATCACTATCAATGTCTGAAAATGACATGGGTAACAACTGGTTTAGCTGGCGGTGAACAAACTGGTGAGCAAGCCTCAGGCGGCTGCTCTCCTCCAGGATATCCTGGCCCCGGTCAGTTGCTCTTGTGGAGGCGCGAAACCCACCATAGGCCAGTGCCAACAAAACACTCATCAGGGTAATGGCGAGCAGTAACTCGACCAGCGTGAATCCCCGCGCGGTTTTCAGTGATTTCCTGTTAGCAGAATTGGTCATAATGCCCGGTTTGCCATCATTGCCCTGACGGTGCTGAATCGCCTTGATCGTTCATCCGAAGGATCCCCCCAGATCACCAGCAACTCAACCTGGAGTAATTCGATGCCTGTAAGCTCGGCAAGCACAAGCGCGTCCGAAATGTTCTCCGGATCCTCTGTCGGTTCATATTCCATGACCCGTAATTCCCAGCGGTAGTCACCCGAGTCGCCACTCGATTCGCTGCCCATTTCGAGCGGTATATCCAGGCCGACCGTGTCCATTACCGATTGCGCGATTAAAGCAACCTCTGTGAACTGTTTGGAACGCATCGTGTTTCGAATCGAACCGGATATGATCTGAAGCACCACGGCAAAACTGATCGAAAAAATGACAAAAGCCAGCAACACCTCCAGCAGCGTGAAGCCACCGGACCTGGTGCGGGGTGAGTGAATTTTCCCTACGTTAATCATTCTCGACTTCCACCACGGTCTCACCCGTCAACCAGGCGACACTCACCTTGTAGATCCGGTTGTCTGATTCCAGTTCGACATAACCCCCTGTCGATCCACCATCCGGGTAAAAGCGAATGCCACCGACATTTTCACCAGTCAGTTCTGAGCGGGCAGTGGTCAGTGCAACGCTCATTTCTTCGGGCAGTTCCACGGGTTCACGTTCCGGGGCCTGATAGGTGCCAGCTTCCGTATCGACAATAAAGACCTGCTCACTTTTCTGGAGAATTGCGTGGGTGCGTGTGTAGCGAAGATTGGCTGCCACCTTGCGGGCAGCAGTTCTCATTTCAGCACCACTGATACTGCGCGAAATGGAAGTACCCACCAGGGCAAGGACCAGGGCTGCGATGACAAGAACCACGATCAGTTCGACAAGGGTAAAACCCTGTTGTGGCGCATTGCGCGATTTCATAACAATGGGGGCAGCGGGTCGTAAACCCGCGGACTACCTATTCCCAACTGTTGATATCGGAGTTGGTGTCATCGCCACCAGGCTGACCATCGGCACCGTAGGAAACGATATCGAATTCGCCATACTCGCCCGGGAAACGGTATTCATACTCTCGCCCCCAGGGATCGTTCAATAGCGATCGCTTGATGTATGGACCATTCCAGCCGTCGGCATCACCAGGCTCATCGACGAGTTGATCAAGACTTTCCGGTATCGAACCGGTATCAAGATAATAACTCTCAACCCCCATGGAGATTCGGTCCACCTGCGAGGCTGCGGCCTTGACCTTGGCACCTTCTGCCTTACCGATAATTCCCGGCAGCACCAGGCCACCAATCAATGCCAGGATGACCAATACCAGTAGCAGCTCAACCAGCGTAAAGCCACCTTCGCTGCGTGGTTGTGTCCTCCGGTTTTTTATTCGAACTATGTTCATCATATTTAAACCTCCTGTGAGAGTCGTGGCTCCCTTTCTGCGGCTTCCTTTTTTTGCCGCCTGCGCCTGTCGACGCTACCCCACCAAATCGTTAATACTCAAGATCGCCAACAGGACCGACAGCACAATCGTCCCGATCAGCCCGGCCAGTATCATGGTGACAACCGGCGTAAATATGGACAAAAGTCGATCAATGGTATTTCGAACTTCCCGGTCGTAAGTGTCGGCCACTTTCAACAACATTGTATCCAGCTTTCCGGTTTCCTCACCGACGCTGATCATCTGCAGCGCAAGGCGTGGAAACCGTCCACCACTGGCCAGGTTTCGAGCCAGGCTGCCACCGGTCTTGACCTGCAGCGCAGCTTCAGAAACATCTTTACGCAAAACGGTATTGCTTATGACATTGCGAGCGATGGAAAGTGCCGAAAGCAGGGGAACACCATTGGTCAGCAATGTTCCCAGGGTCCGGCTGATCCTGGCGGTTTCCAGTTTCGCAACCAGGTCCCCGACCCACTTCATTGATAACACCCGGGCATCCCATTTGAAACGTTTTTCCTGGTTCTCCAGCATTCGTCGAAACTGGACAACAATGAGCACGGTGATCCCGATCAGGGCCCACCAGAAATTCTGCAGGATGCTCCCCGCGAACAGGACCACCTTGGTGATGGTTGGCAGGTCTCCACCCAGCTCCTCGAATATGGGTGTGAATTGTGGAATCACGTAGACCAGCAGCAGGATGAGTGAACCGGCAGCCAGCGCGAGCAGCAAAATCGGATAGATCAATGCCGAAATGACGCTGTCACGCAATTCAGCAGAACGTTCCAGGTAATCCGTCAGGCGCAGCAAAGTGGTGTCCAGCGTTCCACCCACTTCACCGGCACGCACCATGTTGATGTACAAGCGGCTGAATGTGCCGTGACGCTCTTCAAGCGCATCTGAAAGACTGCCGCCTTCCCGTACACGATCACGAATCTCGGTGACCGCCCGACCGACCTTGTCATTTTCAGCCAGGTCCTTGAGAACCTGGAGAGAGCGATCAAGTGGCAGGCCGGCGCCGAGAAGGGTGGACAGTTGCTGCGTAAACTGTCCGACTTCGCGTGTATTCATGCCCTTTCGGGACAGGCTGAAATTCCCCAATCCCAGTCCACCACCGGCTTCCTTGGCGTGCAGTGGAATATTCCCGGCTTCCTGAAGCTTGAGAATCACCATGTCCATGCTGGGCGCTTCCATGGTCCCCTGCACAGTTTCACCGCTGGGCGCGACAGCTTTGTATTCGAATACTGGCATCAGAGTTGGTTTTCGATCAGCTTTCCTGTGTGACCCGCAGAATTTCTTCGATGGTGGTTTTACCTTCCAGGCACTTGTTCATGCCATCGAAATACATGGTTCGCATGCCTTCCTTGATCGCCTGAGCTTCAAGTTCACCGGAAGTTGCATGCTGCATGACGAGGCGCCTGATCGGATCACTCATTGAAAGCAGTTCAAGGATGGTGGTTCGCCCACGAAAACCAGTTGGATTCAATTCGGACGGTACCGGCTTGTAAACCACGTAGCGTTCCTTATCAGCCAGCTCAGTCAGGCCCATTTCCTTGGCCACTTCGGGTAGCAATTCCACCGGTTCACGCGTTTCCGGATCCAGGGTTCTCACCAGTCGCTGCGCCAGAATGGCATTAACCGTGGATGTGAGCAGGTAGTCTTCAACACCCATGTCGAGCATACGCGTTACGCCACCAGCGGCATCATTAGTATGGACAGTGGAAAGAACAAGGTGACCTGTAAGTGCCGACTGAATAGCAATTCGTGCGGTTTCAAGGTCACGCATTTCACCAATCATAATGACATCCGGATCCTGTCGAACGATCGCACGCAGTGCAGCGGCAAAGTCGAGGCCGATAGAGGACTTGGCCTGAATCTGGTTGATGCCTTCAAGCTGATATTCAACCGGATCCTCAACCGTGATAATCTTGCGAGCCGGCGTATTGAGCTGGCTCATGGCCGTGTATAGCGTTGTGGTTTTACCTGATCCTGTCGGCCCGGTTACCAGGATAATTCCGTGCGGCGTTTCCAGGTGTTTGGTGAACTTGTCCTTGAGGTGGTCATCAAAGCCCAGCGAGTTAAAGTCAAAAACAATGCTTTCCCGATCCAGGATTCGCATGACCACACTTTCACCGTGAGAGGTGGGAACTGTGGAAACACGCAGATCAAGTTCCTTACCCTGGACACGATGCATGATGCGACCGTCCTGGGGCAAGCGACGCTCAGCAATGTTCAACTTCGCCATGATCTTGATACGGCTGATGACCGCGGCCGTGGAACTGGACGGTGGCGCTTCAACTTCCTGCAGGACACCATCAACCCGGTAGCGGACCTTGAGCCGGTTCTCGAAGGGCTCGATGTGAATATCGGACGCACGCTCTTCAACCGCGCGCTGCATCAGCAGGTTTACCAACCGAATAACTGGTGCTTCGGATGCCAGGTCACGCAAATGCTCGACGTCTTCGAGCTCGCCATCACCATCGCCGCCCAGGCTTTCGACAATCTGCCCCATGGCGCTGCGGCCGCCACCAAGCAGTTTTTCGATGCCATTTTCGACTTCCGATGCAATTCCGACCTTGAGCGCTACGCTTTTGCCGGTTGCCATCCTGATTGCACGGATCGAAAACTCATCCGTGGGGTTTGCCATGACGACCGTGATTTCATCATCGTCTTCGGACACGGGCAAAATCAGGTTGGTTTTCAGGAAACGAACAGAAAGCCCCTCGATCAGGGGAACCTCTTCTGGCAAATCCGCTGTTCTGACCAACTCGAGGTCCAGCAGTTCGGCCTCTGCTTCGGCTACATCCTTTTCGGATACCAGGCCCAATCTGACGAGAAGCGTGACCAGATCTCCGCCATGCTGCTCACGATAGGCTTCGGCACGACGCAAGTCTGCCTGTTTGAGCCGTTCACGCCCAAGCAGAATTTCACATATCTGGTCGACAGCTGTTCGCTGAATCTCCGTTCCCGGCGATTTCTCCTGCTGCTTGTCTGGTTCCTGATCTGGTTCTGGTTGCACTTTACTTTTCTCACCCGAAAATTGCGGGTTTCGCTGCTCAACGGTTAATTATATGTTAGCTGGGAACACTTCTAGGACGTTTCGTTCTGTTTCAGCTTCGAAATATCATCTGCTTTCCAGCCCACAAACTGCTCCACCAATGGTCGATTGGCAAGCACCCAGACAAAAATCGGCGCCAGCGCAGGCAATATCAGGGAGCCCAACTGGTACCCCATTGCAATGGCCTCGTCTGAAATCCCGGCCTCCTCAATAATGACATGGGTCTGCGAGCCAAAATTAAATGCCAGCATTTTCAATGATTGCCATACCACGCCCCAGATCTGAACCGCCGTGATGGTCACATAGCCAATCGCAAGAATAGAAAATTTGCGCAACCAGCTGACGTCGGAACCCATCACCAGACCGAATAGAAGAGGCAAGCCATAGCTATAAACCAATGGATTGACGATGAACCCAAGTGAGTCTGTCGTGCCGTCCCGGAAATCGAACATGAAAGTTGTCTGCACCTGGAACAGGAAATGCTGCTCCGGATTCACAATAATGTTGTAGAAGTGGTCACCGAGCAGGTGTGACAGGATCGCTTCTGCGGCCAACCTCGAGGGTGTGCCATGAAATGCAGACAGATAAAACCACAGCATGAAACCGAACAGCATCCACAACGTCGCCAGAATCAGCAGTTCACTCAGCCGCAATTCGTCCCTGGGTTTTATCAGCTTTCGGGCAGGAGGCTTCTGGTCGACAGATTCCGCACCGGCTGTCTGTACCTGCTTTTCGTCCGCCAGTTCTCTATTTGGTTCGTGATTCTCGTTCATCAATATTTGCTCACAGCAATCAGTCAACCCACTCACGCGCATTTTCGAACATGCGCACCCAGGGTGAAGCATCAGGCCAGTCAGCCGGTGCCCAGGAAAAATTAACGGTTCGAAGCGTGCGTTCAGGATGAGGCATCAGGATGGTAATTCTGCCATCCCGATTGCACATCCCGGTGATTCCATCAGGTGAACCATTTGGATTTGCGGGAAAACCGGTGGTGGCCTGGCCGGAACCTTCGACATATCGCATGCAGATCAGTTCATCCGGTCGCTCCGTCTGTTGAAACTCAGCGCGCCCTTCTCCATGAGCCACAGCAATGGGTAATCTTGAGCCCTCCATGCCGCGGAAAAACAGAGAAGGTGAGTGGTTGATTTCCACCAGGCTGAGGCGTGCTTCAAATTGCTCAGACAGGTTGCGCTCGAATGCCGGCCATCCATCACTGCCAGGCACCAGATCGCGCATGGTGGCGAGCATCTGGCAACCATTGCAGACACCCAGGGCAAACCTGCTGGTGTCAGCAAGGAATTCCGCGAACATTTTACTCAGGCGGTCAGAGTACAAAATCGACTTGGCCCAACCCTGGCCAGCCCCAAGCACGTCTCCGTACGAAAATCCACCACAGGCGACCATACCCGCAAAGTCATTCAGCTTATACCGGCCTGAATGCAGATCGCTCATATGGACATCAATCGAATCGAAGCCGGCCATATCGAAAGCTGCCGCCATTTCAATCTGACCGTTCACGCCCTGCTCGCGAAGGATTGCAACCCTCGGCCTGGCGTTTAGGTTGAGCATTGCTGAGACCGGACTTCTACCGGCATCAAATTTTACTATCGGCTCTATACCTGGTTGCTGCCAGTCGAGTGCCGCTTTCAATTCACTGTCTGCAGTATCCGGATTATCCCGCAAACGCTGTACAGCATGGCTGGTCTCCATCCAGCATTCCTGCAATGACGGCATTGCGAGATCAACAGGCTGTGATTCGTCATCCGCGCGCCCCAGTCGCAGTCTACGCCCGGACACGGGCGCTCCTAGATCATGAATACAGTCAGCCAGTCCGGCATCGGCCAGCACGTTCATGACGCCCTCAATTTCACTCGCAGACACCTGGATGACGGCACCAGCTTCCTCATTAAACAGGAACTCAGGGAATTCCGCGGCTGACACAGCGGGCGACAATTCCAGTCCACAGTGTGCAGCAAATGCCATTTCGAGCACGGTCACAATGACGCCACCATCGGAGCGGTCATGATAGGCGAGAATTTTTCCGTCTGAGTTCAACGCCTGGATGGCTGAAAACAAACCTTTCAGTAATCCGGGTTCGTTGAGATCCGGAACCTGGTCACCAAACTGGCCATGTACCTGCGCCAGTGCTGACCCACCCAGACGATTCTTACCAAGACCAAGATCAATCAACAGCAAGCGGCTTTTGCCAACCTCGAGATTGAGCTGTGGTGTCAGGCATCGCCTGACATCTGCCACTGGAGCAAAAGCTGAAACGATCAACGATACCGGCGCCACCACGCGTTGCTCTTCACCATCGTAATCCCAAATGGTTTTCATCGACAATGAGTCTTTACCAACCGGGATTGCGATTCCCAGCTCCGGACAAAGCTCCATTCCAATGGTACGAACAGTGTCGAACAATGTCGCTTCCTGCCCCGCTTCACTGGCTGCGGCCATCCAGTTGGCAGATAACCTGATATCAGAAATGCGGTCGATTGGGGCAGCAGCGATATTCGTGACTGCTTCTGCCACTGCCATTCGTCCGGATGCCGGTCCGTCAATCACTGCCAATGGTGACCGCTCGCCCATCGCCATGGCTTCTCCGGTCAGGCTTTTGAATCCACTGAGCGTCACCGCACAATCAGCCACCGGCACCTGCCAGGGCCCAACCATCTGGTCGCGCACCGTCAGGCCACCAACGGTTCGATCACCAATGGTCACCAGGAACGCCTTGCAGCCAACGCTTGGGAATCTGAGGACATTTTTAAGGCTTTCTTCAACATCCAGGTCATCCAGGCTCAAAGAACGGGCATGATTCTGAACGCGATCGACATCCAGCTTAAGCCCCGGAGGATTACCCAGCAACACTTCCAGGGGCATATCGACAGGTGCCTCACCCAACAGGGTGTCGTCGAGAATCAACTGTTGATCTTCGGTTGCTTCGCCCAGCACTGCATACGGACAACGCTCCCGCTGGCAGAGCGATTCGAAAAAGCTGATTTGCTCCGGATCAATGGCAAGCACATATCTTTCCTGTGCCTCGTTACACCAGATTTCCATTGGTGACATGCCCATGTCGGCGTTGGGGATTGCCCTGAGGTCCAACCGACCACCGCAACCGCCATCATGCAGGAGTTCAGGGATGGCGTTGCTGAGACCACCTGCCCCCACATCGTGAATGGAGAGAATGGGATTGTCCTGATCCATAGCCCAGCAGGCATCGATCACTTCCTGGCAACGACGCTGCATTTCCGGATTACCGCGCTGAACAGAAGCGTAATCGAGATCTTCTTCGCCCTGACCGCTGCCCATGGATGAAGCAGCGCCACCACCCAGCCCAATCAGCATGGCCGGCCCACCAAGGACAACGATCCTGGCACCAGGCACCAAACCCAGCTTTTCCACCTGGCTTTCACGCATGGCGCCCATGCCGCCGGCCACCATGATGGGTTTGTGGTAGCCCCACAGGCGTCCATCTACTTCGGCTTCGAAGGTGCGAAAATATCCACACAAGGCCGGGCGACCAAACTCATTGTTGAAAGACGCACCACCAATCGGGCCCTCGATCATGATATCGAGGGCGCTGGCAATTCGTCCGGGTTTTCCGAATTCACAAAGCCACGGCAGGTCCAGCCCGGGGATATCCATGTGGGAAACACTAAACCCGGTCAGCCCGGCCTTGGGTCTGGCGCCCCTGCCGGTCGCAGCTTCATCACGAATTTCGCCGCCGGAACCGGTTGCGGCACCCGGAAAAGGAGATATGGCTGTGGGGTGATTGTGGGTCTCGACCTTGATTTGAAACGGAAGTGATTCTGTGGACCAATCAAAGGTGCCGGTTTCCGGATGAGTCAAAAAGCGATCACCTTTGGGCCCTGCAACCACAGCAGAGTTGTCGTGATACGCAGACAAAACACCATCGGGAGAACACGCATGCGTGTTTCGAATCATGGCAAACAATGATCGATCATGTTGTTCACCGTCGACCGTGAATTCAGCATTGAAAATCTTGTGACGGCAATGTTCCGAGTTGGCCTGGGCAAACATCATCAACTCGGCATCTGAAGGATTGCGTCCCATCTGGACAAATGCATCTGCCAGGTATTCCATTTCAGCGTCTGAGAGTGCAAGCCCAAGAGACTGATTGCATGCCTGCAGGGATTGAATGCCATCTTGCAGTACATCAACCCGGTTCAACTTCGCAGGTGCGTGGTGTTCAAACAGCCCCCAGGCATCTTCCACTGAACTTACCAGTGACTGCGTCATTCTGTCGTGCAGCAAATCCCTGACTTCAGCAGGTATTGTGCCTTTGACCCTGGCAACAACGGGCAGGGAAAAAGCGATGCCTCGCTCGACCCTCAGAATTTCTTCCAGGTGACAACGCCGGGCTATATCTGTTGCCTTGCTGGACCAGGGAGACTGGGTTCCGAATCTCGGGATGACGAGGACCAGGCCCTCAGTATCCAGATGATCCACAACGGTGGCGTGCAGTAAGTTCTCGAGACGACCTTGCTGGACGTCATCAAGGATTGAGTCAGACTCTGCTAAGTAGACAAAACTTGCTTTCGGTGATTCTTCAACACCACAAAGTGTTCGAATTCGATCCTGCAGTTTCCTCAGGCGAAAAGTGGATAAAGATGGTTCGCCCTGCAGGCAGATAAAGTCGCTCAAGAGCGGTCTCCCAACAGTCAGCCTGCATTTTGCACCAGGGATTCAGAAATGAAGGTGCAGCATGCAGGCAAAAGGCCGGATAAATCCGGCCTTCATTTGCTTGCGTTATGTCGGCTTGAACTCAGTCAGCCGCAACAACGGTCATCTGGTCAAGTCGTTCTTTTAATTTTTCTGGTGGCACATACCCGGGAACCAATTGGCCGTCTGACATCAGCAGCGCGGGAGTACCGGTTACGCCAAGGGCAATACCAAGCTGGTACTGCTCCGCAATCGGATTTTCACACTGCAGTGGCTCCGGATCAACACCTGCCTTGGCATCGGTTAATGCAGTCCTCTGGTCATCGGCACACCAGGCCGAGACAAACTTGCTGTACGAAGGTGATCCAACACCTGCGCGCGGAAATGCCATGTAACGAATGCCAATGCCCTGTTCATTGTACTCGGCAATTTGCTCATGAAGCTTGCGGCAATAACCGCAGTCGATGTCTGTAAACACGATGAGTTCATAGTCGGGATTTTCCGGAACGAAAGTAATCTGCTTGCTTTCGTCAATTCCGGCCATCAGATCCAGTCGCTGCGTGGCCTTGGCCTGTTCTGTCAGATCTGCGCGGGTGTCAAGGTCGATCATGCGCCCCTGCATCAGGTATCGACCATCACTGGAAGTGTAAACAATGTCACCCCCGATCTGGACCTGGAGAATGCCTGGAATCGGTGTTTCTGAAATCGCAACGCTTTCGGCATTCGGTGCCAGCTCACGAATTCGTTCCTCGACAACAGTGTAATCATCCTGTGCCTGAACAGGTAAAACCGCGCTGCCCAGGATCAAACCTGCAGCGATGATTGAAAATTTACCAAAATGCCTCATGCTGTGCCTCTTTGTCTCGTTTGAGTACTGTTACCCGTTCTCTGTCGGGAACGTATCCCAATGGACAACTGGATCTTCCTTTTGTTCACGGCAAAGGCCCAATTGTCAGCTGGCAATCCATGATCATTCTCAGTTCAACCCCGTGGATGATGCTTGCGATGTAGCTGCTTCAGACCTTCCTTAGCAATATGAGTATAGATCTGGGTGGTCGAAAGATCACTATGTCCGAGTAATAATTGGACAACCCGCAAGTCAGCACCATGATTGAGAAGATGCGTGGCAAAAGAATGTCTCAGCACATGGGGAGACAATTTCTGCTCAATTCCGGCAGTTGTGCCATGTCGCTTGATAGCATGCCAGAAAGCCTGTCGGGTCATCCCCGAACCGCGAGATGTCACGAACACCACCTGGCACTCACGGGCTTTCAGCAACTGCCCACGCGATTTGCTCATGTAGCGATTTATCCAGTCCAGCGCATGCTCACCAAGCGGCACAAGCCGCTCTTTCCCGCCCTTGCCCAGAACCCTGACGACCCCCTGGTTCAGGTTGAGGTTAGCCAGTTCGAGTGAAATCAATTCGCTGACCCGGAGACCGGTAGCGTACATTGTTTCAAGCATGGCCCGATCTCTAAGGCCCAGTGGTGTTTCAGTATCAGGTGCGTCCAGGAGTTTACTGATGCCGCCTTCATCGATGACTTTCGGGAGTCCTCGACCAAGTTTCGGGCTTTCAATCAGTGCTGTCGGATCGTCATCAATCTCCCGCTCCCTGAGCAGCCATCTGTAATATTGGCGAAATCCTGAGAGGAACCGCGAGAGGGTTCTGGAGTTTCTGCCCTTGCGGACTTCAGCAGCAAGAAAAGCAAGAATCTGGTCACGCGAGGCCTTTTCGAGTGATACCGAATAAGTGCCCCGCAGATACCCGGCCAAATTTCGCAAATCGTAACGGTAGCTGTCGAGGGTATTGCGACTCAGACCGCGCTCTGCCCAGCTCGAGTCGAGAAAGTTATCGATGGATTGAAGGCTGGCTGAATCCGCTGTGACCTTCACCTTGCTCGATTGTGTGGTGTCAACCATTTAGACTTCAGCTCGCCCCAGACATCAGTTACCGAGGATAACCGAAGCAAAGCAAGCGATGCCAGAAAACCGTCACCAATCTGCTGAGGAAGCAAACCAGCAGGAGATACTACCCTGCGGGCTGATGCGCCGGCTGCTGATCATGGCCTACGACGCCATCGCTGTGATTGCACTGATGATGCTGGTCACGGCTTTGTTGCTGTTCACGCCATTGCGCACCCAGACGGCATTTATCGACCCGTTGCCAACAGGAATCATGATTCTTACCTGGTTTTTGTACCTTGCATGGTGCTGGCGTCGGGCGGGACTCACGCTTGGCATGAGGGCCTGGCGGGTCAGACTGGTATTTGAAAATGGCACGAAGCCAGGCTGGGGACGCTGCATATTGCGCTTCGTGGTTTCGCTGGCTTCAGCAGCAGCCTTCGGAATCGGTTTTATCTGGTGCTTGTTCAATCCACGACGCCAAAGCTGGCACGACATCGCCACTAACAGCTCGATGATCCGTACCCCCAAACCCCCCAAATAACGTTTAAACGGTCCTTCTCAGAATCAGGATTGCCCCCAGGGCCAGCAATGCCGAAGGTAACAGGTTGCTGACCAGTGCGGGTATGCCATAGGCATCACCAAAATTCAGGATTCCCCTGCTCAGAATCATGAACAACCCGCCAAGCATCATACCCACGAACATTCTGACACCCATGTTCTGGGTCCTGGAAGACCCAAACACGAAAGGCATTCCTGCCAGTACCAACGCGATGATGGTCAGGGGATAAAAAACTTTTTCCCAGAATGCCGATTGGTAAACCCGATCATCCAGCCCGTTTTCTCCCAGGTAGTTCAGATAGTCCTTCAAGGCACGTATCGACAATCTTTGAGGTCGGGTCACTGCTGAATCGAGCAGTTCAGGCCGCACCTCCGTGGGCCAGGCCTTGCTGGGTCTTCTTTCCTCGACGGCAGTTCCATCACCAATGACTGCAGTCCAGACACGATCCAGCCGCCAGTTCGTACCGTCATGATCTGCGCTCCTGGCGTGCGTGATTGATACCAGTTTTGAAGATTCAGAGAAGCCGTAGATGACGACGTTCTTGAACTCCACGGTTTGCCCGCCGCGATCCGCTGAAAGCAGGGGGTCCTGGATGTTAACGATATCGTTTCCATCCCTGAGCCAAACACCACGTGGTCCACCAATGATGGCCTGGCCCAGAGTTTCGCTCAATCGAAAGGCACGCGCCTGGTGTTCGGATTCCGGCGCTACCCATTCGCCCATCAAAACCACCGGGACTGCAAGGATCAGCACACCCCCCAGGGCTGCAAGCGCCAGCCTTAACCTGGAAACTCCGGAAGTCCTGAAAGCGACAAGCTCATTGGCTGAAGCCAGGCTGCCAACGCCAATCAGCACGCCCAACAGAGCTGCGATGGGAAAAATCTGGTAGGCCCTCCTGGGCGTCGTCCACAAGACGTACCAAAGCGCATCACCAATGCCATAACCTGCAGTAGAATCCCGCAGTTCGCCAAGGGCAGAGATCATCATGAATAACAATGTCAGGCCCACCCATACCAGTAAAGTGCCCTGCATTGCAGCCAGCCCGACATAACGATCGACAATCTTGATCATGATCGGGATCCCCTGCCCATTCGCCCCTGTCGCTGTAGCCAGACCAGCGCGATCAGAAGCACCAGGAGGTGCGTCCACCACATACCTATGAAAGGTGGGATCACGCCTTAGCAATCCAGGAACGACACAGGAAAAGGACATTGGCGTAAATCAGGTAGGCCAGCATTCCCAGCACGATCCGTCCACCCCGGCCTTCGCGGGGCGCTGAGTGTGCAAGAGGCAGCGCGAGAAGCCCAAGTACGATCACGCCGATGGCAGGCGACACTCGAAACTGAATTTCTGCGATTTCTTCAGGCTCAGCGGAAAACAACAACTCACGACTTGGGCGAATATCAATTTCATCGCTTTGACTCACCGCTTCTGCCTGGGGCAGTCGCAGGTCATTTCTGCTGAACTCAATCACACCGAAATCAAGTGACCTTCGCTCTCCCTCGGTAATCTGACCATTCTCAAGCGTGAGGTATCGAATGCCGGTTTCCTCGTCCAGCCAGTAAAACCCTCTTTCTGCAATCCAGACCTGGTCACGCTCATCACGCCTCTGCTGAATAAAGATGTTGTTGAGTGTTTTACCGTCAGCCTCAACCGATTCCACGTACAAGACCGTATTGCCGCCGCGCAACACGTGAAACTGGCCGGTTTGCAAGCCCCACTCGCTGGCTGATCGAAACGCCTCTTCCAGTCGTTGCTGCTGATAACCCGCAGCCATTGGGGCCAGGAAAACAGCACTGATGAGTGTCAACCCGGCAATGGGCAACATAAGGTTCAGCAATGGCCTCAGCAACATTGGCCACCCAAAACCACTGGCGCGCATGACCGCCATCTCCTGGTCCCTGTAGAGCCTTCCCAATCCCCATATAACGGCTATAAATGCAGATAGTGGAATGATGTTACCGAGCGCATCAGGCAATCCAAGGAAAACCATCAGGCCCAGCAATCGCGCTGGAATTCTTCCTCCGGCAACATCGCTCAACAGCTCACCAAATAAAAGCGCGATCATGACGATCAACAGCACAAGAACAACCGCGATGAAGGTCCACAGCCATTCGCGGAAAATGTATTTCTGCAGAATGTTCAACTGGACCCCCGAAGAAGAAAGCGCTGAATGTAAGACTGGCGTGGTGAGTTCACTGTGATTTCTTTGGGCACCTTGCGAAATATGCCATGGTCAGACACAAAGCAACAAGGCAAAATTCAAAAGTCAGGAATATTTAAATGGTGTATTGGGATTTTGGTGAGCCCTGTTAGAATAGCCGGCTTGATGATCGGTCGGGGCGAATTGTTGCTGTCTTTCTGAATGGCTGCACGGTCCGGAACCGCACTAACGCAAAGGATAGACAGAACATGAAACTGAGCCTGAGCTCAACGCCTCTGACCGAGGTCAAAACACCATGCCTTGTGATTGCTGCAACTGAAGATGGACCATTGTCTCCTTCCGCGCAAACGCTTGATAAAGCTACCGACGGGCAGCTGGGACGCATGCTGGAGTCTCGAGACATTAATACTTCAACTGCGAAAACAACCATGCTTCATGGCCTTACCGGTCTGGCGGCCGACAGGGTGCTGGTGATTGGCCTCGGGAAACCCGAAAAACTGACGGCTGCACGCTGGGATCGCGCCTGCCTGGCTGCCGGCAAGGCCCTGCGTGACCACCCGATCACAGAATGTCATATCTTTGCTCATGACGTGGAAGTAGAGGACGTCGATGAGACCTGGCGTTTGCGCCAGATGGCCCTGTGTATTCAGAGAGCGAACTATCTTTACACCACGACCAAGCGTCCCAAGGATGACGATTCCATTCCGCTCAGGAAGGCTGTTTTCAACCAGGCTGAAAACGGACAGTCTGCGCTGGATCAGGCCAGCGGGATGGCGGTTGGATTCCTGAAGGCCCGTGATCTTGGCGATTTGCCTCCGAACATCTGCAACCCTGCTTACCTTGCACAGGAAGCCAGGCAGATCGCGGACTCTTTCGACAAAGTTAATCTGGAAGTTCTGGAAGAAGCCGAGATGGCCGAGCTGGGCATGGATGCTTTACTGGGTGTTTCCCGCGGCAGTGCCAACGGGGCAAAACTGATCGTGCTGAAGTATTCGGGCGGGGCAGACAGTGAAGACCCAGTGGTTTTCGTGGGCAAGGGAATCACTTTTGACACCGGTGGAATCTCGCTCAAACCGGGTGCAAACATGGATCAGATGAAATACGACATGTGTGGCGCTGCCGGTGTCCTGGGCGCCTTTCTGTCATGTGCGAAACTCGATCTTCCGATCAACCTGGTGTGTATCGTTCCGGCAGTTGAAAATATGCCTGACGGCGACGCTTATCGACCCGGAGATGTCCTGACCAGCATGTCTGGTAAGACCATCGAGGTCCTCAATACCGACGCGGAAGGACGCCTGATCCTTTGTGATGCCCTGACCTACGCAGAACGATTTAATCCACGGCACGTGATTGATGCAGCAACCCTCACCGGTGCGTGTGTCGTCGCACTGGGTCATCATGCCTCCGGGTTGATGTCCAATGACGACGAGTTGGCCGGTGCCCTTGTGGCAGCAGGCGACAGGTGCATGGATCGGGCATGGCGTCTTCCGATCTGGGAAGAGTACATGTCTCAACTGGAAACCCCGTTCGCGGACATGAAAAATGTTGGCGGCATGCCGGCCGGCGCAATCACGGCTGGTTGTTTCCTGTCGCGATTTACGAAGAAACAGTCCTGGGCACACCTGGACGTGGCCGGCTCAGCCTGGAAGTGGGGCGAAACTGAAGGCTCAACCGGGCGTCCGGTTGGCCTGTTGACCCAGTTCCTCATTGATCTTGCCGCCTGACCAGATCTCACCCTGAAAAGTCACAGGGCGAAACCATAATGGAAAAAAGCTACACACCAAGCGCCATCGAAGAAGGCTGTTACCGCGAGTGGGAAGAAAAAGGTTACTTCCGACCGGTCCCCGGTGGCGAAGGCTATTGCATCATGCTGCCGCCCCCGAATGTAACGGGCAGGCTGCACATGGGTCACGCTTTTCAAACCACCATCATGGATGCACTCACACGCTGGCGCCGCATGCAGGGGCGGGACACCTTGTGGCAGCCTGGAACCGATCACGCTGGAATCGCCACACAAATGGTGGTTGAGCGCCAGCTCGCCGCTGAAGGAAAGTCACGCCACGACATGGGCCGTGAGGCGTTTGTCGATGCGGTCTGGGAATGGAAAGAGCATTCCGGCGATACCATTGGCGGGCAACTACGCCGGCTGGGGGCATCGGTCGATTGGGAACACCATTGCTTCACGATGGATGAACGCCTGTCGGAAGCGGTTCGGAAGGTATTCGTTGAGCTTTATCGCGAAGACCTGATTTATCGGGGCAAGAGACTTGTCAATTGGGATCCGGAATTGCGAACAGCTCTTTCTGACCTGGAAGTGATTTCCAAAGACGAGAGCGGAAAGTTGTGGCATATACGCTACCCGCGGGTAGATGGTCATGGCGATGTCGTGGTCGCCACCACGAGACCGGAAACCATGCTGGGCGACACGGCTGTTGCAGTCAGCCCGGAAGATCCTCGCTACCGGGACCTGGTCGGAGAAAAACTGTTGTTGCCATTGACCGGTCGTGAGATCCCGGTGATCGAAGACGACTACGTGGATCCGGAATTTGGAACCGGCTGCGTAAAAATCACCCCCGCCCATGACTTTAATGACTACGAGGTTGGCCAGCGTCACGATCTTGAGTCCATCAATGTCTTAAACGATGACGCCACGCTGAATGACAATACCCCTGAGGCTTACCGCGGACTTGATCGCTTCGAAGCGCGCAAGCGAATCGTTGAAGACCTCAAGGCCAATGGCTTCCTGGAAAAAATCGAAGATCACAGCATGGTTGTTCCCCGCGGTGACCGATCTGGCTCAGTTGTGGAGCCGTATCTCACTGACCAGTGGTACGTAAAGATTGCGCCCCTGGCAAAGCCGGCAATCGAAGCCGTCGAGGACGGGCGCGTGAAGTTTGTTCCCGAAAACTGGGATCGGACATATTACTCGTGGATGAACAACATCGAGGACTGGTGCATCAGCCGGCAACTCTGGTGGGGTCATCGGATTCCTGCCTGGTTTGACCCGGATGGCAACATCCATGTTGGAATGGACGAAGCAGACGCCCGGCGCAATTCAGGCCTTGCAGACGATATACCCCTGGAGCAGGACGAAGATGTTCTGGATACCTGGTTTTCTTCTGCACTGTGGCCTTTCACCACTTTGGGCTGGCCCGAGGCAACCGAACGTCTTGAACGCTTCTATCCGACCAATGTTCTGGTCACCGGGTTCGACATCATCTTCTTCTGGGTTGCCAGGATGATCATGATGGGCCTCAAGTTTCGCGGTGATGTGCCGTTTCATACCGTCTATATCCATGGCCTGATCAGGGACTCCCATGGGCAGAAGATGTCCAAATCGAAAGGTAACGTTCTCGATCCACTGGACCTGATTGAAGGAATTTCCCTGGATGACCTGGTGGCCAAGCGCACAACAGGGCTGATGCAGCCCCAGATGGCCCCTGCTATAGAGAAAGCGACCCGCAAGGAATTTCCTGACGGCATTCCGGCTTTCGGAACTGACGCTTTGCGATTTACTTTCGCATCCCTGGCAACCAACGGGCGCGATATTCGCTTTGATCTCGGCCGAATTGAAGGTTATCGGAATTTCTGCAACAAACTCTGGAATGCCGCGAGATTTGTGCTGGGACAAACGGAAAACAAGGAGATCGCCAGCGCCGAAGAAGCTGCCCAACACGCTGGCAAGACGGACAAGTGGATCGAGGCTCAATTCGATGTCATGTTGCGAGAATTCAGCCAGCACATGGAGTCGTTTCGACTGGATCTCACAGCCCATGCATTGTATGAATTTACCTGGAACGAATATTGCGACTGGTACCTGGAGTTTTCCAAGTCCGCGCTCAGCAGCGGCACGCCTGAGCAACAGGCAGCAACGCGTTTCACCCTGCTGAATGTGCTGGAGCGCCTGTTGCGCGCCACCCACCCGGTGATGCCTTTTATCACCGAGGAAATCTGGCAGCGATTGAAAGCACCGTTGGGTATCGAAGGCGAAAGCATCATGACGCAGTCGTTTCCCGAGCCGCAAACGGATGAAGCAGAATCAAAAGTCATCATCTCGGAGATTGACTGGCTGAAATCCATTATCCAGGGCATTCGCCAAATTCGTTCTGAACTGGACTTGCCACCCTCCCGTTCAATGCCTGTCTGGTTCCAGGCGGGTACCGAAAATGACAGGGCCCGCGAACAGCAATTCAGGCAGTTGATTGAAAAAATGGCACGCGTCGAGGGATTCGAATGGGTCGATGATTCTGCCGACACATCAAAGTGTGCTGTGGCGCTTGTCGGGTCTTTGCGTGTTCTCATTCCTCTGCAGGGACTGGTCGATGTCACCGCGGAACTGGAACGACTGAATCGTCGCCTCGAACGAGAGTTGGCAAACCTGAAGAAATCGAAAGCGAAGCTGGACAACAAAAACTTCGTGGAAGGCGCGCCCGCCGAAGTGGTGCAACAGGAGCGGGACCGACTGGTGGCCCATGAAGAATCGGTTGCTCAATTGCGCGATCAGATCAGCCGCATCGAGTCCATGAAAGACGACTAGTGCGCACAACACCGGGGCTCGCTAGGGCGCTGCTATTTGCTGATCCAGCTCCAGCCGCATAACGATGGCGGTCTCCCTGCCTTTCTCGGCCCGGTAGTAGTTGCGCCTTTCGCCGACCACCACAAAACCGCGCGTTTTATAGAGCCTGATCGCTGCAGGATTACTGGGTCGTACTTCAAGAAACATACTGGTACAGCGCTTGACCGCCGCCTGGCAAATTGCATGTTCCAGCAAAATACTGCCGTAGCCAGCTCGCTGCCACTCAGGATCCACACAAAGATTCAGGAGATGAGATTCTCCGGCAGCATGTGTCTGTATGGCATACGCAACTAGTAAATCCCGTACCTGCAATCCCCAGCAATCGTAACCAACACGCATGCAATCCACGAAAATCCCCCGCGACCAGGGGAACGGGTAGGCGCTGTGCTCGATCTTGATGATCCTGTCGAGATCATTCAGGGTTAAAACCCTGATTTCGGGATCGAACGGTCGGGGATTGGCACTCATGTTTGTTTGTCGCCGCGCGGTGCTGCGATTCCATTGTCCAGCATAAGCTTCCACAACGCCCGTTTTGCCTTCTGGTCCTGACCTACCTGCTCAAGGCCGGGGACAACATGAACCCTTGCAGCGGAAATAACCGTCGGCGCCCCCGTGCCGAGGATCTGATTAGCCAGTACCTCACCGAAGATCAGGACCCTTGTGGTGAGCTTCTCTGCCACCGTATCGGACAATGATTGCCCACAGGCAGAATCTGTTTCATCACTCACGGGCCAGGCCCAGACAGGAGAGCTGCGCATCGCTCCAGCAATTCCTGCGGCAAGGCCGAGCTGTGACTGGTCCCTTGATTCGACAATGCACAGAATGTCACCATCTCCCTCTCCAAGCGCAATCAGCTGGTGAATCTCAGCTGCGGCATCCTCTGATCCTTGCGTGCGCAACTGATAGACATCAATGCCCATGGCTTCCAGGTACTCAAGGCTATTTGAATCCATCAGTCTTTCTTTATTTCAGTATTTTCCGGCTCATCATCATTGTAATGATCTTCTTCCCTGCCCTGCTGTCGGCGTATTCTTCGTAACCTGCGCAAACGCCACTGACGACGGCCAATGACTGTAATCACCAGCCCCGAGACAACGTAAGACAGACCGCCCAGCATCAGGAACATCGGTGGGTCGATCGCTATCAAAACGATGAACAAAACGATCACGATCAACCAGCCAGCCGGAATGCGATCACCTCGCGGCCAGCCCTTGCCGCTGAAGTACCTGACACGAGAAAACATCAGCAATCCAAGGACCACTGTCTCAATCCAGATCAGCCAGCTAACTGCATCGCCGGAAATCCCCTGTGCCGCGAAAAACCAGATGGTCGACCCGAGGGTGACAGCTGCGGCCGGACTGGCCAGGCCCTGAAAATAGCGCTTATCTGAAACCTCTGCCTGGGTGTTGAATCGGGCAAGACGCAATGCTGCACAGGCTGCGAACACAAAAGCTGCCAGCCAGCCCAGCTTGCCGGCCCAGGGGCCCCAGTTTCCAAGCGTCGTAAGCGACCAGTTAAAAGCAAGCAAAGCCGGAGCCAGACCGAAAGAAATCAGGTCAGAAAGACTGTCATACTGAACACCGAAATCGGTCTCGGTATTGGTCAGTCGAGCAACGCGACCATCGAGTGCATCCAGGCATGCAGCCACAAATATTGCTGTTGCTGCAGTGATGTAGCGACCGTTAATTCCGGAAATGATGGAGAAAAAGCCGGCGAAGAGTGCAGCCGTTGTCAATGCATTCGGCAACAGGTAGACGCCTCTGCGCATGTTTTTTGAACCTGTTCTCATTGTCTGATGCCCGATGCTCTGTGCGTGCGGTTACCGGCGAGTATGATATAAATAGTCACCACTGTATGGAGCCTATAGTAACCAACAGGGGATGGGAGATGAAATGCATTAGTTTTCGTCGAAGCACCGTTTACGCCTTGCTGATCGCTTTTCTGCTGACTGCACCAGCGGTTGGTGCGGAAGTTTACAAGTGGACTGACGAAAATGGCGTCACGCATTATACCCAGACTCCCCCCCCAGAGGGTCGTGATGCTTCAATCGAGGACATTCCGGCCGAACCAGAAAAAGCCGGCATCGGAATGCCGGTCAACGCTAATCTCAACGGTGCTGATGACTCATCGGATCAACCCTCTGCTGCAGACCTCCAACGTCAGGAAATTGCAGACAATCGTGCTGAGAATGCAGCAGAACAATACGAAATTGCAGCCGTGTGTAACGAGGCGCGCTCACGGTTGGCACGACTGGAGCCCAATCGCAGGGTCTATTACGAAAACGAAGAAGGTGAAACAGTGCGCATGGATGACCAGCAAAGGGTGGACGAGGTCGCAGCCCTCAAACTGATTATTCAAAGTAATTGCTCTTAATCGCTAGCGGAGCCTTCACGGCAAGTATAAAATTCCTGACTTTCCGCCAGAGACCGGCGGGTACATCGAGAGTCAGAATCAAATGAAAGCCAGCCAATTTCACCTGGTCACAACCCGGGAAACACCTGCAGACGCAGAGATCGCCAGTCATCAGTTGATGATTCGCAGCGGAATGATCAGGAAACTTACATCGGGCATCTACACCTGGACGCCCCTGGGCTGGCGTGTTCTGCGAAAGGTGGAAAATATCGTACGCGAGGAGATGGACCGGGCCGGGTACCTGGAAATCCTGATGCCGGCAGTGCAGCCGGCAGAACTCTGGCAGGAAACCGGTCGCTGGCAGGACTATGGCGCGCTGCTGCTAAAGATTACCGATCGAGGCGGGCGGGAATATGTTTTCGGACCGACCCACGAAGAGGTCATCACCGATCTTGCACGCCAGGAGTTGCGCAGCTACAAACAGTTGCCGATCACTTTTTACCAGATTCAGACCAAGTTCCGGGATGAGATTCGGCCGCGCTTTGGCGTCATGCGGGCACGTGAGTTCCTGATGAAGGATGCGTATTCATTTCATATCAGCAATGAAAGCCTGGAAAAAACCTACCAGGAAATGTACGAGGTCTACTCCCGCATTTTTACAAGAGCCGGGTTAAGTTTTCGTGCCGTCAGAGCAGATTCAGGCGAAATTGGCGGTAATGCTTCCCATGAATTTCATGTACTTGCCGATTCTGGTGAAGACCAGATTGTCTTTTCGACCGAATCAGATTTCGCTGCCAATATTGAACTGGCAGAAGCACCCCGCCCACAACAGCAGGCGGCGGCGCCTTCGCAGGACATGGAACTGGTTGACACTCCCGATGCCCGGACTATTGCCGACCTGGTTGAGCAATTCAAATTACCTGTTGAAAGGACCATCAAGACACTGGTGGTCGAGGCTTCAGAAGAGGTCGAAGCTGATTTTGTTGCGCTTGTCATTCGCGGCGACCACGATCTGAACGAAATCAAGGCTACAAAACTTGACCAGGTGGCAAGCCCGATTCGGTTTGCCACGGAAGAAGAAATTCGGGACACAATTGGTGCAGGGCCAGGATCTCTCGGCCCGGTCAATCTGCCGATACCCTGCATTGCTGATTTCGGGGTATCCGATTGCGCAGATTTCGCGGCAGGCGCCAACACCGACGGCAAGCATTATTTTGGAATCAATTGGGGTCGCGATGTTGCTCTGCCTCAGTTGACCGACATGCGCAATGTGGTCGAAGGCGACGCCAGCCCCGATGGCGAAGGTGTTCTCAGGCTGGCCAGAGGCGTCGAAGTGGGCCATATTTTTCAATTAGGCACCAAGTACTCTGAAGCACTCAATGCCGTGGTGCTTGGAGAAGATGGAAAATCCCACCTGATGCCCATGGGGTGCTACGGAATTGGGGTTTCGCGCATCGTTGCTGCTGCCATCGAACAAAACCATGATGAAAATGGTATTTGCTGGCCTGAACCCCTCGCGCCTTTCCAGGTGGCCATTCTGCCGATGAACGCAAAGAAATCACACCGGGTCCGGGAAGCAGCTGAACAGCTCTACCAGGAACTCAAAGATGCTGGCGTGGAATGTATTCTGGACGATCGCAACCTGAGACCTGGCGTCATGTTCAATGACATTGAACTGATCGGTATACCGCATCGGGTTGTTGTGGGCGAGCGCGGATTGGACCAGGGCGCACTGGAATACAGATATCGCAGGGCCGAAGCCAACGAGGAAATTCCACTCGAAGGGGCTGCGGCTGCTATTCTCGCAAAGCTGGCCTGATCAGGGCCTGATCAGGATTTTCTGCAGCTCAGTTTTCCGGTTTGGATTCCGGGTTGGATTTCGGGTCTTCGGGGGTATCGAGGTTAGGCTTTGAAGCGGTTTCCTCACCCAGGTCGTGAATATGCACATCGCGTTGTGGGAACGGAATAACGATTTCCCGCTCGCGGAATCGCTTGTCTACTTCCATAAACAGTTCGTGACTCACCTTGCCGCGATCTTCGGGATGGTTGATCCAGCACAACAATTCGAAATCCAGTGAGCTGTCCCCGAAAGCACGCATGCGAACTCTCGGCTCCGGTCGCTCAACCACATCCGGATTGTCCAGGGCGATCTCTTCCAGAACCTTCACCACCTCTTCAGTATCGCTGCCATAAGCAACGCCAACGGCTATTCGAATTCTTTGCTTGACCCAGGGTCCACCACTTTCATTGGTGATCTTGGCATTGCCAATCACCGCATTGGGAATTGAGACCTCAACATCGTCCCGGGTCAGCAGGCGAGTCGAGCGAATCCCAAGGCTTGTAACCACGCCCCGTTCACCGGTGTCCAGAACAATATAATCGCCGATCTTGTAGGGCGCGTCGGCAACGATGGATACGCCTGATATCAGATTGGCCAGTGTGTCGCGGGCCGCGAAACCAACAGCAATACCGATGATACCGGCTGATGCCAGCCAGGCAGTTGCGTTGATGCCCCATACACTCATGAAGAAATAGGCAAAGACAAGCACCAACAGAATCTTGATGCCCATTTCAAACAGGGGCACGGTTCGTGGCTGGAACAATTCGAACCGACGAACGTTCTTCGACATGGCCTCAAGCGCCAGGTGCGTCGCCTTGAGCCAGGCGCGAGCCCAGAAAAACAGCAATAAGGTAACCAGGCTTCGAATGATCACCTGGTCCAGATTGGTTCGCTCATGAAAGGCGAGTATCGCGACGATCAGCGATAGCGTCACCGTGGTCTGAATGATGGGTGCCGAAAGAAGGCTGATCAGCCGATCATCAAGATCAGTCTTGGTGCGTTTGGCACCCTGTTCCAGCACCTTGCGAACCGCCATCTGAATGACTTTACCGATGCCCCATCCGGCTGCACCCAGCAGGAGGACGAGAACCAGCGGGTAGTCACTCACGAATTCCCAGACTGGTCTGACCTGTTCAGGAATATATTGACCAACGTCTACATCCAGATTCAGCGCGGAGACTGTATCTTCGCCTTCCGCCGGCTGTTCTTCAGCTTCTGACCCTTCATCGCCGGATAGAAGACTGGTGGGATCTATGGCAGGAGACTGGAACATCATGCTGCTTCGATCAGCCTGCTGCGGGGCAGTTCCATGAGTGCTTTTACTGGATTATTCATTTGGTTTTGAAGAACTCCCGGCTGGTGGCTTTTGTTTCATTCCAATATGACGCTGACCACGCTGATTTGCCAATTCAATCTGGCGGGCACGCTCTAACAACCCCTCGCGCTTTTCAGGGGTCAATCGATCGAAACACCTGGGACAGGATACATTTTTCTCAAACTGCGGCGTCGCCTGGTCATCCTTGGTCAGCGGCATTCGGCAGGCGGGACATACTTCGAAATCGCCTTCTGCAAGATCATGGTCGACGGTCACCCGGTTGTCGAACACGAAACAGTCCCCTTCCCATCTCGTATCGGAATGATCGACCTGCTCCAGGTAATTCAAAATACCACCATCGAGATGGTATACATTTTTGAATCCTTTTTGCAGCAGGTATGAGGTGGCCTTTTCACAGCGAATGCCGCCGGTACAGTACATGGCAACATGTTCATCACGCTCCGGATCCAGGTTTGTATCAACCCAAACAGGGAAATCACGAAATGAGCGGGTATCCGGATCCTCTGCATTGGCAAACCGACCCAGGTGAACCTCGTAGTCATTACGGGCGTCAATCAGCCGCACATCATCCCTGCCAATAAGGGCATTCCAGTCTTCGGGTGAGACATATTCGCCCACCTCGCTGGCCGGATCGATACCCTCCACCCCCATGCTGACAATTTCCTTCTTGAGTCGAACCTTCATGCGGTAGAAAGGCTGATCATCCGACCAGGATTCCTTGAATGTCAGATCAGCAAAACGGGGATCTTCAGCCAGTCTTTCAAAGAGCCGACGTATCCCGACCTCCGGCCCACTGATGGTGCCGTTGATGCCTTCCCCGGCCAGTAAAATGGTCCCCAGTAGTCCAAGGTCCTCGCATCGCTGGGTCAACGGGCCTCTCAGTTCTTTGTAATCTGGCAATGCGACAAACTTGTAAAAGGCCGCTACAAGAAATGATTCTTCGGGAGTCCGGGACTGCATCTTTACACGCTTTCAGTGTTGACGATCATGCCAACGGCTTGAAACCAATTGCTGCCCTGATTTTCGCAAGGAACGGGGTGGCATACTCCCGGGCCCGTTCGGCCCCCTTGCGCAACTCTTCTTCAATCTTTTCAGGCTGCGCCATCATTGCTTCATATTGCTCACGGGGCGCAGCGAGTTCCGTGTTGATCAGCTCAAATGTCTGTTGCTTGGCCTCACCCCAGGCAATGCCGTCTGCGAATGCCTGTCGCATTGCCTGGCGCTGATTCTCATTGGCAAATGCCGAGTAAATTGAGAACAGTGCAGAATCATCAGGGTCTTTGGGCTCCCCGGGCTCCAGGGAGTTCGTTACGATCTTCATGATGGCTTTGCGCAGGCGCTTTTCCGGCAACCACAGCGGGATGGTATTGTCATAACTCTTGGACATCTTGCGGCCATCCTGTCCCGGCAATACCGCGACATTATCGTCAATGACTGCATCGGGCAGGGTCAGAATTTCACCATATTGATGATTGAATCTTTGCGCGATATCGCGGGCCATTTCCAGGTGCTGAGTCTGGTCCTTTCCAACCGGAACGTCATGAGCACTGAACATCAGGATGTCTGCCGACATCAGGACAGGATAGCTGAATAAACCCAGGGTAATGGCGAAATCCGGATCCTCACCTGCATCAACATTCTGCTGAACAACTGCTTTATAAGCGTGAGCACGATTCATCAAACCCTTGGCGGTAAAACAGGTCAGTATCCAGGTCAGCTCAGGAATTTCAGGTATATCAGACTGCCTGTAAAAAACCGCATTCTCGGTGTCCAGTCCCAGTGCAAGCCAGGTCGCAGCGATTTCCAGGGTCGAGGTATACAAGCGTTGCGGATCACTGTTCTTGACCAGCGCATGATAATCCGCGAGGAAATAGTAGGACTGCACATTATCAACCCGACTGGCTTCAATCGCGGGTTTAATAGCGCCGACGTAATTGCCAAGATGGGGTGTTCCGGTGGTCGTGATCCCGGTGAGTACTGTACGCTGCATAAATCAGTTAACTCGTTGATCAAATTAAGAGCGTATTCTAACCTGCAAACAATCGGAAAGCCGTGATAAAAGGTAAATCGGGGACTACCGGTCTGATAGCAGATGGCACAACAACTTAACCAAACAACTGAATTTCGAAAGGCAGCCGCGTGGTTTGCCTGGCTTGTGGCCGCGTTCATGCCTTTGTCAGTGCAGGCAAACATCGATGAACCTGACCAGACTACTGCAGCGACCGAGGAAACCCCGGAAACTCAAGACGCTTGTGACTGGAAGCTGAAAGACCAGGAGATCCAGGAACAGACACGCGAGGTATTTCGGGGTGCAGCCTGCCATACTTTTCGTTGGTTTGACGGCCTCTTCGGTGATGAACAGGATTATCCGGAAAACGAGATCAAGGGCTGGACAATATTCGGCGCCGAGTACACGCAATACGACGGCTTTGACCCCCGGCTTCGTGTGCGCGTACGGGCCCCGCTTCCGAATATGAACAGGCGCTGGGATCTTATTCTTGGCCGTGTTGACGAAACCTCGTATGTTTCTGACACTGACCTTGAAAACAAGACATTTTTCAATCCGGGCGCAGTCAACGAACAGGATGACGAACCCGAGTGGTTGCTGGGTCTCGGTCACCGCGGCCGCAGTAAGAGGAGTGGCTGGGACTGGTCAGCGGGCGTTCGGCTTCGTCTTCCGCCACGCCCGTATGCCAAGTTGCAGTATTACTACAACAAATCGTTCAGCCAGGATACCGCACTGAGTTTTCGCCAGACATTTTTCTGGCGCAGCGACGATGGTTTCGGAACGACTAGTCGTGGCGAAGTGACCCACGACATTGATGCAAGCAATGTCATGCGTTTTGAAGGAATTGCAACAAATTCCGACGTGACACTCGGTTGGGATTGGTATGTAGGCCACACCTGGTATCACCGCTTTTCCGGCAAAAACGGAATTTCACTGCTGACTTTCGTAAATGGTGAGACAGACAACCCGGTCGTCCTGAAAGACTATGGTTTCAACCTGATTTGGAGAAGACCATTCACCCGCGAGTGGATGTTCTTGTCCATGGGTCCAAGCCTGACATGGCCTCGTGAGCTGGAATCCGAGGAACGCGAGATGTCGCTGGGTTTCGGAGTCTGGATCGAAATCGAATTCGGCGACTGGCGCTACTGATCTCCAATCAACGCTGATTCCTGGCAGGCTGCCAGGTCTTTTTGCTGAGTTGTACTTCCAGGCGATCCGTCTGACATGCCCCGAATGCACAACATCATTCGTGGCAGATCCTTCTTCAGTTTCCGTCGCACAAACCAGCGCGGCGCAGGTGTTTTGGGTTGCAAATGAATCTCGTGTTCCAGGATGACGCCAAACTCGGAAGGTTCGAAACTCCAGTAACCTTCAATCTGCTTAACATTCCCGCTCTCAAGGCTAAATTCCATGATCGTGTATGGTTCCCGAAGGGTTTCAAACGTGTAGTCAAGGGTGGGCGCAAAAATACCAGCATCCACCACGTGACGGGTCATTGCTCGTGTTGGTTCGTCTATGAAAATTTCGCATTCCTCCATCCCGGCCAGGTAGCGAAGCGCGAATTCACATTGTGACACCACGTTCCAGATTCGGGTCGCAGGCGCCTTGATCAGTATTCGGGCTCGAACTGACCCTCCAGTTTCATCCAGGCGAGTCTCCGTAACCAGCACCTTGCCTGCCATCAACTGGTTGAGATCTTCAGGAACAACATCATCCGAACCAAAGGCCGAAGCCGGAAGTAGAAAAGTATAGAATGCGCACATGAATGTACGTGCATTGCAGTATTTCGTCACGCTTGCAGATTTAAAACACTTCAGCAAAGCCGCTGAAGCCTGTTTTGTCAGCCAGCCAACGCTCAGCACCCAGGTACGAAAGCTGGAAGAAGAGCTTGGTGTGCAATTGGTCGAGCGTGCGCCAAGAAAAGTCATGCTAACCCCGGTGGGCGTTGAAGTGGCTGAGCGAGCCCGCAGCGTCTTGAGTGAAATCGAACAGATTCGTGTGGTTGCCCGGCAGAACATCAATCCGGCCGAAGGCGTGCTGCGTCTTGGTATTTTTCCAACCCTGGCTCCATACCTTCTACCTCATGTAATTCCGGCGATCCGAAAGTCTTTTCCGCAACTGACTTTACAGCTTGCAGAAGAAAAGACCGAGGATATCCTGAAAATGCTTCATCGCGGCACTCTTGATGCCGCATTGCTTGCTCTTCCGATCGACGATGATGGCCTGAGAATTCAAGTTCTTTTTGATGAACCTTTCGTGCTGGCGGTTCCGGCAGGACATGAGCTTGCCAGTAAAACATCTGTGACCACGGAAGACCTTCGTGGCAGTGAATTGCTGCTGTTGGAGGACGGTCACTGCATGCGTGACCATGCGCTGGAAGTCTGCGCACTTGCGGGTGCCAGCGAACGCGTTGATTTTCACGCCACCAGCATGGAAACGCTGCGCCAGATGGTGGCAGCCGAAGTGGGCATCACCCTGATGCCCCTGTTGGCGGTCAAGCCGCCGATGGCAGCCACATCAAATATCGTCATCAAGCCTTTCAAGGCACCGTGTCCGAACCGCACCATTGCGCTGGTCTGGCGCAAGACATCTGCATTGGGACCTTTCATGGAATCACTGGCGGAACCACTGGGTGACCTGCCGGAAGCACTCCTGAAGCCCTGACGGGACCGGTTGTGATTAAAAGGTCGTGCCTAAAACGCGTTTCATTGAACCGGTCGCGGCTAAAAGGCCGCTCCTACAATGCGCCTGTAGGAGCGGCCTTTTAGCCGCGACTATTGCTAATACTGCAGGCCTTCAAGTAGTTCCTGACTATCGTCGTGCCCTTCAGGAATATCCTCGAACAATGGTGTCGACAGATAACGTTCACCTGTATCCGGCAACATGGCCAGGATCACAGAACCGGGATCAGCATCTTCTGCAACTTTGAGCGCTGCGGCAAAGGTTCCCCCTGAAGAAATACCGCAGAAGATACCTTCCTGGGTCGCGAGTGCTTTGGATGCCGCAATCGATTCTTCGTCCGTCACCGGAACATTGCGGTCGCCGATTGAGCGGTCCAGCACATCGGGAATAAAGTCCGGGGTCCAGCCCTGGATCTTGTGAGGTTGCCATTCAGCGCCTTCCAGCAGTGAAGCGCCGGCAGGCTCTGTCGTGACGATCTGTGTCTCAGGCCTGGCGAGTTTGATCATTTGCCCTGCGCCAGTCACCGTTCCGCCAGTTCCATAGCCGCTGACATAGTAATCAAGACGTTTGCTGGCGAAGTCACTGAGAATTTCAGGGCCAGTGGTATTACGATGAAAAGCCGGGTTGGCAGCATTCTCAAACTGTTGGGTCATGAACCAGCCATGCTTTGCGGCCAGTGCTTCGGTTACACGAACCATCCCGGTTGCGCGTTCCGCGGCCGGTGTCAGGACGACTTTGGCGCCAAGGAAGCGCATCAGCTTGCGGCGTTCGATTGAAAAGGACTCGGCCATGACTGAAACGAAAGGATAGCCCTTGACCGCACAAACCATGGCTAGCGCGATACCGGTGTTGCCCGAAGTCGCTTCGATAACGGTCTGCCCGGGCTGCAACAATCCCTCTCGCTCGGCATGCTCGATCACACCAAGCGCAAGTCGGTCCTTGACGGAACTGAGTGGATTGAAGGCCTCCAGCTTGACGTAAACCTCCACGTCCTTTGGAGCGAGCCTCTGAATACGAACCACAGGGGTGTTGCCAATCGTCTCTAAAATATTGTTGTAAATCATGGGATTATTGTGTCTCCTGTTTTTTGTCAGGCATTTTCAACCAGATGTTCTTAATCCTAGTTTAGACCGGAATCCGTTTTTTTCACCATGTACAGATGCGATTTCCGGATCAGGATCGCCCTGCTCTTGCCAGACTGGGCGCATCTGCATGCAAACCGGCCGCCCGGCGCAGGAAAGTTTCTCGCGCAATCCAGCTTTTTCCTACCAGGCGCATGCCCAGCCGTCGAACCGGAGCGAGTATCGGGGGTTCGAACAATGTGCGAATTCCGTGGATGCCGCGCGCCATGACTTCTACATCGGACCGCCGCCAGCGTTGATAGCGTTCAAGCACCGGGGTCAGCACGGCATCACCGGCCCAATCTCTGTTTTCGTCCCGCAACTTTGATATAAGTTCAACCAGGGCGGCAGCATCCAGAAATCCCAGGTTGACGCCCTGCCCGGCCAGCGGATGAACCACGTGGGCAGCGTCCCCCATCAATACAGCACGACCGGCCACGTAGCGTTCACTCAAACGCATGGTCAGTTCAAAAGCAGCTCTTGGCCCACAGGATTCAACCTCGCCCAGCCAACTGCCCGAAGTCAGTTCAAGCTCGCGGCAAAAACTTGCATCGTCCAGGTCCAGTAGCCGATCAGCCTCCGCCTGCGGGCGGCTCCAGACAATCGAAGATTGTCCATCAGCCAGCGGCAGTAGTGCCAGTGGCCCACCCTCCATGAATCGCTGCCAGGCCGTCCCCGGGTTGCGCTGCTGTGTTTTTATGACAGTCACAATCCCTTTTTGTCCGTAGTGCCAGGTCTCCTGATCAATTCCGGACAACTTTCGAACGGGCGATCGTGGCCCGTCTGCACCGATGATCAGCTTCGCAGAAATATCCGGGCCAGACTCAAGCGACAGCCTGGCTCCTTCAGTGCTGGTTTCAAATCCTTCAAGCCGCGCAGGCCTGAAAATTTCAAGCCCATCCCCGGCCGTTTTACGGGCCTCAAGTACCTGCCACAGCGCCTCGGTTACAGACTCGTTTTCAACAATGGTACCCAACCGTTCCAGTCCGAATTCAGGCGCGGCGAAATCGATGGCTGCCTGCTCTTGGTCTTCAGCCTCCTCGACGTGCATGGCCCGGTAAGGACAGTGTCGTCGCCCTTCAACGATGCGCCAGGCACCCGCATGATCGAGCACCGAAGCAGACCCGGGAGATACAGCCGAGACCCTGAGTCCTACAGGTTTTGATTCATCGAATCCTGGCGGCTCACCTGCCTCGATCAGGGCAACGGAGAATTTTTCACGCAACAACAGGCAGGCGACGGTCGCTCCAACCATGCCGCCACCGATGACCGCGACATCAAATTCAGCTTGATTCATTTTTCAACCTCAGGAGCTTTCGATTTCCAGTGGTTCGCCCAGGGCGAGACGTGGAATGCGACCGTGGTACCCCATCGCCCGACTTGCGGTTTGTCTTCTCAAAGGCCTGATCAGGCGATTGGCAACCAGGCCGGCGGTTCGCAACAGGCTGGCACCGGGGCCAGGTTTCGAATAAAGGCGCGCCAGCGCATCTGACCAGCCAACGGTGCTGGACTGATCAAATCGGCGCCAGCCGTGATATTCCCTGAGCAAGCTTTCATCACCCGGATCTCCTTTTAAACGGCGCACATCAGCCAGCAATTCAGCAAGCACTGCGACATCTCGCAGACCAAGGTTGAAACCCTGGGCGCCAATCGGATGGATGGCATGGGCAGCATTTCCCAGGAGAATTGTGCGCCGGGCAGTATCCCGATCAGCGCGAACCTGCCGCAATGGGTAGCTTGATCTGCGACCAAGCCTGATGAAATCGCCCAGTTCATCGCCAAATCTTGCCTGCGCAGCGGCCAGGAATTCGTCGTCCGATAGCGCCAGTTTCTCTTGTGCTTCTTCTGAGGAAAGACACCAGACAAGGCCGCATCGTTCTCCCTGGTGAGGCAAAACCGCGAATGGCCCGGTGGTTGTAAAGCACTCGAAAGCCCTTCCCTGGTGCGGCTGGGAGGGTGTGATGTTGCAGACAATGGCGGTTTGGCCATAGTCATGCTCGCTTGCACTGATCCCGACGGCCTCGCGAACAAAAGACGCTGCGCCATCCGCACCCACTACCAGGTTCGCCGAGAGCGTATGTTCACTTCCGTCCAGGTTGAAATTCAGGCGAACACCGTCCTGATCATTTTCAAGACCAGAGACAGTGGCTGGTACGAATGACTGCAGTGTTTTCTGCTTCGGAAGCACGCCCATCATTGCAGCCCCAAATGAACGGGCTTCAACAATATTCCCAAACTGTCTTAGACCGTGCTCGGCCGGGTCAAGCTCCACTCTTCCGGGTCCGTCCAGTTCCCTGACGATGACGCGACGAATCGGTGTGGCATTTTCAGAAATAGCAGGCCACAAACCCAGCCCGGTCAGGATCTGACACGAGCTGTCGGCCAGCGCCAGCGTACGATCATCATAGGAAGGCTGACTGGCCGCGCGCGGCTCGACTGACTCCAGCATGGCAACCTTCCAGCCCTGGCTCGAAAGCGCATAGGCCAGGCTGGCACCCACCAGCCCGCCGCCAACGATGGCGATGTCTGCGCTGCTGCTTGTCATGATTTCAAACCTCAGCCCTTCATGAAGGCTTCGACATCATCGGCTGTCTTGACCAGCCCGTCTGATAAAATCTGGGGGTCGTCTTTGGTGACCGCAACATCGTCCTCGATCCGAATGCCTATTCCGCGCCAGCGCTTATCGACCGATTCGTCATCTGCAGCAATATAAATTCCGGGTTCCACTGTCAGGACCATGCCCGGCTCCAGTTCCCTGGAGTGTCCGTCGATCTGGTACTCACCCACATCATGCACGTCCAGCCCAAGCCAATGGCCGGTTTTGTGAACATACAAACGGGTGTACGCCTCTTCTTCAATGATGGTTTCCGGATCGCCCTTCAAAATCCCCAGGTCGACCATGCCCTGGGTTGCGACCCGAACGGCCGCATCATGGACGTCTTCCCACTGATTGCCCGTTCGGGCATGATCAATGGCTTCCAGCTGCGCTGCCAGAACCAGGTCATACAATTCACGCTGCTCGGCAGTAAAGCTGCCATTGATCGGAAAGGTTCGCGTGATGTCAGAAGCATAACCGTCATATTCTGCGCCGGCATCGATCAGCAATAATTCGTTGTCATCCAGTTCTGCATTGTTTTCGATGTAATGCAGGACACAGGCATTGGCGCCCCCGCCAACGATGGGAAGATACGACGCTTCGCACTGATTGCGTATGAAGGTGTGCAGTAATTCGGCGTGAATATCGGCTTCATTCATCCCCGGCTTACAGACCTTCATGGCCTTTTCATGGGCTTCGATCGCCACCTGGGCTGATCGCTTCATGACCCTGATTTCCTCGCGGCTCTTGTATAGCCGCATATCGTGGAGCATGTGATCAAGGCCGTGGATTTCCTCGGGAACGTGAAAAGTCCGGCGCTTGGTCTCACGCAGGTCGTGCATCCAGCCAATCAGTTTTTGATCAAATGCGGTGTCTTCTCCAAGGTCATAAAAGACCCGGTCCCGATCCCGAAGCATTTTCGGCAGGCGTTTTTCGATCTCACCGATGTCATAGGCCTCGGTCATGCCGAAGTCTTCTACAGCCCCTTCAAGCCCGGCCATGACACCGTCCCACATTTCGCGTTCAGGATCCCGCGGCCGGCAGAACATGACTGCTTTTTCATCTTCGGGTATCAGGACCAACGCGGCTTCGGGTTCACGGAACCCGGACAGATAGAGAAAGTCGCTGTGCTGTCGGTATGGATAGTGGACGTCGCTGTTACGGGTCCGTGCAGGTGATGCACAGATGACGACGATAGCGCCTTCACCAATGCGTCGCATCAGTTGACTGCGGCGACGCTGATATTCTTTTTGTTTAATCATTCAGAGTCTGGAAATCAGAAGTTTTTGTGGGAAAAAGGGTTAACAACCATGGATAACAGTTTGGGTCAGTGAACAGGTTCACCCTGTTCCGGACCGCGGAAATCTTCTCGCAACATCAAGGTGACAACGCGAACATACTCTGCAATTTCCGTAAAAGCACGCTCATCGTCCTCGCGTGCATCTTCATCTTCAGCAGGCCCGGCAGAAAGACCAGCCCGTGCAATCTGCTCAATGTCACCCACTGCCTCAGCTGCTTCGCCCCTGAGGGCTTCAATGCTTCCCTGGCTTGCAAGACCTGCCAGAAGCCCGGTGCACCAGCGTGCGAGCGCCTCAGTGCGCTCCTCAAGTGGTTCCGAGTCATCCGGTAACCACAATCGAAATCCGTACTCGTCATCTTCGAGTTGGGCCACGGTTGAACTAAAAAGCTCGTCAAGCACCAGGCGCAATGCTTCATCCGGCTGATCCACCAGCTGCAAAGAATCCAGTTGCGTCATGTAATCACTCGGCCCGGCCTGGGGACTGATGGCAAGAAAGCCACAAAGCACACCGTGACACTCAGCCAACTCGGCCGCATCAAGCTGGCCCTGGCCAATGCGTAAACTGTTCTCGAAGTCAGGAAGTTGTGGATTATTCATTGATGTTGTTCCGGGTGCGTCAATCCTATCACCGCTTGTCGGTTTTTGCGTGCCAGATGGCGTTTTCCCGGGCCTCATTTTATCGATTTCATTGACCGCCACGGCCACGTCAAACTATATTTGCATCATGGAACAATTGGAACAGACCGGAAAAGACCTTGAGCGCCTCGAAGCGCACCTCAAGAAATTGCTTGAACAATGCCGCCAGCTGCGTGAGGAAAACGAGTCACTGCAGAGCAGGCAGGAGTCACTGGTTGCCGAGCGTGCAGCGCTGGTCGCCAGGAATGATGAGGCCCGTTCAAAGGTAGAAGCCATGATCCACCGACTCAAGGCGCTTGAACAGACCTGATCGGTGTTTCAACAATCCAGGATTAGTTAATGAACGCAACCCCCGAACCGGTCAAGGTCAACATCCTTGATCGAGAGTACCAATTCGCCTGCCCCGAGGAAGAACGCGAGGCACTGAAAGAAGCCGCCCGCGAACTTGACGATCACATGCGTGAAATCAAGGATTCCGGGAGATTGATGTCGCTGGAGCGAATTGCCTTGCAGGCTGCCCTGAATTATTGCGATGAAACCGTCAAACTGCGCAAATCTGCAGCTTCGCGGGATGAGAAAATCGACAGTAAGATCAGGATGCTGGCTGACCAGCTTGACGAGGCCCTGGCCGAATAAGACTGACCTGTCGGCACCACTTTTTGCTATTCAGGGTGCGCGGCTTCCCCCAATCGATTAGAATTAGGTTAGCCCCCTGTGGTGTTTGCCAGCGGGACCGATAAATACCTTGTCCCTATATACTGACCTCGGGGTACCGACCTGGACGCCAGTGTGCATGTTCGCCATGTAGCGAAAAGCCTTAGGCCCCAGCGAGCCGCCCCACCTGAACCTCTTGGTTCAAGGTCTCCGGGCCGCAGCGGCACCATGGAGGGCGCTTCTTTTCACCATGTCATCCGAATCCATTCAACAGCAGAAGAAAAAGCTGCGTCGTCAATACCGCAGCATCAGGCAGGAATTGCCTGATGAGAAGCGCCTGCAAAATGACCAGGCCATCAATCATCATGTTGCGACCGTCTGTCGCAATTCGAAATACAGGACCATCGCCGGCTATCTCGCTTTTGATTGTGAACCCGAAATCTCCCAAGCACTGTCAGGCCTGAATTCTGGTGAGGTTGAGATTTATCTGCCGATCATTGGTGCTGGTGGTGATGACAATCCACTGGGATTTCGTCAATGGTCGCCAGCACCCGGCAACCCCGATGATGAAAACCTTGAGCCCAATCGTTTTGGCATCAACGAGCCCGTGATCGGCAAATTGTGCGAGATTTCCAAACTGGATGCCGTGCTGATACCCCTGGTTGCCTGGGACCGCAAAGGTGGGCGACTGGGCATGGGTGCAGGTTACTACGACAGGGCTTTGTTCGAGGTTGCCCATCTTGCCAGTCCACTGCGAATCGGGGTCGCCTACGAAGCCCAGCGCGACGACGAACTTCCGATGAATGATTTCGATATTCCGTTACATGGTGTGATTACTGAAAAAGGACTGTTTACCTTCGGCGACTGATTCAGGACAATAGCCACTTCCCGCAATCAACCTGACAAGAAGAATTCATGAATTACTGGCTTTTCAAGAACGAACCCGATGCTTACGGGGTTGATGACCTCGATGCCGAATCCGACAAGACCACCTCCTGGAATGGCGTAAGAAACTACCAGGCCCGCAATTTCATGCGTGATGACATGAAAAAGGGCGATAAAGGATTCTTCTACCACTCAAACTGCGACATCCCTGCGGTTGTCGGAATCGTTGAGATTGTGCGCGAGGCCTACGTCGACCACACAGCTTTCGATTCCAATGACAAGTATTTCGATGCCAAGAGTGATCCGGAAAATCCACGCTGGTTCATGGTGGATGTCAAGCTGGTTCGTAAACTCAAGCGACCGATTCCACTAAGGGAAGTAAAGGAGTATGCCGACAAGCTGGAAGGATTCCGCCTGATTGCAAAAGGCAATCGTCTTTCGGTGATGCCTGTCGAACCCGCCCACTGGAAACTGGTTTTATCCCTGGAGAACAAATGAATTCTGACTTGCAACTACAGCAAAAACGCGAGGTGGCTGAGGCCGCCGTCAAGCATGTCCGGGAAGGTATGGTCCTGGGTGTGGGCACCGGCAGCACCGTCAATTGCTTTATCGATGCCCTCGTAGCATCGGAAATCGAGATCGAGGCCGCGGTTTCATCATCAGAGGCCACCACGGAGCAACTTAAAGCCATTGGTGTGCATGTGCGTGAGCTGAACAATGCAGGCACGCTTGATCTTTACATCGACGGTGCGGATGAATTCGACAAGCACAGGCGGCTTATCAAGGGCGGTGGCGGTGCACTCACGCGCGAGAAGATCGTGGCAGGCGCCAGTCGCCGGTTTGTTTGTATTGTCGATGAGAGCAAGAAGGTAGGCGTGCTTGGAAAATTCCCTCTGCCAATCGAGGTGATTCCAATGGCACGCAGCTATATTGCGCGCCAGATGGTCGTCCTTGGTGGACAGCCTGAATTACGGGAAGGATTTGTCACCGACAACGGCAATGAAATTCTCGATGTGCACAATATGGACCTGGTCGATCCGGTGGAAATGGAACGAACAATCAATAACCTGCCTGGCGTGGTGACCTGCGGTTTGTTCGCAATTCGGCCCGCCGACGTGGTCCTTATGGCGACTGCCAATGGCGTGGTTGAAGTCTGATCAGCGGCTTGCGTTCGAAGGTATGGGCTCGGCCAGCAACTCATCCATCAGCTCATTGAATTCACGAACGAAGTCCAGGTAATAACTCCCGGTTCCCGGCCCGCTGAACCCGGTATGAATTTTGCGAACCGCTCCACTGCGATCAATGAAGATAGTGGTGGGATAGGCCAGTACATGATTCAGCATCGGCAATGCTTCTGCGGCAACCGCCTTGTCTGAATAGCCGGCAATCAGGACATCGTATTCAATGCCATGCTTCTCGACCAGCGCCCGCCCCAGTTGCGCTGCTTCATCAAATTCGGTGGTGTGCTCAAACAAAAGGTTGACCACTTCCATGCCGCGCTCACGATTTTCGCGATAGTACCCGGACATGAAATCCGCTTTGTCCGCACAGTTGGGGCACCAGGTTCCGGACAAGGTCACCAGCACCACCTTTTCATCGAATTTCGGGTCATCAAGTGACACCGGTTTTCCGTCGAGGTCCGGAAAAGTAAATTCGACTGTCTCGTAGCCTGGCTTCAGATAGGTCAAAGAGAATGCGTCAGGTAATGCAGCCTCAAAATTTCGATTGGCAACCCAATCCTCATGCCACCTGGTGCCCGACCAGAAATCTCCCTCGAGCGCACCTGAATCATTCAGGGTTGCAGTAAAAACAAAGGCGTGGGCACCATCAAACGTGGACAGCATGAGCGTCCGGCCATCCACTTCGCCCTCGAGAAAACGATAATCCCCAGTCGCTGTAAGAAAAGTGCCCGTCAGGTTACCGCCCTGCTGGTCAAACTCCCCAACGGATGCGGATTCCTTACCTTCATCATCGGTAAAAACCACTTCCCAACGGCCTGTGACATCGATTTCCGGCTCGGGGTCGGGGCTGAAACGATAACCAGGGTCGGGTGCGGCTGTTACGGGCATTTGCTGTTCATAGCCACGTTTGGCAAGTGTCAGTGTCCCACTCAGCCGGTCACCGTCGCGTTGCAATTCTATGGCATTGTTGAATGCCGGGAACCGCAGCATGTAATTGTCTCCATCGACACTCAAATCACCCACCATGACCTTCTCTGCACCATTGGTGAACCAGGCTTCTGAACCATCACTGGCCAGATACATGCGCACCGGAAGGGTGGTATCAGGAAGCTGAATTTCAACGCGCCAGTCCTCGCCATTCCAGCTTTGCGCTGATGTCGTTGTCTCCGGATCGTCGATTTGTCCGCAGGCGGTCAGGGTCAAGGCAAAAACCAGGACAAAACCTGAGTAGATTCGGGTCATAATTGCAGTCTGATTCATATTAAAAAATGCCTGCTTTCCGGGGTCCAACACGCATGTAGCCACGCCATAGTCTCATCGTTATGCATCAAAACCAACAAAAGCTGTCCATCCAGACCCGTCACGGTACAACACTCGCCGCAACACTGTTCAGTTCGGAATCGGAAACAGACCGCGTGGTGGTGATTAACAGCGCCATGGCGACTCCTCAGCGATTCTACCGGCACTTTGCCAGCGCACTGGCAGTCGAGGGTTACACAACCATCACCTGGGATTACAGCGGTATTGGTGAATCCGCACCAGAATCGCTGAGAGGTTATGCAGGCACCATGAGCGACTGGGGGTTAAGGGATATTCCGGCCGTTGTTGAATGGGTGAGCACGACCCTGAAGCCTGAAAAGATTTTCCTGGTGGGTCACAGTGCCGGAGGCCAGCTGGCCGGGCTGATACCGAATCCGGAATTCGTGAATGGCATGATCACCCTTTCAGCACAGAGTGCCTACTGGCGAATGCAGGGTGGCTTTCAGAAAATCGCCGTGATGTTCCACAGCCATGTGACATTGCCCTTGCTGTCACACCTGTTTGGTTTCCTGCCATGGGGTAGACTTTTTGGAGGCGTGGATGTGCCGAAATCAATTGCGCTGGAATGGGCGCGCTGGTCGCGAGATCCAAAATACCTGTTGGGAGACGAGAGTCTGCCGCTGGAGCGCTACCAGTTATTCACAGCGCCCATTCTTGCCTACAGCATCGAGGATGATAACTGGGGTACTGCAAAGTCAGTTGATGCACTGATGAGCGCCTATCCCAACGTAGAGCGACGTCACCTGGTGCCAGGAGACCACGGCGTGAAGTCGATTGGGCATATGGGCTATTTTCGTAAAGGCTCGGAAGATCTTTGGCAGGGCGCAATGGATTGGCTGAAGCGGCAATAGGATGCTGAAGCCACAATGGTCGCGG
>Ga0102946_1000039_pt1 | contig 45785 bp, 39 predicted proteins | sample SalPon2A_A_D1_MG_FD_78209 | JGI IMG/M metagenome (GOLD analysis project Ga0102946, IMG submission 78209) | Soil microbial communities from South San Francisco under conditions of wetland restoration - Salt Pond MetaG R2A_A_D1_MG | ecosystem: Environmental > Terrestrial > Soil > Wetlands | place... | reverse complement strand
GACCGGCGCAGCGCGACCAACGACTGAGCCCCGCCGCCCTGATGGGCGGCGGGGCTCCGTCGTGTCGGGCGGTGCTGGGCTCAGTTGCCGGTCAGCTTCTCCCGCAGCGCGGCCAGGGCCTCGTCCGAGGCCAGCGTGCCGGTCTCGTCGGCCGGCGCCGCCGGAACCGGCTCCGGCGAAGAAGCCGTGGGCGTAGCGCTGGAGTCCGAGGAGTAGGACGTCGCCGAAGAGCCTGCCTTGGGGCTGGAACTGGAGCTGGAGCCGGACGAGGCGTGGGTGTCCTCCGCCTCGGCCTCGGCTGCCGCGACGGCCGCGCGGTGGGCCTCGAAGCGGTCGTGCGCGTCGGCGTACTCCTGCTCCCACTTCTCCCGCTGTGCCTCGAAGCCGGCCAGCCACTCCTGGTTCTCGGCGTCGAACCCTTCCGGGTACTTGTAGTTGCCCTCCTCGTCGTACTCGGCCGCCATGCCGTACAGGGTGGGGTCGAAGTCCTGGTGGACCGCCTCACTGGCCTGCTTGAGCGACAGCGAGATGCGCCGGCGCTCCAGGTCGATGTCGATCACCTTGACGAAGATGTCGGCACCGACGCCCACCACCTGCTCCGGCAGCTCCACGTGGCGCTCGGCCAGCTCGGAGATGTGCACCAGGCCCTCGATGCCGTCCTCGACCCGCACGAAAGCGCCGAAGGGCACGAGCTTGGTGACCTTGCCGGGCACGATCTGGCCGATGGCGTGGGTCCGGGCGAAGTGCTGCCAGGGGTCCTCCTGGGTGGCCTTGAGCGAGAGCGAGACCCGCTCGCGGTCCAGGTCGACGTCGAGAACCTCCACCGTCACCTCGTCACCGACCTCCACGACCTCGCCGGGGTGGTCGATGTGCTTCCAGGAGAGCTCGCTGACGTGCACGAGGCCGTCCACCCCGCCACCGAGGTCCACGAAAGAGCCGAAGTTCACAATGCTGGAGACGACACCCGAGCGCACCTGGCCCTTGGCCAGCTCCTTGAGGAAGGTCGTGCGAACCTCGGACTGCGTCTGCTCCAGCCACGCGCGCCGGGAGAGGACGACGTTGTTGCGGTTCTTGTCCAGCTCGATGATCTTGGCTTCGATGGCCTTGCCGACGTAGGGCTGCAGGTCGCGCACCCGCCGCATCTCCACCAGCGACGCCGGCAGGAAGCCGCGCAGGCCGATGTCGAGGATGAGGCCGCCCTTGACGACCTCGATCACGGTGCCCGTGACCACTCCGTCCTCTTCCTTGACCTTCTCGATCGAGCCCCAGGCCCGCTCGTACTGCGCGCGCTTCTTGGACAGGATCAGGCGGCCCTCTTTGTCCTCCTTCTGCAGGACGAGGGCCTCCACGGGGTCGCCGACGGCGACGACCTCGGCCGGGTCGATGTCGTGCTTGATGGCCAGCTCGCGGGAAGGGATGACCCCTTCGGTCTTGTAGCCGATGTCGAGCAGGACCTCGTCCCGGTCGACCTTGACGATGACACCCTCGACGATGTCGCCGTCGTTGAAGTTCTTGATGGTCGCGTCGATCGCCGCGAGCAGCTCGTCCGCTGAGCCGATGTCGTTGACAGCGATCTCAGAGGGGGCCTGTTCGGCCGTGGTTGCAGTCATGTAGGAGGGACTCCGATGGTGGGCATGGTAGGGGAACGGCCACCGGCACGGGACGCCGGAACGTCGCGGACCGTCGTGGGCCGTTCATATGGTCAGATGCACATGAACACGCGCAGATGCGGACGCACCTTGCGCGAAGGCTCAGCCTACTGACGCCCGTGGGGCAGGTCAATCGCGCTGACGACGGTTCCAGGCTGTCGCCACGACCGCGCCCAGTGTGGCAGTCAGTGGGTGGCCTCGTGCCAGGTCCGGCCTACTCCGACGCTGACGTCCAGCGGCACGTCCAGGTCGGCCGCGGCGGCCATCTCGGCCCGGACCAGGGACTCGACGGCTTCCCGCTCATCCGCAGCGACCTCCAGCACCAGCTCGTCGTGGACCTGCAGCAGCACCCGCGAGCGCAGCGAGCGCTCGCCCAGCGCCCGAGCCACGTTGAGCATGGCGATCTTGATGATGTCGGCGGCGGAGCCCTGGATGGGCGCGTTCAGCGCCATCCGCTCAGCGATCTCGCGCCGCTGCCGGTTGTCGGAGGTGAGGTCGGGCAGGTAGCGGCGACGTCCGTGGATCGTCTCGGTGAAGCCCGTCGAGCGCGCCAGGGCCACGACGTCGGCCAGATAGTCCCGCACCCCCCCGAAGCGTTCGAAGTACTCCTGCATCAAGGACTTTGCCTCGTCGGTGGACACCCCGAGCTGCTTGGACAACCCGAACGCCGACAGACCGTAGGCCAACCCGTAGCTCATCGCCTTGACCTTGGCCCGCATGGCCGGGGTGACCTCCGGGGGCTCCACCGCGAACACCCGCGATCCGACGAAGCGATGCAGGTCCTCTCCGGTGTTGAACGCCTCGATCAGGCCCTCGTCCCCCGACAGGTGGGCCATGATCCGCATCTCGATCTGGCTGTAGTCCGCCGAGAGCAGTGACTCGAAGCCCTCCCCCACGACGAAGACCCGGCGCAGCCGACGCCCCTCCTCGGTGCGGATGGGGATGTTCTGCAGGTTCGGGTCGGTCGAGGACAGTCGCCCCGTGGCTGCGATGGTCTGCTGGTAGGTCGTGTGGATACGCCCGTCGTCGGCGACCGAGCGCAGCAGACCCGTGGCGGTGACCCGCAGGCGGGTGGCGTCCCGGTGGCGCAGCAGCGCCTCGAGGAACGGGTGGTCGGTCTGTGCGTACAGCCCGGCCAGGGCCTCGGCGTCCGTGGTGTAGCCGGTCTTGGTGCGCCGGGTCTTCGGCAGTCCCAACCGGTCGAACAGGACGGCCTGAAGCTGCTTGGGTGACCCGAGGTTCACGCTGTCGTCGGCGATGGCGTCCCAGGCATCCTGCGCAGCGGCGCCCATCGCTTCGGCGAACTCCTCGTCCAGCCGGCGCAGTCCCTCTTGGTCCACCGCGATGCCGACCCGCTCCATGGTGGCCAGCACCTCGACGAGCGGGAGCTCGACTGTGCGCAGCAGCTCGGTCCCCTGCACGTCGGCCAGCTGGGAGTCCAAGGCCACGGAGAGGTCGTGGATGGCCCGAGCCGCGACCATGGACGCCTGCGCGGCGTCCTCGTGGTCCTGGTCGAGGTCGAGCTGGAGCTGTGCGCTCTCCGCGGTCGCGCTGTCCGCCCTGAGCTCGCGATGCAGGTAGCGCAGCACCAGGTCGGCGAGGTCGTAGGAGCGCTGGTCCGGGCGGACCAGGTAGGCGGCGAGTGCGGTGTCCTGCACTACCCCGGCCACCGGCAGCCCGCGCGCGTGCAGCGCGTGCAGCAGTGCCTTGTCGTCGTGCACCGCCTTGGGGTACGCCGTCTGGCCCAGCCACTGGGCCAGTGCCTCCTCGTCGGCGGGCTCCAGCGCGGCGAGGTCGATGTAGGCGGCCTCGTCCGCCGTGGCGATGGCGACGCCTTCGGCATCGGCGGCGAGCTGGCCCTCGACCGGCCTGCCCACCATGGACATCGCGGCACGGACGCCCGCTCCCGCGTGCTGCGTCAGCCATGGCGCCACCTGACCAGAGGTCAGGACCGTCCCGTGCAGGTCGATCCCTGCGTCGGCCTCCCGTTCGTCCTCGACCGCTCCCAGGGTGTCGAACAGGCGCTCGCGCAGCACCCTGAACTCCAGCCCGTCGAAGACCCGGTGCACCTCGTCGCGGTCCCACGTGTGACGCACGGTGTCCGAGATGCTCAGACCGACCTGCAGGTCGTCGACGAGCTGGTTGAGCTTGCGGTTGCGCAGAACGTTGCCGATGTGCTCTCGCATCGCCTGCCCGGCCTTGCCGCTCAGCTCATCGACGTGAGCGACGACGCCGGCCAGGTCCTCGTACCGAGCGAGCCACTTCGCGGCCGTCTTGGGGCCCACCCCGGGCACACCGGGAAGGTTGTCCGAGCTCTCCCCCACCATCGCGGCGAGGTCGCTGTAGCGTTCCGGCACCACGCCGTACTTGTCCACCACTGCCTCCGGGGTCATCCGGACCAGATCGGAGACGCCCTTACGCGGGTAGAGCAGGGTGCACCGCTTGTCGACCAGCTGGATGGCGTCACGGTCGCCGGAACAGATCAGCACCTCCATCGCGTCCTCACGCGCCTGGGCGGTCAGGGTGGCGATGATGTCGTCGGCCTCGAACCCGTCCATCTCGAGGTGCACGATCCGCAACGCGTCGAGCACCTCCCGGATCAACGGGAGCTGGCCCGCGAACTCGTCGGGGGTCCTGGCGCGACCGGCCTTGTACTCGGCGTACTCCTGGGTGCGGAAGGTGCTGCGCGACTTGTCGAAGGCGACCGCCACGTGGCTGGGCTCCTCGTCGCGCAGCACGTTGATGAGCATCGACACGAAGCCGTAGACCGCGTTCGTCGTCTGCCCGGTGCTGGTGGAGAAGTTCTCCGCCGGCAAGGCGAAGAAGGCGCGGTAGGCCAGCGAGTGGCCGTCCAGGAGCAAGAGCCGCGTCGCGCTGTTCGCCGTCACAGGTGGCAGCCTATGACGCATGGCCGACAGTCACCCAGCCTCCGCCTCCACCTCCGATCTCGCCGAGATGTCGCGCGGGACCCTCATCGACCGTCTGGGCATCGAGGTGATCTCGGCCACCGCCGACCGCGTCGTCGGCACGATGCCGACGGAGGGCAACACCCAGCCCTACGGTCTGCTGCACGGCGGCGCCAGCGTCGTTCTGGCCGAGACCCTGGGGAGCGTGGCCGCCGGCCTTCACGCCGGTCCCACCCGGGCGGCCGTCGGGGTGGACATCAACGCGACCCACCACAAGGCGGTGCGGCCTCCGGAGGTGGTCACGGGCGTCGCCTCGGCGCTGCGTCTGGGCGGAGCCATCGCCTCCTACGAGATCGTCATCAGCGACGAGTCGGGTGACCGCGTGTGCACCTGCCGCCTGACCTGCGCGCTGAGGGACCGTCCCCCCGCCGCGTCCGACTGAGCGGAAGGACCCACGGCGTACGCTGCGGCCCGTGGACGGTGCATTCCCCGGTGTCGGGACCTTGGTGAACGTCGCGGCCATCGTCGTCGGGTCCGTCGTGGGGATGACGGCCGGCCACCGGCTGCCCGACCGTGTGCGCCTGGTGGTGACCGACGCCCTGGGCCTGGTGACCCTGCTGGTCGCGGCATTGGCGGCGGTGGACGTCACGGCACCGTCACTGCGAGCGGCGGTCGGCCCCGGGGTGCCGGTCCTGGTGGTGCTGGGGTCCTTGGTCATCGGAGGGATCACCGGGGCCGCCCTGGGGCTGGAGCGACGCCTGCAGGCACTGGCCGGGCAGCTGCAGCGAGCAGCCGCCCAACGCTGGCCGGGCAGCGGGCAGGGCACAGCGGGCGTCGATGGCGGCCAGGCGCGGCTGCGGTTCATCGAGGGATGGCTGACCACGTCACTGCTGTTCTGTGTGGGGCCGCTGACGGTCCTGGGCTCGCTGAGCGACGGGTTGGGGCAGGGGATCGACCAGCTGGTGCTGAAGTCGATGCTGGACCTGTTCGCCTCCCTCGCCTTCGCGGCGACGTTCGGGGTCGGCGTGCTCTTCTCCGCCGTGTCCGTGGCCGTGGTCCAGGGCGGGCTCACCGTGCTGGGCTGGGCCCTCGGGGCGGTCATCTCCCCGGCTCAGATCGCTGCGCTGACCGCGGTGGGCGGTGTGCTTCTGGTGGGGCTGGCGCTGCGGCTGCTGCGCCTGCGAGAGGTCCCGGTGGCCGACCTGCTCCCCGCGCTGCTCGTGGCTCCGCTCCTCGTCGCGGCGGTGGCGGGGCTGCGCTAGACCACGTGGCCGACCGAGCGCCGGGCGTGCCGCCTGCTCAGGCGCTCTCGGTGCCGGCCACCACCGCGTCGGCGACCTCCCGCATCGACATCCGCCGGTCCATCGCGGCCTTCTGGATCCACCGGAACGCCTCGGCCTCGCTGATCTTCAGCTTGGACATCAACAGGCCCTTGGCGCGGTCCAGCCGCTTGCGCGTCTCCAGCCTCTCCTCCAGCGTGGCGACCTCCTCCTGCAGGGCGTGCCGCTCCTGCCAGCGGGCCACCGCGATATCGAGGGCGGGCAGCACGTCGTGGGAGGCGAAGGGCTTGACCACGTACGACATCACTCCGGCGTCGCGGGCACGCTCGACCAGCGTGCGGTCGCTGAAGGCGGTGAGCATCACCACCGGGGCGACGTTGTCCTTGCCCAGCAGCTCGGCCGCGGTGAGCCCATCCATGACCGGCATCTTGACGTCCATCACGACGATGTCGGGGCGGAGCTCACGAGCCAGGTCGACCGCATGCTCGCCGTCACCGGCCTGACCGACGACCTCGTGGCCGGCCTCGACCAGCATCTCGATCAGGTCCAGCCGGATCAGCGCTTCGTCCTCGGCGACCACAATGCGAAGCGGGGCGGTCGCGGAACCGTGTTCAGCCATGGTCATCCTCTACGGTGTGCCGGGGGCGGGACTCGAACCCGCACGCCCTTGCGAGCAAAGCATTTTGAGTGCTCCGTGTCTGCCATTCCACCACCCCGGCCGGTGGGCAGACAGATCATAGCCGCCCCTCCTGGAGCGCGCGCAGTCGCGCGTAGGCCGGCGTGCGGCCGTACACGGCATCGCCCACCTTGTGGATGCGCAGAGCGTTGATCGACCCCGGGACCCCCGGCGGCGAACCGGCGACGATGACGATGAGGTCCCCCGCCGCGCATCGCTTCTCCCGCAGCAGGGCCTCGTCGACCTGCATCACCATCTCATCGGTGTGCTCCACGTAGTCCGTGAGGAACGTCTCGATGCCCCAGGTGAGGGCCAGCTGGGAGCGTGTGGTCGGCTCCGGGGTGAAGGCGAGCATGGGCACGGAGGAACGCAGCCGGGACATCCGGCGAGCGGAGTCGCCGGTCTGGGTGAACGTGACCATGAAGGAGACCCGGAGCAGGGTGGCGATGTCGGCCGCGGCACGGGTCACCGCGCCACTGGTGGTCTTGGGCTTGCTGCCCAGCGGGGTGATCCGCTCCAGCGCCTCCTCCTCGATGTTCTCGATGATGGTGTCCATCGTCTCCACTGCCTTGACCGGCCAGTCCCCCACGCTGGTCTCCCCGGAGAGCATGATCGCATCCGCACCGTCGAGCACGGCGTTGGCGCAGTCGCTCGCCTCGGCCCGGGTCGGCCGTGGGCTGCTCACCATCGACTCCAGCACCTGGGTCGCCACGATGACCGGCTTCGCGTTGCGGCGGGCCATCTCGATACAGCGCTTCTGGACCAGCGGCACCTGCTCCAGCGGCAGCTCAACGCCCAGGTCACCCCGCGCCACCATGATCGCGTCGAACGCACTGACGATGTCGTGCAGGTTCTGCACCGCCTGCGGCTTCTCGATCTTGGCGATGACGGGGCGGCGGATGCCTTCCTCGTCCATGATCCGGTGCACATCCTCGATGTCGCTGCCCGTGCGGACGAACGACAGCGCGACCAGGTCGACCCCCGCCCTCAGTGCCCAGCGCAGGTCGTCGGCGTCCTTGTCGCTGAGCGCAGGAACACTCACCGCGGTACCGGGCAGGTTGATGCCCTTGTTGTTGGAGACCTCCCCGCCGATGAGCACCTCGGTCACCACGTCGGTGTCGGAGACCTCGGTGGCCCGCAGATGCACCTTGCCGTCGTCCAGCAGCAGGTCGTCCTCGACCTCGACGTCTCCGGGCAAGGCCTGGTGGGTCGTGCCGACCTCGTGACAGTCTCCCGGCACGTCCCGGTTGGTGATGACGAACCGGTCGCCCTCGTTCAGCGTCACCGGGCCGTCGCTGAAGCGCCCGGTGCGGATCTTCGGGCCTTGCAGGTCGGCCAGGAGGGCGACCGCCCGGCCCACCTCGTCGCCGGCCCGGCGCACCATGTCGTAGCGGCGCTGGTGGTCTTCGTGGTTGCCGTGGGACATGTTCATCCGCGCGACGTCCATCCCCGCGCGCACCAGGGAGGTCACCAGCTCCTGGGTGTCGACGGCGGGCCCGAGCGTGCAGACGATCTTGGCGCGGCGCATGGTTCCACCCTAGTGCGCCGAGCCGTGCTCGATGACCGGGTCATCCGCCTGCTGCCCCGGGTCGAGCAGGTGCGCGGCACCGCGTGGAGGGTAGTCCGCACGTGCTCCCCGGATGAGGTAGAGCGCCAGCCCCAGGGCGAAGATGGCCACCGACACCCAGACGTTGACGCGCTGGCCGAACACGATCTCGGCCGGGTCGCTGCGCATCAGCTCGATGACGAAGCGACCCAGGGTGTAGCCCATTACGTACAGCGCGAAGACCTGACCGCGGGCGAAGCGATGACGCCGGTCCCAGACCACGAGGACGACGGCCACGAGCAGCATCCAGACCGACTCGTACAAGAAGGTGGGCTGGAAGGTGCCCAGGACCACGGCTTCGCCCTGAGAGTCGAGCACCGCCCGCCCGGACGAGGGGTCCCACTCGTGGATCTGCAGGGCCCAGGGGGCGTCCGAGGGGCCGCCGTAGAGCTCGTTGTTGAAGTAGTTGCCCCAGCGCCCGATCGCCTGGGCCACCAACAGCCCGGGGGCGATGGCGTCGGCGAGGTCGGCGAAGGAGTGGTCGTGCCGGCGACAGCCGATGTAGGCACCCACGGCACCGAGCGCGATGGCCCCCCAGATGCCCAGCCCGCCTTGCCAGATCTTCAGGGCGTCCAACGGGTTGCCACCCTCCCCGAAGTAGGGCCGTGGCGAGGAGATCACGTGGTAGAGGCGACCTCCCACGATCCCGAAGCCCACCGCCCATCCCGCGATGTCGTAGATCTCCTCCCCCGTTCCGCCGCGCGCCCGCATGCGGTGGAAGGAGATGAGGATGGCCGCGACGATGCCGAGCAGGATGCACAGAGCGTAGGCCCGGAGGGGCAGCGGACCGAGGTACCAGACCGCCTGTTCGGGGCTGGGCAGCGTCGCCGGGAGACCAGGGCCGCCCAGCGCCGCCCTCACTGGCTCTCCGCCAGCACGGAGTCGAAGGCGCTCGGGTCGCTGAGCAGCTGCTGCATCTGCTGCTGGCCGAGGGCCTCACCATCGACGGTGATGGTGGGCGTGGAGGTCACCCCGTCCTGGCTGGAGCGCTCGGCCATGTCCTGCACGTAGCCCTGGTACTCCTGCTCCTGAACACAGGTGGTGAACTGCTCGAGCTGCTCGCCCTCCACCCCGGCGGACTCGGCCGCCTCGAGGAACGCCTCGTCCTCGTAGCCCACACCCTCCTGGGGCTGGTCCTCGAAGACCTCGAGGACGAAGTCCGGCAGCACGCCCGCATCCGCGGAGCACACCGCCGCGTTGGCGGCTCTGGAGGAGGACTGGTTCCCCGAGGCACCATCCAGGAAGGACATGAAGATGTAGGTCAGCTTGATGTCGCCCTCCTGCGCCGCCTCGACGATCTGTGGGCCGGAGGTCTGCTCCAGCTGACCGCAGAACGGGCACTGGAAGTCCTCGTACACGATGACCTCCGGCACGTTCCCCGCATCCGGGTTGACCACCAGCCCTCCGCCTTCGGCGAGGGCGTTGGCCCCCCCGGCGGCATCGAGACCGTCCCCGCGCGAAGCCAGGTAGACCACGACCGCCACGATGGCCACCAGGACCGCGGTCACCGCACCGATCAGTCCCATCGGGGCTCCCGAAGCCTTGGTCGGCTTGCTCTTCGGAGCGGGGGGTCGTGGCATGTCAGTCGGTCCTCTCGTGGTGCGGGTGGCGGGTCAACAGGGCGTCCAGGGACAGCGGGGTCCGGGGTCGCAGCACCAGCCACCCGCCGGCCACCGCCAGCCCGACGTCGCGCACGATCTCCTCCAGGTACCGCGTGGCTCCCGGTGCGACCGGCCCGCCGGTGCCGAAACAGCCGCAGTCGATCGAGAGCCCCCGCGCCCATGCGGAAGCGACACCGGCGATGAAGACCACCATCAGAGACGCACCGACCAAGCCCGCGGCCCGCGTGAACAGGCCGAGGACGAGCAGCGCGCCCACGGCCACCTCGACCACCGGCAGGGTGAGCCCGATGAACTTGGCGATCTCGTAGTCGAAGAGGTCGTAGGCCACCACCGAGCGCACGGACCCGTCCAGGTCGACCAGCTTGAGGTAGCCCGCCACGAGCAGCACCGCGCCCAGAGCCAGGCGGGCGACCACGCCGACCCCGTCCGTGATGAGGCGACGGGCTCTGGGCCCTGTGCCCGGGGGTGTCGGCGCTGCGGCCTCCCGCAGCGACGTCGGCTTCATCCCCGCCGTACCCCTTCTGCCAGCTCTTCGGTCAGTCGTACCAACGCCTGACCCTCCGGATCGGTGCCCAAGGCGGCGACCAGGGCCGAGCCGACGATCACGCCGTCGGCGAAGGTGGCCACCTGGGCCGCCTGGGCACCGGTCGAGACCCCGAGGCCGACACAGGCGGGCAGGTCGGTGACCGAGCGCAGTCGGGTGACCAGAGCCTCCGCCCCGGCCCCGACGGAGTCCCGGGCGCCGGTGACGCCCATGGTCGACGCGGCGTACACGAAGCCCCGGCAGGCGTTCACGGTCTGCTGCAGCCGGGCGTCGGTGGAGGAGGGGGCCACGAGGAAGATGGGCGCGAGCTCGTGAGCGGTCATGGCCGCGGTCCAGTCCACGGCCTCGTCGGGGATGAGGTCCGGAGTGATCACGCCGGCCCCACCCGCCCCGTCGAGGTCGCGGGCGAATCGCTCGATCCCGTAGCGCAGGACGGGGTTCCAGTAGCTCATCACCACGGGCACGGCGCCGGCATCGGCCACTGCCTCGACGCATCGCAGCAGGTCCGGGAAGCGGAACCCGGCAGCCAGGGCGCGATGAGCAGCGTCCTGGATGACGGGGCCGTCCATCAGCGGGTCGGAGTACGGAACCCCGACCTCGACGATGTCGGCCCCGTGCCGGGCCAGGCTGGCGCACGCCTGTTCCGCACCGTGCTGGTCCGGGTAGCCGGCCGGCAGGTAGCCCACGAGCGCCGCCCGCTGCTGGGTTCGGCAGGTCTCGAAGGTCTGGCTCAGGTCCGCGAGCCCGCTCACCAGCCGCTCCCTTCGGCCTCGTTCACTGGTGCGTCCGCCTTCTTGGCCTCGGCCGCGACCAGGTCCTGGGGGTCGACGAGACCGAACCACCGGGCCGCCGTGTCCACGTCCTTGTCTCCGCGGCCGGACAGGTTCACCAGCAGCACGGAGCCCTCCGGGCTCTCCCGACCCACGCGCAGAGCACCGGCGAGCGCATGCGCGCTCTCGATGGCGGGAATGATCCCTTCGGTGCGGCACAGCAGCGCGAAGGCATCCATGGCCTCATCGTCGGTGACGGGGTGGTACTCCGCTCGACCCGAGGCGAACAGGCCGGCGTGCTCGGGGCCGACCGAGGGGTAGTCCAGACCGGCGGAGACCGAGTGCGAGTCCAGGGTCTGGCCGTCTTCGTCCTGGAGCAAGAAGGTCGCGGCGCCGTGCAGGACGCCGGGTGAGCCCGCGGAGAAACGCGCCGCGTGCTTGCCCGTGTGGACGCCTTCCCCGCCGGCCTCGAACCCGATCAGACGCACCGAGGGCTCGTCGATGAAGCGATGGAAGATCCCCATGGCGTTCGAACCACCGCCCACGCATGCGAGCACCGCGTCCGGGAGCCCCCCGGTCGTCGCCCGCAGCTGGTCATGGGCCTCGTTGCCGATGACGGCGTGGAAGTCGCGCACCATCGTGGGGAAGGGGTGCGGCCCGGTCACGGTGCCCAGCAGGTAGTGCGTGTCGTCCACCCGCGTGACCCAGTCCCGCATCGCCTCGTTGATCGCGTCCTTGAGGGTCGCACTTCCGTGGTCGACCGGAATGACCTCGGCCCCCAGGAGCCGCATCCGGGCGACGTTCAAGGCCTGGCGTTCGGTGTCCTTCTTGCCCATGTACACCGTGCAGTCCAGACCCATCAAGGCGGCTGCCGTCGCAGTGGCCACCCCGTGCTGGCCCGCTCCGGTCTCGGCGATCACCCGGGACTTGCCCATGCGCACGGTCAGCAACGCCTGGCCCAACACGTTGTTGATCTTGTGCGAGCCGGTGTGGTTCAGGTCCTCCCGCTTGAGGAAGACCCGCGCTCCGCCTGCGTGCTCGGCGAACCGCGGCACCTCGGTCAGGGGGTTGGGACGGCCGGTGTAGGTGGCCTGCAGGGCGTCCAGCTCGGCCGTGAAAGACGGGTCCTTCATCGACTCCAGCCGGGCGGCGTCCAGCTCGTCGAGGGCAGCGACCAAAGCCTCCGGCACATAGCGGCCCCCGAAGTCGCCGAACCGGCCGGTCACGGGCACGCCGTGCACCGGCGTGGAGATGTCGCTCACGATCCGGCCTCCACGCCTTGGGGCTCACGAGCCGGGGCCCCGGCCGCCACCAGCTCGGCCACCGCCTCCCGGGGCCGACCGCCCGTGACCAGCGCCTCGCCGACCAACACGGCATGAGCACCGGCGGCTCGCGCCTGGACGACATCGCCGACATCGCGGACGCCGGACTCGGCAACCAGCGTGACGCCGGCCGGGATCTGGGGCGCGACCCGCGCGAACGTGGTGCGGTCGACTCGGAGGGTGCGCAGGTTGCGGTTGTTGACACCGACGAGGGCCGCTCCGGCGGCCATCGCCCGCTCTGCTTCCTGCGTGTCGTGCACCTCGACCAGCGCTTCCATGCCCCAGGAGCGCGTCCGAGCCAGCAGACGTGCCAGCGTGTCGTCGTCCAGGGCGGCGACGATCAGCAGCACCAGGTCCGCTCCGTGGGCGCGAGCCTCGTCGACCTGGTAGTCGTCGACGATGAAGTCCTTGCGCAACAGAGGGATGTCGACGACCTGACGGACCTCATCGAGGTCGGCCAGGCTGCCACGGAACCGGCGCGGCTCGGTCAGCACGCTGATCGCGCTTGCTCCGCCGGCGGCGTAGTCGGCGGCCAGGGTCGCGGGGTCCAGGTCCGGCGCGAGGGGGCCACGCGAAGGGCTGGCCCGCTTGATCTCGGCGATCAGGTGCACCTCAGGCCGTCCACGCAACGCCGACAGCGCGGCGACGGGTGGCGGCGCGGCGGTCGCCAGGGAACGGATCTCGGCGGGAGGGACGTCGCGACGCCGCTGCGCCATGTCCTCCCGGACGTCCCTGACGATCTCATCCAGTACCGAAGGCATCAGCTCAGCCTAACGGCCCCGAGACCGTGCCCAGGCGCGGCTAGTCCTCCTGCACGTGAAGCTTCTGCCCGTAGCCGGCACGGTTCAGAGCCACCCAGGCACCGACTCCGATGAGGACGCCCGCGATCCCCACCCAGTTGGCCCACATCCAGCCGAAGAAGACACCGGCAGAGATGAACACGCTCGCCACCAGCAGGATGGCTACTCCGGTCCAGGCAGCGACGCTGTGCCCGTGGCCGTACTCGTCATCCATCTCCGTCTCCTCCGGTCGTGTTCGGACGCCCATTCTGCCAGGTTTCGACCCTAGTCCGTCGGGTCTCTTCCGTCCGACAGGTCCTTCCACGCATCATGGTTGGCCCGTCGGGCGCGCTCGGCGTCGGAGAGAGGTGGTGTGGCCGCCCCGCCACGCTGCAAGGGCCCGGTCGAGGGCGAGGCGGAAGGCCGCCGCGATGTCGCGAGCCACGCCCAGGCCAGGCACGCCGTCCCCGCCAGGACGAGCACGATCCCCGCGAGACAGATCCACGGCCACATCGTGGCCCCACCCCGGAGGACCTCGGCGGCGGCCCCGTCGAGATCCGGGCCGGTCACAACACCCCGCGCCGAGGCGACGGGGTCGCGCAACGCCTGGACCGTGAGCCACGCCGCCCAGAGCGCACTGCCCACCAGCACCACGAGACCGCTGAGGCGGGCCCGGCCGCGGGTCAGCACCAGCACGAGGGTGGCCGCCAGAGCCACCAGGGCGCAGGCCGACAGCGCCGGCGACAGAGCCGAGCCGGCCACGTCTCGGGTCTGCAGTCCCAGCACCGGGTCCTGGACCGTGACCCGCGCCCAGACCCGGCTCCCGGCGACGGCCGACAGGAGCAGGCCCAGTCCCAGGAGCAGGGTGCCGTAGCGGCTCATGTCGCCTCCTGTGGTGTGACCTGGTCGCGTTGTTGGGCGGCCCAGGAGGCATACAGGTCCGCGTAGACCCCGGGCTGGGCGACGAGCGAGCGATGGGAGCCGATCTGGACGACGGCGCCGCGGTCCAGCACGACCACGACGTCAGCCGCTTCCGCGGTGGAGAGGCGATGGGCGATCGCCACCGACGTTCGGCCCTGTGTGAGGCCTTCGAGTGCTCGCTGTATGCGCACCTCGGTGGCCGGGTCGACGGCGCTCGTGGCCTCGTCCAGCACGAGCAGGTCCGGGTCGGCGAGGTAGGCCCGCGCGAGGGCCACGAGCTGGCGCTCGCCCGCGGACAGTGACTCGCCCCGCTGGCCGACCTCGGTGGACAGGCCATGCGGCAGCGTCTGCACCCACGCGTCCAGCCCCAGCTCGGTCAACGCCAGGGCTACCTGCTCGTCGTCCGCGTCGGGACGCCCGTAGCGGATGTTCTCGATCAGCGGCTCGTCGAAGAGGAACCCTTCCTGCGGGACCATCACGACTCGCCGCCGCAGCGAGTCGAAGGAGATCTGCGGCAACGGGTCGCCGTCGATGGTGATCGCCCCGGTCGTGGGGTCCATCAGCCGAGTCAGCAGCTTGGCCATGGTGGTCTTGCCCGACCCGGTCTCACCGACGATGGCGACGCGGGAATGAGGCTCGATGCGCAGCGTCACCTCGCTGAGGACGGGCGGACCCTCCGGGTAGGCGTACCCGACGCCTGAGAAGTCGACGCTGATCGCCCCTCGGCGCTGATGGGTCCCCGCGGAGCCGGGGTCCGACACGTCGGCCGGCGTGTCGATGATGCCGATCACCCTCCGCCAGCCCGCCACCGCGTTCTGCAGCTCGTTGAGGATCTCGGTGGCCATCAGCACCGGCTGGGTGAACAGGTTCACCAGGAACAGGAACGCCAGGAGCTCGCCGAGCGTCATCCTGCCTTGCGAGGCCAGGACCGTGCCCACCACCAGGACCACGGCCAGGGTCAGCCCGGCGAACGTCTGGCCGGAGCTGAAGGCGAGCACCGACCGGCTCTGCGCTCGGATGGCTGCGCGCCGGTGGGCCTCGATCGCGGTGTCGATCTTCGCCTCGGTGCGCCGCTCGACGCCGTAGGCCCGGATGGCCACCGCACCCACCACCGACTCGGAGATGGCCCCGAGCATGTCGCCGACGCGGGCCCGGACCTGCCCGTAGGCCCGGCCGAGCATCGGCTGGAAGCGGCGGACCAGGAGCACCAGCGGAAGGAAGCAGAGGTACACGACCCCCGCAAGCGGCGGGCTGTAGATCACCATCAGGACCGTGGCCACCAGGATCTGAGCGGTCGAGATGAGCAGCATCAGTCCGCCGAACTGGACGAACATCGAGATCGTGTCCACGTCGCTGGTCACCCTGGAGACCAGCGCACCCCGCCGTTCGGTGCTCTGCGTCAGCACGGAGAGATCATGGATGTGGCGGAACGCCTTCCGGCGCAGGGTGGCCAGGCCGGATTCGGCCGCCGTGAACAGGCGTACGTTCACCAGGTACTGGGCCGTGCTCGTCACGGCCACCGCCGCAGCGGCAAGCGCGATGGCGGTCCAGACGAACCGGACGTCGGGGCCCCCCGGGGCCAGGATTCCGTGGTCCGTGGTCTGTTGCACCACGAACGGGATCATCACGCGTCCCCCGGTAGCCAGCAGGGCCAGAAGCACCGTGACCGCGAGGCCCCGGAGCAGCTCCGGCGACAGCTCGAGACCGCGGCGCAGGGTGTCGCGGGTGGACAGCTCCGAGCTCGCGGCGATGGTGCTCTGCGGCGCCGCGGCCGTCACCGGCGTGCCTCTTGCTGCAGACCCACCCGATGCGCCGTCTCGCGCGAGTAGGCCTCGACCAGGTTGGCGTACCCCTCGCAGCGGCCCAGGAGCTCGTCGTGGTCGCCCTTGTCGACCACCCGGCCGCGCTCCACGTAGACCACCTGGTCGGCCAACAGGATGGTGGCCATCCGGTAGGCCACCACCAGCACCGTCGTCCCCTCGCTGCTTCGCCTCAGCGCGTGGAGGATCTGCTGCTCCACGGTGGGGTCCACCGCGCTGGTCGCGTCGTCCAGGACCAGCAGCCGCGGGTGACGTACCACGGCTCGCGCCAGAGCGATCCGCTGGCGCTGACCACCGGAAAGGGTCCCGCCCCGCTCCCCCACCTGGGTGTCCAGACCCTCGGGGAGCTCGGCCACGAACGACCTGGCTTGAGCCACGTCCAAGGCGTGCTCGATCTGTGCGCGGTCGAAGTCCCCACCCAGGGCCACGTTGCCGGCGACGGTGTCGTCGAACATGAACGTCTGCTGCGAGACCAACGAGGCGACATCACTGACTCCCCCCGGACGCAGCGTGCGCAGGTCGACACCGTCGATCTCCACCCGGCCCGAGTCGGGATCGACCATGCGCACCAGCAAGGAGGCCAGCGTGGACTTGCCCGAGCCGGTGGGGCCGACCAGCGCGACCGTCGACCCACGCTCCACGTCCAGGTCGACCTGGCGGATGACGGGCACCTGCTCCACCCGTGTGTCCGGGAGCACCTGGCCGGTGGCGGCAGGCTGACCCCACGCGGACTGCACCGACCCCACCTCCACCCGGTAGGCGAAGTCCATCTCGCGCGCGCGGGCCGCGGCGGGTCCGTCGGCGCCCAGCTGCGCCTCTCCGTGCGGCATCGCGCCCTGCGCCTGCAGCACTGCGGACACCCGCTGGTGGCCCACGACCGAACGCGGGATCTCGGCGAGCACCCAGCCCAGAGCACGGACCGGAAAGGCCAACAGGGAGAACAAGTAGGCGACCTGCACCACCTCCGCCGCACCGAGGTCGGCGTTCGCGACCCGGGCGGTGCCGACCCCGAGTACGGCCAGTGTGCCCAGCGTGGGGATGGCCTCGATGGCGGGCTCGAACACCCCCCGGGTCCGCCCCACGTCGATGAGCGAGTCCCGCAGCGTGTTGGTGACCCCGGTGAAGCGTGAGCTCTCGCGCTCCTCACGTCCCATCGCCTTGACCACCAGGGCCGCTTCGAACGACTCGTGGGCCACCTCGCTGACCTCGGCGCGCAGCTGCTGGGCTCGTGTGACCTTGGGCGACATGGCGCGTTGGTACACCAGGTTCGCGGCCAGGAGGGCGGGGAAGACGAGCAGGCCGATGACCGCGAGGACCGGGTCGATCATCACCATCTGGCCTCCGGCGATGACCAGCATCACGACGACCCCGAGGGCCATGGGCAACGGGTTGAAGACCTGCCAGGTGGCCTCCACGTCGGAGTGGGCGTTGGAGAGCAGCTGACCGGAGGGATGCCGATGATGCCAGGTCAACGGAAGCCGCAGGTACTGACGGGTGACTCGCTGCCGGTACAAGGCCTGCAGGTTGAAGCCCGCCACGGTCGCCAGCACACGGCGCAGCACCACGCCGGTCACGTTGACCACGAGGATGGCCATCAGGAGGCCGAAGATCGCCGCCAGCCCGCCGGTGGATACCTGCCCGGCACGGATCGCCGGGGCGATCACGGTGTCGGTGAGATGACCGATGGCCCAGGCCGTCGCCACGGTGGCCCCGGCCCACAGGACGGCTCCCAGCACCGCCCCGGCAAGCCACCACGGCTGCTCCCGGGCCCCGGAGGCGATGATGCCCAGGCCACGCCGCAACACCGCGCCACTGGGTCGCGCGGGCGAGACCGGGCGAGACACAGGGGCAACGGTCATCGTGCAGGGGGAGCCTTTCCGGGGGCATGGCGGCGCAACGGTGCTGTCACGCGGCCGCGCGCTTCCATCCTCGCACGGAGCATCGAGCCACCTACTGACCAGGGGCGGCCACCTCGTCGCGGCGGCGCCGGAGCAGTCGCTGCTGAGACCCGTTGCTCGCTGTGGCCAGGGCGGCGTCGAAGGCGGCGACACTGTCCTGCCAACGGCCGAGGTCGGACAGCATCTCGGCTCTGGCGCCGTGGTAGGCCGCGGAGTTCACCGCCCCGCCCGCTGCCGCGATCTGCAGGTCCTCCAGGATCTCCAGCCCCGCCCGTGGCCCGTGCACGTACCGCACAGCCACGGCTCGGTTCACCGCTACCACCGTCGAAGGCTGGTGTGACAGCAGCACGTCGTAGAGCGCCAGGATCGCCCGCCAGTCGGTGTCCTCGAAGCTCGGCGAGCAGGCGTGCAGGGCGGCGATCGCCGCCTGGTACTGGTAGGGGCCTCCCCGCCCGCGCGCGTGGGCCCCCTCCAACAGGGCCAGCGCACGCGCGATCATCTGCCGGTCCCAGGTGGACCGGTCCTGCTCCGCCAGGAGGACCGGCGCGCCGCTGGAGTCCACCCGCCCGGCTCGGCGAGCATCGTGCAACAGCATGAGCGCCAGAAGACCGGCCACCTCAGGGTCCGTCGGGACGAGCTGGACCAGCAGCTCGCCGAGCCAGATGGCCTCGTCACACAGATCGCCCCGGACCAGCTCCGGCGAGGTGGTGCTCAGGTGGCCCTCGGTGAAGATGGAGTAGACCACGGCGCGCACCGCCGGCAACCGCTGCTGCAACGTCTCTCGGTCGCTTCGCGTGAACGGGATACCCGCGTCGCGGATCTTGGCCTTCGCCCGGGTCAACCGGCGAGTCATCGTGGCCTCGGAGACGAAGAAGGCCTGCGCGATCTGTGCGGTGGACAGGCCACCGACGATACGCAGCGTCAGAGCCACCCGCGCAGGCTCGGACAGCGCCGGATGTACGCATCCCAACAGCAGCGAGAGATGGTCGTCCACCTCCTGCGGATTCATCGCCGGCCGGTCCTGCCACTGATGCTCCGTCAGGAGCAGCACCTGCGGCAGCAGCTGGCGCAGCCGGGCCGACCTGCGCACCGAGTCGACCGCGCGGCGCCGCGCCACCGTATGCAGCCAGCCAGCCGGGCGGTCGGGCATCCCGGACTCCGGCCACAGGCGGCTGGCCTCCGTGAACGCTTCGGCGGCGCAGTCCTCGGCCAGCCCGACATCGCCGAGGTCCCGCACCAGCCGGGCCACGAGCCGCGGCCAATGCGTGGCGAAGACCTCGGCGATGTCGCCTGGCTCAGCCGCGGATCGAGGCATCGAGCCGCGGCTCAGCTGTCTCCCAGGTCCATCACCGGACGGATCTCGACCGACCCGGTACGGACGTTGGGGGTGCGCGCCGCCCAGTCGATCGCCGTGTCCAGGTCGGGCACGTCAATGATGTAGTACCCACCGAGCACCTCCTTGGACTCGATGAACGGGCCGTCGGTCACCACCCGGCCGCCGTCTCGCACGGTGACCGTGGTCGCGGTCTCGGGGCCGTGCAGGGCCTCACCGCCGACCATCGCGCCCGCCTTGACCAGCGCGTCGGTGTAGGCGAACCACGCCTGCATCTCCTCGTCGTGAGCGTGCGTCCCCGGCTGTGCTCCCTGTTGGGGGTCGTCGGTAAGCAGAAGCATGTACTTCATGGCTGACTCCTTCGTGGGCCCTGGGCCCGTCCTCATCTGATAGTGACACCCTTGGTCGAACGAGACCTCCCGCTTCGGACACCGGCGTGGAAAGTGACCCGCCGAGTGTTTGGATGGACCCATGAACCTCGCCCAGGAGCATCGTCGTGCGTTGTGTGAGTCGGCCGTGCGCGCCGGCGCCGACGCTCCCACGCTGTGCGGTGACTGGTCCGTCCGGGACCTGCTCGTCCACCTGGTCGTGCGTGAGGGGCGCCCGGACGTCACGGCGGCCGGGTTGGTGCCGGCCGGGCGCGGGTATGCCGACCGGGTCCAGGCCGAGTATGCGGCCATGGAGTTCGACGACCTCGTGGCCCGGGTGCGTAACGGCCCGCCACGGCTGTCGCCCTTGTCCATCGCGCGGGTCGACGATGCGGCGAACACGGTGGAGTTCGTGCTGCACCACGTGGACATCGTGCGAGCCACACCGAGCCGGCACGGTCCTGCTTTCGAGGAAGTAACGCATCGGGCGATGTTCACGACACTGCGCCGCCTGGGCCGCCTGCTCTTCCGTCAGGCCCCGGTGGGCGTGGTCGTCGTCGCTCCCGGCCGGGGGCGGGCGGCGCTGCGTCGGCCCCGGCCGGGTCACGGGAGCGTGGTCCTGACCGGCGAGCCGGTGGAGCTCATGGTGTACGCCTCGGGCAGACGTGCCCACGCCTCGGTGGAGATATCCGGTGACACCGCTGATACGGAAGCCCTGGCGGCGACTCCACTTGGCATGTGAGACCTCGGCGGAGACGGCGCGCGACATCGTCCGCGCGTTGTCGGGGGCGCCCACGCCGTCGCCACGGCTGCTGGGCATCGACGGTCGTAGCGGGTCCGGCAAGTCTCGGCTCGCCCGGCGGGTATGCCAGGCGCTGGACGAGGTGGGGCTGAGCCGAACCCTGGTGGTCATGGACGACCTGTACGAAGGATGGGCCGGGCTCCCCCAGGCGCCGTCGACGCTGTGCTCACGGGTCATCGATCCGCTCAGCGCGGGCGGTCGCGCCGCATACCGACGTTTCGACTGGCACGTCGGCGCCCTCACCGACACGGTCGAGGTGACGGACGCCGAGGTCATCGTCATCGAGGGCGTCGGCTCTACCTGGCACCGGAGGCGTGAGGCTTTCACCTTGACGGTGTGGGTGCAGGCGCCGGCCGAGGTCAGGCACGAGCGAGCCTGCGCTCGCACCGGACAGGGTGACTTCGCCGCTCAGGGGCAGGCCTGGGCGCGAGCCGAGGACGCCCTGTTCGGGCCCGACGGCTACCCCCATCCCCCGGCGCCGTTCGACATGGTCCTCGACACTCGCCTCGATCGGGAAGGGTGCCGTGACTGACACCACCGGAAGCCGTGGCGCGGATGCCTCGGTGCGGGCGCGGCTCGGAGCCCAGGCATGGCGGCGCCGCGGCAAGAGGCTGCGCGACCGCCTCCCGCCCATTCTCCAGGCTTCCGTCGGGGCTGCCCTGGCCTGGTTCATCGCCAGCGACCTGCTGGATCATCGTCTTCCGTTCTTCGCTCCCGTGACGGCCATGATCTGTCTCGGTCTGACCTACGGCAACCGGGTGCGCCGGGTGGTCGAGCTCACCGTCGGCGTCGCCATCGGGGTCTCGGTGGGTGACGCCTTCGTGGCGTTCTTCGGCGTGGGCGTATGGCAGGTGGCCGCGGTGTGCTTCGTGGCGATGTCGTTGGCGGTGCTCGCCGGGGCTGGTCAGCTGCTGATGCTGCAGGCGGGCACCCAGGGGGTCATCGTGGCCACCTTGGTCACCAACGAGGAGCAGGCGTTCGACCGCTGGATCGATGCGCTGGTCGGTGGGTTGGTCGCGTTGTTCATCACCGTGGCCCTCCCCGCGGCGACTCCCATGCGCCGTCCCCAGGAGGAAGCCTCCAGCGTGGTGGGCCACCTGGCGGCCGCGCTCGGCCGCTGTGCGCTGGGACTGCGCGAGAAGGACCTCGACCTGGTCAGCGGGGCACTGGAGGATGCGCGAGACCTCCAACCGGAGATGGAGGACCTGCAGGAGATCGCCGCCGAGGGCCTGGCGGTGGCCCGGGTGGCGCCGTTCCGCCGGCGGCACCGGCCGGCCGTGCAGGTGGTCGACAGCCTGCTTTTCCCCCTGGACCTGGCGATCCGCAACGTGCGGGTCCTGATCCGGCGGGCCGAGGTCGCCCTGTCCGAAGGCGAGGTCGTGCCGGAGACCTACGTGGAGATGCTGTACGAGCTCGCCTTGGCGGCCCAGCACATCGCCGACGAGCTGGGTGAGGGACGCACCGCGGCCGAGGCTCGCGAGGACCTGGTCAACCTCGCCCGGCGTTCGACCTGGTCGGTGCGCGACGCCGGCCTGTCCGCCGAGGTGATGCGAGCACAGGTGCGCTCGACGGTGGTGGATCTGCTGCGCCTGACCGGCCTGTCCGTCGAGGAGGCCACCCGCCGCGTGCCGCCGACGAAGGCCGACCTGGACCCCGGACCTCGCTCGGAGTCGGGCTCCTAGGTCATCCCGGCGGCGTGCACCCGGGCGGTCACGACGGGCTCGGGCCGGCCGTCGAGGAGTGGTGCGAGACCAGGGCGGCCAGGCGTGAGGCTTCCCGCCGCGCCCGCGCCCCGTCAGCACGCTGGATGGCCATCACCGCCACCTGCTCGGTGTCTGCCAGCTCGACGACCGCCCAGGGGCCACCGTCGTGGAAGCCCACCGTCACGATCGAGGCCCAGCTGAGGTCGTGCCGGCCTACCAGGTTGACCACCCGAAGACCTTCGGCGCTCGGAACTGCCCGCAGAGTCGCGAACTTCACCAGCAGCACGGCGATGCCCACTCCCAGAGCAGCCGTCATGAGGCGGTCGGGCGCTGCCCACCCGACGTCGCCGGAAGTGGGGCTGAGGATCGCGAGACCACCGAACACCAGCACGCTCGCCAGCGCGCATACCCAGGCGACCCAGGCTCCGCGGCGTGGCCGGAAGACCGCGTAGGCCCGGCCACGGTCGCGGGGCGGGGAGGTACCCATCACCGGGCGGGCGCGCCCCCGCCCGAGGCTTGCGCCTGCGAGCGCAGGCGCTCGACGGCGGCCGCGGGGTCCTGTTGGCCGTACACCGCCGACCCGGCGACGAAGACGTCTGCTCCGGCCTGGGCGCACGTCTCGATGGTGTCCGCAGAGACGCCCCCGTCCACCTGGATCCATACCGGCACTCCGGCACGGTCCACGGCCTCGCGCACCTGCGTGACCTTGTCCATCTGGTCGGCCATGAAGGACTGGCCACCGAACCCGGGCTCTACGGTCATCACGAGCACCATGTCCACCTCGGCGAGCATGTCCGCGTATCCCGCGAACGACGTGTCGGGCTTCAGCGCGATGGCCGCGCGCGCACCTGCCTCCCGGATCGAGCGGGCCGTGGCCACGACGTCGGCCGCCGCCTCCACGTGGAAGGTCACCGATCGGGCTCCCGCGTCCGCGTACTGGGCCGCCCACCGGTCAGGGTCCTCGATCATCAGGTGCACGTCCAACGGGACCGGGCTCACCTCGGCCAGCGCCTGCACCACCGGCAGGCCGAGGGTGAGGTTGGGCACGAAGTGCCCGTCCATGACGTCGACATGCGCCCAGTCGGCGCTCGAGATGCGACCGATCTCGCGCTCGAGGTTCGCGAAGTCGGCGGCCAGGATGCTGGGGCTGATCTGCATCGCCATGAGGAGAAGCCTAGTCGGCTCCGGCGCCGCTCATCGGGTCAGGTGCGACGCAGCAGGCACACGAACATGGCGTCGGTGCCATGCCGGTGCGTGAACAGCTGGGCTCCGGGCCCAGGACCCAGGCCCTCGTACGCGCTGCCGTCGCGATGGCGGACCAGAGGCCGGGCATCCAGCTGGGTCACCGAACCGGACCGCATCATGGCGTCCTGCACGACCAGGGCGGTCTCGGCGATGTGCGGGGAGCAGGTGGCGTAGACCACGACACCGCCGGGCCGGGTGGCCTGGAGCGCCGAGGCGAGCAGACCGCGTTGCAGTGGAGCCAGCTCGACGAGGTCACCGGGCTGACGACGCCAGCGCGCCTCCGGGCGGCGCCGCAGCGCGCCCAGGCCGGTGCACGGGGCGTCCACCAGCACCCGGTCGAAGCGATCCGGGTGCTCACGCCCCACGGTGGTGCCGTCCCCGGTGGTCACCTCGACCTGAGCACCGGCGAGGCGAGCGGCCTCGAGGGTCTTGCGCACCAGCTCGGCGCGATGCGGGGCCACCTCGTGGGCGCTCAACCGGGCACCGCGCGCGAGCGCGGCTGCGGCCAGCAGACCGGTCTTGCCGCCGGGCCCGGCGCACAGATCGAGCCACTGGCCGGTGTCCACCCCTTCCACCTCGGCCTCGAGCAGCACCGCGGCGACGAGCTGGCTGCCGGCGTCCTGCACGGCGGCCCGGCCGTCCCGCACCGGGGCGAGGTCGGCCGGGTTGCCTCGCGACCAGGTCCACGCAGTCGGCGCAGCGTTCGACGGGGTGGCGCCCGCCGCCGTCAGGTCACCCTCGGCCTGCAGACCCGGGCGGGCCGCCACGGTGAGGGGGCCAGGGTCGTTGTTGGCGGCCAGCAACGCGGACAGCTCGCTTTCGAGCTCGGCTGGGGTGCTCTCCCCCTGGGTCAGCAGCGCCGCTCGCAGCGCACGGACCACCCACACCGGGTGCGAGTGCTCACGCGCCAGGATGTCGACCGCCTCGTCCAGACCGGTGGTGACCTCGGCCACCCACGCGGCACGGTCCCGCTCGCTCACCCGCCGCAGAACGGCGTTGACGAAGCCGCCGGACCCCTGGGAGATCTCCTGCCGGGCCACCGCCACGGTCGCGCTCACCGCGGCGTGGTCGGGCACACGCATCGCGAGCAGCTGGTGTACCCCGAGACGGAGCACGTCGAGCACCGGCTCGTCGATCTTCGCCACCTCCCGGCGCGCCGCCACGGCCAGGATGGGGTCGTAGAGGCCGCGCATGCGCAGGGTGCCGTGGGTCAGCTCGGTGCAGAACGCGGCGTCGCGGCCCGACAGCCGGGCCCGGCGCTGCTGCTCCCCCAGCTCGAGGTTGGCGTAGGCGCCGTCGGCCACCGCACGCAGGGTGAGGTATGCGGCCGTGCGGGCGGGGTCGCTGCGGCGCTGGCGGTCGGCGGGCCGGGTGCGCGAGCGCGGTCGATCGCTCACGCGCCATCCTCGAAACGCTCGCCGGGCTCGGGGCGGGTGCCCCGGGCCCAGTCCGCCGCTGGCATCACGGGTTTGCCCGGAGGTTGGACGGCACCCAGGAGCACGGGCTCGCTTGCTGTCCCGACCCAGACCCGCTGCCTCGCAGCGTGTAGCTGACCGACACGCAGGTCTGCTGGTGCCGCGGCCTGGTCGGGCGAGGCGGCAGCGGAGCGCAACGGGTGCAGGTTGAGCCGCGAGCCCCGCCACTGGGTCCAGGCGCCGGGCGCGGGGGTGCATCCTCGGATCTGCCGCTCCACTGCGAAGGCCGGGCGGGACCACCGTACGGCCGCATCGTCGCGCGTGAGCTTGGGGGCGTGACTCACACCGACCGGCGACTGCGCTTCGGGCTGCGCCTGCCCCGAGGCCAGCGCCTCGAGACTGTCCACCAGGAGGGGCGCTCCGGCTTCGGCCAAGCGGTCGAGCAGTGACCCGCCGGTGTCGTCGGGTCGGACCCGCTCGGTGAGGCTTCCCAGCACAGGCCCGGTGTCCAGCCCTTCGTCGATACAGAACGTCGTGGCCCCGGTGATCTCGTCACCCGCCATGATCGCGTGCTGCACGGGGGCAGCCCCTCTCCAGGCGGGAAGCAGCGAGAAATGCAGGTTCACCCAACCGTGGACGGGGACCTGCAAGAGGGCTGGGCGCAGCAGGCCGCCGTAGGCGACGACCGCGGCCGCGTCCGGGCTCAGGGTCTCGATGGCCTCACGGAGCCCCTCCTCGGCCGTGGACGTCGGGGTGAGCACCCGTAGGCCACGGCTGCGGGCGAGCTCGGCGACCGGGCTGGCCCGCTGCCGCCGGCGCCGACCCGCGGCGGCGTCGGGTCGGGTGAGGACACCGACGACATCGTGGGAGGAGTCCAGGAGGGCGTGCAGAGAGGGCAGGGCGACCTCAGGGGTCCCGGCGAACAGGACGCGCACGGACTCAGCAGCCCATGAGGTCAGGCACGGTCGTTGTCGGTGGACATCGCGTGCGCGCGGTGGAACTGGTCGGCGTCGATCTTGAGCTCGGTGATGTCGTCACCCAGGGAGCGCAACAGCTCGTGCCGCTCCTCGCGGCGCTTGCGCTGCTCGCGGGGGTCGGGCACCGGAGCGGCGGCGATGAGACGCTTGGTGTACTCCTTCTGCGGGTCGCCCAGTACCTCGGTGCGGGAGCCGTGCTCGACCACCTTGCCGTCCTGGAGCACGACCACCTTGTGCGCCAGCAGGTCGATGACGGACAGGTCGTGGCTGACGAACAGGCAGGCGAACTTGTACTCCGCCTGAAGCTCGCTGAAGATCTTCAGCACCCGTGCCTGCACCGAGACGTCCAGCGCCGAGGTCGGCTCGTCGGCGACCAACAGCTCGGGGTCCAAGGTCAGCGCCCGGGCGACGCTGATGCGCTGCCGCTGACCGCCGGAGACCTCGTGCGGGTAGCGGTTGTACACCTCGCGGGGCAGCTGCACGGCGTCCAAGAGCTCGTACACCTTGTTCGTCTGGCTCGCCTTGTCGCCGACCTTGTGCACCACGAGGGGCTCGGCGATGCACTCGCCGATCGGCATCCGGGGGTTGAGCGAGGCCGCGGGGTCCTGGAAGATCACGCCGATCCGCTTGCGCAGCGCCTTCAGCTCCGCCTTCTTCAACGACAGAAGGTCCTCCCCGAGCAGCCTGAACTCCCCGGAGGCGGCAGGGATCAGGCCCAGGGCACACCGTCCGATGGTGGACTTCCCGGACCCGGACTCCCCGACCAGGCCGACGATCTCACCTTGCCTGACGTTGAAGGTGACGTCGTCCACAGCGCGGAAGGGGGACTTGCCCAGACGCTGGTACTCGATGACCAGGTTCTTCAGGTCGATCGCCAGGTCTGCGCTCTCGTCCAGCTCCTCCCGGACGCTGATGCCCATCTGACCGCGCCCGGAGCCCAGCCGTGGCACCGAGCCCAGCAGCATCTTGGTGTAGTCGTGCTGGGGGTCGGTGAGCACCGACTGGGCCGTGCCCTGCTCCACCAGCTCGCCCTTGAACATCACCGCGACGCGGTCGGCCATGTCGGCCACGACCCCCATGTTGTGGGTGATGAGCAGGATGCCGGTGTCCAGCTTGTCCTTCAGCGACCGCAGCAGGTCCAGAATGTCCGCCTGCACCGTGACGTCCAGGGCAGTGGTGGGCTCGTCGGCGATGATCACCTTCGGGTCACAGCTGATCGCGATGGCGATGACCACGCGCTGGCGCTGGCCGCCGGAGAGCTCGTGCGGATACTGCTTGACCCGGCGCTCCGGCTCGGGGATCCCGACCATCTCCAGCAGCTCGACCGCCCTCTTATCGGCGTCCTTGCCCACCGCGATCCCGTGCAGCTCCATCGACTCGGTCAGCTGGCTGCCGATGGTGAGCACCGGGTTCAGCGCGGTCATCGGCTCCTGGAAGATCATGGCGATGTTGTTGCCGCGCATCTTGCGCATCTTGCGCTCGGCGATCTCGCCCACCGAGGTGCCGGTCACGGTGACGTGCCCCTCGATGCGAGCGTTGCCGGGCAACAGCCGCATCGCGGTCATCGAGGTCACCGACTTGCCGGAGCCGGACTCCCCGACGACGGCGACGACCTCACCCGGCTTGACGTCGAGGCTCACCCCCTTGACGGCATGCACCGAGCCGAACTCGGTCTTGAACCGGACGTCGACCTCCTCGAAGCTCAGCACCGCCGTGTCGTCCGTGCCGCCGCTGCGCTCCTCTCGTCCCGAGGACTCGCTCATCGCCGTTGCCATCAGTCCTCGCTTCTGCTCTGCCGCGGGTCGAACGCGTCGCGCAGACCGTCGCCGATGAAGTTCACCGACAGGGCGATGGCCAGGATCATGATGCCGGGCCACCAGAACAGCCATGGGCGCGTCTGGAAGGCGGTCTGGTAGGTGCTGATGAGCTGGCCGAGAGAGCTGTCCGGCGGCTGGATGCCGAACCCGAGGAAGCTCAGCGCGGTCTCCAGCAGGATCGCCACCGCGATGGTCAGCGTGGCGCTGACGATGATGGTGCCGATCGTGTTCGGCAGGATGTGCTTGAAGATGATCCGGCTCGAAGGTGTGCCGATGGCCTCGGCCGCAGTGACGAACTCGCGCTCGCGCAACGACAGGACCTCGCCGCGGACGAGCCGGGCCAGGCCGGTCCACACCAGGATGCTCAGCACGAACGAGATCCCCCAGATGCCGCCCCCGAGCCCCTTGGACATCGTGGCCGCCAGGACCAGCAGTGGGATGACGATGAACAGATCGGTGGCGCGCATGAGCACGGCCTCGACGCGGCCGCGATAGAAGCCGGCCAGGGCGCCCACGGTCACTCCGATGATCGTGCTGCCGATCCCCACGCTGAAGGCGACCAGCAGTGACTGCTGGGTCCCTCGCATCGTCAGAGCGAAGTAGTCCTTGCCGGTGGTCTCTTGGCCGAAGGGGTACTCCCCCCACGTCGGGGGGAAGAGCGACAACGTGGGCCGTCCGCCGTCGACCACCATGGCGCTGCTGCGGTAGGACTTGTCCCACCACCCCGGGAAGGCGGCGGTGCCGATCGAGGAGTAGGCCAGGATGGTGACGCCCAGGAGGGTCACCAGGCCGATCATGGCGCCTTTGTGCCGGAAGAACCGGCGCAGGACCAGCTGGTTCTGCGAGTAGGACTTCTGGGTGAAGTCCAGCTGCTTCTCCACCGAGTACTTCGACTCGACGTCGGCCTCGTCGTGGGGCGCCTCGGGGTCGGCCTGACCGGTGACCGGCGAGAGCTCCTCACGGCCGGAGCCGGGAGCGTCGGGGCGGTCCTGCTCAGGGCGGTCGCCGGCGGAGCCGGAGGATGTGTCGGCCATGGGACTCCTACCTGCGGATCCGGGGGTCGAGGGAGGCGTACGCGATGTCGGCCAGCATGTTCATCAGGATCGCTGCGGCCCCGGTGACCAGGAAGAACGCCATCACCGGGGCTGGGTCCACGGTGTTCAGCCCTTCTTGGAACAACGCGCCCATCCCGCTCCAGCCGAAGACCCGCTCGGTGATGACCGCGCCGCCGATGAGCGAGGCGAAGTCGAAGGCCACGATGGTGGTGATCGGGATGAGAGCGTTGCGCAGCGCGTGCTTGGTGTTCACCACCCGGTCGGACAGGCCCTTGGATCGGGCGGTGCGCATGTAGTCCTGCTGGGTCGTCTCCAGCATCGAGGACCGGGTATAGCGGGAGTACTGGGCCAGGGAGATCAACGTCAGCACGATGGTCGGCAGGATGAGCTGGGTCGCCCAGTTCCAGATCCCCTCGTAGAAGTTGCCGGAGAACAACGGGGACCCGGAGCCGATGGTCGAGATGGGGCGGGAGTTGCCCTCGAGGTAGAGCCCCCAGTTGCGCAGCAGCTGGTCGAGGAAGACGAGGAACCCGAAGGAGAGCGCGGTCCCCACCGAGATCACGATAGCCGTGCTCCGCTCGTAGCCGCCGAAAGCGACGCCGATCACCGCGCCGACCACCGCTGCCACTGCGGCGAGCACGAGAATGAGTGTCCAGCTCGGGTCCTCCATGAGCGAGCGAGTGGCGAAGAAGGACACGATCCCGACGCCGATGGTGGCGAGGCCGCAGTAGATGACCCGGCGGTTGCGCAGCCCCACCGTCAGCATGAGCAGGACCGCGAGGGCGGCCAGCGACAGCAGCACGATCAGGCCCAGACCCAGTGCCGGGCGCCGCCACCAGCCCACGGCGTCGAAGTAGGTCACGACCGCGAAGAGCACCACGGCGGTGATAGCGAAGGTGAGCACCCGGCGCCGGGTGTCGCCCCCGGCGATGACCGAGAAGACCATCCCGAAGAGCAGAGCGAGGAGCAGGGTGGTGACCAGCGACACCCCGGGGTCGGCGATCCAGTTGTTGAAGTCGATGGCGCCGTACTGCTTGAGCAGGACCGCCGCCCAGAAGACCGGGAGCGAGAAGAACAGGAACGCCAGGAAGGTCACCACGTAGTCGAAACCGCTGTACTGCCGGATCGCGGCGAGAATGCCCACGGTGACGCCGAACACGATGGCCAGCACCGTGGCCAGGGTGACCAAGCGAAGGCTGCTCGCCGCGGCGTCCGCCACGAGCTCGTTCACGCTCTGCCCGGTGCGGTTTGTGCCCAGGTCACACTGCAAGATCAGGCACTTGCTGGCTCCACCGAGCCAGATCGCGTAGCGCGTGTACCACGGCTCGTCGAGGTTCATGTTCTCGACGCGCGCCGCGATGAGCTGCTCGCGGTTGCTCGAGTTGGTCTGGCGCAGGTCCTGCAGTGGGTCCCCGGAGTTGATGGTGAGCACGTACATCAGGACTGACGCCAGCCACAGGATGAAGATGGAGACACCGATACGACGAAGGATGAACTGGAGCACTACGCCGCCTTTCTCCCCGGTGCCGTTGCACGACACCAGCTCTCATCAGGGTGTAACCGACCTCGGCGCTGGGTGACGAAGTGGAGCCGGGGCCGAGCCCACCTCTCGGGGATACCGGGTAAGAGGAACTCGGCCCCCGAGAGGCGGTGCTGTACGACGGGCTACCTCACTCCGAACGCACCCACTGCTCGGCGTTCCAGGCCACCTGGGTCTGGGTCGAGTTGAAGTACACGTTGTCGAGGGTGGCGTCGTAGCCGACGACGCCCGGATGAGCGAACAGCGGGATTCCGTGCAGCTCCTCCCACAGCAGCCGCTCGATCTTCTTGCGCTGCTCGTTGAGCACCTCGGAGTCGTTCGACGAGGCCAGGGTCTCCCATGCCTGGTCGACCTCCTCGTTGCTGAACCTGCCCTTGTTCTGGTCGCCGCCGGTCTCGTAGATGACCCGCCCTGAGGCTTTCTGGCCCGAGCCGGCCCACGCGAAGAGCGCGATGTCGAAGTCGCCGACGTCCAGCGGGCCACCGGCGTCGAAGAAGTCACCACTGCCGTTGTCCTGGATGTTGAACCCGGCCTCGTCACAGCTGGCCTTGATGGCCGAGACGATGTTGGTGCGCCGCTGGTTGGGTGCCGAGTAACCGATGTTGACGTCGACCGGGGTCTCCAGCCCGGACTCCTCCAACTTCTGGGTGGCTCCTTCGATGTCCACCTCGTCGTACTGTCCCTCGTAGGCGGCATCGACGACGTCCTTGTAGCCGTCCTGGAAGGGGAAGATCTCGCGGGCGTTCATCACCACGGCCTCGGGATCCACCGGCTGCACGAGGTTGCTGACGATCTGCTCCCTGGGCACGCACATCGCGAACGCCTCTCGAGCGGCGAGACCACCGTTGGCTTCGGCGAACGGGCTGCTGTCGCGGAAGCTGTAGTCGAGGTGCTCCCACGTCAGCGTGGGGCCTGTCAGCAGCTTGAACCCGTCGCCCATCGACTCGATGGCTTCGACGGTGTCCACGTCCGGCTGCGGTTCGATGACGTTGATGTCGCCGTTCTGGAGCGCCTGCACCATCGCTTCCGGCGCGGTGAACCGGAACGTCAGGTTGGCGGTGGCGGGGGGCGGTCCCCAGTACTCCTCGTTCGGCACCAGAGTGAGCGACTCTGGGCTGTTCCAGGTTGCACCGTCGAATGTGTAGGGGCCGGTCGACGGCGTCAGTGCCGGGTCCGGGAGGCTTCCTCCGGTGGCGGTCCAGCCCGAGTTGTAGAACTCGGCCGCCTTGTCCAGACCCTGCGGGTCCTTGTCCAAGATCTTCTGAGCCATCTCGGAGGGCTCCATGCCCGCCTGCTCGGCGACCACATGAGAGGGCAAGGGGCGCTCGAAGATGATCTGCCAGTCCGGATACGGGTTCTCGTAGACCAGCGTGAACTTCTTGCTGTCCACCTCGGTGTCGAGCCCCTCCGGGACCTGGACCCCGAGCGAGTCACCCACCGAGTCGAAGGGTGCTGCATCGTCGCCGCTGCCGAAGAGCGTTTCCGGGTTGCTGGCCGCCCACAGGAAGAGGAAGTCGTTAGAGGTGACCGGCGTACCGTCGGACCACACCGCGTCGTCGGAGATCGTGTACTCGACGGTGAGGGGGTCCTCGCTGGTCCGTTCGAAGGTTCCGAAGGTCTCGTCGCGCACGATGGTGCCGTCGGTCCCGAAGTACGTGAACCCGGTGCGTGTGCGGTCGTTGATCACCGAGTTGTAGGTGGAGTAGGTGCCCGAGGTGAGCTCGTTGTAGCTGTCCCACTCCTGCTCCCCGACGGAGTAGGTGACCTGACCGTCCTTGGTCTGGATGTCACCCAGGTCAGGCTTCTCGATGACCTCTTCGCCGGACCCCGACCCGGAGCCGCCGTCGCCCCCGGAGTCATCGTTGGAGCCCCCTCCGTCACCCCCGGAGTCCGACGTGCAGGCCGTGAGGGCAAGAGCACCCGCCGCCACGATGGCCATCGTTGTCCGCCTGATCTTCACTGTGCCTCCTGGATGGACGGTTTCGAGGTCGACGCCCGGCAACCAGGCCTCCCACGGTCCACGGGCGGGAGAGGTAGACCCTGCCGTCGTCCGGTCAGAGTATGCCGCCTTCTCGCGCTGGCGGAAGGGAAGTCGCCCACTTGACCCAAAAGTTACCGACGTGAAAGACGTGACGCACAGCCCTCATGGGGCCAGGTCGGCCGGATCCACAACCATGGACACCTGCCCAGGGGCTTTGGTCGCACTGCGATGGGCTCGCTCGCCGCGGACCAGGCGCCGTAGCTCACGCGAGCCTGCTGCCGCCTCCCCGTGGGCGCTCAGCGTCCGCAGGACCAGCCGCAGGCCGTCCTCCCCGGCCGGAGCGGGCCCGCTGGCGCCGACCAACGCCGGGTCGAGGTGGTCGTGCAGGTGTCGCTCCACCTCACGCACGGCAGCGGCGTCACCGGTGATCACCGCAGCCCGGCTGACCGGCGGGAGGCCGATCTCTTCCCGCTCGTGCAGCTCGGAGTCCACCAGCCACTGCGGGTCCCAGCGCACGAGGGCCTCGATGGGCCGCAGACCGGCGTGTGCCGGCACCCCGCACAGCACGACGCGACCGCCGTCCTCCGCCGGGCGCGCGAGGCCGGCCGCCGCGGACCACCGGCGTAGGGACTCCACCGGAGCGTCCAGACCCGCACGCCCGAGCAGGGCCCAGCCGTCAAGGAGGAGCACAGCCGCGTACCCCTCGGCGGCCGCGGGCTCGGCGCCGGGGGTGGCGACCACGATCGCCGGGCGCGCGTCCACTGTGTCGAGCACGTGTCCGGAGCGGGAGGTCATCACCGGTACCTGCGCGAACGCGCGACCGATCTCGTAGGCCGTGCGTTCGTCACCGGCGTTGTCGGCACGTCGTCGGGTGGAGCCACACGCGGGGCAGGGCACGGCCGTCACGTCTGTGTCGCACCAGCGGCACCGCGCGCCACGCTGGTGCCCGGCTACCTCGGTGGGGCCGTGGCAGCTCGGACAGCGCACTCGCGTCCGGCACTGCAAGCAGCTCAGCCCCATGACGTACCCGCGTCGAGGCACCTGGACCAGCACCGGGCCCCGCTGCAGGCCCTCGGAGACGGCGCGCCAGGCCAGCGAAGGCAGCCGCGCCGACTGGGCCGCGGCATCCCGGCTCGGCTCGTATCCTTCCCCCGCCACCTCGACGCGGGGGCCGGCTGCTCTGACGACGTCTCCCGGAGCGTGCACACTGTGCATCCGCTCCCCGCGGACCCACCACCCCACCTCCGCGGTGCGGACATAGCCGGAGACGACCAGGCCCGCACCCGCGTCCTCGGCCCGGAGCCGCAGCACCTCACGGGTGTGCGGATACGGAGAGCGGGGTTCGCGATGGAGGTCGTCACCGTCGTCCCACAGCACGAAGAGGCCCGGCTCGTGCACCGGCGCGTAGGCAGCGGCTCGCGTCCCGATCACGACCCGCTGCTGGCCCCGCAGCACCGACAGCCATGAGCGGTAGCGCGCTTCTGGCCCCTGGTCGGCGGTCAGCTTCACGTGACGGCCCACCCCGAGCAGCGCGTCGAGGGCGGCCCCGAGACGCTCGACGTCGCGGTGGTCGGGCACCACGACCACGCTGCCGCGCCCGGCCGACGAGGCTGCGGCCACCAGTGCGCCCACCTCCGCGGCCCAGCGCGGTCGGGGCGCGGAGCCGGGAAGAGCCAGCACCGAGGCCCAGGGGCCCTCACCGTCAGCGAGGCGCCGCAGCAGAGCCTCCCCGGCGGGGTAAGGCTGCCACGGCGAGTGGATGCGCTCCGGCTCCGGTGCGGGCTCTTCCGATGCGGGTGCAGCCTCGGGGGTGCTGCGCTCGGCCCGAGCGTGGCGTGGGGGAACGGCCAGGCGCAGCACGTCAGCGAGGGTGCCGGCGTAGTGGTCGGCGACGCGGCGCGCGACCCGGTGGATGTGCGGGGTGAGCACGGGTTCGGGGCTGACCACACGACGCAACGGCGTCAACGTCCCGACGTGCTGTGCGTTCGCGCGACGTTCGAGCAGGAAGCCGTCGTGGTCCCGCCCCGCGAAGCGCACCCGTACCCGGACTCCGGGGACGGCGGTCTCGTCCAGTGCGGCCGGCACCGCGTACTCGAACACCCGGTCCAGGTGAGCCAACGGGGTGTCGATCACCACGTCCGCCACCGGGTCGGCGACCTCTGGTGCGGCGTTCTCGCCTGCGGGCCGCTGGCGGCTCGGGGTGGGGGGCACCAACGCCAGCTGCTCCCCGCTGGAAGCGGTCATACCCGGTGTTCTACCGCAGGGCGCCGACAGTGCAGGCAGCGCCACCTGCACTCACAGGGCCGACTGCAGAGCCTCCACGCGGTTCGTCTCCTCCCAGGTGAAGCCCCGCTCGAGCCCCTGGGGGCTGCGCCGCCCGAAGTGGCCGTAGGCGGCGGTCGCCTGGTAGATCGGGCGCAGCAGGTCCAGCTCCTCCATCAGGGCCATCGGGCGGAGGTCGAAGACGGTGTCGATGGCGCGCTCGATCTTCTCCACCGGCACCGTCTCGGTGCCGAAGGTCTCGACGTACAGTCCCACCGGGCTCGCGGTGCCGATGGCGTAGGCGACCTGGATCTCACACCGGCGCGCCAGGCCGGCGGCGACGACGTTCTTGGCCACCCACCGCACGGCATAGGCCGCGGACCGGTCCACCTTGCTGGGGTCCTTGCCGGAGAAGGCGCCGCCCCCGTGGCGAGCCATCCCGCCGTAGGTGTCGACGATGATCTTGCGACCCGTCAGCCCCGCGTCGCCCATCGGGCCGCCGACCACGAAGGTGCCGGTCGGGTTGATCAGCACGCGGTAGTCGGTGGTGTCCCAGGTCACCCCGGCCTCCTCACACTGTTCGAGCACGGGCACGATCACCCGCGTGCGGATATCGGGGTCGAGCTGACCGGACAGCGAGATGCCTTCGGCGTGCTGGGTGGACAGCACGACCGTGTCGAGGCGCACAGCGTTGTCCCCGGCGTACTCCACGGTCACCTGGGTCTTGCCGTCCGGACGGAGGTAGTCCAGCTCGGCGGTCTTGCGCACGGCCGAGAGCTGCTCGGCCAGGCGATGGGCCACGAAGATCGGCAGCGGCATCATCTCGGGAGTGTCATCGCAGGCGTAGCCGAACATGAGGCCCTGGTCTCCGGCCCCCTGGCTGCTGCGCGCATCCTGCGTTCCCCCGCTGCGGTGCTCAGCGGCGGTGTCCACCCCGACGGCGATGTCCGCCGACTGCTCACCGATGGAGACCTCGACCCCGCAGGTGCGCCCGTCGAAGCCCTTGTGCGAGTTGTCGTAGCCGATGCCCAGGATGGTCTCCCGGACGATCTTGGGGATCTCGGCGTAGCCGCTGGTGCGGACCTCCCCGGCGACGTGGACCAGACCCGTGGTGACCATGGTCTCGACCGCGACCCGAGACTGAGGATCCTGTCGCAGGATCTCGTCGAGGATCCCGTCGCTGATCTGGTCGCAGATCTTGTCGGGATGACCCTCGGTGACGGACTCGGAGGTGAACAGACGGGGCACAGGTTCTCCTTGGCTGCAGCGGCTGCTGACGTCAATGGCCACATGGCCGCGGTGAGTCTACCGGCGCTGGGCCCGGTCGTCGTCGGCCTCCAGCACCGCGTCCCAGACCGCGTGCGCGGTCGCGGTCTTGCTCGCGGGGCCCACCGTACGCGGCGGCACCCTCGCGGAACGCAGGATGTGCACCGTGCTCTGGTCGGACCCGAAGGCACCGCCCGCGCCGACGTCGTTGGCCACGAGGATGTCGCAGCCCTTGCGCTGTAGCTTCTGCCGGGCGTGATGCAGCACGTCGCCCTCCGCGTCGCCGGTCTCCGCCGCGAAACCCACCAGGATGGGGGCCGGCGCCTCGCCACGCTGACGCACCAGACCGGCCAGGATGTCCGGGTTGCGGACGAGATCGAGCCGAAGGCCGTCCTGGGTCTGTGGGCTCTTCTTCATCTTGGCCTCGGCGACCTCCGCAGGCCGGTAGTCGGCCACCGCCGCGGACATCACGACGGCGTCGTACTCCTCGCGCGCGAGGAGCTCGTGCACGGACTGCTCCATCTCACGCGCCGGCCCGACCCGTCTGACCTGCATGCCATCCGGGAGGTCGACGGAGACATCGGCCGCGACGAGGGTCACCTCGGCGCCACGCTGGGCGGCCGCCGAGGCCAGAGCGACGCCCTGCTTGCCCGAGGACCGGTTCCCGAGGAAGCGCACGGGATCGAGGGGTTCACGTGTGCCCCCCGCCGTGACCAGAACCCGCCACCCCGCCAGGTCCTTCGCCCGCGAGGAGGCCTCGTCGCCGTTGTCGTCCGGGTCGGCTGTGTGGACTCGCTGCTCGAGCACCTCCAGCGCCGCGGCGTAGATGTCCTCCGGTTCAGCCAGTCTGCCCGGCCCGCTGTCGGCGCCGGTCAAGCGTCCCTCCCCCGGCTCGAGCACGTGCACTCCTCGGCCCCGCAGGGTGCGCACGTTCGCCACCGTGGCCGGGTGCTGCCACATCTCGGTATGCATCGCCGGGGCCAAGACCACCGGAGCTCTGGTGGTCAGCAACACGTTGCCCAGCAGGTCCCCGGCCAGACCGTGGGCCGCCTGCGCCAGCAGGTCGGCGGTGGCGGGGGCGACGATGACGAGGTCGGCCTGCTGGCCGACCCGTACGTGCGGAACCTCGTGGACGTCGTCCCAGACCCGCGACGACACCGCACGACCGGACAGGGCCGCCCAGGTCGCCTCCCCGACGAACTGCAGCGCAGCCTGCGTGGGCACGACCTGGACGTCGTGCCCCTCGGTCACCATGCGGCGCAGCAGAGAACAGGCCTTGTAGGCCGCGATCCCGCCTCCCACACCCAGCACCACCTGCATCGGCCAGGCTCCTGAGGTGTCCGTGACTCCCGAGGGCCTAGCTGGTCCCGTCGGGACGACTGGTGGCGAGCTTGTGCTGGTCGACCTCCTGCAGCGCGATGGAGAGAGGCTTGTCGGTCTGCTCCGCCTCGACCAAGGGCCCGACGTACTCCAGCAGTCCCTCGCTGAGCTGGGAATAGTACGCGTTGATCTGTCGCGCGCGCTTGGCGGCGTAGATCACCAACGCGTACTTGGAGTCCGCCTTCTCCAGCAGGCTGTCGATGGGGGGGTTGGTGATGCCGTCCGGGTGAGCGATGGTGCCAATCACGAAGTGTCTGTCCCTTGGTTGGTGGGGTCATCTGAGGGGTCCGTGAGCAATGATACGAGTTCTTCGCCCGCCCGGGCGACATCGTCGTTGACGATGGTCGTGTCGAACTCCGCGACTGCGGCCAGCTCCTGCCTGGCGGTCTGCAGTCGTCGCTCCCGTTCGGCCGACGACTCCGTGCCGCGCCCGTCCAACCGATGCACGAGCTCCTCCCACGAGGGAGGAGCGAGGAAGACGAAAAGTGCGTCGGGCATCTTGTTCTTGACCTGCCGAGCCCCCTGCAGGTCGATCTCCAGCAACGCCGGACGGCCCGTGGCCATGGCGCGCTCGACGGCGCTTCTCGGGGTGCCGTACTTGGCGTGTCCGTGCACCACCGCCCATTCCAGCAGCTCGCCCGCCTCGCACATCCGGTCGAACTCGGCGTCGGAGACGAAGTGGTAGTGCACACCGTCGGTTTCACCCGGCCGCGCCGGGCGCGTGGTCACCGAGACCGAGACCCAGATCTGGGGGTGCTGGGATCGCACGTACGCCGCCAGGGTCCCCTTGCCGACGGCGGTGGGGCCGGCCAGCACGACCAGACGCGTCGGGGCAGGCGACATGCGCTCGGCTTCCCGGACAGCCTGCGGCTAGGAGGCGTCGAAGCGCGCCAACAGCTTCTCGGTCTGGTTGGCCCCCAGGCCACGCACCCGGCGGCTCTGTGAGATCCCGATCTCGTCCATGATCTGGCGGGCCCGCACCTGGCCCACGCCCGGCAGCGACTCGAGGAGCGCGGAGACCTTCATCTTCCCGACCACGTCGTTGTCTTTGCCCATGGCGATGACTCCCTTGAGCGACCCCTGCGAGTGCTTGAGCCGGTTCTTCACCTCGGCCCGCTCGCGCCGGGCTTCTGCGGCCTTGGCCAGGGCCTCGGCGCGCTGCTCGGGCGTCAGTTGTGGAAGTGCCACTGTCGATCTCCTCGTGTCCATCGCAGCAAAGCGTGCTGCTGTCTCGTGCCGTCCAGCCGGTGCGGGAGACGCACCCGCCACAGAAGCCGCCCCAGGCTCACGTGCCTCTGGCCGAACTTATCGACTGGACCGGCGACTGCCAAGCCCTAGCATGCGGGGTGCGACACCGGTGCGCGACCGCAGCGGCTGTGGGGTGGTGTTCGGCGCGGCGGGAGGGCCGGATTGCCTCACCGGTAGAGAGATTCGCGAAGTTCTTGGTTGAGCCTGTGACACCGCTCACGCACCCTTGTGGCGTCGAGGCCGGCATCGAGCAGACCGCGGCTGACCGGGGCGAGGACCCGGTCAGCGCTGCTGCCGAAGCCGGCAGCGAGGTCAGCCGGCGTGGCGCCCTGGGCACCCACTCCGGGGGCCAGGATCGGGCCCCCGCAGGCGCCCAGACTCTCGGCCAGCCCCAGCTGGATGAGCGTGGGCCCGAGGTTCGCTCCCACGACGACGCCCACACTGCCCAGCGATGGACGGCCCGACGGCGCCGCCGCATTCCGCTCGGCGACCTGGGCCAGGATGTCGGCCGCCACCGGGGGGTCGCCGCGGTGCTGCACCTGGGCACCCTCGGGGTTGGAGGTCAGCGCCAGCACGAACACTCCGCGCCCGGACTCCTGCGCCTCGTCGAGCGCTGGGGCCAGCGACCCGAACCCGAGGTAGGGGCTGAGCGTCACGGCATCGGCCGCCAACGGTGCACCCTCGGCCAGGTACGCCTGCGCGTAGGCGGTCATCGTCGAGCCGATGTCCCCCCGCTTGACGTCGAGGATCGACAGCGTCCGGGCCGAGGCCAGGTCCGTCAGCAAGGTCTCGAGCACGGCGATCCCGGCGGCGCCGTGCCGCTCGTAGAAGGCGGACTGTGGCTTGACGGCCGCGACCCGCCCGGCGACGGCCTCGGTCACGGTGCCGGTGAAGCGGCGCAGTGACTCCACGGTGTCGGGCAGCCCGGCCCGGGCGAGCAGCTGGGGGTGCGCGTCGATCCCGGCGCAGAGAGGTCCGTACTGCCTCATCGCCTCGGCGAGGCGGACGCCGAACGGTGTCACTCGCGCACGCGTCCGTAGAGGTTCAGGGCCGCGGTGTGGTCCTGCAACGAGACGACGCTACTGACACCGGCACGCATGGCCTCGATGCCCAGGACCGCAGCGCCGAGCTGCTGGACCGTGGTGATGATGGGTTTGTCCAGGCTCGTCGTGGCGGCCCGGATGGCGTAGCCGTCGGCTCGGGCGTCCCGTCCGGATGGAGTGTTGACCACCATGGCCACCTCACCACCGGAGATGAGGTCGACGACGGTGGGCTCACCGTCGGGGCCACGCCCCTGGCTGTGCTTGCGCACTTGGCGGGACTGGATGCCGTTGCGGCGCAGGACGTCTGCCGTCCCGGCGGTGGCCAGCACCTCGAACCCCAGGTCGACGAGGCGCTTGATCGGGAAGATCATCGAGCGCTTGTCCCGGTTGGCCACGGAGACGAACACGGCGCCGCTGGTGGGCAGGCCCGATCCGGCGCGCAGCTGGGACTTGGCGAAGGCCGTGCCGAAGTCGGTGTCGATGCCCATCACCTCCCCCGTGGAGCGCATCTCGGGCCCGAGGATCGAGTCCACAGCCTGACCGGTCTGGGTGCGGAACCGGCGGAAGGGCAGGATCGCCTCCTTGACGCTCACCGGCGCCTGGGGTGGCAGCATCGCGCCGTCCACACCGGCCGGCAGCAATCCCTCGCCCCGGAGGTCTTCGATCGTCGCGCCCAGCATGACCCGAGCGGCGGCTCGCGCCAGCGGGATGCCCGTGGCCTTGGCCACGAACGGCACGGTGCGACTCGCCCTGGGGTTGGCCTCCAGCACGTAGAGCACGTCCTGGGCCAGCGCGAACTGCACGTTGATCAGACCTCGCACGCCGATCGCCTCGGCCAGCCTGGTCGTGGCCTCGCGGACCCGCCGCATCTCCTCGCGGCCCAGCGTGATGGGCGGGAGCACGCACGCCGAGTCTCCCGAGTGGATCCCGGCCTCCTCGATATGCTCCATGATCCCGCCCAGGAAGAGCTCGTGACCGTCGTACAGACCGTCCACGTCGATCTCCACGGCCTCGTCCAGAAAGCGGTCGATCAGCACCGGGTGCTCCGGGGCCGCGGCGACGGCCCGGGAGACGTACTGCTGCAGCGAGGTCTCGTCGTAGACGATCTCCATGCCACGGCCACCGAGGACGTAGGAGGGCCGCACCAGGACCGGGTATCCGATGGTCTGCGCGATCGCGGTCGCCGCGCCGACGGAGTAGGCGGTGTCGTGCCGGGGCGCCGACAGCTGGGTCTGGGCCAGCACCCGGCCGAAGGCGCCACGGTCCTCGGCCAGGTGGATGGACTCCGGGGGCGTACCCACGATCGGCACCCCTTCGGCCTTGAGGGCCGCGGCCAGGCCCAGTGGAGTCTGCCCTCCGAGCTGCACGACGACGCCGGCCACCGGCCCGGCCTGCCGTTCGGCGTGCACCACCTCCAGGACGTCCTCCAGGGTGAGCGGCTCGAAGTAGAGCCGGCTGGAGGTGTCGTAGTCGGTGGACACGGTCTCCGGGTTGCAGTTCACCATCACGGTGTCGAAGCCGGCGTCGCGCAAGGCCATCGAGGCGTGGACGCACGAGTAGTCGAACTCGATGCCCTGCCCGATCCGGTTCGGACCGGATCCCAGGATGAGCACCGCGGGACGCTCTCGGGGCGCGACTTCGGTCTCGCTGTCGTAGCTGGAGTAGTGGTAGGGAGTGAGCGCGACGAACTCCCCGGCGCAGGTGTCCACCGTCTTGTAGACCGGTCGGATGCCCAGCGCGTGTCGCACCCCACGGACGACATCGGTGGCCATCCCGGTCAGCTCGGCGATCTGGGCGTCCGAGAGCCCGACCCGCTTGGCCCGGCGCAGAGCCTCCGGCGCCAGTCGCGTCGACCCTCGCTGCCCGCCGCGGCCGACCTGCTCGGCCACCTCGTTGATCATGGCGATCTGGTCCAGGAACCACGGGTCGATCCCGGTGGCGTCGTGGGCTTGGGCCACACTCACTCCGCCGCGCAACGCCTGCTGCACCAGCACCAGCCGCCCGTCGGTCGGCGTGCGGGACTGGTCCAGCAGAGCGTCCGCCTGCTCGGGGCCGGGGCTGTCCTCGCGTCGCCAATGGAAGGAGGAACCCGCCTGCTCGGTGGAGCGCAGTGCCTTGTTGAGGGCTTCGGCGAAGCTCCGGCCGATCGCCATGGCCTCCCCGACCGACTTCATCGTCGTGGTCAGGGTGGCGTCGGCGGCCGGGAACTTCTCGAACGCGAAGCGGGGCACCTTGACCACGACGTAGTCCAGGGTGGGCTCGAAGCTGGCCGGAGTGGCGCCGGTGATGTCGTTCGGCACCTCGTCCAGGGTGTAGCCCAGCGCCATCTTGGCGGCGATCTTGGCGATCGGGAAGCCCGTGGCCTTCGACGCCAGGGCCGAGGAACGGGAGACCCGGGGGTTCATCTCGATCACGATGACGCGGCCGTCCACCGGGTTCACGGCGAACTGGATGTTGCACCCGCCGGTGTCCACCCCGACCTCGCGGATGATGGCGATGCCGATGTCGCGAAGGTTCTGGTACTCCCGGTCGGTCAGGGTCATCGCGGGCGCCACGGTGATCGAGTCGCCGGTATGTACCCCCATCGGGTCGAGGTTCTCGATGGAGCAGACCACGACCACGTTGTCGGCCGTGTCCCGCATCACCTCGAGCTCGTACTCCTTCCAGCCCAGGATCGACTCCTCGAGCAGCACCTCGGTGGTGGGGCTGTCCTGCAGCCCGGCACCGGCGATCCGCCGCAGGGACGGCTCGTCGAAGGCGAACCCCGAGCCCAGACCGCCCATCGTGAAGCTGGGACGGACGACGACGGGGTACCCCAGCTCCTCGGCCGCAGCCAGGACCTCGTCCATGCTGTGGCAGATGGCGCTGCGCGCCACGTCCGCTCCGCACCGCTTCACCACGCCCTTGAAGGCCTGCCGGTCCTCGCCGAGCTGGATCGCCGCCACGTTGGCGCCGATCAGAGGACATTCGTACCGGGCCAGCACCCCGGCCTCGTCCAAGGCGATCGCGGTGTTCAGGGCGGTCTGACCGCCCAGGGTGGCCAGCACGGCGTCCGGGCGCTCCTTGGCGATGATCGCCTCGACGATCTCGGGGGTGATCGGCTCCACGTAGGTCGCGTCGGCCACCCCCGGGTCGGTCATGATGGTCGCCGGGTTGGAGTTGACCAGGACGACCCGCACACCCTCCTCCCGCAGGACGCGGCAGGCCTGCGTCCCGGAGTAGTCGAACTCGGCCGCCTGGCCGATCACAATCGGCCCCGAGCCGATCACCAGCACACTGGTGACGTCCTCACGTCTCGGCACGGCCGGCCTCCTGGTCGGGTCGGGTCTGGTGCTCGCGCAACATCGAGGTGAACCTGTCGAACAGGTAGGCCGCGTCGCGGGGGCCCGCCGCGGCCTCGGGGTGGTACTGCACGGAGAACGCGGGACGGTCCAGGCACGACAGCCCCTCCACCACCCCGTCGTTGAGCGCCACGTGGGAGACCACGACCGAGCCGTAGGGGGTGCTCACCGGCTCGTCGACCTCGCCCGGCCAGTCGACGGCGAAGCCGTGGTTGTGGCTGGTCACCTCGACCTTGCCGGTCGCGCGGTCCAGCACCGGCTGGTTGATGCCCCGGTGCCCGAAGGCCAGCTTGTAGGTCTCCAACCCGAGCGCCCGGGCCAGCAGCTGGTTGCCGAAGCAGATGCCGAAGAACGGCACCCTCGCCTGCAGCACCTCCTGCAGCAGAGCGACCTCGGCGTCCGCAGTAGCGGGGTCACCGGGGCCGTTGGAGAAGAACACCCCGTCGGGCCGCACGGCCATCACGTCGGTGAAGGTGCTGCGGGACGGGAGCACGTGCACGTCGATGCCCCGCCGGGACAGCAGGGCGGGCGTCATCCCCTTGATCCCGAGGTCCAAGGCGGCCACGGTCAGCTTCGGCAGGGCAGATCCCTCGCCCGAGGGGGGCCCGGCCGCGGGCACCAGGTACGCCTCCCGCGTGGAGACCTCGGCGGCCAGAGCCTGCCCGGCCATGCGCGGCGCCTGCTGCACCGCGTGCTCCAAGGCATCGGTCCCGGCTTCGGCCGCACCACCGGAGAAGATGCCCACACGCATCGCGCCGCGATCCCGCAGGTGCCGCGTGAGCGCCCGGGTGTCGAGCTCACAGATCCCCACCACCCCGTGGTCGGCCAGCGCCTGCTCCAGGTCTCCTTGCGAGCGCCAGTTCGAGGGGCGGATGGCGGGGTCGCGTACCACGAACCCCGCGACCCAGATCTGCTTACTCTCCATGTCGCCGCTGTTGACGCCGGTGTTCCCGATGTGCGGCGCGGTCATCACCACCACCTGGCGGTGGTAGCTGGGGTCGGTCAGCGTCTCCTGGTAGCCCGTCATCCCGGTGCTGAACACGGCCTCGCCGATCGTGCTGCCGACGGCCCCGTAGGAGCGACCGGTGAAGACGCGGCCGTCCTCGAGCACCAGCACGGCTCGGGTGCGGTCCGGCGGGGTCGTGCCGGTCACGACTGGGCTCCCCAGGCCAGACCCTCGCGGGCTGTCACCAGCCCCCGGAGCATGGTCAGGTGGACAGCGCCGGTCAGCGGACGACCGTGCCAGGGGTTGTTGCGGGACAGTGACTGTGAGTGAGCCGCGTCCACCACTACCGGGCGCGTCGGGTCCACCAGCGTGAGCGTCGCCGGTGCGCCCGGCTGAAGGGGCTGGCCGTGCTCGGGTAGACCTGCGATGGCCGCGGGTGCGATGGACATGACCCTGGCCACGTCGGCCCAGCCCATCATGCCCGTCTGCACCATGGCCGTGCTGACCACCGAGAGGGCCTGCTCCAGGCCGAGCATCCCGAAGGCGGCGTCGGCGTAGGCGTGCTCCTTGTCCGCCCGCACGTGCGGTGCATGGTCCGTCGCCACGACGTCGATGGTGCCGTCGGCGAGCGCACCACGCAGCGCCTGCACGTCGCTGGAGGGCCGCAGCGGGGGGTTGACCTTGTACACCGGGTCGTAGGTGCTCAGCAGCTCGCAGTCGAGCATGAGGTGGTGCGGGGTCACCTCCGCGGTGACGGCGATGCCCTGCGCCTTGGCCCACCGGATGACCTCCACGCTGCCGGCGGTGGACACGTGCGCGATGTGCACCCGGGAGCCGGTATGCCGGGCCAGCATGACGTCCCGGGCCACGATCGACTCCTCGGCCACCGCCGGCCACCCGGGCAGCCCGAGCCGCCCGGACAGCTCCCCCTCGTGGGCGCAGGCGGAGGGGCCGGCCAGCTGGGGATCCTGCGCGTGCTGGGAGACCACGCCGCCGAAGGCACGCACGTACTCCAGCGCCCGGCGCATCAGCCGGGCGTCGTGGACGCACTTGCCGTCGTCGGAGAACAGGCGCACGCGGGCCCGGCTGCGGGCCATGAGCCCCAGCTCGGCGAGCTCGCCTCCGGCCAGGCCCTTGGACACCGCCCCGACCGGCAGCACGTCCACGTATCCGGCCCGTCGTCCCAGGTCGTACACGCGCTCCGCGGCTTCGGCGGTGTCCGTCACGGGGGTGGTGTTGGCCATCGCGTGGACCGCGGTGAAGCCGCCCACCGCAGCGGCCCGGGAGCCCGAGGCGATGGTCTCGCTGTCTTCGCGGCCCGGCTCGCGCAGGTGCGTGTGCAGGTCCACCAGACCGGGCAGCGCCACCATCCCGTCGGCGTCCAGCCGGGCCAGCCCCTCGCCCATGCCCTCCGCGGCCTCGGTGGCCTCCGGGCCCACGGCGCGGATCCGGGAACCGGAGACGAGGAGGTCTCCGCGCCCGGATCCCGCGAGGTCGGCCCCGGTCACGAGCAGGTCCGCTGCGGGACGGTGCGGCTCGTTCATGCGCTCATCGCCTCTCCGGACAACAGGTGGTACAGGATCGACATCCGCACCGCCACCCCGGCCGAGACCTGCTCGAGCACCAGTGACTGCGCGGCGTCGGCGGCCTCTCCGGAGATCTCCAGACCGCGGTTCATCGGCCCGGGGTGGGCGATGACCGCGTGCCCGGGGAGGGCGGCGAGCCGAGCGGTGGTGAGGCCGTAGGTGACGGCGTACTCCCGCGCCGTCGGGAAGTACCCTCCGCTCATCCGCTCGCGCTGCACGCGCAGCATCATCACGGCGTCGACGCTCGGCAGCACGTCGTCGAGGTCGTAGGAGGTGGCGAAGCCGTCGCCCTCCGACCACGGCCCGATGCCACTGGGCATGAGCGTGGGTGGGGCCACCAGGGTCACCCGCGCGCCGAGGGTGCGCAGGCAGATCAGGTTGGAGCGCAGCACCCGGGAGTGCGCCAGGTCACCCACCAGGGCTACGTGCCGGCCCTCGAGGTCCCCGAGCCGGGCTCGCATCGTGTACGCGTCGAGCAGGGCCTGGCTGGGGTGTTCGTGCGTCCCGTCTCCGGCGTTGACGATGGAGCAGTTGGTCCACTGCGCGATGGTCGCCGGTGCCCCGGAGGCCATGTGCCGGATGACCATCATGTCCACCCCCATGGCGTCGATGGTCTTGACCGTGTCGCGCAGACTCTCCCCCTTGGACACCGACGTGCCCTTGCCGGTGAGGTTGATGGTGTCG